>Ga0070707_100000872_pt1 | contig 29927 bp, 27 predicted proteins | sample KBSK5502metaG_FD_65468 | JGI IMG/M metagenome (GOLD analysis project Ga0070707, IMG submission 65468) | Corn, switchgrass and miscanthus rhizosphere microbial communities from Kellogg Biological Station, Michigan, USA - KBS K5-50-2 metaG | ecosystem: Host-associated > Plants > Roots >... | reverse complement strand
ACCTCTCAAAGAAAAGCCTCATACTGCTGTCCGACGTGGAGGCAGAGTCTCGAAAGAGACAGGTGTTGCCCGCTCCCAGGACGCCAAACGCAAAAAGGGACCATCTCTCTCTCATGCAAGGCAAGGAGACGGTAACGAGCATGGCACCGCTCAAGAGGGAACGCTCTGGATGGATGAGCGCCCCTCAGCTACCCCTCACCAACTACGGTTGCCACTGGAGTAGGGGCTAGTCCCCATGTCTCCGGCAACCGCTTACATAGGGATGGCAGAAGCTGCGGGGCTTTAGCACCTGCGGAGTGTCACAGATTACTAGCTATCAGTCTAGCTTAACAATAGGCCTAGCTGAAGGTGTTCGCCTCGAAGGGCTGTGGATCGCCCAGCCGCCCGTCAGACCACGCCACGAAGTCCCTCGAGCCGCCGCCCAGACCCGTCGTGCCGATAGTGTAGTTATCCGTGTAGTCACCGAAGTTCGGAAAGATATCCGAAGAGACGGCATTCCAATCGGACGAGACGTTGGTCACCAGGATGTTATGTGGTGTCGCTTTCGTGCGTGGATTCACATCCACCGCCGCCGTCACATCGGTCAGCGCCGTGTTTGCCGAAGCGCGGCTGTACCACGAGACATTCAACTGACCTTTCTGGTTCACGTTGCGCAGGCCAGGCAGGAAGTGCCAGCCGCCGCGATCCGAGTTGAGCACCACCGGCGTACCCGTGACGTTCCCGAGCGTGCCCAGGTTCATACTCTGCATCAGGATGTCACCAGCCAGATGGAAGCGGCCGTCGTTCCAGACCATGCTCACCGTGCTGTAGGTATCGCTTACCGCCAGGCGTGGGAAGTCGTTCATGCAGCAGTGATTAGACGGGGTGCGGTTATAGCCGGGGATGAACGCACCCTGTAGCGAGACGATGTTGACCGCGTTGACGACCGCCGGGCCGGAGCACGATGCAGCGGGCAGCGTCAGGCACGAGTGAGGAATGAAGTTCATCACGCCCTGTACCGGCTCGCTGGCGCAGGGACCGGTGAAGAGGGCGGTACCCCAGTTGTGCTCGTAGGCAACATATACGTCGCCGGTCGCCAGGTCTGCTGCCGGGTACGCACCCATGTTCTCACAGAAATTCGGGTCGGTGGGGGCCACGACCAGGTATGGTGCAGCCGGAGAGGCCTGCGAGCCGCTGGCGCCATTGGTGCAGACCGGCGCGGCTGGCGTGCCGCCCAGTGCGCCGTTGCCGATGTCGCAGACAGCAAGCTCTTCGCGGTCGACCGTCGCAGGGCTGAGACCGATCTCCGTGAAGGTTGCATACAGCAAGCCGTGCACAGGATCAATCGACAGGAAATCCTTGTCAAGGAAGCTGCAGAAGGTGAGGGGAGGGGGACCAGGAAAAGTCACACATTCCGAGCTGGATGCGACGATGATAGGCTGGCTGCAGCTCAGCGTTGCGGTTGAACCCTGCCCGCTGGCAACGCATACATCCATGGCGATGTGTGAGCGAGCGTCAGTGGTGTTGGAGAACGTCGAGTTAAACAGGCTGCTGACGTAGAAGTAGGTCTTCCCACCACTTGTAAACGCCTCGACGCTGGGGTCGCCGACATAGAGGTTTTGGGTACATGCAGCATTTGCTAGGCCGCCCAGGTCCGTGAAGCTTGCGCCGCCGTTCGCGGAGAAGCCGAGCCCTGTACCCTCCTCTTTATTCTGGGGAGCGCCACAATTAGTGAAGAAAGTAGTGGCATCATTCCATGCCTCGACCGCGTAGTGGCTGGCAGCAGCAATGGAGGTCTCCGACTGCCCGTATGACTGTACGCCGGCTGGCGAGACATCCTCAGCCGGGTTGGCAGCATCGACATTCCCGCTGAACGTACGCGCCACCGGGCGGTTGTGGATAGCCGGGCCATTCGGCTGTGCTCCGAAGCAGTACATCTGGGCACCTGCTGATGCCTGGATCGTCTTACCAAGTTTGCTACAGAATTTGCTCTTGGTCGTTGGCCCGCTTGCAGCACTCGCTGAGTGCCCGCGCAGCAGTATGCCACCCGTGAAAGCCACAATCAGAGTCAGAGCGACCACGACACTGAGGATGCTCTTACGATTTACAAATCGCTTCATTAAAAAACATCTCCTAAACGTTAGTCTTCTCCTGTCTCATGCGCCTTTGCTCTCAATCGTAATAGGTCCTCGACTATCGCGGTAAGACACCTGGCGACAGAAGAACATTCAATTAAAGAAAGACCCGGGATATAGAGAGTTTCACCGGCAAACCCATCGCCAGTGAGCAGCGTGTGCCTCCTCACTCTAGCTCACAATTCCAGCTAGCATTAAATCACTTGTAGAGTAAGTTTCACGCCTGTAGGATTCGGAAGACTAAGCACCAAGGAGCTTAATAAGCAGCATTCTACTCCTTCCCCCTGCCAGGATAATGCAAAAATGTAAAATTGTCAAGCTCCTTCTTATAAATATAATGCAGCAAATCGATATATAATGATATGTTTTGATACCTTTTGATACAAAGAGACCGGCTGCTTAAAAAATAAATTGTGAAATATCACCACTCCCCCGCTCCCTCGCCTACCTCGACATTTATGGCATCTTGCATTAGACTATGTACTAGACTAACTACTAGCGGCAGTTCTTAAACGAAAGGAACGTGTCTCCATGTCTCAACTGGAAAACGCTTCCCGTTCCCTCATAGAAGCCCATCAACTAGCCAGGCTTCAGCTTGGACTCACACGCGTACTCCCTCGTAATCGCTTTTATGAAAAAAAGCTCCTTGCTCGTAGACATACCCTCGTCCTGGAAAGCATCCGGGACCTCTCACGCTTCCCTTTCACCACCAAGCAAGAACTCGTTGCCGACCAGGAAGCCCACCCACCATTCGGCAGCAACCTGACCTATCCCCGGAACGAGTACATCCGTTTGCACCAGACCTCCGGCACCACCGGGCAACCCTTTAAAATCCTTGACACGCAGGAAAGCTGGGATTGGTGGGCCGATTGCTGGACCACCGTCTACCAGGCAGCAGGCGTTAGCCGCGACGATATCGTTTTTCTGGCCTTTAGCTTTGGCCCGTTTATTGGTTTCTGGTCAGCCTATGAAGGCGCTAAGCGCATTGGCACTCTCACCATCCCTGGCGGTGGCATGGATTCCTTGCAGCGCCTGCGAGCTATCCAGGATGTTGGTGCGACCGTCCTGGTGTGTACACCCAGCTACGCGCTGCGTTTAGCAGAAGTGGCACAGGAACATGGCATGGACATGCGCTCATCCAGTGTACGTGTGACCATCCATGCCGGTGAACCCGGCGCATCTATTCCCGCCACGCGCGAGCGCATTGAACGTGCCTGGAACGCCAGAAGCTACGACCATGCCGGCATGACTGAAATGGGCGCTTTTGGCTATGCCTGCTCGGAGCAGCAAGGCCTGCATGTCAATGAAGGCGAGTTCATCGCCGAAATCCTGAACCCGGAGAACAATCGACCGGTGAGTGAGGGCCAGGTCGGAGAGTTAGTTCTGACCAACCTCGGACGTTGGGGCAGCCCCGCTATCCGCTATCGCACGGGCGACCTTGTACGCCATGGCGGCTACTTCTGCCCCTGCGGGCGCACTTTTCTAATGCTCCCCGGCGGGGTACTGGGACGTGTAGACGATATGCTAATTATTCGTGGTATCAACGTCTATCCTTCAGCGTTGGCGAACATTCTCCACCGCTTTCCTGAAGTAACTGAATACCGGGTAATCGTGACCAGCGAGGGTACGATGGATGAGATCGCATTACAGGTCGAATGCCCTCCCCAATTGGCGGCCGCCATCTCGGAGGAATTGCACCTGGCTCTCAATCTGCGCATTCCCATCGAAACTGTAGAGCAAGGAACCCTCCCTCGCTTTGAGTTAAAGGCCAGGCGTGTAGAAGACCGTCGCAAAAAAGCTTGATACAAGCGCAAAATGTGCACTCTTTCACGCCTCTAAAGTGACTCTAGTTACTGCAATATTACACAGGGTCCGGTACACTATGGTGGAGGACAAATATACCCATAGTGACACGTTATTCTTTAATAATAAAGAAAATTCTGGAATGGAAAAAATCGGCTAGTGCTATTATTAGGAGTATTGCTATGCACCGTTGCAAATTTTGCGGGTCAGCGTTGCCCGCCCGTGCAAGCTTTTGTGGCAGTTGCGGAAGAACGCTCTACGAAGTAGGTGATAGAGGAACAGAATTAAGCAATACTCCTACTCTAGATTTACCGGCCTCCGAACCCGCTGCTCAAACCCCTCCCATCAAACCGGTCAGGTTGCAACCGTTACATGATGCAGCGGAGAACCAGTACCCGGGTGCGACTGAGCGATATCCCTGGCCTGTGACAGACAGTGAGCAACTCCCTACACTTGCAGACAACCAGCAGCATGATGAGGACGATTGGCAGCGGCGCGGTATGATTCTGGGTGCGCCATTCCTTACAATGCTGGCCGAAGATGCACAGGCGCCAGCCGGTAATGTGCCAATGGTGCAGGGCACGCCGCAGGCGGGCGGCCTGCCAATGGTGCAGGGAACTCCTCCAGCACCGGCCAATCCCCCTGCCGGGCAACTCTACGTTCAGAATCCCGCCCCCTCTGTTCCTTCTCCTACTCCAAATGCCGGGTCCTGGGTGCCGCATACGCCGCCGCCTCAGCATGGAACGGGCGAGTTCACAGGCCATCATCATCAAACCCACACACCAGCAAGACATCATGTATCGGGAGAACTGGCTCACCATCACGTCTCAGGCGAGTTGCCTACAGGACCTCTCGACACCTCGCATCATCGTGCTCGCTCTCGCAGGTGGCACCTGCACGGTCCTCACCACCTGGTTTCAATAGTGATCGTCGCAACTATTGCTGTTGTCGTCCTCATTATCAGCGGCCTCGGTGTAGGTCTCGCCATCATCCATCCTTCTCTCTCGTTAAGCAGCAGCAGCGTCGTCTCCGGCGGAACGATGTCGCTGCATGGCAGTAATTTCATCCCCGGAAGCAGCGTAACCCTGACACTCGATAATGGCCTGCCCGTCGCCTATGCAGGCCATGGTGTAACCGGGCAGGCTGGTAGCTACGCTGCCGGGCTGGCGACAGCATTCCAGATCTCGGCAGCAGACCAATTAGCCCAGCCAACCACTACCAATGCATCCGTTCCGGTAAATGGCACAGGATCGTTTGACGTAACGATTCACGTCGGTGAGAGCTGGTCGCCTGGCAGGCATACGATTCATGCCATAGATAGCGTGCTTGGACGCAGCGCCGAACTACAGTTCACAGTTGTACCGCAGCAGGGCAGACTTGAACTTCGACCTTCCACTCTCGACTTTGGCAAATTGCAGAAAGGTACAAAAGCAATCCTCTCTGTCGTGCTCAGCAATACCGGGAAACACCCGCTCACCTGGCAAGCTGCTCTAGCCAATGCTGCCTCAACAAGCTGGTTGAAAGTTCAACCGGTTGCTGGAACGATTAATGCTGGCGCAGACCAATTCATCTACATCATAGCCGACACCGGCGGTCTCAAAGTTGGATCCTACTCCGCCACGCTGGATATCAGGTCCGATGCCGGCAATCCACAGGTGCCGGTCAACCTGCAAGTTACCCAGCCTGGAAAACCGCAGGCGCGGCTGGTCCCTAATCCAAAAACGCTCGATTTTGGTCAACTAGTGGCCGGAAATCAGGCAACGTTGCCGGTTACTATTGGCAATGTCGGCACCCAGAAGCTGGATTGGAAAGCTACTACTGGTAATACCTCCTGGCTGGCGCTGGACTCGAATAATGGCACGGTCCAGCCTGGCGGGCTACCTGGTGTCATTCAAGTAACTGCGAATGCTACCGGCCTCGCGACAGGAAACTACTCTGCCACGCTTTCTATAACCTCGAATGGCGGAAGTGCCCAGGTAAGAGTCACAATGGTCGTTATCAATGGGCCACCTCCCCCACCAACACTTGCGTCCAGCCCGGGCAGTTTCACTGTCCCCGGAGATCCTCACTGCACCTATAATGCGAGTACAGGCTGGACATGTGTGGTGTCGCTGAGCAGCAGCCAGAGCGCCCAGGCGAATCTGAACTGGACGGCATCCAGCAGCGGCGTTAACGGGGTAACGTTCTCGCAGGCGAGTGGCACCCTGTCTCCAGGCCAGACAGCACAGGTTAGCATCACTATCCCGAACATGGCTTGTCCGGCCCAGGCTGATTTCACCTTCACAGGACCGGGCAATGCCACCAATGTGCTCTGGAACTGTGCACCTCCCAACCTGACGGCCACTCCGACAACGCTCAGCACTGGCTGCCTCTCGTGTATCGTAACGCTCGCACTGGCACCAGGCTCCCAGGGTGGCCTGCGATGGTCTACTCCCAGCAGTGGCATAAGCGGAGTAACATATAAACCCGCGAGCGGCACCCTGCTGGCAGGTCAAACAGCGCAGGTCAGTATCACCGTTCCGAGTACAACCTGCCCGGCTAGCACAGTTTTTGTCTTCGCGGGACCGGTAAATACCGCCTCTGTGACATGGGGCTGTGTACTGCCAAAGCTCACCGTGAAGAACATCACTGCCACACAGAATGTCCAGTTTAGCGGGCAGGTAGCCACCGTCAGCGATGCGGCAGCCACCAACCCCAGGCAGCTTACCGCAAGCATTGACTGGGGTGATAAGACCGTTTCCACTCCCGGGACGGTGAGTGGGGCCAACGGGACCTTTACGGTCACGAGTATCCACACCTATAACAGCGCGGGCAGCTTCACCATTACCATCACGGTGACTGATATGACGACCAGGCAGATCGGGACGGGAACCGGCACCGCCACGGTGAACCCACCTCCGGTGAACGTGAGCGGCCAGAACATCACTGCCACAGCAGGTGTTCAGTTTAGCGGGCAGGTAGCCACCGTCAACGATGCGGCAGCCACCGACCCCAGCCAGTTCACCGCAAGCATTGACTGGGGTGATGGCTCCTCCACCTCACCTGGGACGGTGAGCGGCAGTGGTCCCTTTACGGTCACGGGTATCCATACCTATAGCAGCGCAGGCAACTTCACCATCACCGTCACCGTGACTCATACGACGAACCAGACCGGTACGGGAACCGGCATGGCCGCCGTGACCTCCCCTCCGGTGCAAGTGAGCGGCCAGAGCGCTCCTGCCACACAGAATGTCCAGTTCAGCGGGCAGGTAGCCACCGTCAGCGATGCGGCAGCCACCAACCCCAACCAGCTCAGTGCCAGCATCGACTGGGGCGATGGCACCACTACGCCACAAGCGATGGTGAGCGTGGCCAACGGGACCTTCACCGTCAGTGGCAGCCATACCTATGCCACAGCGACCAGCTTCACCATTACCATCACCGTGACTGATACGATGACCAGGCAGACCAGCAGCGGCAAGGGCACCGTCACGGTGAACCCACCTCCGGTGAACGTGAGCGGCCAGGACATCACGGCCACAGCGGGTATCCAGTTTAGCGGACAGGTAGCGACCGTCAGCGATGCGGCAGCCACCGACCCCAGCCAGTTCAGTGCCACCATTGATTGGGGGGATAAAACCGGCTCCACTACCGGGACAGTAAGCGTGGCCAATGGGACCTTCATCGTCACTGGCAGCCATACCTATGCCACAACAGGCAGCTTTAAAATCACCATCACCGTGACTGATACGACGACCAGCCAGACCGGGACGGGAACAGGTACGGCCACCGTGTATTCGCCTCTGGGGTAAGTGAGCGGCCAGAGCATCACCACACCAGCTGGTCTGCTTCTGGAACTGGCATTACATTTACGCCCCCAAACAGTTTCAGAGCATAAAGCAGTTTCGCAACAACTTTGTTGAAAAGTAAAAACAATGATTGAAAAATTAGAATAAGTTTGATACACTATCAGTGGGGAAGTATAGTGTATTCAACTCACCACGAGAGCAATATTCTTTTGTAACACGGCATATTCAGTACCTGGGGGAACTATTATGCAACGCTGTGAATTCTGTGGCTCAGAGCAACCCATCTACGCGCACTATTGTGGCAACTGCGGTCACATGCTGGGCGACAGAACCCGGTCGGCCACCGGCATCGCTCATCCTCAAACCCCGCCTCTGTTTAGCAATCCGTCCCATTCGATCATCGCAAATGCAGGAACCGGCCAGGAGCATATGGATTCCACCGTTCAGAGCAGCTGGCCGGAGTGGGGAACGATGCAAAATAGTCCGCAGTTTCCAGAACGCCAGCCCGGAGACCGCCGGGATGTCCTGCCCGATGTGCTCTTGCCAGGTCTGTTACTTGGACAGAACCAGGTACCGCTCGCCGGACAGGTACCGGTGGTCCAGGGAACTCCCCAGGTAAGCGGTGTGCCATTCGTGCAGGGCACGCCCCCAATGGCGGGCAGCCCCGCTTCTTCCGCCGGGCAGGGCCTCGCTCATCTCGCTCATGGCGCTGCTTCATCGATGTCTCCCCAGGCACCAACCTGGGAGCCTCAAATACCATACCATGATCCACTACAACACCCCCAGCCAACACCGCCGCCGCATCATCACCCTGTACATCATCCGCAGCCAACACCACCTCCCCATCCCCAACCTACGCCACCGCCGCCACATGCGCCCCATCATCACCATCACAGCGGCCCGCTGCATACGCACAAAGAGCATGTTCCTCGTCATCATGGCACTACTGCCGGGGCTACTACCAAATTAGCTGTTGGGACTGCGACTAAGTGGCTCATTGTGGGACTGACTGCGCTCCTCGTCATAGCTACCGGTGGCATACTGCTGGTGCTTGCAAGCTCTCCAGGCCTCTCCCTTAGCGGGAATAACGTCGTTTTCACCGGAAGCATTTTACATCTGCATGGCCAGGGCTTCCTGCCAGGCGGCAGCGTGACGCTAACACTCGATAACAGTGTGCCTGTCGCCCCAACTGGACAGGCAGCAGGAAATACCACGCATGCTGCCGACTCTTCGCTGCTGCTGGTCGCTGGAGAAGAGTGGCAAGCGGCCGGGAATACGAGCATCTCCGTGAGCGTCACAGGTGCCTTCAATGCCGATGTCATAGTTCCAGCCAGCTGGTCCCCCGGAACGCATACCATCCATGCAACGGAGAATCTCGGTTCGCGCAGCGCTAACTTGCATTTCACGATAGTTCCGACGCCGGCAAAGCTGATTGTTAAACCTGCCACGCTCAATTTTGATCCATTACAAGTGGGTGGTAAAGCCGTGCTGCCGGTAGCAGTAAGCAACGCAGGGCAGGCCAGTTTGAACTGGAGCGCCCTTGTCGATAGTTCTGCAACGAAGTGGTTGACGCTGCAAAACGGCTCCGGTACGATTGCTTTCCACGGATCAAATCAATTCATCAATGTCACAGCAAACGCCAGCAACCTGAAGGCGGGTTCCTACCATACCATCATCTACATTTATTCAGATGGCGGCGATGCACAGGTACTGGTTAATCTGAACGTGGTTTCTCAAAGCGTGAAGAAGCAGGCTCACCTGAGCGTGACGCCGCAGAGTCTTGACTTTGGGCAGCTCTTAGCCAATCAACAGGTGACGCAGGGTATATCTATAAGCAACCCGGGTGAACTCCCACTCACCTGGAAGGCCGATACTGGGGGGAACAGCTGGTTAACGTTGGGTACAACTAATGGCACGGTGCAACCCGGCGGTCAACCACAGGCCATTCAGGTAACAGCCAACACCACAGCGCTGGCGGCAGGAAGTTACTCTGGTACAGTCAATATCACCTCGAATGCCGGAAATGCCACGGTAGCCCTCACACTCGTTGTGACCGGTGTAACGCCGACACCCCCACCGAGCCTGGTACCCTCACCTACCAGACCTCCAGGGACAACACCTCCACCCTCACCATCGCCATCACCATCGCCTACCCCTTCTCCTAGTCCTACTGCAACCTCTACGCCTACACCAACACCTACTTCTAGCCCTACCCCAACACCGACATCAACACCGACTCCAACGCCTACACCTTCTCCATCCCCCTCACCGGCGGTCCCTCCCGCATGGTCGGTCAGCCCAACCAGCTTAGATTCAAGCACTTGTGGGGTAACGGCCCCGTGTACAGTGACTCTGACGGAGGACCCAAGTTCCACGGGTAACATCACCTGGTCTGCCAGCAGTGATGTAAGCGCGACCTTCAAGCCATCAAGTGGCACCCTCTCTCCTGGCGTACCGCAATCAGTGTCCATCTCAGGCATGGCCTGTCAGAACGGCACATTCACCTTTACGGCTTCAGGCGCAGCCCAGCCGCAATCCCTCCCAGTATCGTGGAGTTGTACGCAGCCAAAGATCACTGTGACGCCAACCAATATAGACCCAACTTTGAGCAACTGTACACTAAATAGCGATGGCACCTACACCTGCACTGTGACGGTGGGCGAGACTTCGCCGGGCAATTTGAACTGGTTTTCTTTTGTAGGTATAGGCGGAACAGGAACGTCAATAAACCCGTCAAGCGGCACGCTCACGGCGAGCAATCCGCAACAGCAAGTGACCATCTCGTCTATTCCTTGTGGGAGCGATAGCTTTACCTTCACAGATCAGAACAATAATATGGTGACGGTGCAGTGGAGTTGTAGTTCATAGGGATCAGTTCTTGACGGCGCTCACCACTATACGGTATGCTGTTCGACGGAAAAATTGTCGTTGCAATTTTCTCCATACGTTAGACTGGATATAAAACTTGGTTCCTCACAATGCGAGAGGTCCTCACCTTGCAAAGGTTGACCACGCTGTTCATCACATACAGAGGCGAAAGCTTCCTCTCGTGACTCTGCTGGTTGAACGTGGCTTTTTTGAAAGTATTGACGAAGCACAGCGCTGGGTTATGGCCGGAAAGGTCCTGGTGAACGGCCAGCTTCTTGATAAGCCGGGAATGACCGTTCCCTCTGATGCGATCCTGCGCGTCCGTGGAAGGTCTCGCTATGCCAGTCGCGGAGGATACAAACTGGAGGCTGCGCTTGCACATTTTGCAATTGATGTCAAAGAGCGCGCAGCGCTCGATTGCGGAGCATCCACCGGCGGATTCGTCGATTGTCTATTACAGCACGGCGCTGCCCTGGTCTACGCCGTAGAAGCCGGTCATGGACAACTCACCGGTCGTCTGCGTGCTGATCCGCGTGTTCGCAACTTAGAACGTACCAATCTGAGCGATCTAGATGCAAACCTGCTTGATCCCCCTCCGTCGCTCATCACTCTCGATCTCTCGTACCTTTCGCTCACCAGGGCATTGCCTATCGCCGCCACTTTGCTTGCTCCACAAGGAGGGCAGGTTTTAGCGCTAGTAAAGCCGCTTTTTGAGGTAGAGAGTTCACAAGCGAGAAGGACTGGACACATCGATGATCCAGCCCAGCTTGTTGCAGCGCTTCGTCGCGTACTGGCTGCCGGCGAAGCAGCAGGATTAACCCCACATGGCATTGCCAAACTTGCCTTACAACCACGTCGCGGGGTGACCGAATTCTTTGTCTTCTGCGGGCGCGATACTAATCACCCACCTTACTCCTATGATGACGCTGCCTTGCAAACGCTCATCGAGGGGCCAGGTATCGGCAAAGCCGCTGAGGGAGCAGACTAGCCATCCTTTCCTACTGCCTTTGTGGTAGCATGTACAATAGTTGCAGTATCCTCAAAGCTTGCAGTATCCTCAAAGCGGAGCGAGAAATGGGGGATGAGCCAGCCAGCTCCACACAACTCCCCAGGCCCCTTCACAGGATACACTATACACCGGATTACTGAAGAGGTCAAAGGATCTTATTCCGACCGGAAACGTGCCTTGAAATGGGTCTTGCCAACGACGCTGCGCGTCTACGGACTGCGTCCGTCAGGCAAGACCAAAGGCAGTACTGCTTGCTAGTGCTGCGCACTCATCCGGTCGGAGTTGTAGTATTGATAAGGAGACAAGAGATGCAGACTGATATCATTTCTCACCCGGCCCCGGTGCGTTGGGGCGTAATCAGCCTCGCTAACATAGGCTTCCGGCGTGTCATCCCTGCCATACTTAACTCTCTAGAAGCGCAATTGGTCGCTGTCGCCAGCCGTAATCCTGAACACGCAAAAGAGCTATTGGCCCATATCCCTGATTTGCGCATCTATGGTGACTACGAAAGCCTTATCAACGATCCCGATATCGAGGCTGTCTACGTCCCATTGCCCAACAGCCTGCATGCAGAATGGACCATCAGAGCATTGGAAGGCGGCAAGCATGTCCTATGCGAGAAGCCCTTAGCAGCCACCGTAAAGCAGGGCACATCGATGGTTGAAGCTGCCCGAGCCAACAACAGGCTGCTCATGGAAGCATTTATGTATCGTTTCCATCCACAGACCATCTGGGCCTTGGAACAGGTACATGCCGGCCGTATCGGGTCGGTCAAATTAGTGCGCTCCTCATTTTCCTTCAATATACTCTTACCACCGCGTCCACATGATATTCGATTGCAGGCGGACCTGGCTGGCGGCTCGCTCCTGGATGTTGGATGCTACCCCGTCAATTTCTGCCGTGCCGTCTACGGGCATCCCCCTGTTGCCGTCGCCGCTCGCGTCTATACGCCTGCCGCAGGTGAAGTAGAACGCTCCGCCAACGCCGTTCTCGATTTCGGCAACGGTCGTTTTGGCCTGATCGATGCCAGCTTCGAACTGCCTACACGCCAGGTATCGGAGATCATTGGGGAGGCTGGCACTATAACCATTCCGGTTCCTTTCGTGCCAGGCCACGCCGAGAGCGAAGTGGTGCTCACCCTCGAAGACCAGGTGATTCATCAGCGCATCGCGCATGTCGATCCATACCGGCTCGAGGTCGAGCATTTCGGAGCGTGTGTGCGTTCCGGTGCTCAACCAGCGTTTAGCCTGGGAGAAACCATAGAAAACCTCGCTACCATTGAGGCCATCTACCAATCCGCCGGTTACCCCTGGCCTATTTCGTAGGGGCGGATTCCGGCTTTTCTAGTTTCTTCGACAGGATCACGCCTGTATTCAGCCCGACCGTGTGCAACCCACCAAAAAAGCGCGCGTGTTCTATCTTAATGCAGCGGTCCTGCACGAATATCAGCCCGGCCTCATGCGCCCGCTTTCCCACCTCGTCGTTGCGAATACCCAGTTGCAGCCACAGCACCCTGGCTCCAATCGCAACGGCTTCCTCCGCTACCGGCGGTATGCCCTCCGCTTTACGAAACACATCTACAATCTCAATCTCTTCTCCCGCCTCTTTCGCCTCCGTCAATGAGGCATAGACACGCTTGCCTAACAGTGTTTGCCCGGCATACTTCGGGTTGACAGGGATAATGTCGTAACCTTCAGCCTGCAGGTAGATGGCGACAAAATGGCTGGGGCGATACTGGTCAGCCGAAATACCGACAATAGCGATATGCCGGTATTGTTGCAACAACGTCAAGCGGTCATACATATCGGGTATCTGAATACTCATGCGGTCAATCCTTGGGTAGGCACATCTTTAGCTCTTTCATGCGCTTATTATACCACCGGTTCATGGCCTTCAGCGTCCGACCGTTAACCAATCGAGGAATAAAACCCTCAGTTTTGTGCTTGTACTTGGGAATGCGTGGCTGTCCGGTGAACTTGGACGGGTCTTCAAAGAAAAATCAAAAACCCGGTTGCAGCCACGGCTTCTGGTTGTAGTATCCCTTTGTTACGTTGATGTAATTGATTGCGCCTTGATCGTACCAGGTCCCGCTAAACCAGAATCCAAGGCATCCCCAGATATCGCCTGCATGATAGCTTGGGTATCCCGCTGCAGGTGTGCGTTGATATAAATAGTCTGACCAGCCCTCGTAACAATTGCGTAGCCACCCATACACAAAATCCGCATTGAACGCGGTATCGCTACGACTCATGGGCCATTCGCTTTGAAAATAGGTATACTTTATCTGGAGAATGCCGTAGCTTTGGTAACAACTTGTTCCATTCCATGTCCCGGGCGGGCAGAGGCTCTGGTTGTTGGTATAGTCTCCCAATTGACTCTGATGCCAGGTAGACTCTGTCACCGCTTCTGCCCTGACAATGTTCGGATCAATACCCCATTTGCACGCGGCCCATTGCAGGATTTCATCTGTTGTGCCTGTGAAGTTGCCGGTTACCCGCTGGCGCAGGCTATCCGATTTGTCATCCATGCCAATTAAGGGGTTCCAGGGATGTAAATTCGCAATTTGTGCAGCGGTTGGTACCTGGTGGTTAGCAGCATAATTGTCAGGTCGAGGTTCAAAAGCAGACCTGGTTACATTTGAGGCGCATGTGCTGTCGCCTGGTAACGCGCTGCCAGGAGGAAGAGTCGTGTAATTAATGCCCGTAGGCGTTGTTGCAGCCGGAGAAGGTTGATTGGGTTGATTGGGTTGATTAGTTGGCCTGGAAGTAGGCGTGCTAACGGAAGAGTGGCCCGCTGTAGGTGTGATTGCATGAGCTTGTATCGAGATCGTATCGGAAAACGAAGTTGGGCTGCTCGCCGGCTTGATACTCTGATTCTGAATCTCTGGATCATAATGACGGAGTAAAAAGCCACTGGCTAGTGAGAAAATACTTCCGCCAATCAGGATGATAAACAACGGCACAAGCCATATGAGTCTTTGCCTGTTTAGCTTCATCGGTCTCTCTGCTTATCTCCAATTACAAATCTATTGGTCGTTCCACTTGGTACGACGATACTGCTTGCCTGTTCGGAGTTCTTATAGTACTTATAGATGGGGTAAGTTTTTACGGTTGATGTGATACCATAATATTGTGCATATAAGTAAGGGCACATATTACGAGAGGAACTTACCATGCCAGAAGTCGACAGCGATCACGTCTTTGGCTTCGATACCCTATCCGTTCACGCCGGGCAGAGGCCAGACCCGGCCACGGGTGCCAGAGCCGTGCCGATTTATCAGACCACCTCCTACGTTTTTGACGATACCGATCACGCAGCTCACCTGTTTGCCCTGCAGCGCTTCGGCAATATCTATACGCGCATTATGAACCCTACCACTGCCGCTTTTGAGGAGCGTATCGCCTCGCTCGAAGGCGGAACGGGGGCGCTCGCCACAGCATCAGGCATGGCGGCACAGATGGCAACGATGATGACCTTGCTACGCCCTGGTGACGAGCTTGTCTCCTCCAGCAGCCTTTACGGGGGCACGCACACACAATTCGACCTGACACTGCGTACCTGGGGCATCAACACCATCTTTATCGACAGCACCGATCCCGAAAATTATCGCCGTGCCCTCACACCGCGCACGCGTGCCTTTTATGGCGAGACGATAGGCAATCCGCGCGGCGATGTGCTCGATATACGTGCTGTTGCAGATATCGCTCATGAAGCAGGCATCCCATTGATTGTAGACAGCACCTTTGCCACGCCCTATCTCTGTCGTCCCTTTGAATATGGCGCCGACATCATCGTGCACTCGGCAACAAAATTCATCGGTGGTCACGGCAACTCCATCGCCGGCGTGCTGATCGAAGCGGGCAAGTTCCCCTGGGACAACGGCAACTTCCCCCATATCGTCGATCCCTCGCCCGGCTATCATGGCGTGCGCTTTTATGAGACGTTCGGAGACTTTGGCTTCGTCATGAAGGCAAGGTGCGAGACCGTGCGCGACACCGGCGGCTGCCTCAGCCCCTTTAACGCCTTTCTGCTCTTACAAGGATTAGAAACGCTCTCGCTGCGCATGGAGCGCCACTGTCAAAACGCGCTGCGCGTAGCCCAGTTTCTCCAGGAGCACCCGGCCGTGAGCTGGGTCAACTACCCCGGGCTACCCGGCGATCCCTCCTATGAACTCGCCAAACGCTATCTGCCGCGCGGCGCAGGCTCCATCTTCACCTTCGGCGTCAAAGGAGGCTACGAGGCAGGCAAAACGGTTATCAACAACGTGCGCTTATTCTCCCACCTTGCCAACGTGGGTGACACGCGCAGCCTCATTATTCACCCAGCCAGCACCACCCACCAGCAACTCTCGGAAGAAGACCAGTTGGCGGGCGGGGTGACCCCCGACCTCATCCGCCTCTCCATCGGCATCGAGAACATAGAGGACATCCTGTGGGACCTGGATAAAGCGCTGCGAGCGACCATGAAATAGGTGATTGAAAAGAGTGAGGTTCGCCCTACCATTCATCCGAGCGGTAGGGCGAACCCGATAGAGGGCAACGGCGCAACAGGCTATTGCTGTGACGTTTGCCCACCAGTAATATACTGTGTGAGTGCCAGGAGCACACATCAGCGCGCTTTCTCAGTATTAATCTTCCAGGTGCCATTCTCATTGACCAGGGTATAGTCAGCGACCACTGAGGCCCCATTAGAAGCGGTATAGCTAATGGTTCCGGTACCTGCCGTATCGTTGACATTGCTTACCATGCAGCCTGTTATCTTAGTGGTACCGAAATTGCTCGCAAACTGGGATTCCGTTTCCTGGCTTTGGGCAGCACTGGAGAGCTCATTGTAGGCGCCCTGATAATCTCCAGCCTTGAGATCAGTACAATAGGTACTCAGAGTAAGTGTTGGAGTAGAGCGTACTTGCTCGGTCTTAATCTTCCAGGTGCTATTCTCATTGACCAGCGTATAGTCGGCAACCAGTGAGACTCCATTAGCAGTGGTATAGCTAATGGTACCAGTGCCCGCCCCCTCGTTGACATTGCTCACCATACAATCAGTCAGATGTCCAGAGCTGTAATTAGCCGCAAACTGCGCTTCCGATTCCTGGCTTTGAGCAGTAGTGGAAAGCTGATTGTAGGCGCTCTGGTAATCTCCAGCCTTGAGATCAGTACAATAGGTGTTCAGGGTAAGCGTTGGAGTAGAGCGTGGTTGTTGACTGGTAATCTTTGAGCCGCCATTCTCATCAGCCAACTTATAGTCAACGATCAATTTACTCCCTTGACCAAGGGTATAGTTAATCGTGCCAGTGCCTGCCCCATCATCGACACTCGTCACCGTACAGCCAGTTATCTTACCCATACCCTCATTGGAAGCGTATCCAGCAGCAAATGTCCTCTCAGGACCCAACTTGCTTTGCAGACCACTGTCAAGCTGATTGAAGGCCGTCTGGTAATCGCCGCTCTTGAGGGCGTTACAGAAGGCGTTTAGGGACTTGGTCGGCGTCGAACGATTCACATAGGCAATGACCCCGAAGAGAACGAGGCCGATCACCACTAACCCACCGATAGCGCCCAGGATGATCCAGAGTCCACGACGATTCGGTCGCTGTGTTGGGGGGGCGGTGACAGGTGCAGGCGCACCAGGAAAGGAAAGACCTTGCGGATAGCCGTATGGCTGAGAACCAACATAAGCTGGAGGTGGGGGTGGTGCCTGATAGGCTCCTGGTTGAACATCTGCACCATAACCGGAGACAGGAGCGCCGTAATAGGGAGAAGCTTGCGGATAGCTTGCTTGTTCGTAGCCAGGTGAAACAGGCGGTGGTGGTGACTGATAAGCTCCTGGCTGTTGCACATTTGAACCATAACCGGTGTAAGAAGGTAAAGGAGCCGCAACCGTAGGAGTATAGGAGGAATCATTTCCCTGCTTGGAGCCAGCATAGACAGTTGGGTCGATTTCAGACCTGCCAGGCACATCATAAGTGAACCGCGTATCACCTATGCCTACGATATCACCTGCATGAAGCAGACTCGGCACATTACTCGTAAGCCGCTGGCCATTGACAAAGGTGCCATTCGTGCTTCCCAGGTCAACAATGGCATAAATGGCATAGTCCTGTCCCTGCGGGCGAATTTCGGCATGAAGTGATGACACTTTAGGCTCAGCCAGGACCAGCTGATTGCCGGGTGTGCGGCCGATGGTCAATGGAGTTGGTCCCAGCTCAACTTGCCCAAATGGTCCGTTGAGTACTGCTTTCATTAACATTTTCCGTCCTTTCGTGGCGCTCAATACTCTGTGTTTGGTGATGCAGGAAGCCATCAAAACTTCCAGCTTACTTACCAGATTCAATTACCTTTAAAACGATGTAAGTCTCTATTTTTCAGCTACCAATTGCCAGGGCAAGGTACTATCTGCCTATCCTTGCGCCGGGATCAGGCCCAACTGTTGCACCAAACCTAAAGCGTCCGCGTTTTCCCAGCCTTCGACGATCTTGCCATCAACCATGCGATAGATGAAGATACCCGTAAACGTCACCGGTTTGCCGGTAGGAGGTAGGCCCCTCCACTGCCCCTGGTGGATGCCGCGAAAGGTGTAGCGCAGCACAACCTTATCCCCCTCAGCGATCAGGTCCTCAATCGTGAATTGGCCCGGAAGGGCGGCCAGGAGGCTAAAGAGGAATCGTTTGTAGTCCTCGCGGCTGCGAAAGCCGCCTGCGGGGTCATGGCGGACGAAGTCGGGGACGAATAACTCGTCCAAGGTCGTCGAAATTTCCGTCACGTTTCCCCGGTTGAGAATCTCAGTGCTACGACGGATAAGCGCCTTGTTCTTTTCGGTTGACATGGCAGATGTTCCTTTCTTTGAATGTTCACCCAGGGCAAGAAGTCCTTGCCCCGCGCATTGTTCTCATCTCCATCCACTGTGGAGACGATGTTGGACTACATTTTTTAGCCACCAATTGCCAGGGCAAGGTGCTATCCAACCTGTCCTGGCGCAGGAACAACGCCGAGCTGTTGCAGCATGCCCAGGGCGTCAAAATTGAGCCAGGATTCAACAGACTTGCCGTTTGACCAATGGACGATGGTGATCCCTGTCACCGTCACCTGCTTGCCGGTCGGGGGAATGCCCATGAGCTCACCCCGATGGGTGCCACGAGCTGTCCAGCGCGTCACACTCTTGTCTCCTTCCGCAATCTGCTCTTCAATAGTGAAATGCAGGTCGGGGAAGGCCGTGAGGTAGGCTGAGACAAACTGTTTGTTGGCTTCTTGACCCTGTATTGTCGTTGAGGCATTGTGACCCACGTAGTCAGGGACATTCAGCTCATCGTAGACATTCACATTTCCTCGATTCAACTCTTCAACAAGACGACGATCATTGGCCTTGTTCTGTTCAGTTGACATGAGATATTTTCCTTTCTGTGATTGGGCCTGGCATCCGCCAGGGATGCCACTCCATAGCATCGTTTGCTTTCTCAATGGATTGATACGTGAGCCTTTGCAGGCTCCTCAATGAACGCACGGCGTGGTACGCACTACGTGGTTCAGGAATCACTCCTGCTCCCTCTTGCTCTCTCTCACTCACCAACTATCCCAGTGCAACACCGACTCCAACGGATTGCGAGCGGCTGGCTTGAAATCGGTTCCCAGCGTATAGGCCAGGGGAATGAGCGCTTTCCTCCCTCTTTGTGTATTACGCTGTTTTCATCTTCGCTACGTCCTCCAGGCCCAACACCTTGATCGCCTGCTCGCGCAGCACAAACTTCTGCACTCGATCCCCTCGCTTTCGGCCTGCCAGTGCGACAGGCCATCAGTGGTCATGCCCATCACTCTTCTCCTTCAGAAGTCCTAGAATCAAGATGCACATCTTTCTCACCAGTAGGGCAGGTGCGGAAGCGCCTGACCACACTGGCACTTTCCCTCATCTCGGTCATAATCGGACATGCGCCCGCACGCGGTGCAGCGAACCCACAGCGCGTTGATATGATGCGGTATCCACACGCTCGTCATGCCCCCTTCAGCGAAGTCGGAGCCGAGGAACACCTTCATGGCTTCGCGGTGCGCACCTGCCCGCAGCATCTGGCTTGCGCTCTCAGCATCCTCCCAGGCGGTAATGGTGTACCCACAATTGTTAGCGAGGAGCGCTGTGAAACTGATAAAGCCGGGCATCTGCGCCATCTCTGCCACGACTCGCTCGCTATACTCATTCAGCTGTTGCACCTCGTCTGCTCGCACCCGGATAGAAGTGAGGCTGAAGGCTCCAGGCTTCGTATGCTTGCCCACCTGCATGGTAGCCCCTGTGCCAAAAGAGATCGGGCCGACAGCATACGGCTGGGCAATGACCTGGAGCCCTAGCTGTTCCAGAAAGGTCTTCTGGTCGAAGTATCCCTGGACAGCACGAATTTTGTCTCCATCAATGGTGATGAAGTCTGCCCCTGGCAGGGCTACCGTGCTTCCCGTCGGTGGGCCTCCTGCCAGGGGGCCAGTATTAGTGCCGCGCATCATCCATTGCGCTGCGACGGCGTGGTCGCCCGCCTGGGCAGCGCTGACGATCTCAAACGAGAGGTCGGGAAAAGCCGCGAACAGGCCACCGGCATGGGTAGCCAGGGCGGATCCCGTAAGTGCCGGAACAGTTGGGTCGCTATAGGTCCCACCCTCGGCGAAGGTGGCGATGATAGCGGCAGGGTCACGCCGGTTCCAGGCATCAAAGTAGGTTTGTGCAACATCAAGTGGGTTCATCAAGTACTCCTTTCATCTGGGTCCAAACCTAACACTCGTGACATCAGGGGCGCAGATACTACCTCTGATGAATCACTCTTAAGACGGTGAGTGCTCATTTTTTTCGTTACAGAATCTCCAACCAGTCATCGTGGTAGCCAAGCATACTGGCAAGTGGACGGCCCGTGTGGAAGTCATAACCTCGACCAGGATCTCGTGCTACAGCGGCATATTCTTCCTGGATCGCTTGACGCAAGCTCCCCAGGTCAAGGCTCGGTTCTGTCAGTAGACCGTCACTCATACTACCCTCCTCATATCCCTGCCCTTTGAAGCCAGACAGGATGTGCCAGCCACAGTATCCCAAGCAGCAGGAGTATGATCCCGATGACTGGGCTCAGGCGCTTACCGCCTGGCACCGTCTTTTCGATCACCATGGCGCCCGTCAGCGCAGCCATCCCTGCCAGATTGCCCACGCCGACCCCGAACATGACCAGCATCAAGGCCCAACAACAGCCCAGGCAGAACCCCCCATGGCGTAATCCCAGGTGCCACGCCGTACTCACACCTTTCCGATAATAGTGCAGGAAGAACCCCAGAGGCGTGCGGCACATGTCCAGGCAGCGCTCTTTGAGGGGGCTGAACTGAAATAGGCCGGCGACGGCGAACGTCACCGCGCCGATGAGCCAGGAATGAAAGGCCAACCACGGCCACAGGGCCACCAGGCGATGCACCAGTGTATCTCCGAGAAAAGCCCCTGCGGCAAAGGCCGTCCAGATCACGGCATAGCCAGCCAGGAACGCCAGAGGAACCGCCACGGGACGGGCTTGTCTGCGACCAGCATATACCACCAGGTTGACCATCGGCATACTCGATGGCAGCATCATCGCCACCGTCATCACCTGCCAGCACAGCAGGAAGATTTCGAGTGCCGCTAGCCAGGGCAGGCCGCTGGCTTGCAGCAGGTAGTGGTGGTCAAGCAAAAAGGTCTGATGCGAAAGCACCGCCAGGACGAGCACTGCCCACGCTGCAGCGACCAGTACCCAGGGCCACAGCACGGGCACCCGACGAGACGGAGGAAGATGGCCTTGTGTGTCCCTGGAAGCTCTCAAGTTCTGCATCGGGTACCCCCCTTTGTTCACTACGCGGTGAAGCGGAATGTTCCCTGGATGGCGTTATGGCCCTGCAAGTTCAGGTCGTGACCCAGCGCCGGCACCTTCGAGCGGTAGTATTCAGCCCTACCCACATACGCCGGAGAACCTGGAATGGTCGAAAAAACGCTCTCGTGCAGCGTGGTTGGCTCCCCTGTCGGCCCAGTCAAGGGCACTAACTCTGCCTGAACAGTCTGACCGATGATGAGTGTCCCTTTGCCCTTGTCGACCGTAAACGTGATGGGGACGCGCTCGACGCCAACCACCTCACCGATCAAGGCAGCAAGATCAGCAATCGGACCGCCCAGTTTGCCGGTAAACACCGACAAAAGGGCGTCTTGCTGCGCTGGCGTCGCCTGGTCATCAACATAGGCCAGCGCCCGCCAATTCCCCTTGAGGACATTGCCCGGAATATGCACACTGATGGCAAAGGTCAGACCTGAGACATCGATCCCCTGGATGGTGCCACTGTCGATATGCCAGCCTAAGGCGGAATCGCACGTCCCTCCATCCGGGTCCGCCCCCACCCAACAGGGGCATAGGACGCCGCATGAGCAAACCTCTAATAAGCGTCCTTCCAATTGATACGTTGTTCCTGCTTGTGTCGTCATCTGCCTGGTTCCTTTCTGCTCCTCTCAGAAGTAGCATGTGTTCTTCAGTATCCTTTCAGCCGTTTGTGAAACAGGAAGCCTCGCTCCTAGCAGCCAGGCACGGTCTGAATGCAGCTGGTACTCGTCTCCAACTGTTGACTCGCATTCAAGCGCCTCACCAGCAATCAGGTCTACAACTCCTTTCCGCCTGCCAGTACGGCAGGCCATTCATAGTCATGCCCATCACTCTTCTCTTTCATCATCAAGCGGGACAATCGCCGCGATCTGTCGCCCCAGGTGCAGCGTGTCCAGTTCGACCCAATGCTCCATGATCTTGCCGCCAACCAGGCGAAAGGTATCACTCCCTGTGGCTCGAAACTGCTTCTCGACACCAGGGATACCCAGGTACTCACCTTTCTGTCTACCTCAGAGGCTCCAGCGCGTCACCACGACATCCCTTTCAATGTGCCAATCGTGAATGGTCTGCTGGCACTCAGGGAAGGTATGAAGCGCAAACGCGAGGATGTGTTTGAAGTCTTCGCAATTGCCAGATGCATTCAACTCCATCTCTAAAGCCCTGGAAGTGTCTTTGACTGGAGTAGTCGCTGGAAAAAGCGGTTCATGCTCTCTCCATCAACGCGGCCACCAAGGCGAGCTACCAGGATGTTCGCGGGGTCCATACGAATATTCGGTTCGGAGGTCTGGTATTCGGCAAAACCATGAGCCGCAAAGAGCCGGGCGAGCATCTCGCGATAGTGGAAGCGAGACATGCCCAGTCCTTCATAATCCCAGTGCCAGGAGAGACCCAGACCGATGATAAGGTACTCTTCCACAGTTTCAAACTCAAGCGCAAAAGAGAGCAGGTGATGCGCGATACCTAGTGTACGCCAACTTGAACTGATCTCAACCGCGATCTCATAGGCGTTCCCGATATCTCGCCACCACTGATCCAATGGCGTAAGGGAAACCTCACCTACAATGTTGCCCGAAGCGTTGTAGGCCAGGGTAAGTCTATTCCCTGGTTGCTGAGCAATTGAGAGCAACAGTTGATGCTCACGTTCGGGGAGACGAGCAAAGGCGTGTAGACCTTCATCCACTCTCAAACCCTCTACAAATGAAGGAGAGCAGCAGCTTCGCAGGAATAACGGCCCCGCCGCCGTCTTATACGTTTTGACACAAGAGATGCGTGCGCTTCCAGACTCCTCTGGATCGTTTGCATGATACACTCTTTCTTTTAACATAGCTGTCGCCTCCTTTTACACGGTTGTCCGGCCAAAGAACAGTATAGGGACACCTCACCTTCGCCACTACCTCTTTCTCACCAGTCCGGCCTGTTCCAGGAAGCGCCGCGTGCAGGGGTTAAACAATCGCGACAGCCTCACGAGGCGCTGTACCTCTTCCTCAGAATGTCCAAACACGTAGGACGTGTCGGTATTGCTTTGCGTCATAGTTGTTCTCCTTTACCTGCCTACGATGATCTTCTTAGATGACTCTCCCTACATTCCTGGCACAGGGATCACGCCGAGTTGTTGGAGCAAGCCCAGGTAGTCCAACTGGTGCCAGATTTCCACGAACTTGTCGTTGGCTAAGCGGGCGATGGCGATTCCTGTCATGGTGACTTGTCTGCCGGTCGCGGGGCGAGGCACCGGCGCCACGATATCACCGGTGTTGGTGCCACGAGCTGTCAAGCGTACAACCACCCGGTCTCCTTCAGCGATCATGTCCTCAATGGTCATATGCAGATCGGGGTAGGCGTTGAGGGTCCCGGTGATCCATCGTTTGTCGTCTTCGCGGGTGCGAACGTGGGGAAGGTTAGGATCATGGAAGATGAAGTTGGGGGCATAGAGCTCATCAAAGACGGCAAGATTGCCCTGATTCCAGACCTCCTCAACGAGACGACGTACGGTTGCCTTGTTGTCTTCGGTTGACATACGGTATGCTCCTTTCTAACGTTATGCGCATCTCTCGTCTAGCCGGCAGGCTTCGTGGGTGCCGCTACTACACCGGTGGCAGCCATAATCCGCTGGATGTTCTCGGGTGAGAAAAACTCTGAGAAGGACGTCGTCCCCTCGGTGAGGCCAAAGAAGCGGTTCGTCTGCTCCTGGTTCCCTTGCAGGGCCGCTAAGAGTTGCTGCATCTCCGGTGGGCGAGGCGTAAACGCTGCCGCCTGCGTGTCGTACTCATAGAGCGGCAGCGCCAGGGCGTTGCGTTGCCGTTCGTAGTCGACCAGTGCTTCCTCCAGGGGCCGCTGTCCAGACCATCCGGCATTGATGGCCTCGACAACCAGCTCCACATCACGGAAGGCATCCATGATGCCCTGTCCCGCGTAGGGGTCCTTGTGGTAGCCAGCATCGCCTACCAGTGCCCAGCCAGGCCCATAGGGTTTGCGGAAGAAATTGGGTAGATCAGCCGTGCCCACAAAGCGCCCCTCTTGCTTGCCCTGGCGGACGCGCTCGGCAAACGGGGGGACGAGGTCGAGGGCCTGGAGGAAGTTTCCTGCAATGTCGGCACGGACGGTATGAAACTCGGAGATGGGCCAGGCAACGTAGATGCACGCCAGCTTCTCGTTCGTGGGAAAGGTGATGAACATGCGGCGCGGCCGCATATAGATTTCAGCCCCCGCGAGAGGGACGCCGCTCCAGTAGCCATAGTAGACGCACGTCAGCGCGGGTTTCGCCTGGTAGGTTGGGGCTTGCACGCTGCGTGCGACGAGCGAACGCATGCCATCAGCCCCAATCACGATACGTGCTTGCTCTTTCACGCTCCGACCACCTGGACCCCGCCCCTGAATGCCCGTCACCCGGTCGCCGTCCCTCAGAATTTCCTCGACGAAGAATCCTTCGCGCAGTTCGGCACCTGCTGCCACAGCAGCATCAACGAGTATCTTATCAAGGACGGTACGCCGTGGAGCATAGAACATGGTTACATCCTCTACAGGAGGCGGTGTGCCTACAAGAGCGAATGGGCCGAGATCAATGGTAAATTTGGGAATGGGTGGACAATTCGAGGCGATGATCTTGTCCAGTACGCCCCAGTGCTTCAGCCGCGCGACACCGGGCAGGCGGATGAAGTGGGTGGACATGGTATCACTCGGGAACGTCGCTTTGGCGACCAGTAACACCCGGTAGCCTTTGCGGGCGAGTAACATAGCGGTCGGCGAACCGGCACAGCGGGCACCGACGACGATGGCATCATACATGATGAATTACCTCTGTTGTGCTGACCTGATACAGCTCTCCATGAGCTGGCACGGTCCATCTATCACTTACCAGGTCAGGCAACCCGGTAAGGAGGAGCGATAATCATAATCCCGGTCTGTGAGTGAGGTGCCCCGGTGAAGCTGCTGAGGATCAGGAGAACTCCCAGCAGAAGGGCAAGACACAGGAGTGCTACAAGGATACTTACCACGGCGGTCTGCCGGACTATTATATTATTCATACTATTCTCCTCCCGTTGCTGCTCGCTTCTCAATGCGCCAGCGTGACTTCAGCCTCGGCTTTGCTCACATAATTACGTCTCTCTGCCTTTCATAGTACCGGGGAAGTGTTACGAGATCGTTACGGAACGCGTTACGAAGTCTTCAACTTTTTTCTTTCGGTACGTTTCTTATAGCTGAAGCTACGGGGAGGTGGAGATGGCCCGGGTCTTCCACCCCCTGCAGCTGCACCCCTCAAAAAACCTCATCTAAGGATTCGGAGAGTTCAGCTCTCTTGCTGTGTTGCTCTAAGAGAGACGATGGGAAATGCACGTGGCAGGAGCCCAGCAGCAGGATGCCACCGGACTCCCGGCCTACCCTTTGGATGGTCCCTGGAATGTGAGGCTCCCAGCCTTGCGCATCGCCTCCATCGTCTCCTCGACGGTGAACAGCTTGGTCGTCTTGACCGCTTTGATGTGCCCCGCGCTCACTGCCGCCATCACGATTGCTGTGGCAGTTGTGTCATCAGGTGCTTCAGAGAGCACGATCCCATCATACTCCCCAAAGCAGAAGTAGAATCCGATCAGTCGTCCACCGAGCTTCTGCGCCAGTTCCCTCACGGGTATGCTGCGGTCTTGGGGATTTTTCGCCATCGCAGCAATCGCCTCAGCGGTGTAAGCGAATTGTGTCATGTAGAATGGCATGATGTTCGTCTCCTTTGTGCTGCTGGCTTCCTTTCTCGGACGCATCTGCACGAAACTGAAAAGACAACGGGAGTTGACAGAAACACTCTTTTACCTGCCTACGATGATCTTCTTAGATGACTCTCCCTACATTCCTGGCGCAGGGATCAGGCCGAGTTGTTGGAACAAGCCAAGACTATCCGTCTGGTTCCAGACTTCGACCCCCTTCCCTCCGGCAAAACGGACGATGCTCATCCCAGTCGCCGTTACCTGCTTGCCGGTTGCGGGGATCGGCATTGGCGTCGCGAAATCCCCAGTGTTGGTCCCACGCCACGTATAGCGCACCACCACCTCGTCTCCTTCAGCGATCATGTCTTCAATCGTCACATGGAAGTCGGGGAAGGCGCTGCGGATCGCGGTGAACCATTGAGTGTAGTCTTCGAGGGTGCGAACGTCGGGGACAACAGGATCATGGTAGACCCAGTTGGGGGCATTTAGCTCATCGACGAGCGCCAGATTCCCCTGATTCAAGACCTCCTCGAAGTAACGACGTACGGTTGCCTTGTTCTCTTCGGTTGACATGCGATGTTCTCCTTTCTGCATAGTTGCACTGTGGTTTGATCTATTCGAAACAATCTCGTACAACGTGCTCCGGTGAGCGCTGTATTCAGCGTCGCCCCACCGCCAGGATCACTTCGTTCTCCATGAGCAGGGTACCGGCTGGCGTCCTATACTGCCCGGCGGCCTCCGCAATTGCCTGCCAGACTTCTGCCTGCCGCTCGATAGGATACCTCGCCAGCAGAGCGTTCAGTTGTGTCAAGACCTCCTGGTGAAAGGACACGAACTCATCGGGCGAGAACCACTCGAACGTCAGAATCATGGGTTCAGTGTAAATGTGCGAAAAACGCGCCTGCCTGAGTACCTGCTTCAGCGCGTCTACGTCCGCCAGGCGAAATGGCCCGGGCAGTCCTGGAGGAGGCGCGGGTTCTCGCAGTTCTCGCAGCGCCACTGCCAACGGCATGCTGGCGAAAGGAACCTTTTGGGGAGGTCCCCAGACAGCGGCGGTGAGCTGCCCACCGGGAACCAGGAGTTTGCGCATCTGCCCCAGGGCCGTCTGCAGATTGGGCAGAAACATCAGGCCAAACCGGCAGAGGATAGCATCGAAGCTGCTCTCCGGCAGTTCCAGCGCCTCGGCGTCCATCTCACGGAAGTCGATGTTGTCTAATCCAAGTTCCAGGACCCGTTTGCGGCCAATATCGAGCATTTGCGGGGCGATATCAGTAGCGATGACTCCTCCTGTAGGCCCGACCCGCCGGGCGGCAGTGACGGCGGGTGCGCCTATCCCTGTCGCCACGTCCAGCACCCGCTGACCCGGTCGAATGCCGACCAGATCCATCATGCGATCGCTGATCGGCTGAAGCGCCGGCTCAATGCGCTGCCACCAGTTCTTCCAGGCAGGGGCAGCCGTACTCCACTCTCGCCGTTGTCCTGCCTTGTACCGCGTAGGATCGAATAGTTGCGTACTCACGGTTTCACGTCCTTTTCCTATTTGCCACCAAACTCATCAAAAGAACTGCCGAGGGTTGTCCTTCTTTGAACCCGCTGCTCCTCGACCGATTACCAACCACGCACTACGGCTCTAACTCCCCACGCCGCACCCTGGCAAGCAGTCTCGTCCAGGCGAGCGCCTGTGGCAAAGAGGCGGGTAAGCTGAAGCGGTAGGGCGTGTCGTGATCGGCGCTTCCATCCAGCTCTACTGCTAACCGGCTCCTCTCCAGCACGCTCGTACTTCCTTTGTCAGGAGCAGGCTGCCCTTGCTCATGCCAGGCTTGCGCTCCGAGGAGGGAAGTTACTGCCATGTTCATGCCTTGGCCAGGGCGACCCGCTGACTCGAGCCGTTGCATCTCACGTGGATCGATGTGCTTGCTCCCGTTGCAGAGTTGGTCGGCCATCAAGGAGTTGGATGGCAGGCCTTGATTCTCACGGGCCAGCATCTCGTTCAGGTAGTCCACCGAGGAGGAGAAAAACACCCGGAGATAGTCTCTGGGGACCATATGATACAGCCTGATGAAGCCAAACACTCCATCAAGCGAGGTCAGCACGGTTGATGTCCACCGCCAGGTGGGGGATTGATCTCTCTCCAATGCCACACGATAGTACGTCATGTTACACCTCATGTTTGTGTCTTGTCATGGGTCTAGCAAGGTCTCGCGCCCATAGACGACCCTTCGCTCAGAGTGTACCCGGCCAGGGCTTGCAGCGCATCCGTTGAATCACCTGTTGTCACTACCTGTCTTTGAGGGATCAAAAAGGATAATTGTGAGGGATACCCGTAGAATTACTGGGGTGGCGCTTATACCTACAGGTGATTGAGCTTATGCACATTGACGAAATAATCCGGACACCTGATGAATGTTGATGACCGAATCGGGGAATCATCTCCATTGAGGTGCTTGCGGCCCAAGATCCTGATGAATTTTGACGACCGAATCGGATAATCATATCCATTGAGGTGCTTGCGGCCCAGGGTCCTGTAGGGACAAGGGGCGGGGTGGAGTGGATGCGGGGGCCTGGTGCTTGTCCTCGTTGGGGTGCGACCTGGTTGCTCCACGCAGTCCCCACTGGATCGCGTTGCCACCAGACAAGCACCAGGCCCCCACCCTGCCCCACATCCGCCCCTTGTCCCTACAGAACCCCATTCGGCCGTCAACATTCACTAGAGCACCGGTCGAAAATTCACAGAGAGAGCGCTTCTCCTAAAAACCAAGCACCAGAAAAATGCATGTGATGCAATGCTGGCTCTGACTTGTCTCCATCGGCCGCGAACATAGAACTCCTATCGTTGGTGAATCCCTATCTCATCCCCCAGACTTGACAAATCTTCTTGAATGATTTATCATTGGTAATGAATGAACATTCAAATTAATGATTTTCCATTCAACCACTACACAGCAAGACAAGAGAGCCTCTGCCTCTGAAGGATCTCGCCATTGGCACACGCGTTGGTGGCATCTCTCTTGAGAAAGGAACAGCACATGGAATTTCCTCCTTTTCAGTCAAGACAAGAGGTGGTTATTCATGCACCTCTCCAGGTCGTCTGGGACTTTAATCAAGACTTGACGAACATAGCTGTCTACCATCCCAGGGTCAAGCGGGTAGACCTCATTTCAGGGAAACGTCAGAGAGGCAATGGGGTCGCCTATCGGTGCTACCTCAAAGATGGGAAAAATACGTGTGTGGAGAAAGATCTCGAAGTGGTTCCCATGGAAAGGATCGTCACGGCTTTACCCGAAGATACCATGGGGATTACCAAAATGCTCCCAGATTATCTTGTTGAAGCGAGACTGACGCCTCTTGCTGAGAACGAGACAAAAGTGGAATTCAGTCATTATTATTCAACGAAGTCTCTCAAGGCAAAATTATTCAATGTCATCGCAAAAAGGAAGATTGCACGAGACGCTCAAAACACTCTTGATGCTATAAAAAGAACGATTGAAAAAAATACGTAAGAGCTTTCTCAGACGCGCGTCGCGGCCAGGTATTCCTTCGAGGGACAAAAGGAGCATGCAGCTATGGACAAGACACCTGATCCCATTCAAGAACTGGTGGCGGCTGCCCGGCGCAAGCAGATCCTGGATGCAGCCACCCAGGTGTTTGCCGAAAAAGGCTTTCATCGCGCCACGGTCAAAGAGATCGCACACGTGGCCGGCATTGCCGATGGCACGATCTACACCTACTTTGCCAGCAAAACGGAGGTGTTGTTAGGGATTCTCCATCGCCTCAATGAGTCAACGGAACGCGAGCAGCAACTCACGC
>Ga0070707_100000871_pt1 | contig 29932 bp, 23 predicted proteins | sample KBSK5502metaG_FD_65468 | JGI IMG/M metagenome (GOLD analysis project Ga0070707, IMG submission 65468) | Corn, switchgrass and miscanthus rhizosphere microbial communities from Kellogg Biological Station, Michigan, USA - KBS K5-50-2 metaG | ecosystem: Host-associated > Plants > Roots >... | reverse complement strand
CAAAGAGGGCTGCTCAGATCAGGTGATGGAAATCGCTTGTGGTCTACACAACATCAGAGTGCAACATCGCAAGCGACCGTTGAGGCGTTGAGCCAGTTTTCTTATTTCCGATAACGTCTATTCATTAACAGGTCAATTGCGGTCATCTTCATTTCCTCCTTCAACCTTAATCCGGATGTGATAATTAGCGTCTGATGATCAGGGTGCAATCTTTGTGCCTGAGAGATGGGCTGCGGTGGAAGCGAGTTCAGGGCCTCGTGGGATGAAGCCTGGTCAATAAATACACTGTGGTGCAGCGAGACAGAACACGTCGTATGGTTCGTCTGCAATAATGAGGTTGCGCTCCGCACTGCCGTTTGGGAAAATCAACATCTGATCCGGAAGCAGCGTCAGCAGCCTGAGCCACTGTTGAGGCCTGTCGTTCTCAGTTTCATCGAGAGTGGCAGGCCGAGTCGGGCCGCTTGGCGCTCTCGGCCTCCCCCGCGATTCCAAATCGCAATCCTTGCTTCCCCCAGGCACGACGGTTGCGATTCATCGAATTTATCGATAAGTTGCTTGCAAGCGTACGCCCCTCATCCGATAACGAGACACGGAGGAGTCAGTGACCCGAATCCGCATGAGTCTTGATGGCGTCTGGGATTTCTTTCCTGACCCTAAGCACCGCTTACAATTTGACAGCCTTGAGAGTGCCGGCCCCCCGCGGCGGATCCGAGTGCCCGGTCCGTGGCAGGCCCAGTTCGACGACCTGCGCTTCTACAGCGGCATGGCCTGGTATCGCTATCGCTTCGAACTCCCGCCCGAGAGCGCCGCGACGGCGATCCCCGACCCGACCTATATTCTTCACTTCGGCGCCGTCGATTATCACACGTCGGTCTGGCTCAACGGGAAGTGGATCGGGGAGCACGAAGGCGGCTACCTGCCTTTCGAGCTGCGGCTGGACGAAGCGCTGCACCCGACCGGCGCCAATGAGTTGGTGGTGCGAGTGATCGACCCGACCGACGACGCAGAACTCTACCCGGAGTTCCCGTTCACCGAGATCCCACACGGCAAGCAGAGCTGGTACGGGCCGATCGGCGGCATCTGGCAGAGCGTCTATCTCGAGGTCCGACACGCGACTCACCTGACGCGCCTCCACATCACGCCTGATGTCGAGGGCCAGCAGGCGCAGGTAGACTGGCGATTGAATCGGCCGGCCGGGCGCCAAACAGGGTTGCTCCTGAAGCTCACCGACCCGCGCGGCCAAGTCACTGCTCATCGCTTCGTGATCGATCAGGGTGAACTATCCGCACAGATCGCGCTGCCCGTCCCGGACCCGCTGCTCTGGGACACCATCAGCCCGCACCTTTATCACCTCGAAGCCGCGCTGCTGGAGGATAAAGATGAAGGGCGGCCGTTAGATGCGCTCGGCTCCAACTTCGGCATGCGCACCATCTCGACTTCGCCCAAGGGCCACCTGATGCTCAACGGGCGGATTCTCTACCTGCGCGGCGCCCTCGACCAGGACTACTACCCCGAGTTGATTTACACGCCCTTCAGCGACGCCGAGCTGGACGAGCAGTTCGCTAAGGCCAAGCACATGGGCCTCAATTGCCTGCGCACGCACATCAAGATTACTGACCCGCGCTACTACGACGCGGCTGACCGCGCCGGCATGCTGATCTGGACCGAACTGCCCAACTGGGAGAACCTCACCCCGGCGGTCAAGCAGCGCGCGCGGGAGACCCTCACCAACATGGTCGGGCGCGATTGGAATCATCCGTCGATCATCATCTGGACGATTGTCAACGAGGGCTGGGGTGTGGACCTGGCCGTCAATGCCGACCACCGGGCGTGGCTGGCTGAGACCTACGATTACCTCAAGCAGCTCGACCCGCACCGGCTGGTGGTCGGCAATTCCGCCTGCTTTACGAACTTCCATGTCGTCACCGACATCGAGGACTTCCACAACTACTACTCGATCCCGGACCATTACCGCCAGTGGCGGCAGTGGGTGGAGACCTTCGCCACTCGGCCGCCGTGGACCTTCGCGCACGCCTACGAGAACATCGAGACCTGGCGCGCCTTCATCCGTGACCCGTGGAATCCGCAGGCCGCCCGCCAGCCGGCCCCCGAAGTGCGCCGCCGCGGCAGCGAGCCGATGATCGTCTCGGAGTTCGGCAACTGGGGGTTGCCCGACGTGGCCAAGCTGCGCGAGTGCCACAGCGGGCAGGAGCCGTGGTGGTTCGAGACGGGGATCGAGTGGGGCGATGGCGCCGTCTACCCGCACGGGGTCGAGCAGCGCTTCAAGACCTGGCACCTGGACAAAGTCTTTCCGACCTACTCCGACCTGGCCGCCGCCAGCCAGCGCATGCAGTTCGCGGCGCTCAAATATCAGATCGAACAGATGCGCCGCCACCCGAGCATCGTCGGCTACGTCATCACCGAATTCACCGACGTGCATTGGGAATCGAACGGCCTGCTCGATATGTGCCGCCACCCGAAGGCCTATTACGACGTGATCGCGAGCATCAACAGCGCCGACGCGGTCGTGCCGGAGTGGACGCGGATCGCCTTCTGGGAAGGCGAGCGGTGCGAAATCGGCCTGACGCTCTCACACTTCTCGAGCCAAGACCTGGACGAGAGCCGGCTAGAGTGGCGCCTCGACCTGTGGCCCGAGATCAGCGGCAGCTTTGAAGGGTTGAGGCCGCAAGCGGCACAGATCACCAACCTGGGGCCGGTCGCTTTCGAGGTGCCGCGGCTGCATGAAAGCGTGCGGGCGCGTCTCGAGCTCCGCCTGTTTGACCGGGACGGCAAATTGGTCTCCGGCAATCACCACGAACTCTACTTCTTCCCGCGCCGGATCGCGGGGCCGACCCAGGCACTACTCTCCGCGCCGCCGGCACTGGCCGAGCGGCTGCGTGCCCTCGGTTATCGCTTGACTGATGATTTGGCCGCGGCCGATTTGGCCGTGGTTGACCGAATGACGGACGAGCTGCGCTGGTACGTGCAGAACGGCGGGCGGGTGCTCTGGCTGGCCGAGTCGAGTGATTCGCAACAGACTCACCTCGGCCCCTTGGAGATTGCCGAACGCCAGGGCCGCCGGTGGCAAGGCGACTGGGCCAGCAATATGAACTGGATTCGCCAGGATCATATGTTCTACCACCTCCCGACCGGCGGCACGGTCGATTTCGCGTTCGCCGACCTGACGCCTGAGCATGTCATCGTCGGCTTGAACCCACGGGACTTCGCGGCCAACGTGCATGCCGGGTTATTCGTCGGCTGGCTACACCACACCGTGGCGCTGGTGGCAGAGCGGCACTTCGGCAACGGGCGGCTGCTCATCTCCACCTTCCGCCTGCGCGATCACCTGGGTACTCACCCAGTGGCTACGATCATGCTCCGGGATATGGTGGCCCATCTGGCCCGCCGGACCGATAAGGCACAAGAAGCATCCGTGGGCAGCACGTTGGCTGGTGTCCCACAGCCTCTTTCCTGACACCCCGCCTTACGCAGCAACAGAGACGCAGATGGAAAAAGGCCTCGGCCAAATGCACCTGGTCGAGGCCCGAACGATGAAAAGGAGGATCAAGGCTAAGGGTAGGCGAATCTCCGGTGGCTCTACCTGCCAGGGAACTAGGCTTACGCTTGAGAGAATAAAAATACCAGAAGCTTTGGGCTGAGGTCATTCTAGTCAAAGGTTGCCTCCGCCGTCAGTACGCAAACGCACAGACTGTAGGTCCCGCGACCTGTCGGTTGCGGTTGTTCCCGAAATAAGCGCTTTGCCGAACCAGCCGCAACCTGACAGGTCGCGGGACCTATGGCCGAAGCTTCTCAATCAGGCGCATCTGGCGGCGCAATTCACACGAGAGGGGATCGTAGGCCTCGCGCTGCCCTGCCTCGTCGGGATAATCCCACAGGCCGTTATAACAGTGCCGGTCGTCCTCCCACCCGGGGTAATTGACGATGGGGTATAAGCACACCCCTTCGACCGGCACGCCGGCGCGGATCGCCGCCCGCACCTCACGGCCGACGAAGCGCAGCCAAGCAGGTCTCAGTTCGTCCTCAATCCCCGTCTCGGCGATAAACATCGGGCGGCCGTAGCGCTCGTAGACCTCTCGCAGGAGGTTCCTCAATGGGCGGTACAGCGGGTGAGGGGGCAGGATCATCGTCCGGTCGGGGTAGAACCATTGATTGTGGAGGTAGTAATTGAGCCCCAGGATGTCGAGATACTTTTCATCTCCGCCAAGCTGCGGGCAAAGGCGCCCGCAGAGCATGTCCCAAGCCGCGTACTGTGACTGGCGATAGCCCTCGGCGGCAGCGGCGTCCTGCGGCCTATCGGGGTGGGCGATGACATTGATCACCGGGTCGGTGTGGACGAAGCGCGCTTGAGGGTTCACACCCCAGACTGCTTCGATCCCTTCGATGGCAGCCCTCACGAGTTGCCTTTTGAGTTCGTCTCCGCGCCCTCGGGCATAGGGGTAGAAGATGCCTTCGTCGCCGCTGATCCAGGAGAAGAAAGAAGTCTCATTGACGGGTGCGATGAAGGGCACAGCATCCGTCTCGCTCGCCAGCAGCCGCGCAAAGGCCCGCGCCAGAGCTGCGAAGCGCCGGACGAACTCCGGCCGGAAGATGTCGAGGTCATCGGGCCAGCCGTAGTGGCACAGGTCCCAGATCACTTGCACGCCGGTGTCACGGGCGGCGCGTAAGATCGGCAGCACGCTCGAGAAATCGTAACGGCCCGGAGTCTGCTCGATCAGGTGCCAGCGGAGGCCGTCGCGGGCCGTCGAGATGCCAAGCTCTCGCAGGCGAGCGTAGTCCGCCAGTGCATGCCGGTCATGCCCGGTGGCGGCGATCAGATCAAGCCGCCGGCCGGACCTGGTGCGGTGGGTCGAGCATTCAAAACCGCCGATGAAAAAACTCCGGAGTAACGGGGCCGCCGCCAGCTCTGCTTTGAGAGGCTCATTGCAAACTTGACCTGTCATCATGCATGATTTTGAGGTTTGGAGTTCAAGCTTCAGCTTGCTGGTTGAGTAATCAGACAAGCTGAAGCTTGAACTCCAAACCTCCATTACTGCCCGGCGGAGATCAGCGCTCCGACAGCTTCATCCGGGTGATTACTATACTGGCGAAACTGTTCGACCAGCGGCGTGGCGAGCCAGCGCCTCCCGCCCTGCTCGCCGTCGAGTCGATAAAGGCCCAATTCTATCCGGTACTTCTCGACCGGGCCGCGGCCGAAGCGGTAGCGCCAGTCGATCATCGTGAACAGCGGGAACCAGGTATAGCCGTGCACCGGCACGCCCTGGCCGCGCAATTTTTTGATCGTGAGAAGCGAGGCTTCGAGCCAGCGGGCGCGGACTTCAGGTGAGCCGAAGGCGCTGGTTTCAGTGACCATGATCGGAGCCCCATAGCGCTGGTAGTAGTCCGTAATCAGCGCGGCAAAGCCCGCCCCGTCCTGCTCGACATTACGATAGGCCAGCCGCCCCTTCTGATCGATGTAGAGTTGCTTGGTCGACCACTGCGGGTAGAAATTCAGTCCCATCACATCGAGCGTGATGCGGCGGCGGGCGAGGCCGGCCAAATCATCCGGGGCCGCGCCATGGCGCACCAGCCAGGGGAACAGTGGGTGATCGGGCGTCACCCGACCAGTCAGCAGGTCGTAGCACAGGTAGCCGCGGCGCTGATCCTCCAGCGCCAGCACCTCCAGGTCCTCGCGAATGGCGCGACTGAGACCGGCCGCTTCGACGTGTACCATCACCGCCCGCGGGTCAATCTCCCTGATCGCCTCCACCGTGTTGAGAATCCCCTTGGCGAGCTGGAGCGTGAGGCGGATGTAGCCCCGGTCACCGCGCAGGTAGGGTGGCCAGAGGCCGCGCTTGCCGCACATCAGGGCGTTGATCAGCGGCTCGTTGAGCGGCGTGTACCAGCGGATCAGGCTTCGGTAACGGCTCGCGAACGCCGCGGCGTAAGCGGCGACAAGCTGTGGGTAGTCCTCATGGGCGAACTCTTTGTGCAGCCAGAAGGGGCAGCCGTAGTGCATCAGGTCGATGATCGGCGTAACGCCGAGTTCCTCGACCAGGTAAGGCAGCACTTCGTCGGTCCACCGCCAATCGAACTCGCCCGGTTGCGGCTCGACGCGGTACCACGGCACGCCCCAGCGCACAGCCTGTAAACCGAGCTCACGCGCCAGCGCCAAATCCTCGCGCCAATGCTCGTAGTGTCCCATCAACTGGTACTCGTCCAGTGCCCGGTGGCCCGGGCGGGTCTGCGGGACGAAGGTATTTTCGATGCCGCTGGCCCAGACGAACTCTTCCGGCTTCGTACCCAAAACAATACTGCCCATGCTGATCCTTCCCCGCACTAAACCAAATATACGGGATGGGCACATGGAGTGGGCACTACTCTCCACTATCAACTGTCCACTGTTAAGCAGCAGGGATTAGGCATTACTCTCTGCAAGTTAGTGGACAGTCGATAGTGGATAGTGGAGAGTGTCTCCAGCTCACAGCACTCGCGGCGTCCCTATCCCGCTTGGTTTGATTCAGAACGCGGATTCTTTGCCGTCACTCGCACCATCTCGAACGCTGCCGCGGCCCCGTGCGCGTATAACCCGACGCGGGTCGCTTCGGCCGGGCACTCCACTTCGCCGAGCATCTCCGCCTCCCACAGAATGGTAAGGCGCCCGCCCTGCTTGCGAAAGCGGAACTGCTGATAGACGGTCGGCTCAAAGCTGGGCGGGAGCGGAAAGGAGTGAACGCCCGCCGGCCCGCCGGAGACAAGCTCCCAACCGGCGTCACGCCGCGTCACTGTCAGGAGCGGCCCCTGCTCAGGCTCACCCAGCGCTGGGAAGAAACCGTAGCAGCCTTCGCTCGCGGCCACGCTCCCGAGCCGCGCGTTGATGACCAACTCATACGAGCTTAAAAGCGGACCTTTGGAGATAACTGCGTGCCGCGCCCGCGCATCCTGCTGCCAAAGCTGCTGCTCCTCAACCTGCCACTGCCCGCCTTCGCCCTCAACTCGCCATCCCCGCGAAATCGGGTCTGAGTTCTGTTGCGTGAAGGAGTCCTCCCAGCCGGCCGTGAGCGCGAAGCCGGCGAAGGCCGCCGACATCTGCTGCGTGACGAGCCCCATCCCGCTGGTCTCCTCAGAGAGGCGCCCTTGCCACCGGGCAGCGGCCTCGTCCAATTGGACCTTGAACATCAAGCCATCGACCTCCACGCGCAACAGGTGATAAGCCCGCGGGTCAAAACCTGCGAGCAGAGCCATCTGTTGCTTGATCCAATCACCGTCTTTCAGCTTAGAGATGACCAGGCTCTGAGTGCTGGGCACGATCAGGCACCGCATCACGGCCCCGGCCTTGCCGTAGAGACTGACGCCGAACCCGCCCGCTTCGGTGAAAGCGCCGAGTGAGCGCAGGCTCACCTCCGCGAGGAAGCTGGGCGCGCCCGGCAGACAGCGGGCCTCGGCCAATGAGTCCGTGGACTGCTCGACCGCCGCGCCGCCACGCGCCGCCCAGCAGCCCTCCGGAGTACACTCCCAGTTTTGTCCCAGTCCCCTTGCCTGATCCTCGTCAAAGTAATCGACGACCGTGGGCGCAAGCGGCGCCGGTTGTGGCCCGGTGCTCGGCCCGAGCACGAGCATCCGTTCGCCGGCCCAGTCCAGAGGGTCGATTGACAACATGCGGCCGCTGCCGTCCTCCGCCCAGCGGTGGTAGACGCAGAACAACTGCCGGTTATCCGGCCCGCGCACGACCGAATTGTGTCCCGGGCCGACCACCAGCCCGGGCAGCGTCCGCAGGATCGGCAACACCCGCACACCGTCACCCGCCTGCTGCCACTCCTCCGTCCTCGCCAGGCTGTCCGTCACGGCGTAGCTGACGCCGTAGCTGATGTTCTTCCAGTTGCCGCCGCTGAGCATCTCGTAGTAGCGCCCCTTGTGCTTGAGCACGAACGGCCCTTCGACGGTGTGCCAGCGCACGCCACCTTTCTCCGCGCGGTGCGGGTCATAGACCTGCCAGTCGTAGCGGGCACGCGCCACCGGACGCGGATGCCCCGCGAGCGTGAAGGCGTCGAGCATCCGATCATAAACGGTGCCGGTGCCGATGTAGGTGTGTTCAAGAAAATCCGTCGCGTAGAACAGATAGCGCGCGCCATCATCGTCCACGAAGACGTGCGGGTCGATGGCGAAGTCTTCCGCCGTCAGCCGGTGCCCGCTGTCGATGAAGGGGCCCGCCGGGTGATCGGCAACCGCCACGCGGATCTGCATGCGCTCTTCGTTGCCGACGCTGTAGTACATCAGGAACCGGCCGTTCTCACAACTGACCTCCGGCGCCCAATAGCAGGTGGCGCCGCCGGGCAACGGGTCCATCGCGCTGCCTACTTCTCGCCAATGGACTAAGTCCCTCGAGCGCGCCACGCCGAAGCAGCGGCCGTCGTGCCAGAAGCCGGTCGCGTAGCCCCAGTATTCGCCGCAGTATTTGAGGACAAAGGGGTCGGGGAAAGGCCGGTCGAAGACAGGATTGAGGTAGGTGGCGTCTCTCGCCAGACTGTGCAATGCAGCCATAAAATGTCAGGGCTTGCCAGAAGACTGTTGCCAAGCAGGCCCTCACGGCGCCTCTGGAGACCTGGGCAAAAGATTGCCGATGAGACTGGTCAACTGCTCGACGTTCTCCGGCCTGGGGATGAATTTATTGCAGCCCGCGGCCAACGCCTCGGTGCGAGAGATTTCCCCCTCCGGATCGAAAAGGGCCACGATCGGCACGTCACACAACTCCGCATCTTCGCGGAAGAGCCGCACCGCGGCCAGCTCAGCTTGGCTCAGGCCGAGCAGGATCAGGTCGGGGCGCTCCCGCCCGGTGAAATCTGCTGCGTCCTCCACCGCATCCCGGACGTTTGACTCTTCCACCACGCGGTAACCTGTCAGCTCCAGCCACTGCCTTAAGCAGTCATCGGTAAAATGATCAACGATCATGACGGTCGGACTGTCTGCATGCTTCCTGCCCATGGTCATCCTCCCCATTTATTTTCAAAGCCGTCGCCGGCTCACTTGACGAGACCTGCTCCTTCCGCCCGAGGCTCAAGCGGCGGAAGGCTGAAGGATTTTCGATTTATACTTGGACTCCGGCTGGCTCCGCGGGGCGCGGGCGCCGCCGATCTTCTTGTAAACGGCCAAGGCCTGAGCGACGACTTGGTCCATGTTGTAGTACTTGTAGGTCGCCAGCCGCCCCACGAAATGCACGCCCGGAGTCGCGTCGGCCAAGGCCTGATATTTCTTGTAGAGTTCGGCGTTCTCCGGCCGCGGCACCGGGTAGTAGGGGTCCCCTTCGGCGCGCGGGTACTCGTAAACGATCCCCGTTTTGGGATGCTCCTGCCCGGTCAGGTACTTGAACTCCGTGACGCGGGTGTAGAGATTTTCATTCGGGTAGTTCACCACCGGCGCCGGCTGATAGACCGGCGTGTTGAGCGTCTCATGCTTGAACTCAAGCGAGCGGTACGGCAGCTTCCCGTAGTGGTAATCGAAGAACTCATCGACCGGCCCCGTGTAGACCATCTCGCGGTACGGGATGACGCCTTCGATCTCGCGGTAGTCGGTGTTGAGCATGATCTTGATGTTCGGGTGCGAGAGCATGTTCTCGAACATCCGGGTGAAGCCCCGCAGCGGCATCGCCTGGTAGGCGTCGGTGAAGTAGCGGTCGTCGCGGTTGGTCCGCGTCGGCACGCGGGCCGTCACCGAAGCATCCAGCTCTGACGGGTCCATGTCCCATTGCTTGCGCGTGTAGCCGCGGAAGAACTTTTCGTAGAGTTCGCGCCCGACCTTCGAGACCACCACGTCCTCCGAGGTGCGAATCTGCTCCCGGTGCTCGGCGACCGAGGCGAAGAACTCCTCGAGCTGGAACGAGGTCAGGTTCAGGCCGTAGAGTTGGTTGATCGTGTTGAGGTTGATCGGGATCGGCACCAGTTGGCCGTCGACGCTCGCCAGGACGCGGTGTTGGTAAGACCGCCACTCGGTGAAGTTCGAGAGGTATTCGAAGACCTCGCGCGAGTTCGTATGCCAGATGTGAGGCCCATAGCGATGCACGAGGATCCCATCATCGTTGTAATGATCGTAGGCGTTGCCCGCGATGTGCGGGCGCTTGTCGACGATCAAGACCTTCAGGCCCGACACGCTCGCGAGCCGCTCCGCGATCACACTCCCGGCGAATCCCGCTCCGACGACTAAATAATCAAACATGGCTCTTCTCTCAACTTTCTTTGGGTTAGTCCGCTGTCACGATCCTGCTTGCCAACGTCTGCGCCGGACGTTGTTCGACTATGGTCGGCTGGGGAATAAGGCTTGCGCCGCGACGGGCGTCGACCACGTTTTGGATCAGGCGCGACATGCGCGCCCAGGTGCGGTCCCACGAGTTCTGCGCGAGGAAAGCGTCCACCTGGAGGAGGCGCGCGGCAGCGTCTTCGTTCATGGCCGCTCCGATGGCCGCCGCGAAGTCATCAACTGTGTCGGCGATCTGCACCAGACCCGCTTGCCCGTAGGGGCGGACCACGTCACGGATCGAGGTGGAGACGACCGGCTTACCCGCGGCGAGGTATTCGGGAGTCTTCGTCGGGCTGATGAAGCGGGTCGACTCGTTGCGCGCAAATAGCAGCAATGCCACGTTCCACCCGGCGATATAGGCGGGCAGCTCTTGATAAGATTTGCCGCCGAGGTAATGGATATTCTCGCGGCGCGGCAGTTCGGCCGGGTCGATCTTGACCACCGGCCCGATCATCACGAAATGCCAATCCGGTCGCGCCTCGGCGAGGCCGGCGAGCAGGTCGATGTCCAGGCGCTCGTCAAGCACCCCGAAGAACCCGCAGCGCGGGCGCGGGATGTCCACTTGATCCGCCGGGTCTTGCTTGATCTGGCGCGCCTTGGCGAAGTGCGGCGCGTCGATGCTCGACGGGAAAGCCTGGACGTTCGGGTGTTGGTCGCGCTTGACCTCATACAGGCTCTGGCCCCCGGTGAAGACGAGGTCCGCGCGGCGGAACAACTCAGCTTCGCGATCTCTCAAGGCCGGCGGTGCCCCCCTGAAAGCCGACAACTCGTCCATGCAATCGTAGACGACCGCGAGCGGCTGGAGGTGGCGGGTGAAGGGCAGTGCCATCGGCGTGTAGTACCACAGGATATACTGCTCGATCTCGCGCTCGACGAAGAGGTCATCGACCAAAGCCTGAAGGGCCGCGCTCACCGCCTCCTCGCCCAGACCGCCGGGCAAGTGCGGCACCGCCACCCACACCCCGCCATCGCGCGGGCTGAGGTCGAGCCGCGCCACAGTCTCATCGAAGACCGGCTCTTCGATGAAGAAGACGCGACGCTCCCGCGCACACCGGCTGAGCAGATGCTGCGGCCTTTGGTAGACGAAATCCCAGCGCAGGTGAGACAGGCACACGAGGTCAGGCACAGGCTGAAAGGATGCGACACTAACATCAAGGCTGCCAAGGCTACTCGATAGAGGCAGACTCGTCGATGATGCGCGGGGCGTCGCTTGTCTGTCGAAAGGCTTCGTCTCAAAGCCCGTGAAATCATCCTTCGACTTACCGTTGCCGCCTGTCACCTGGTGGTGGCGCGGTTTGCTTTCGCAGTCATTCTTCCCAGCTTTTTTCATAGCCTGGCTCTCCCTAGTTTAATTCGTGCCTAATCAGCCCAGGCGGCGGAGGTCATTCGCAAGACTTGACGATGTCGGCGATCCGGCCGGAAGTGAAATCGGGACTCAAAAGGTTACGTAGAATGGAATGCTCTGGCAGATCAAAGATAATTGAGGGGCTTATGACCAGAGCGTGCTCTTCGAGCTATCTTTACTTGCGACTGCGGTCTGCTTCGGCTTGCTACCGTTGAATCCCCAACCAGCACTTCTCTACTCTGCTAGCCAAATTGTTCGCCTTGAGACCTACCAGTATTTCCGCCTTGGTGCCCACTCTCTGATGGCTTTTTCGGGTCACCCGAGGTGGACCAATAATTCTTCATATGTGCTTTAGACATCCTCGCCTTCCTTGATCTTCCAATTAAGGCTGTTAGTTCGAATGCAGTCCACCTTATGTGACGTTTAGCCGCCCCCAATCTGCGATTCGTGTGCCAAACCATTTTTATTTATTAGTGACCCGAGCGGATAAATTTACCTTGAAGGAATCGGCCGGAAACAACCACCATTCCATACCCTCACCCTGTCTCACGTGCGATTTGGCACATAATTCTTAAATCAGGGGCGTGTATGATTCAGGTGCAGACACTGTAACATTTGGACTGTTTATCGGTCAGCCTACCAGCCGCAGTTGCAGATAATTAAGACGCCATGTTGAGAGTCAGGAATTGAAACTCAGTGACTGAAAAAGGTGAGCGTGAAGAGACGGCGGATGAGATGATCAGACGGCTGAGAGAGGCTGGCCGATCTGTGATCAGACCGTGCGCTTGAGGCTGGCCCCTGCTGCAAGCCGGTCTGGCGGAATCAGGACGGGAGGGATGATGGCCAAATCAAAAAAGGCGAAGAGACTTGAAGAACTGGCCGAGCAGATCCGCATCTGCACCAAGTGTCCGCTGCACGAGTCGCGGACATTGGCCGTCCCAGGTGACGGCAAGGCTTCAGCGAAGGTGATGATCATCGGAGAGGCGCCGGGCAAAGAGGAGGATGAAAGCGGCCATCCTTTTGTCGGCTCGGCCGGGCGCTACCTAGACCATGTGCTCGAAGGGACTGGCCTCGACCGCAGCGATTTCTTTGTTTGCAATGTGGTTAAATGCCGCCCCCCCGGCAACCGCACGCCGAAGAAGGCCGAGGTGGACATCTGTACCTCAAACTATCTGTTCGAGCAGATCGAGCTGGTCAACCCGCGGTTGATCCTGCTGCTCGGCGGCGTCGCCGCTAAGAAGGTGCTCGGAGTCAAAAGCGTCAATGACGCGCGAGGGCGGATCATCGAGCACGAAGGGCGCAAGTACCTCGTCGGCTACCACCCGGCCGTGAGGTTTTATCGTGAAGATCTAGGCGAGAAAGTCAAAGAGGATTTTGCCAGGCTCAAGCGCGAGCTGAAAAAGTTGTCGCGTTGATAGGCCGCGGATGACGCGGGAAAGGGTCGTGCTCCGACTCCCTGTTCAAGCCGCACGGTGATGTTCGGCCGGCTCTTTTTCGGTGACGGATTTCCCGGCCGCCTTCTCGATCTCAGAGTTGATCTCGCCGCCGATGAGGGCGACCATCCCGGCCAGGTACAGCCAGAGCATGAGCACAATCACCGCGCCCAGGCTGCCGTAAGTCGCGCTGTAGCTCGGCGCGAATCGGAGGTAGAAGGAAAATAGTACCGACACCGCCATGAAGCCGACGACGGCGAAAGCCGCGCCCGGCGTGATCCACCGCCACTTTTGCTTAACGTTCGGCCCGAAGTAGTAGATCACGTCCAGGCCGACGAGCAGCAAAGCTAAACCTAAGAGGTAATCGATGATGCCCCAGACGACGGCGAAGGCGGGCCCGAGCCCCAGGAATGAAGTCAACCAGGCGCTCAGCCGATCACCGAACATGACGAGCAACGTCCCGACCATGACCAGGAGTGAGAGCAGGATCGTCATCCCGAGCGCAACCAGCCGCTGCTTCCAAAACGAGCGCCCTTCTTTTACCTCATAGACTGCGTTGAGCGAGCCCATCAGCGCGGCCACGCCGCTGGAGGCCGCCCACAACGTGCCGAGCACCCCGAAGGAGAGCAGGCCGCCGCTGCGGTTCTGTACCACGTCGTTGAGGGTCTTAATGACGAGATCCATCGCCTGGCCGGGCGCTACTTTGGCCAGGGCATGGAGAATATTCTCTTGCACGCCAGGCAGAAAGCCGACCAACGTAGTTAAGAAAAGCAACATCGGGAAGAGCGCCAACAGAAAGTAGTAGGCCAGTTCGGCGGCGGTGCCGAAGACGTTGTCTGCATTCGCCTCGCGCCAGACCCTCAGGGCCAATTCTTTAAGTGTCAGCCCTCCAAGCACGGGACTGCCCATAACCTGCCACCTCATTCCAGATCGATTCAGAAAATCTGTCGCCATGATAAGCCATCCCGTAAGCTCGATGCCAAGATTATTAGCACGGAGTTGATGAGGCGTGGCCGAACGTTGGCGGCGGGGATGGGTCTGGGGTATGATTGGCCTTCCGCAATCTTTCGTGAGCTGTAGTTTTGTTCGTACCACACTGCTGCCCGGTGCCTGAACCGAACACCCTGTGATCCGAATATCACCCGAGGGGCCGGCTGCTCTTGCGGGGCGCTTTTCCATCTACCAGTTTCGGAGGACCCAAGTTATGTCTGAGAAGAAATCGAGAAGAGACTTTTTGAAGCAGGCCGGGGCGGGCGCCGCCGCCATGACGGCCGGCAGCACGCTGCTGCCGAAAGTCGCCGCGGCGCAGAGCAAGGCCAAGCACGTCTTTGCCACGGGCCGCGTGCTCGGCGCCAACGACCGCATCAACGTCGGCTTTGTCGGCTGCGGCGGCCGCATGGGCTCGCACATCTCGCACATTATGCGGCGGGCCAAGGAGAAAGGTGACGTCCAGCCGGTGGCCGTGGGTGACATCTACGAGAAGCGCAAGCAGCACGCCCGCGAGATGACGGGCGTCGAGGAGAAATCGGTCTACCACGATTACCGCGAGTTGTGCGCGCGTCAGGACATCGACGTCGTCGTCATCGCCTCGCCCGACCACTGGCACCACCAGCACGCGATGGCGGCGCTCAAGCAGGGCAAGGACGTCTACCTCGAGAAGCCGATGACCTACACCATTGACGAAGCCAAAGAGATCGCCGAGGCCGTCCGCTCAAGCAAGCGCGTCCTCCAGGTCGGCAGCCAGTACACCTCGATGGACCACTTCTGGAAGGCCAAGCAGGCGATCAAGGACGGCCTCATCGGCCAGGTCGTCTGGGCCTCCGGCGGCTTCGGGCGCAACGTCAATAAGCGGGGCGAGTGGAACTACAAGATCGACCCGGAGGCCAACGAGAAGACGCTCGACTGGAAAGCCTTCCTCGGGCCGGCGCCGAAGCGCCCCTTCGACCTGGAACGCTACTTCCGCTGGCGCAAGTATTGGGACTACTCCGGGGGCATTGCGACCGACCTCTTCTACCACACGATCTCGCCGCTGCTACTCACGATCGGCCCGCAGTTCCCGGAGCGAGTGACCTCCTCCGGCGGCATCTACATGCAAAAGGACCGCGAGGTGCCGGACACCTTCTTTATGAACGTCGACTACCCGAGCTTCACCGTCCAACTGGCCTGCTCGGTGGCGAGCGGCGTCGGGGCCCCGCTCGTCATCCACGGCTCCGAAGGGACGATCAAGGTGGCCGAGGACAGCGAGAGCCTGAATAACACTTCGATCCAGGTCGTCCCCGACCGCGAGTACCGCGAGGAGTTCAAGAAGAAGACCGGCCAGGAGAAGCTGGAGATCGAAGTGCACCCACACCAGCGCGGCGCGCATCCGCACCTGGACAACTTCCTCGACGCGGTGCGCAGCCGCCAGGAGCCGAACTTCCCGGCCGAGCTGGGCTACCGGGCGATGGCGGCCATCCGTATGGGCGTTGACGCCTACCGCCAGCACGAGGTGCTCTTCTTCGACCCGAAGCGTGAGAAAGCTTCGTCGCGCCCCGTCGCCAAGGTATAACCAAACTAGTCAGTAGTCCGTTGTCAGTCGTCAGTTGCAGTAAACAACTGACGACTGACGACTGACAACGGGCCACTGACCATCACCATTCGGAGCCTGATTGAAAACCATGACCCATAGGTTTATTATCCGCCGCCTCCCTCTCCTGCTCTCCCTTTCAATCGCCCTCGCGTTCATTGCTGCGACGCTCATCCCGCCCAAAGCCAAAGCGCGGGCGGGCGACGAGCCGCGCTTCCGTCTGGCCATCATCGGCGTGATCCACTCGCATGCCTGGGGCCACCTGCGCAACATTGCGAAGATGCCGGGCGTGGAGTTGGTCGGGATCGCCGATTCGGTCGCCGACCTGCGCGAAGAGGCTGCGAAGGCAGCGCCCGGCGTCGCGATCTACGAGGACTACCGCAAGCTGCTCGACGAGAAGAAGCCCGAAGCCGTCTGGTCCTTCGTCGAAAATGATCGCCACCTGGAGATCACCAAGGTCTGCGCCCCGCGCGGCATCCACCTGATCTTCGAGAAGCCGATGGCCGCCACCTACGAGCAGGCCAAAGAGATGCTCGCGCTTGCCCAGAAGCACAACATCAAACTGATGATCAACTACCAAATGGCCTGGTGGCCCGAAAACTACACGGCGCACGACCTGGCCGCGAGCGGAGAGTTGGGCAAGGTCTGGCGCGTGCGCTCGGTCATCGGGCACGGCGGGCCGGACCCGAAGAACCCGAATGATAAGCGAGGGAAATATTTCTGGTCATGGCTGAATGATGAGAAGAGGGGCGGCGGCGCGTTGATCGACTTTGTCGGCTACGGCGCGGTCTGGCTCCGCTGGTATCTGGGTATGCCGAAGACAGTCTATGCCATCACCACGCACACGCGCCCGGAGGTCTACCACACCAACACCAACGCCACGGTGCTGGCGAGCTTCCCCGACAACGGCGTGGGCATCATCGAAGGCTCGTGGGACTTGCCTCGCGGGTTTCAGGATGTCGAGGTCTTCGGCAGCAAGGGCAGCGTCTTTATGAAGCAGAATAAGATCGAAGCTTTGGTCGGCAATCAGCCCAAGGAAGTGACGATTGAGAAGCTTCCTGAAGATCGCCGCGAGCCCGTCATCTACTTCATTCAGCGGGTGCGCGGCAACAAGCCGCTCGATGGCTTCGTCGCCCCCGAATTCAATGTCGATGCCATGATGATTGTCGAAGCGGCCCGGCGTTCAGCCGAGAGCGGTAAGCCGGTGAGTCTGCCGCTGCGGTAATCTACTCACCACCAGAGCACAAAGATACTAAGGGTCAAGGGAAAAACTTGGTGTCTTTGTGCCTTGGTGGTGAATCCAAATTTGAAGGGGTCTATGCGAATCAAAATCTCGACAGCACTTGTCATCGCCACAATCTTCGCGGCCGTTGCGGGGGGCCAGTCACTCAAGCCGGACAAGCAGGGCTGGATTTCACTCTTCAACGGCAAGGACCTCGCGGGCTGGCACCTGCGCAACCCGCAAGGCCCGAACGGCTGGAAGGTGGTTGACGGCGTCTACGTCAACACGCCGAAGAGCACCGACATCCAGACCGACGCCGAGTATTACGACTTCCAACTCCACGTCGAGTTCAAGGTCAACCCGGAGAAGGGTAATTCCGGCGTCTACCTGCGCGACAAGTACGAAATCCAAATCGACGACAGCTACGGCAAGCCGCCCGAGGATCACGGCTGCGGCGCCCTCTACCGGCGCATCGCCCCGTCGGTCAACGCCTCCAAGCCCGCCGGCGAGTGGCAGACCTTCGACATCACCTTCACGGGGCAGCGCCTGACCCTCGTCCACAACGGCCAGAAGGTGCTCGATCATGTCGATGTCGGCCCGAAGGGGACGGGCGCGGCGAGCAATCGGCCTGACGGTCCAGGACCGCTACGCTTGCAAGGCGATCACGAAGCCGTCGCCTACCGCAACCTGCGCATCCGCCCGCTCTCGAAGGCCGAGGCGGAGAAATTGCAGAAACAGATGGGGGCGCGGAGCGGCAAGAATTAGACGCGACACCACTATGAATTCAAAGGCGGCATCTCATCCCCCTGTCGTTCAAATTTCACTGGACCTCACCGACATCAACGAAGCCCTAGACACGGCCCGCATCGCGGTCGAGGCCGGCATCGATTGGCTCGAAGCCGGGACGCCATTGCTGCTCGCCGAAGGGCTGCACGGCGTGCGGGCGTTGCGCCAGGCTTTCCCGCGCCACCCGATTGTCGCCGACCTCAAGACGATGGACGGCGGCTACCTCGAAGCCGAGATGATGGCGAAGGCCGGCGCGACGCACGTCGTGGTCATGGCCCGCGCGCACGCCGAGACGATCAAGGCCGTGATCCAGGCCGGGCGGGATTACAACCTCAAGGTCATGGGTGATAATCTCGCCTGCAAAGACAAGGCGGCGGCGAGCCGGATGATGGAAGACCTGGGGGTCGATTACATCGTCCACCACACGGGCTTTGACGAGCGCAACGGGATTGCGGCGGCGGGCGGCCCACGACTCAGTCCGCTCGATGATCTGGAGGCGGTCGTGCGCGCAGTCAGCATCCCGGTGCAGGCGGTGGGGGGCTTGACGATTGAGGAGGCGATTGGGATGCCGAAGCGCGGGGCGCCGCTCGTCGTGCTCGGGGCGCCGCTCACCATCGACGCGCATTCATTCAACGTGGCTTCTATTACGGGCGGCGACCTGAAAGGATTACTGACGGAGATCACACGGAGGATTCGCGAATGACAGAGGTGATGACCGGGCTAGTGCAGTACGGCTTGCAACCGCATTCGGTCGAGTTGCGTGAGCTGCCCCTGCCCGAGGTCGGGGAGGATGAGGTGTTGTTGCAAGTTGGCGCGGCCAGCGTCTGCGGCAGCGACATCCATCAGTATCACGGCACGCAGAGTTGGCCGGTGCGCACGCCCGTCGTGCTCGGCCACGAATTCTGTGGCCGTGTCGCGCGGGCCGGCAAGCGCGTGCGCGGCTTCAAAGAGGGCGACCGGGCGGTGTCAGAGACGGCGGCTTCGATCTGCGGCCAATGCATCTACTGCCGCGCGGGCGAATATAATTTATGTCCTGAGCGGAAAGGCTTCGGCTACGGCCTGCACGGAGCGATGGCGGATTACGTGCGCGTGCCGGAGCGGTGTTTGCACCACATCCCGGACTCGCTGCCGTTCGAGCGGGCGGCGCTCACCGAACCTTGCTGCGTCGGCTACAACGCGGTCGCGGTCAAGAGTCACATCCGGCCGGGCGACATGGTGGTCGTGCTCGGCCCCGGCCCGATCGGGCTGCTCTGCGCCGAGATGGCCCGCATCGCCGGCGCCGGCACGCTCATCGTCAGCGGGATGTCACAGGACAAGCCGCGCCTCGATGCAGCCCGCGCACTCGGCGCCACGCACACCGTCAACTGTCAGGAGACCGACCTGGTCGGCTTCGTCCGTGAGATCGGGGACGGGCTGGGGGCCGACCTCGTGGTCGATGCCGCGGGGGCCTCGGCGGCGCTCAAGCAGGCGCTGGAGATCGTGCGGCCGGGCGGGCAGATTACGAAAGTGGGTTGGGGGCCACAGCCGCTCAATTTCTCGCTCGACCCGCTGGTGCAGAAGGCCGTCACCTTGCAGGGCAGCTTCAGCCACACGTTCAGGAATTGGGAGAAGGTCGTGGCCATGCTCGCCGCCGGCCAGATCAACCTCGGGCCGATCATCAGCCGCGTGGCGTCGCTTGAAGACTGGCGCGAGTGCTTCGACGGGATGCACACTGGGGAGTACGTCAAGGCCATCCTTCAACCACAGTCATAGGATCAAATATGCACCGTTGGCTTCCACGCACTTTGCTTCTTTGCCTCTTCCTCTGGTCGGTCGCCGCGACCGGTCAAAACCCGCCAGCGGCGCAGCAACCGGGCGCGAGCGAGCCGGTGCGGGTGATCAAGCCGCCGCGCACCCCGCTGCCGGCGGAAGAGGCGTCGGCGCAGGTCAACCGTTTCTCTTTCATCGTCTACGGGGACACGCGGGGGAGACGCGACGGGTGGGCAGAGCAGTACGAACATTGGCTCGTCGTCAGCTCGGCGTTGAATACGATCCAGAGGCTGGAGAGTAGCCCCTACCCGGTGCGCTTCGTCCTGCAGACCGGCGACGCGGTCGTTAACGGCCGCGACCCACGACAACTGAACGCGAGCTTCATCGATCTGATCAATAAGCTGACGCAAGAGGGCAACGTGTCTTACTTTCTGGCGCCGGGCAACCATGACGTGAGCAGCGCGGCGGCACTCGACGACCCGCAGCGACAGATAGGGCTGCGCAACTTCCTCGCGGCCAACGGGCAACTGATTCCGCCTGACGGCTCGCCGCGGCGACTGGTGGGCTATCCGACTTACGCCTTCGGCTACGGCAACCTCTTCGTTATCGCCCTCGACTCAAACATCGCCGCCGACGGCAAGCAGTACGAGTGGGTCAAAGGCCAACTCGAAGGGCTCGACCGCAAGCGCTACCAGCACGTGGTCGTTTATTGCCACCACCCAGCCTTCTCCTCCGGACCGCACGGCGGGGCGCACGTCGAGCCTTCGACGCTGCAGATCCGGACGCGTTATTTGCCACTCTTCCGCAAGCATCATGTGACGGTCTGCTTCTCCGGCCACGAACATTTCTTCGAGCACTGGGTCGAACGCTACGAAGACGGCGCCGGCCGCAAGTACCGGCTCGATCACGTGCTGACGGGCGGAGGCGGGGCGCCGCTCTACGCCTACATGGGCGACCCGGACATCCGCGATTACCTCAAGGCCAACGCCGGAGAGAAAGTCATGCTCGAACGGATTGCCAAGCCGGGGTCGGAGCCGGGGGCGAACGCCTACCACTACGTCTTAGTACAGGTGGACGGCGACCGCCTCCGAATGGAAGTGATCGGCGTGGACTGGGGGAGCAACTTCCAACCCTACCGCAGTCGCAAGGCCGAATTGTGGGACGAAGGACATCAATAGTGCTTGGTCAGTGGTCCGTTGTCAGTGGTCAGTTGCTACTTGCGGCTGACAACGGACCACTGATCACTGACAACGGACAAATATGCCAAAACTGAGTGCCTTTCCGAAATGCTACATGGATGAGTTGTGCGTCACCAAGACGATGACGCTGTTTGAATGGATTGACCTGGCTGCCTCGCTCGGCGTGGATGGGGTCGAGATGTATCCAGGTTTTTTTGAGAGCTTCGAGCCAGATTACCTGGACCGCGTCAAGCAGCACTTGGATGCTCGCGGTCTGGAAGCTCCGATGATGTGCGCCTCACCTGACTTCACGATTCCCGACCCTGAGGCGAGACGCGCGGAGGTCGAGCGGGAGAAGCAGATCATTGCCGTCACGGCCGGGCTCGGCGGCCACTTCTGCCGCGTGCTTTCGGGGCAGCGGCGTGAGGAGGTGACGCGGGCCGATGGGGTGCGCTGGACCGTCGAGTGCATCGCTTCGCTCTTGGATTACGCGGCCGAGCGGGATATGGTATTGACGATGGAGAACCACTACAAAGACGGCTACTGGCGCTATCCGGAATTCGCGCAGCACCTGGGTGTCTTCCTGGAGATCATCAATCGGATCGATTCGCCGTGGTTCGGCGTCAACTACGACCCGTCGAACGCGATCATCGCGGGCGAGGACCCGCTGGAAGTGCTCGCGGCCGTCAAGCGCCGGGTCGTCTCGATGCACGCTTCGGACCGCTATCTGATCAGCGGGACGCTTGAAGATTTGAAGCATCAGGACGGCTCGCTCGGCTACGCCAAGAACCTCAAGCATGGGGTGATCGGCAAGGGTCTCAACGATTATAATGCGATCTTCTCCACGCTGCGGAAAGAGGGCTTCGACGGCTGGATTTCGATTGAGGACGGCGAGAACGGGATGGAGGAGTTGCGCGAGTCGGTGCGCTTCCTGCGCGCCAAAATGGCCGAGCATTTTCCCGACGGCATAAGGGCCGGCGAATAACAACTATGGGACGCTTACAAGATCGCATCGCAGTCGTGACCGGCTCCAACTCTGGAATGGGCGAGGGGATTGCGCGGCTGTTCGCACAAGAAGGGGCAAGCCTCGTGATCTCCGGCCGCGATGAGGCTAAAGGCGAGGCCGTCGCGAAGAGCATCGTGGAGCAGAGCGGCCAGGCCATCTTTCGGCGTGCGGACGTGAGCGTCGAGGCCGACTGCCGCGCACTCATTGACGCGACCGTGGAGCATTACGGCCGCATCGACGTGCTCGTCAACAATGTCGGCCTGAGCACGCGCGGCACCATCGAGGACACGACCGTCGAAGTGTGGGACCAGCTCTTCGCGACCAACGTGCGCAGCGCCTTCATCTGTATGCAGCAGGCCGTACAATATATGAAGACTCACCGCCGCGGGTCGATCATCAACATCGGCTCGGTCAACGCCTACATCGGCGAGCCGAAGCTGATGGCCTACTCGGCGTCGAAGGGGGCGTTGATGACGCTGACGAAGAACACCGCGAGCTATCTCAATCAATATCGAATCCGCGTCAACCAGCTCAACGTCGGCTGGACGGACACGCCGAACGAGCGCCGGGTCAAGACCGAGGAGGAGGGCAAGGGCGATGACTGGATTGAGAAGGCGGTCAAGACCCGGCCGTTCGGCCGGCTACTAGTGCCGCGCGACGTGGCCTACGCGGCCCTCTACTTCGCGAGCGACGAGAGCGAGTGCATCACCGGGTCGGTCCTGGATTTGGAGCAGTATCCGGTCGGGGCGCCGCCGAACTGGTAGTGGCACTGGCGGCATTTCAACTTCTGTATTTCAGCGAGGAGGCAGCTATGGGATTGATGGATTTTATCAAAGGCCAATTGATCGAGATCATCCAGTGGACGGATGATTCGCGGGACACGCTCTCCTATCGTTTCCCGGACGAGGACAAAGAGATCAAACGCGGCGCCCAGCTCGTCGTGCGCGAGTCGCAGGTCGCGCAGTTCGTCTATCTCGGGCAATTCGGCGACACCTTCGGCCCCGGCACGCACACGCTGACGACCGACAACATCCCGATCCTGACGACACTCAAAGGCTGGAAGTACGGGTTCGAGTCGCCCTTCAAGGCCGACGTCTATTACGTCAATACGCGGCTCTTCACGGGCAACCGGTGGGGCACGTCGAACCCGGTGATGGTGCGCGATCAGGACTTCGGCATCGTGCGCGTGCGGGCCTTCGGCACTTACGACTTCCGCGTCGTCGAGCCGAAGCTCTTCCTCAGGGAGGTGGCCGGCACCGACGATCACTTCCGGCTCGAAGAGTTCGACGACACCATGCGGTCGCGCATCGTCAGCGTCTTCAGCGACGCGCTCGCGACGGCGAAGGTCCCGGTGCTCGACGTGGCGACGCGCTACACGGAACTCGGCGAGGCCTTGCTGCCGCTCCTCAACCCGGCATTGCAGAGCAAATACGGGTTGGAGATGACGAGCTTCGTCGTCGAGAACGTCTCGGTGCCGCCGGAGGTGGAGCAGGCGATTGACAAGCGGTCGAGCATGGCCGCGATCGGGAATCTGAACGATTACGTCAAGTTCCAGATGGCCCAAGGCATGGAGAAAGGCGGAGGCGGAGCCGGCGGGGCCGCGGCGGAGATGGCCGTCGGCTGGGCGATGGCGCAGCAGTTGATGCAACAGCAGGGCGGGATACTCGGCGGTCAAGCCACACCTCCCGCGGCGCCGCCACAGCCGCCCGCAGCCTCGGCGCCATCTCCGGCCGGCGCTACCGGCTTGCCCGAATTGCTCAGCCCGGCTGAGGTGGCGAAAGTGCTAGGCGTGAGCGAAGAGGATGTCATGGCGATTCTGAGTTCCGGCGAGCTGAAGGGCAAAAAGATCGGCAGCACCTACCGGGTCACTCGCGCGGCGCTGGATGAGTTTCTCAAGAGCTAAAGCTGTCCGGCGACCTGTCAGGTTGCCACTGTTCCCGCGAAAGGCTGGCGGCGAAGTCAGCGGCAACCTGACAGGTCGCCGGACAGCTTTCGGAGTATGGCCGAAGCAGTTGCGCAAAAAAAATACGCGTGCCCGGCGTGCGGCGCGGAGGCGAATTGGAATCCTGCCAAGCAAGCGCTGGTTTGCCCTTACTGCGGCACGACTGCGCCCGGCAAACTGGTGCCGGAGGAGGCGGGCGCCACGATCATCGAGCACGACCTGGTCACTGCGCTGCGCGGCATCCCTGATGAGGGCCGCGGCTGGCAGGCGCAGAAGACTTCGGTCAAGTGCCAGAGCTGTAATGCGATCTCCGTCTTCGACCCGGAGCGCGTGGCGCAGCGGTGTAATTTCTGCGGCTCGGCGGCCCTCGTGCCCTACGAGCAGATCAAGGAATCGTTCCGCCCTGAGAGCCTGCTGCCCTTCAAGGTCAGCGAAACGCAGGTCCGCGAGATGATCCGGCGCTGGTACGGCGGACGATGGTTTGCGCCGAACAAGCTCAAGGGTGCCGCGCTCACGGACCGGATCCATGGGATCTACCTTCCATACTGGACATTCGACGCGCAGGTTTACGCCGAGTGGACGGCGGAGTCGGGTTATCACTACTACGAGACCGAGACCTATGAAGACTCCAACGGCCAGCAGCAGACCCGGCAGGTGCAACGCACGCGGTGGGAATTCAGTTCCGGGTCGCTGGAACATTTCTTCGACGATGAGTTGGTGCCGGCCTCAGTCGGGGTAGACCAGAAAAAATTATGCGCCGTTGAGCCTTTTCCGACGGGCGAACTCATTCCTTACAGCGCGGGCTACCTCGCGGGCTGGACGGTCGAGCGGTACCAAATCGACCTGGTCGCGGCGGCGCAACGCTCGCGCGAAATCATGGATCAGAAGCTGGAACAGATGTGTGCCGAGCAGGTGCCGGGCGACACCCATCGCAACCTGCAAGTCAGCGCGGACTACTCCGGCCAGACATTCAAACACGTCCTCCTGCCGGTCTGGCTGCTCAGCTACAATTACGGGCCGCGGAATTTCCAGGTCGTCATCAACGGCTACACGGGCGCGATTGCCGGTGACTATCCGAAGAGCTGGGTCAAGATCGCGCTGGCCGTGATCGCAGTGCTGTTTGTCTTGCTGGTGCTGCTGATTTTGTATGGGCAGAGGTAGAACCAAGTGAGGGAGATTGCCATGCCTCAGAACCATCGCATCAAAAGCTTCGCGGAATTCTGGCCGTACTACGTGAGCGAACACCGGCGCCCCGGCACTCGCGCACTCCACTTCATCGGCAGCAGCGCGGCGCTTGTTTGTTGGGCCGCAGCCCCGTTGACCGGCCGGTGGTGGCTCGTCGCGGCCGGGCTCGGCATTGGCTACGCGTGTGCCTGGGCGTCACACTTCGGCATCGAGCACAACAAGCCGGCGACCTTCCGCTATCCGCTGTGGTCGTTCGCGGCCGATTGGCGGATGTGGGCGCTCACATTGCGCGGACAGATGGGGGCGGAAGTAAAACGCGTGGCGCACACGTCCTCCAGCCCGGCGTGACAGGGAGGTCAATGCCGCCTTTCCAGGCCCCTTGGCCGTCTTTGCTGAAAGTGACAGCGATCTGCAATCGCCCCGCCGCTTGACGGATCATTCCTGCCCAGTATAGCTCCTGACGGGTTATTACACGGTTTCGGTTTGGAACACACTGTTTAGTTAATGAGGCCAGGGGCCTTGAGGTTTTTCGGCAGATTTAGCGGCAGATAAGTCTCTTCTCTGAGCGGCACTCAGGTTGCATCTTTGGCTAGCGAGAGGCATTTTGTGGCGTTTGTGATATGTCTTGATACATTCCTCACGGTCTTTGCCGAGCATGAAGTTAAGAAGACCGAAGGGCTTTTTGAGAATTGGGTTACTAAAGGCGTGAACGCCCCAGACCGGAGAAAGATTCTAGTAGTTCGTCACGGTGAAGATGAGGAAAGTTCGGAGTTCAAGCTTTAGCTTGCTGGTTGAGCAAGCAGGCGAGCTAAAGCTTGAACTCCGAACATCAAAATCACCGTGACGAACTACTAGTCTTAGGTCTGAAAACGATGTATGGGAGAAGACGAAGATGATGAAGACGAATCATAACTACAAATCTAAACTAGGCACCTGGATTCTGGCCGTTGCCGTTTTTTTGACGCCGCTGACGGCACTCGCGCAGACCAGAATCTCGTTCCACAACAACTCATATAATCCTGGCCAGGATGTCCAACTCGGCCGGCAAGCTGCCGCGGAAGCAGAACAGCAGTTGCCGATCCTGCGCGACAGCGCGGTGACCAATTACGTTGCCGAGGTCGGCCGCCGCCTGGTGAATGCCATTCCGCCCGAGTATCAGCATCCCGAATTCAGGTACACTTTCAAGGTCGTGGACGCGCGGGACATCAACGCCTTCGCGCTGCCCGGCGGCCCGATGTACGTCAACCGCGGAATGATTGAGGCCGCGCGGACGGAGGGCGAGATGGCAGGTGTGATGGCGCACGAGATTTCGCACGTGGCGCTGCGCCATGGCACGGCCCAGGCGACCAAGGCGCAAAAGTACCAAATCGGCGCCATCGGCGGGGCGATCCTGGGTTCGATCATCGGCGGTAACGTCGGGAGCGTAGTCGGGCAAGGGATTCAGACCGGGCTCGGCATTCACTTCTTGAAATACAGCCGTGAGTATGAGACGGAGGCTGACGTTCTGGGCGCTCAAATCATGGCCCGCGCCGGGTACGACCCGCGCGACTTGGCGAATATGTTCAGGACCATCGAACGCCAAGGCGGAAGCGGCGGGCCGGAGTTTTTGAGTGATCACCCGAATCCGTCGAACCGCTATCAGCGGATCGAACAAGAAGCTCAATACTTGCGCATTAGCGATCCGGTGCGAGATACGCAGGCGTTCAATCAGATTCAGGCCCGCTTGAACGGGATGCCGCGCGCCCGCTCGATGCAGGAGATTGCGCAGAGCACTCAGCGCTCCCCGCAGGATCAGGGCGGCAGGAGGTACCCCGACGAAGACCGCCGCCTGGGCGGCCGGGTCGAGTACCCCTCATCCCGCTATCGCACTTACACGGAGAGCAATCTCTTTCGGGTGAACGTGCCTGATAATTGGCGCGAGGTGCCGAGCGGGAACTCCGTCTGGTTTGCGCCCGAAGGCGCCTATGGCCAGGCTCGTGGCCAGGCGGTATTCACGCACGGGGTCAATATTGGCATCGCGCGTGCGCAGAGCAACAATCTGCAGCAAGCGACGGATGAATTCATCAACAGCCTGGCGCAAGGCAATCGAAACTTGCGTCAACGGACCAATTATCAGCGGGTAGGAATCGACGGGCGCAATGCGCTCTCCACGACGCTGTCAAATGTCTCTGAAGCGACGGGGCGCCCGGAGGTGGTGACCGTCAACACGATCATGCTGCGCAACGGCGACCTCCTCTACATGATCGCTGTCGCGCCGCAGGACGATTACCGGGATTATCAAAGAACCTTCCAAACCATTGTCCGGTCCCTCCAAATCAGAGATTGAGGTGACAGGGTCTGCGGCGCACCGATGAGAGTGGAGGGCTCACTGACGAGTGAGCCCTCTTTTTTTGAAGTAGCAGTCGAAGTCATGTGAACCCCTCTGAGATTGGCCCATCTTTTGATAAAATTTTCTGCGGATGCTGATCGAGAGGAAAAAATTCGCCAAGAGTAAGGCGCGTAAATGGTATCGCAGGCTAGGCCCCGACCCGCGCAGTCGCCCGCCGAAGGGTAAGCTCAGCCTGTGGGAGCGCGGCCGCCGCCTGTTCTGGTCCTGGTGGCCGTGGGCGGTTGCCGCCATCTGGGCCGTCGCCGCGCATAGCTGGAGTCTGGCCATTGGGTTCGGGTTGATAGCCATCGTCTGCTACCTGGTAGCCCCGAGCGAGCAGTCGCCCAGTTACGGGCTCGATCACGAGTTCCCCATCGAATCGGAGGAGTTCCTGAGCAGCATCATCGGGGCGACCGGCGTGCCTTTCGCTGAGGGCAATCAAGTCGCGGTCCTCAACAACGGCGATGAGTTCTACCCCGCCATGCTGGAGGCGATTGAGCAGGCGGAGGTGTCGATCACCATCGAAGCCTATATTTACTGGGCGGGGCACATCGGCCGCATGTTCGCCAACGCGCTGGCTGCCAAGGCGCGGTCGGGCGTGAAGGTCAAGATCCTCCTGGACGCGGTCGGCTCCGCCTCGATCGGCGAAGAGATCCTGAAAATCCTCAAGTCCGGCGGCTGCCAGATCGAGTGGTATAACCCGATCCACTGGTACACCATCGGGCGCTTCAACAACCGCACGCACCGCAAGTCTCTGATCATCGATGGCCGCATTGCTTTCACTGGCGGCGCCGGCATCGCCGACCACTGGCTGGGCAAGGCCGAGGACCTGGACCATTGGCGCGACATCCAGATCCGGATCGAGGGACCGGGCATGATGCCGCTTCAGACCGGGTTTGCGCGCAACTGGCTGGAGACGACAGGGGAATTGATCAGCGGGTTGGATTACTACCCGCCACCGGACCCGGTCGGCCCGGTGGCCGTGCAGACTATCTTGAGTTCGCCGGAGACAGGCTCGTCCACGGTCCGCATCATGTACTACCTCTCCATCGTCTGCGCCCGCCGGTCGGTCTATATCGCCAACCCCTACTTTGTGCCGGACCAGGCGGGCATCGATATTCTGATCGACGCCAAGCGCCGCGGCGTTGACGTGAAGGTCATGGTCTCAGGCATCTACAACGATAACTGGCTGGCGCACTCCAACAGCCTGCACCTCTACGGGGAATTGCTCGCGGCCGGAGTGGAGATCTACGAGTACAATCGCACGATGCTGCACCAGAAGACGATGGTGGTGGACGGCATGTGGGCCACGGTCGGGACGACCAACTTCGATAATCGCTCCTTCGCTCTCAACGAGGAGAACAACGTCTGCATCTATGACCGCACGCTCGCCGGAGATTTGGAGCAGACCTTTATGGCGGACCTCGCCATTTGTGATAAAGTCTGGCTTCAGGCCTGGCGCCAGCGGGGATGGTGGACCAAGCTTCAAGGGTTCGTGGCCTCGCTGCTCAGGGATCAAGTCTAACTTCACTTCAAACGCAGCACCATCTAGAGAAGGGATGGAAAGATGATCAAGAGAGCGCTTTCCCTCATCCTGGCCCTGCTCAGTCTCGGCGCCGCGGCGATGGCACAGAGCTATCCGGCCCCGGTCGAGGGTGACTTCACGATTCGTGACTTCCGGTTCGAGAGTGGCGAGGCGTTGCCCGAGTTGAAACTGCACTACCGGACGCTCGGGAAGCCGGACCGGGACGCGTCAGGGGTGGTTCGCAACGCCGTGCTCGTCCTGCACGGGACGGGCGGCTCCGGCCGAGGGTTTCTTTCCGAGCAGTTTGCCGGCGCCCTCTTCGGGCCCGGGCAATTGCTGGACGCGACCAGATACTTCATCATCCTGCCTGACGGGGTCGGGCACGGAGGGTCGAGCAAGCCGAGCAATGGGCTGCACGCCCGCTTTCCGCACTACAACTACAACGACATGGTCACCGCGCATTATCGGCTCCTGACCGAAGGACTCGGCGTGGGCCACCTGCGGCTGGTCATGGGCACCTCGATGGGGGGGATGCAGACGTGGGTGTGGGGTGAGAAGTATCCGGACTTGATGGACGCGCTCATGCCCCTGGCGAGTCTCCCGGTACAAATCTCAGGTCGCAATCGGATGATGCGGCGCATGGTGATCGACTCGATCCGCAATGATCCCGAGTGGAACAACGGCGAGTACAAGACGCAGCCGCGCGGCCTAATGGCGGCGGCCTACACGCTGATCTTTATGGGCAGCAGCCCGCTCCAGATGTACAAGCAGGCCCCGACGCGCGAGGCGGCCGACAAGCTCTTCGACACTCAGGTCAAGTCACAGCTCGCCCGGGCCGACGCCAACGATATGCTCTACCAGTTCGACGCCTCACGCGATTACGACCCGGCGCCGAAGCTGGAGGTCATCAGGGCGCCGCTTGTGGCCATCAACTCTGCTGATGACGAGGTCAACCCGCCGGAGTTGGGAATCGTGGAGAGGGAAATCAAGCGCGTCAAACGCGGGCGCTTTATTTTGATCCCGATCAGCGACAAGACGCGCGGGCACGGCACGCACTCGCTGCCTGAAATCTGGAAGCAGTACCTTGCCGAGTTGCTGGAAGAGTCGAAGGCGATAGTCAAGGTGAGTCGCCTGATCAACTATACCAAGCACGGCCACAAATGGAGCTTCTCCAACACAAAGGTTCAAAGGAGACCGCTTAAAAAGTCGGGTGACAGCCACATATGTAGTGGTGGTCGCGTTGCGTAAAAACAATATGCGATACGTTACAGGCACTTTTTAAGCGGTCTCCCTTGACCCTTTGTGTTGAGATTCTTCTCTCTTCAAAAGCTCAATTTGTC
>Ga0070707_100000870_pt1 | contig 29951 bp, 23 predicted proteins | sample KBSK5502metaG_FD_65468 | JGI IMG/M metagenome (GOLD analysis project Ga0070707, IMG submission 65468) | Corn, switchgrass and miscanthus rhizosphere microbial communities from Kellogg Biological Station, Michigan, USA - KBS K5-50-2 metaG | ecosystem: Host-associated > Plants > Roots >... | reverse complement strand
GCCCGGTCCGCCAGCTCGGGCCCGAAGCCGTCGCCGTTCCCGGCAACCCCGTCCACCGACCCGATCGGCCGGTCCCCGGCGGAACCCGCCCGGAGGGCCGGCGGCGCGGCCCACGACCCGGCGGCCGGCGCGGGGCCCAGGGCGGCGAGCGCCGCTCGGAGCGACGACAACCCAGCCGCGGCCGCCGCCAGCGACTCGTCGGTGTATTCGAGCTTGTGGCGATAGCGCGACGTCAGGCACAGCGCCCGGAAGGCCAGGGGATCGATGCCGCGGGCGGCCACGTCGGCGATCCGCTCGATGTTGCCGGCCGACTTGGCCATCTTCTTGCCGCCGACCTGGAGGAACTCTCCGTGGACCCAGACGCGCGCCGGCGGCCCGCCGACGATCGGGGCCGACTGGGCGATCTCGTCCTCGTGATGGGGGAAGACGTTGTCGATGCCGCCGGTGTGGACGTCGAACCGCGGGCCAAGATGGCGCAGCGCCATCGCCGAGCATTCGAGGTGCCAGCCCGGGAAGCCCTCGCCCCAGTGCGGCGTCGGCCACTTCAGTTGTCGTCCCTCTCCGGCCGCCTTCCAGATCGCGAAGTCCGCCGGGTCGTGCTTGTCGGCCTCGACTTCGCCGCGATGGCCTGCCCGGAGCGCGTCCAATGTGTTCCCGGACAGGGCCCCGTACTCGGGGAACGACGCGACCGCGAAGTAGACGTTGCCGGCGTGGCTCACGTAGGCGTGGCCGGCGTCGACCAGCCGCTCGGCCAGATCGACCATCTCGGGGATGTGCTCCGTCGCTCGGGGGAAGACGTGCGCCGGCAACAGGTTCACCAGCGCGGCGTCGGCGTGGAACGCGGCCTCGTAGGCGTCGGCGATCTCGGCCGTCGTCTTGTGCTCCAGCCCGGCCGCGACGAGCATCCGGTCCTCGCCCCGGTCGAACCGCTCGTCCCGGAGATGACCGACGTCGGTGATGTTCTGGACCTGGAGGACGGGGATGCCGTGGTACAGGACGACCCGTCGGATCAGGTCCGACAGGAGGAAGGTTCGGAGGTTGCCGACGTGGGCGAATCGGTAGACGGTCGGGCCACAGGAGTACATCCGGAGGCGCGCGCCGTCGGCCGGCTCGACCGCCTCGACCGCCCGCGTCAGGGTGTTCCGCAATCGCAACGTCATCTCGAAATCCCCGGGGGGTCCGTGGTTCCGCGTCTCATGGTGTGGGTCTCGTCGAATTTCGCACCGATCGCCCTAACGATTCACGAGGAGCCTCGTTATCGGGACAGAGGCCTCGCGGCAATGCATCGTTCCCCCGGCGGTGTGACTTGCGAGGCCTCATTTCCTGCCCGGCGAAGGGCCCTCCGGACCCCAACCCTATACTCGCGCCATGCGCCGCTGGGTCTGCATCGTCGCGCTCCTCGCCGGTTTCACGGGTGAGGACTACGTACGCAAGGCCCGCCTCCGCGAGCCCGTCGCCGTCGAGCGACTGATCGGCCGCGGCGCGGGCGACGGCCGCGCGCTTCCGCAGACGGGGGCCTGGTGGTTGCGACCGAACCGATGACGACGGCCCGACGGGTCGGCACCGTCGCGATCGCGATCCTCGCCGCTGGCCAGCTGCTCTTCCTCCCGATCACCTCCCCGGTCGGTCCGCGCCCGGCGCGAGCCGCGACCGACACCGTCCGGATCCTGATCGGACCGGCGGACAGCCTGGATCCGGCCCGGCAGGGCGACATCGGCAGCGCAGCGATCTCGGCCCAGCTGTTCGAATCCTTGACGGCGATCGACGGGACGCTCCAGACCCGGCCTGCGCTCGCGGCGTCGTGGGAGTTCCGCGATGGCGGACGGTCCGTCGTCTTCCATCTCCGTCCGGATCAGGCGTTCAGCGATGGATCTCCGCTCACCGGGGCGGACGTCGTTCGGAGCTGGTTCCGGATCATCGACCCGGCCAATCCCTCGCCGCTCGTCAGCCTGATGGGCGACGTCGACGGCGCGCTGGCGTATGCCCGGCGCGACTCGGCCGATCCCGGGTCGGTCGGGCTGTCGGCCGACGGGAACGACGTCACGGTCCGGCTGAATCGACCAGCGACGGACTTCCCGACCATCGTCTCGTCGCCGACGTTCGCGGTGGTGCCGCCCGGGATCGACCGGACGCCGAGCACGCTCCAGGCGGGGAAGGGCTTCGTCGGCAGCGGCGGCTACGTCCTCAGTTCCGACGCAGCCGCGAAGACGACGCTGACGGCCAACCAGCACTACTGGGCCGGTCCGCCGGCGATCGCGACGGTCGAGCTGGTCCACGACATCGGCGGGCGCAGCTCGGTCACCGCGTTCGAGGATGGCGACGTCGACATCGCCGACGTCGCGCCCTTCGACGCGACCTGGCTGGCCTACGACGCGACCCTCGGTCCGCAGCTCCGACGGACCGACGGCCTCTCACTCCAGTACTACGGGTTCGACACCTCGCGGCCGCCGTTCGACGACGTCCGGGTCCGCCAGGCGGTCGCCCGGGCGGTCGACTGGCGGCGTCTGATCTCCCTGGCCTCCGCGGGAACCGGCATTCCGGCGACCGGCATGGTCCCGCCCGGGATCCCCGGCCGGAGCGCGACCGACTTCCTGCCGCCCCACGATCCGGACGGGGCGCGGGCCTTGCTGGCCGCGGCCGGCTACCCGGGCGGCACGGGGTTCCCGACGACGACGCTGCTGGGCGGCGGGGTCGAGGACCGGGCGTTCGCCGCCGAGGTCCAGCGGGAGCTCGGGGTGAGCGTCCAGGTCGAGATCCAGGGCAACGGCTTCTTCGATCGGTTGACAGCCGACCCGCCCGACATGTTCTCGATGGGCTGGGTCGCCGACTATCCCGGGCCGAACGACTTCCTCGGGATCCTCCTCGGCAGCGGGGCATCGAACAACTACGGGCGCTGGTCATCGGCGTCCTTCGACGGCGCGATCGGCGACGCCCTGACGGCGAGCGACCCGGCGACGGCCCGCGCCGCGTTCGATCGGGCCGAGGGGATCGTCCGCGACGAGGTGCCGACGATCCCCCTGACCTACGACGTCGAGTGGTCGCTGGCCAGGACGGGTCTGCTGGGGGCGTACACGAACGGGTTGGGGATCATGCGCATGGCCGGGCTGGCGTGGACCAGCTGATCCCCGGCCGACGTCGCGCCTGGCCGCCCGCGGGCGTCGCCGCCGCTGCGGCCGTCGTGGCCGTGTGGCTGGCGGTCGGTGCCGTGCCCGCTGCCGCCGCCGATCCCGTGACGTTCGGGACCCCGACCGCGTCGTCGAAGTTCGGCGACGGCATCGACTTCGTCCAGCCTGTCTCGGTCAGCGGCTCGATCGAACGGGTGGAGGTTCTCCTGATCACACCCGGGTCCATCGGACCCGAGGTCGAGCCCGTCGCGGACCGGCCGACCGGTACCTCGTCGAACCTCACGTACCACCTCGACCTGTCGGACGGCAACACGACGCCGAACACCCCGTTCACCGCCCGGTGGCGTGTCGTCGGAACGGACGGCGCGACGGTGGTCGGGCCGGCGATCCAGCAGGTCTACGTTGACGACCGATTCCACTGGAAGACGCTCGACGGCAGGGTCGTCCGCGTCCACTGGATCCAGGGCGACGACGCCTTCGGCAAGCGGGCGCTGAAGATCGGTGACGATGCCGTGGCTGCGGCGGCGAAGCTTCTCGGGGTGACCGAAACGGACCCCATCGACTTCTTCATCTACGCCGACGACCAGGCCTTCTACGATGCCCTGGGTCCGGCGACGCGCGAGAACGTCGGCGGCCAGGCGCACCCCGACACGCGGACCGTGTTTGCGCTGATCCATCCGAACGAGATCGACGCGGGTTGGGTCGACATCGTCGTCCCCCACGAGCTGACCCACGTCGTGTTCCAGACCGCGGTCGACAACCCCTACCACGACCCGCCGCACTGGCTGAATGAGGGCCTGGCGGTCTACCTCTCGGCGGGCTACGCCGACAGCGACCGGCAGCAGGTCCGGGATGCGGTTCGGGACGGCACGATCATCCCCCTCGACGGGCTGGCCGGGGCGTTTCCCACCACACAGGCCCGGTTCTTCCTCGCTTACGCCGAGAGCGTCTCGGCGGTCGATCGGATCGTCCGGGTCAGCGGCCGCGACGGGCTGGTGAATCTGATCCGGTCGTACCACGACGGTGTCTCCGACGACGAGGCGTTCCGGGCTGCGCTCGGTCGGTCCCTGGCCGACTTCCAGGGCGACTGGCTCGCCGAGCTCGGGGCGACCGCTCCCGCCAGGACCGGTCCACGACCGGCGCCGGCGGGCCCCTTGCCGGAGGGCTGGACCGGCCCGCAGCCGAATCCGTCGTTCGAGGTGACGGGCTCCTTGCCGCCGCCGGCACCGGGCGCGCCTCGGCCGGGTCCGTCGGGCCCTGACCCGCTGGCCCGGTTCCTCATCCCGTCATTCAGCATCCTCGGCCTCGTCGTCCTGGCGGTCGTCCTCGTCGTGACGTCGCGCCGCCTCCGGCCCGGTCGGGCAGGGGCGGAGGATCAGCCGCCCGCGGGCTGGAATCGCCTCTACGGTCGCCCTGCCGACCCGGCGGTGCCGGACGAGCCGGCCGACGGAGCCGTCCCCTGGCACCTGCCCCAGCCGGACGATGAGGGCGAGGGGGTCGGAAGGCCGGACAGGGACAACGGGCCGCCCGTGGAGCCGCCACACTCCCAGCGATGAGCGCCATCGTCGGTCGCCTGAGAGGCATCCCCTCCTGGCAGATCACGCTCGGTGTCGCGCTGCTCGCCCTCGGCTTCCTGATCGCGGCCCAGCTCGCCGCCGAGGGCCCGCGGGTCCGCTACACGAGCCAGGAACGGACGCCCCTCGTCGAGACGGCATTGTCGCTCCAGGCGACCCAGAGCGACCTGAAGGACCAGATCGTCAAGCTGCGGGGGGCGATCAGCGACATCGAGGCGGAGAGCGCCGGCTCGCAGGCGGCGCTGAAGTCGCTCAACGACCGGCTCGAGCAGGCCCGGATCGCGGCGGGCTTGATCCCGCTCACCGGCACGGGCCTGGTCCTCAAGCTCCAGGACTCGAGCCGTCCAGTCCCGCCCGGCGGCAACGAGGCCGACTACCTGGTGAATGCCGCCGACCTGCGGACGGTCGTCGACCAGCTCTGGCTCGCGGGCGCCGAGGCGATCGCGATCAACGACGAGCGGGTGACGACGTCGACGGCGATCATCGACATCGGCGGGGCCGTCCTCGTCAACACCGCCTATCTGGCCGGTCCGTACGACGTCAGCGCGATCGGGCCGACCGACCTGTTCGCCCGGGTCTCGGCCCAAGCCGGGTTCCAAGAGTTCGTCGTGAATCGGGTCGGGTCGTTCGGGATCGACCTGTCCCGGGCCGAGCCACCGATCGTCGACATCCCCGCCTTCGCCGGGTCGGTGACGCTGCAACAGTCGCGCGCCGTCCCGTCGCCGACCGCCGGGCCGACGGCCCCGCCCGGCTCCACCGACCCGGCGACCGGGAGCCCGCCGTGATCCGCCGGCCGGCAACGCACGGCGAGTTCGGGATCCGCGACCGACGGAGCCAGCTCACGATCGCGCTCGTCGCGTTCCTGCTCGGCGTGCTCGTCGTCGTTCAGCTCCGGAACCAGACCGGCGGCTCCGCGCTCCAGAACAAGTCGTCGCAGGACCTGACGAACCTCGTCGGCAGCCTCAACACCGAGAACGACCGCCTCCGCTCGGAGATCGCCGGGCTCCAGAACCAGCTCGACGAGCTCCGCGCCGATCACACGATCGGCGCGTCGTCGGTGGAGCAGATCCAGGCCGAGCTCGCCCGGATCCGCGCCTGGTCGGGCCTCGATCCGGTAGCGGGCAAGGGCGTCACGATCACTGTCACCGGCAGGATCGACTCGACCGCCGTCGACGACCTGCTGAACGAGCTGCGCAACGCGGGGGCAGAGGCGATCGCGATCGAGGACATCCGGATCGTCGCCCGGACGGCGGTGAGCGGCTCGCCGGGCTCGATCGACGTCGACGGCTTCCTGCTCCGGGACCCGTTCCACATCCGGGCGATCGGCAAGCCCGAGACGCTCGTCGGGTCGCTGACCCGTGCCGGCGGGATCATCGCCCAGCTCGCCGCGACGAACGCCGACGTCACGATCGACGTGACGCCAACAGACGACCGGATGCTGCTCCCGGCCTCGCGCCAGGATCTCGTCCCGGATCATGGGCATCCCCGCGTTTGATACCCTCGCCCGGATGACCGACCGGCCAGGGCCTCTCGTGCTCTACCTGGGCGACCTGGTGCGGCTCCGCCGGGCGCACCCATGCGGCGGCGACACGTGGCTCGTCGACCGCCTTGGCGCCGACATCGGCCTGCGCTGCCAGACCTGCGACCGGCACGTGCTCGTGGACCGGCGCACCGTCGAGCGGCGGCTGGCCGGATTCGTCCGGCGCGGCGATCCCGTCCTCAGCGCCGCAGCGGCTCCGCGGCCCACCGCCCCGTGACGGCCGGCGGGGGCCAGCCCGCAGCCGTCGCGCCGTCCGGAGGCGCGCTCGACGTCTTCCGGAACCGGCCTTTCTTGCTCCTGTGGATCGCCCAGGCGGCGACCCAGATCGGCGGGAACATGGTCATCTTCGGGCTGACGGTCATCATCTCGAAGTCGACGGGTTCGGTCTCGGCGGTGAGCGCCCTGATCCTGACGTTCCTCCTGCCGGCCGTGCTGTTCTCGGCCCTCGCAGGCGTCTTCGTCGACCGCCTCGACCGGCGGCTGGTCCTCGTCCTCACCAACGTTCTGCGCGGCATCGCCTTCGTCGCGATGTTCTTCGTCGGCAACCACCTGGGCTTCATCTATCTGCTCAACATCGCGGTCTCGACGATCACCGTGTTCTTCGCCCCGGCCGAGGCGGCGATGATCCCGATCGTCGTCCCACGCCGCCAGCTGCTGTCGGCGAACGGGATCTTCACGCTGACCCTGAACGCGGCCTTCGCTCTCGGCTTCACGCTGATCGGGCCGCTGATCGTGAAGATCGCCGGCGCGCCGGCCCTGATCGTCGTCGTCGCCCTGCTGTACTTCGTCGCGGCCGTGTTCTGCTGGACGTTGCCGCCGGCGCGTCCGACGAGCCGGGCGGCCGGGCCTCACGGCGCCCGCGTCCGCGTCCGCGAGGCAGAGGACGCAATGGGCTCGGTCGTTCGCCAGCTCCGGGAGGGGCTGACCTACATCCGGGATCACCGCGAGATCCGCTGGTCGCTGATCTACCTTGGCATCGCCGCGTCGCTGGTGGGCGTACTCGGCGTCCTCGGCCCGAGCTTCGCCCAGAAGACCCTCGGGCTCAGCTCAGAGGACTTCGTGGTCGTCGTCCTGCCCCTCGGCGTGGGGATCGTGATGGGCATCCTCCTCCTGAACGCATACGGCCGGCTGATCCCCAGGCGGCGGGTCATCGAGGGCGGCCTCATCGCGCTCGGCGCGCTCCTCTGCGCGATGGCCCTGTCAGGCCGGATCAGCGCCTTCCTCGGGACGCAGGTGACGCGGCCCGGATTGCCCGACCTGTCGCTCCTGACGTCGCTCCTGTCGATCGTGGTCGCGGTCGCATTCTTCGCGGGGATTGCCTACGCGTCGGTCGCCATCCCGGCACAGACGCAGCTCCAGGAGGACCTGCCCGAGGACGTCCGTGGTCGCGTCTTCGGCGTCCTGAACATGCTCGTGTCGGTCGCGAGCTTCCTGCCGATCCTCGTCGTCGGCCCGATCGCCGACTGGCTCGGGACGACGGTCGTCCTCGTGGCGGTGTCGATCCTGATCGTCGCATCGGGGGTCGCGTCGATCTACCTGCGCGGGCCGCTCCGGCCCGTCGAGCGGGTGTCCCGGGCGAGCGTTGGGAGCCGCGGCGACCCGTTCGTGCAGGCGCTGGGCGCCGAGATCTCCGGCCCGCAGGACTTCCTCGACGAGGAGGGCGAACCGGTCGTCGCCGTCGACAAGAAGGCGGTGGCGGCGGCGCGAGAGGCCGAGGGTGACGGGGCGCCGAGCGACGCCGCGGACGGTGAGGACACGGCCGGAGTCCACGACGGGCTGACCGAGGAGATCATGCCGGCCGTCTCGGGCGACGGTGAGCGGGAGCCGGAGGCCGGCCGTCGGTCGGCCCGCTGAGCGACGGCCGTGCCCCGGGTCGCCGTCGTCTTCACGGGTGGAACGATCAGCATGCGCCACGACGCCGCGGCGGGCGGCAACGTGCCCGTCCTCGGCGGCGCCGATCTGCTCGCCACCGTCCCCGCGCTCGGTGAGATTGCCGACCTCCTGGCGATCGACCACGGCCTGACGCCGGCCAGCCACTTCGGGTTCGAGGCGCTGTTCGACATCAGCCGGTCCGTCGAGGAGGCCCTCGCCCGGGATGATGTCGACGGCGCCGTCGTCGTTCAGGGCACCGACACGATCGAGGAGACGGCCTTCTTCTACGACCTGCTCCACGCCGGTCCGAAGCCGGTCGTCGTGACCGGAGCGATGCGCTCGGCCAGCCAGCCCGGCTACGACGGGCCGCGGAACCTCACCGATGCGGTCCGGGTCGCCGCGGCGTCCGAGGCGGGCGGAGCGGATCTCGGGGTCGTTGTCGTCCTCGACGGCTCGATCGACGCGGCCGACGACGTGACGAAGACCCACGCGTCGGCCTTCGACACGTTCCGCAGCCTGAACCGCGGTCCGCTCGGACGCGTGGATGGTGACCGCGTCATCCTTCGAAGGGCGCGAGGCCCGCGCCGCCACGTCGCCGCGACTCGGGCGGCCGATCGGGTCTACCTCGTGACGGCGACGGTCGCGTCCGACGGCACGCCGATCGACGCGTTGCGCTCGGCCGGCGCCGACGGCTTCGTCGTCGCTGCAACCGGCGCCGGGAACACGGATCCGTCGCTGCTCGCCGCCGCCGAGGCGGCTCTCGCGGATGGCCTGCCGGTCGTCCTCGCGACGCGCTGCCCGGCCGGCGCCGCGGGCACGGGCTACGCGTTCCCGGGCGGTGGCGCGACGTGGTCCCGCGCCGGCGCCTTCCTCGCCGGACACCTCACGGGACCGAAGGCGCGGATCGCGCTCGCGCTGGGGCTCGGCGCGGGCGTGCGGGGCGACGACCTCGCCGCCTTGCTGGCGGATCCGGCGCCCGTCCACGACCACGATCGGTTCTGGGATCCGCGCTGATGCCGCTCGACCTCCTGGTGAGCGGCGGCCGGATCGCGACGCTCGCTGGGGATCGTGGCTTCGGGTGGGTGGAGGCGGTCGGGATCACCGACGGGCGGGTCGCGTTCGCGGGCTCGGCGGTCGACCTCGAGACGCGCGCGGATCCGTTCACCCGACGGATCGAGCTCGATCCGGACGAGGTTGCGATTCCGGGCCTGACCGACGCGCACCTCCACCTGGCCGAGGGCGGTCTGTCGGCGGATCGGGTCGACCTGACGAGAACGCGCTCGCTCGACGAGGGCCTGGAGGCGATCCGTGCCGCAGCCGGTGCGACGACCGCTGGCGTGGTCGACGCCCACGCCTGGCTCGAGGGCCACGGCTGGCTTCGCGACCGGTGGGGCGTCTGGCCGACCGCCGACGACCTCGAACGCGCCGCTCCCGGTCGACCCGTCGCGCTCTGGGCGCACGATCACCACGCCCTGTGGGTGAGCCACGCCGCCCTCCGGATCGCGGGCGTCGACGCGACGACGAGGGACCCGGACGGCGGGATCATCCGCCGCCACGAGACGGGAGCGCCGACCGGCGTCCTCCACGAGACGGCGGCTCGGCTGGTGATGCGCCACGTCCCGCCGCCGACGACGGAACGCGTCGAGGCGGCGGTCGTCCAGCTCTCCCGCGAGCTGATCCGGCTGGGGGTCGTCGCGGTCCACGATCCAGGTGCTCTGTCGCTCCAGCGGGGGCTCGGGCCGGCGATCGCCGCGTACCAGGCGCTCGACGAGCGCGACGACTTGCCGATCCGCGTCCACGCCTCGATCCGGTCGGAGCAGCTCACCGCGGCGATCGCGGAGGGGCTGCGGAGCGGCGACCCGCTCGGGCCGCCGGGCGGACGGGCCCGGTTCGGCTGGCTGAAACTTTTCGCCGACGGCACCCTCGGGTCGCGGACCGCCGCCCTGCTCGAGGCGATCGAGCCCGAGCCGGGCCGACCACTCGCCCCAGGTGCGGAGCGCGGCATCTGGATCACCCCGCCGGACGAGGTGGCTGCCCTGGCCTTGAAGGCCGCCGACGCGGGCATCGCGACGCAGGTCCACGCGATCGGCGACCGGGCCTGCCGGGCGACGCTCGATGCGCTCGAGGCCGTCGCGGGCCGGACACGGCTCGTCCCTCGCCTCGAGCACGTCCAGCTCCTCCATCCCGACGACCGACCGCGGTTCGCCCGAGCCGGCATCGGGGCGTCGATCCAGCCCGTCCACGTCCGGTCCGATGCCCCGTCGGCTCGGCGTTTGTGGGGCGACCGGGCGGAGACCCGTGGCTACCCGATGCGGTCCCTCCTCGACGCCGGCGCGGTCGTCGCGTTCGGGACCGACTCCCCGGTCGAGCCGATCGACCCCTGGCCAGGCCTGTCGCTGGCCGTCACGCGGATCGACGCCTCGTCGGGCAGCGACGCCGAGCCCTTCGGCCCCGACGAGCGGATCACGCTCGAGCAGGCATTGCGCGCCGCCTGCATCGCCCCGGCGGTCCTCGCCGCTGAGTCAGATCGCGGGCGCCTGACGGTCGGTCAGCGGGCCGACCTCGTCGTCCTGCCGGCAAGCGCGCTGAGTCACCCGATCGAGCCGGGTGGCGCGCTGGCCATGGCCCGCCCGCGCCTCGTGATGATTGGCGGCGAGGTGGCCTTCGAGGCCTGACTCGCCTCAGATCGGGGCGAGGTCCCTCCGGGCGTCGGCGAACAGGCCGTTCAGGATCCGCGACGTCGACGGGAAGGCGTGGATCGTGTCGGCGAGAACCTCCACGGGGACGCGGGCACGGATCGCGAGGACGCATTCGTGGATCGCCGCGGACGCGTCCGGTGCGGCGATCGCGGCGCCGACCATCTCGCGCGTCTTCCGGTCGAACGTCAGCGTGACATGGCCGATCTTCTCCTCCAGCGCGTAGCCACGGGACGACGTCGCGAAGTCGGCCACGTACTCGACCGCGTCGATCCCGGCCGCTCTCGCCTGGTCCAGCGTGAGCCCGACCGACGCCGCCTCGGGATCGGTGTAGGTCGCCCGCGGCAGCGCCCGGTAGTCCGGGTGCACGTCGAGGCGGAGCGCCATCCGGACGGCCATTTCGCCCTGGTAGTGGGCCTGGTGGGTGTGCAGCTCGGGACCGGCGGGGTCGCCGATCGCCCAGAGCCCGTCGGCGATGCGGAGGCGCCCATCGCGCGGGAAGGCGACCCGTTCGCTCGTGTCGATGCCGTAGTGCTCGAGGCCCACGTCGTCGAGGGGGAACGAACGCCCGACGGCGAGCAGGATCGCGTGGCCCTCGGCGGTCGACCCATCGTCGAGGTCGATCACGTCGGCGCCGTCCCTGCCGGCGCCGGCCCGGGCAGCCGTGGCGCGGACGCCGAGACGGACGTCGACGCCGTCACGACGGAGGAGCTGAGCGACCGCCTCGGAGTTGCGGGGATGCTCGGTCGGCATCAGGCGATCGCCGGACTGGACGATCGTGACCGGGACGCCGAACCGGACGTAGACCTGCGACAGCTCGCAGCCGGTCGGCCCGCCACCGAGGACGACGAGGCTCTTCGGCAGCTCGCGGGCCAGGGTCGCCTCGCGGTTCGTCCAGACCCGGACGCCGTCGATGCCCGGCAGCGGAGGGATCTTCGAGGTCGAGCCGACCGCGACCATGACCTCCCTGGCGTGGATCTCGTGGACCCGGTCGTCGTGGCGGATCTCGACGCGGCCGCGGCCGGAGATCCGGGCGGTGCCCCGATAGCAGGTCGCGCCCGCCCTCTCGAGGCTGCGGACGTGCGACGAGTCGTCGGGCTCCTCGGCGTCCGCGGGCCGGTTGACCATGAAGTCGCGGGCCTTCGAGGCCCGCTCCCACGAGTAGGCTGCCGGGTTCGCCGCGTGCTCATCGGCGCCGTGGAGGAGGGACTTCGACGGCAGGCAGCCGATGTGCGGGCAGCTCCCGCCGAACCACAGCCGATCGATGATCGCCACGCTCGCGCCACGCGAGCGGGCTTCGTGGGCGGCCGCCTCGCCGGCGGGACCGGCTCCGATGATGACGAAGTCGAAGTCTTCCATGGCCGTCAGTGTCGTCCCTCGGTGGTGACGCTGCGTTGACGAACCGCCTCGTACAGCAACACGGATGCGGCGATCGAGACGTTCAAGCTGTCGGCGACGCCGGCCATCGGGATCGAGACCCCCGTCACCGCCGGGACGCGCCAGCCTTCGGAGAGGCCGCCCGCCTCGCTGCCGAGGACGATCGCGACGGGACCGGTCAGGTCCGCCGCGGTGTAGGGCATCGCCGAGTCGACGATCGCGGCGAGGGGGCGGATGCCCCGACCGACCAGCCAGTCGAGGGTCTCGCCGGAGGTCGCCGACACGACCGGCAGCGTGAAGATCGTCCCGATCGACGCCCGGATCGCGTTCGGGTTGAACGGATCCGTCAGCGGGTCCGCCGCGATGACTGCGGCGGCACCAGCGCCGTCGGCCGACCGCAGGACCGCGCCCAGGTTGCCCGGCTTCTCGACGCCCTCGACCACGACGACGAGTGGGTCTGGCGGCAGCCGGGGACCGAGCTCGTCGAGGCCGAGGGTGGGCGTCTCCACGATCGCAACGATCCCATCGGATCGATCGCCGAAGGCGACCTTGGCGAGAACCGCCGGGCTGACCTCGAACGTGGTCGGCCGGTCGCGCACGCGGTCCGCGGCGGCCACGGCATCTGGAGTGCGAACCAGGTCGGGCGCCAAGAACGCGGATTCCACCCGGGCCCCGGCGTCAATCGCTCGGAGGATCTCGCGGGCCCCGTCTACGATCGTCAGCCCGGTGGCCTCGCGCTCCCGCCGGTCGCGGAGCCGGACGGCGGCCTTCACCCGCGGGTTGGTCAGGCTCGTGATCGACGGCTGGGTCATCCGAGGATCATGCGGGCTGCGCTGCCGAGCGGCAGGACTGCGCCGCTCGACGCCTGGAGGACGAGCCGCTCCGTCGCCAGTGTGCGGGCGCCTGGGAAGGCGTCGGCGAGGGCGTCGCCGAGGTCGTCCGGCTCGAGGCCCGTCGAATGGGCGGTCAGCTGGACGAACGCCTCATCAGTCGCGACGCCGGCCGCCGCCTCGAGTAGGTCCGGCAGCGCCTCGGCGAGCTCCCAGCGTGCCCCGTTCGCCCCGTGCCCGTAGGTCGGCGGGTCGAGGACGATCCCGTCGTACCGACGCCCGCGCCGACCTTCGCGGGCGGTGAACCCCAGCGCGTCGTCGATGATCCAGCGGATCGGCCGGTCGGCGAGGCCTGAAAGCTCCGCGTTCCGTCGGGCCCACGCCACGGTGGGTCGAGCGCCATCCACGTGGGTCACGCTCGCTCCCGCGCGCGCGAGCGCGAGCGTGGTCGCCCCCGTCGACGCGAACAGGTGCAGCACCGATGGCGCTTCCCGGTCCGCGAGCGCCTGGCGGAGCCACGGCCAGAGCGTCGCGTGCTCCGGATAGAGCCCGACTTGCCCGGCGGCGGTCGGCCGGAGCTCCAGGCTGAGGCCGTCAAGTTCGACCTGCCAAGGCGATTGATCCGCTCCCTGCCAACCCGTCGCGCGGTCCCAGCGGAGGTCGGCGGCGCCCCAGATCTGTGGGGCCGCCAGGGGAGGCTCGTCGGCGGCCGGCGCCGGCCGGTCGACGACCCGCGACCCGAACCGCTCGAGCCGCCGTCCGCCGCCCGCATCGAGGAGCTCGTGACCGGCGCCAAGACCCATCGCTGCATGATCGCCCGTGCGGGGCGATCATCGACGGGCAAACCGACCAGAGCCGGGAGGCGTATCGACGCCCATGAGACGAGCCGTTCGAACAATCATGTTCTGCTTCGCGATCGTCATCACAGCGGTAGCTGCCGCGTGCACGCCCGGCGGTGGCGGTGCCACGGCCGCCCCCGGCGCGAGTGCCGCCCCCGCGGCTAGCGCAGCGCCGGCCGCCAGCGTGGCGCCGGCGGCATCCGGCGGCAGCTACTGACCCAGGCCATCGCGGTCGAGCGAGCCCGTTTGACACCCCTCGCGTCGTTGTTGTCCGGAAGGGGCTCGGCTACAATGCGCCGAGCTATCGGGCCCGAATCGGGACGTTGCGACGCTGCCGGCGAGACATGGAACACCTCGCATTCAACGGTGGCGCCAACACGATTCGATACGGACGCGACGGTGAGGTTCCGTCGGCACGGCCCCCAGCCAGGGTCCGCGACGCCGGGACCGCCGGGCGGCTAGCTCAGCTGGTTAGAGCACTTGCTTGACATGCAAGAGGTCACTGGTTCGAGTCCAGTGTCGCCCACCACAACCTGAACGCGACGATCGGGACACGCCCGTCGCCGTCGCCCAGAGAGAGCCGGGACTAGGCTGGAAGCCCGGCGGCAGACGACGATCCAGGCACCACCCGTGAGCGACCGGCGAACCGGTCCGGGATCCGCCCGTTAACGCGGCCACAAGAGCGCGGCGCGAGCCGCCGCGAACGCGGGTGGAACCGCGGGAGGTCGAAACCTCTCGTCCTGCACGGACGAGAGGTTTGTTGATTCACGGGAGGGCGACATGGCGGACGACAAGGCACCGGCCGCCGGCGAGGCCGCCGCCGGCTCGGAGGTAGCGCCCGAGATCGAGGAAGCCGAGCTGTTCGAAGCGCCCGAACGCGGCTCGGCGGATGAGCTGCTCGATGCAGGCGCCCACGACGAGCTGGATGCGATGCGCCATTCGACCGCCCACGTCATGGCGGAGGCCGTTCTCGACCTGTTCCCGGGGACCCAGCTCGGCATCGGTCCGGCGATCACCGACGGCTTTTACTACGACTTCAAGCTCGATCGACCGCTCACCCCGGCCGACCTCGCGATGATCGAAGATCGGATGCGCGCGTCGATCGCGGCCGACCACCCGTTCGTCCGTCACGAGCTGCCGCCGGAGGCGGGGAGGGCCTTCTTCGAGGAGCGCGGCCAGCCGTTCAAGGTGGAGATCCTCGACGACCTCGCGGCGAAGGCGAAGGCGTCGGGCAGCCCGATGCCGCCGACGTCGATCTACGAGCACGGCACGTTCGTCGACCTGTGCAAGGGTCCGCACGTCGCCAGTACCGGCAAGATCGGGCCGTTCAAGCTGCTGGCGGTCTCCGGCGCGTACTGGCGCGGCGACCAGGGGCGTCCGGCCCTGCAACGGATCTACGGCACGGTCTGGCCGAGCCAGGAGGAGCTCGACGCCTACCTCTGGCGGCGGGCGGAGGCGAAGAAGCGCGATCATCGCCGGCTGGGCGTCCAGCTCGACCTGTACAGCTTCCACGACGTGTCGCCCGGCGCAGCCTTCTGGCACCCGAAGGGGCAGCTCGTGTGGCGGACGCTGGAGGGAGCGATGCGCGAGCTGCAGGCCCGACGCGACTACCAGGAGATCAGCACCCCGATCGTCGTCAGCGAGAAGCTGTGGCGGCAGTCCGGCCACTGGGACCTGTATCGCGACAACATGTTCCTGATCGAATCCGAAGGGCAGATGTTCAGCCTCAAGCCGATGAACTGCCCGGAGTCGACGCTGGTCTACCGATCGCGCAAGCGATCGTATCGGGACCTGCCGCTGCGGTACAGCGAGTTCGGCCGGCTGCACCGCAACGAGCTGTCAGGCGCGCTGAGCGGCCTGACTCGCGTCCGCCAGTTCACCCAGGACGATGCGCACCTGTACGTCCGGCCCGACCAACTGACGGACGAGATCGAAGCGCTCCTCGGCGAGGTCCGTGAGGCGTACTCATGGGTCGGGCTCGAGCCCCGCTTCGCATTCGCGACCAAGCCGGACAAGGCGATCGGCGATCCGGCGCTCTGGGAGCGAGCGGAGCAGCTGATCAAGGAGGCGTTCGCGGCCGCTGACATCAGCTATGAGCTGAAGCCGAAGGACGGGACGTTCTATGCGCCGAAGATCGACATCTACATCGACGATGCCCTCGGTCGCGAATGGCAGATGGCGACGATCCAGGTCGACCTCGTGATGCTGCCTGAGCGGTTCGACCTGACCTACGTCGACGAGGCCGGCAAGGAACAGCGCCCGATCGCGATCCACCGGGCGATCTACGGCTCACTCGAGCGGTTCATCGGGATCCTCGTCGAGCACTTCGCCGGAGCGTTTCCCTTGTGGCTTGCGCCCGTCCAGGCCGTCGTGATCCCGATCGCCGACCGACACGTCGACGCGGCACGCGAGCTGGCGGGGGTTCTTCAGGCGCGCGGGCTGCGGGTCGAGGTGGACGACTCGTCGAACCGGATGCAGTACAAGATCCGGGCCGCGCAGGAGCAGAAAGTGCCGTACATGATCGTGCTCGGCGACCGCGAGATCGAGGCCCGGACGGCCTCGCCCCGAACGAGGAGCGGGGAGCAGCAACCGGCCGAGGCGTGGGACGCCCTGGCGGACCGGCTGACCGAGGAGTCGCGCCGGCGAAGCGCCAGGTAAGCCCCAGTGCAGGAGCACCGCTCACGATGGCGTCGTGGACGCGGCTCGTTTCGGTCGCCAATATCGGGCGCTGCGAATCCGTCTTCGCAAGCGGCAGGCGGACGTCTCCGTAGACTCTGGTCTATCGCGTTCGTTGATCGCCGCGATCAATCGCGGTCACCTCGATGGGGTCACGATCGGTGCCCTCAGAAAGGCTACGGCCGCGCTGGACGCCAACGCGGATCTCTGGCTGCGCTGGCGTGGAGAACGGCTCGACCGTCTGCTCGACGAGGACCACGCGGCGATCGTCGAGGCGATCGTTCAGCGGTTGTGGGCGCTCGGGTGGAAGGTCGAGGTCGAGGCGTCGTTCGCGATCTGGGGCGAGCGGGGCTCGGTCGACGTGCTCGCGTGGCATCCCGAGTCCGGCGCGCTGCTGGTGATCGAGGTGAAGTCCGTTGTACCAGACTCCCAGGCGACGCTCCACGGCTTGGATTGCAAGGCCCGTCTGGCGCCGGATATCGTGCGCGACCGCGGGTTGCCGATCCGGCACGTGAGTCGCCTCCTGGTCATTCGCGACACGTCCACGTCGCGTCGGCGGATCGCACGGCTGGCTGCGACGTATGACGCGGCCCGGCCGGTTCGGGGCCGCGAGATCGGACGATGGCTTCGACGGCCGGACCGGTCCATCGCGGGCCTGCTCTTTCTGCCGGAAGACAGTCAGAACGGCCCAGGCCACCGCCCTCAGGGCCGTGAGCGCGTGAATCGACCGCGCCGACCCCAGCGGAGGCCGGATCCGGGCCCAGACGACAGCCAAGACGGCAGCTGACCGGGGCCGGGCCGAGAGCGCTTCACGCGGTTTGGAGAAGGTCATGGTGACTGTCGTCCGGCAGGCCCTCGCAGCGCCTTCCGGGGCGATTGCCCGGCTCGAAAGCCCTGTGCTATGTTTCGCCTCCGACTGGCGCCAGGGCGTCTGGTGTCCGCGCGCCGGTCGACGTGATCGTTCATTCGCTCGAAGGGGTCAGCCATAGCACGAGACCTGCGCGTCAACCAGATGATCCGGATCCCACAGGTACGGGTCGTCGATGAAGAGGGAGCCCAGCTGGGTGTGATGCCCACGCCTCAGGCCCTCGCCATGGCGCAGGAGCGGGGGTTGGATCTCGTCGAAGTGGCCCCACTGGCGTCCCCGCCGGTCGTGAAGTTCCTCGACTTCGGTCAGTACAAGTACGAGCTGACGAAGCGCGAGAAAGAGAACAAGCGCCGGCAGCGCTCGGTGACGTTCAAGGAAGTCCGCCTGTCTCCGAAAATCGGTCAGGGCGACTTCGAGACGAAGGTCCATCGGGCGATCGAGTTCCTCGAGGACGGCGATCGGATCAAGGTCACCGTCCGGTTCCGCGGTCGCGAGCTGACCCACCCGGAGCTCGGCCGGAACATGCTCATCAAGTTCACCGATCGGATCAAGGATCACGGGGTCGCCGAACGGACACCGCTCCTCGAGGGGAAGTCGATGCACTTGACGGTCGCCTCGATCCACAAGCCGAAGGAGCACGAAGCGCCGCAGCGGTCACGAGGCGCCGAGACAAAACCCGGGTCCGCTGAGGCTGGCGCAGCTGCGGAACCGGCCACGCCGGCGCCAGCGGCTGAGACTCCAGCTCCGGCAGCCGCGTCTCCGGCTGAAGCGCCGGCCGAGGCGGCAGCCCCTGTGGCCCCACCGAAGCCGGCTCCGGCCCAGCGGGCGGCGAGCGGCGCGAACGGACAATCGGCGACAACGCAGGCGGCCCCGCCGGCCGCATCGAGAACGACCAGCACGTCGGAGCCACAGGCACCGGCAGCCACAGGAGAGTAGGGACCAGGTGCCGAAGATCAAGAGCCACAAGGCCGCCCAGAAGCGCATCGGCGCCACTGGGAGCGGCAAGGTGATCCGCGTCAAGGCGTGGCGCGGCCATCACCTCGAGATCAAGTCGTCGCGGCGCACCCGGCGATACGCCGGCAAGGCCTTGATGACCGGCGTCCATGCCAAGCAGGTCCGGCGCCTGCTGCCGTACCTGTAGGAGCGTTCGAGAGACATGGCACGAGTCAAGCGCGGCGTCACCGCCCACAAGCGCCACAAGCGCCTCCTCGACGCGGCCGAGGGCCGGAAGGGGGCGAAGTCCCGCCTCGTCAAGGCGTCCCGGGAGGCGAGCCTCCACGCGATGGCCTACGCGACCCGTGACCGGAAGCAGCGGAAGCGCCAGATGCGCGAGCTGTGGATCGTCCGGATCAACGCCGCAGCGCGCCAGAATGGGATGACGTACGGCGCCTTCGTCGCCGGCCTGAAGAAGGCCGACATCGCCCTCGATCGGAAGACGCTGGCTGACGTCGCCGTCCGCGACGCGGGCACGTTTACGAGGATTGTCGAGGCCGTGAAGGGCGCCTGAACCAGGCAACCGACCGAACCCTCGACCACCACAATGGTCGAGGGTTTCTGATTCCCGGACGGAGAACGAGACGAGGAACGAGTGGAGCTGAGTGAGCTGACCCGCGACCTGGAGGCGCTCCGAGACGAAGCCCTGTTCTCGATCGAGGCGGCCGCCGACGTCGCCGCCCTCGAGGCGATCGAGGTCGACGTCCTTGGCAAGAAGGGCCGGCTGACGACGGTTCTTCGCGGCATCGGGGCGCTGCCGGCGGATGACCGCCCCCGCGTCGGGGCGATCGCCAACCAGGTCCGCGAAGCCCTGGAAGCCGCCGTCGGCGCACGCGGCCGGGACCTTCGTGGCACCGCTCTCGAAGCCCGCCTGCGCGCCGAGTCCGTCGACATCACGACGCCCGGCCGGCCGATCCGGCGCGGCGCTCTCCATCCGATCATGGAGACGATCCGCGAGATCGCCGAGATCTTCGGCCAGTTCGGCTTCGTGACCTACGAGGGTCCCGAGGTCGAGGACGACCTGACAAACTTCCAGATGCTCAACATCCCGCCGGATCACCCTGCGCGCGACCTGTGGGACACCCTCTACGTCGACATCGAGGGGCATCTCCTCCGCACCCACACCTCGCCAGGCCAGATCCGGGTGATGACCGCGACGAAGCCGCCCATCAGGGCGCTGCTCCCCGGCCGTTGCTACCGCTACGAGGCGATCGACGCGAGCCACGCCTCGGAGTTCTTCCAGGTCGAGGGGCTCATGGTGGACGAGGGCACGACGATGGGCGACCTGAAGGGGCTGCTCGACCAGTTCGCCAAGGCGCTCTACGGCGCCGACAAGCGGACCCGCTTCCGACCCGGCTACTACCCGTTCACCGAGCCATCGGTCGCGTTCGATGTCGAGTGCCTCGTTTGCGGCGGATCGGGCTGTCCGGCCTGCTCGCGGACCGGCTGGATGACGATCCTCGGCGCCGGCATGGTGCACCCGGTCGTCCTCCAGTACGGCGGTCTCGACCCCGAGCGGTACCAGGGCTTCGCCTTCGGGATGGGCGTCGAGCGGATCGCCAACCTGCGCCACTCGGTCGGCGATCTCCGGCTGTACATGGAGAACGATCTCCGCTTCCTCGACCAGTTCGTCGCGGCGGGCTGACGGTCCATGCGCGTGACCTCGGGCGGATGGCGTCGCGGAGCTCCGCCTCCGACCTTGGTGAGTTCGGCTCGGTTCTCCGGTCACGCCGTCCGATGAGAGTCCCGCTCTCATGGTTGCGCGACTACGTCGAGTTCGACCTCGAGCCCGAGGCCCTCGCCGAGCGGCTGACCCTGCTCGGGATGGAGGTCAAGTCGATCGAGCGCTGGGGCGACGACTGGCGGAACGTCGTCGTCGGCGAGCTCCTGAGTGTCGACAAGCACCCCCGCGCCGATCGGCTGTCGCTGACGACCGTTCGCGTGTCCGCGGACGGCGGCGAGCCGCTGTCGATCGTCTGCGGCGCCACGAACATCGCCGCCGGTCAGCGGGTGCCGGTGGCGCTGCCGGGCGCGGTCCTGCCGGGCGACCGCCGGATCGAGCGGACCGAGAAGATGGGCGTCGTCAGCAACGGCATGCTGTGTTCCGGCGACGAGCTGAACCTGACCGCCGATGCCGACGGCATCCTGATCCTGCCCGCCGACGCGCCGATCGGCCGGCCGCTCGCCGAGGTCTATGGCGACGTCGTCCTCGACGTGGACGTCAAGCCCAACCGTGGCGATGCGCTGTCGCTCGTCGGGCTGGCGCGGGAGGTCGGGGCCACCACCGGTGCGCTGCTCCGCTGGCCCGAGACGGACCCGAGCGAGGACAGCCGTGACGTCGCGGTGTTCCTCGAGGTCGACGTGCAGGACCGCGTGGGCTGCCCGCGGTTCGTCGGCCGGTGGGTCGACGGGGTGACGGTCGGCCCGTCGCCGGACCGCGTCCAGATGCGGCTCCGGGCGGCCGGCCAGCGTCCGGTGAGCAACGTCGTCGACGTGAGCAACTACGTGATGCTCGAGCTCGGCAAACCGATCCATATCTACGACGCGGCGGGGGTCGCCGAGGTCGACGGTCGGCGTCGGCTGGTGGTCCGCCGGGCAGCGCCAGGGGAGCGCCTCGAGACCATCGACCACGTCGCGCGGGAGCTCGATGCAGAGACGCTCCTCATCGCCGACGCGCGGGGTCCGCTGGGGATCGCGGGCGTGATGGGCGGCGCCGGCTCCGAGGTCGGCGGAACCACGACGGCGGTGATCGTCGAGTCCGCCGTCTTCGACCCGATCACGATCCGCCGCACCGGGCAGCGCTACGGCCTGCGGTCCGAGGCGAGCCTCCGCTTCGAGAAGGGCCAGGAGACGCGGCTCGCCCGGGTCGGCGCGGATCGCGCCGCACGCCTGATCGCCGAGTGGGCCGGCGGGTCGGTCGCCCGAGGCCGCGTCGACAGCAACCCGAGCGAGCCGCCGAGCGGCAAGGTCGCCTTCCGACCGACCCGGATCAATCGGCTCCTCGGGGTCGCGTACACCGTCAACGAGCAGATCTACTTGCTGAGCCGCGTCGGCATCGCAAGCGGGCCGCTCTCGCCCGGCGAAGATGCCGTCATTCCGGTGGCCGCAGGAATGAAGTCTCTTGCGGTCGAGGCGGCCCCGGACGCGATCGTCGCGACGATCCCGACCTGGCGTCGCGACATCGAGATCGAAGCGGACATCGCCGAGGAGGTCGCGCGCGTCGACGGCTACGACAAGATCCCGGGGCGCCTGCCGCACACCCCGATGCCGGAGTACCGGCCGTCGCCGCTGTTGACGCGCGATCGGATCCGCGAGGCGCTGGCGGGCGCCGGCCTGACCGAGGTCGTGACCCATGCCCTCGTCTCGCCCGCTCACGCCGAGCGATACGCGTGGACCTTCGAGACAGCGCCGGCCGCCGGGGGAACGCCGGCCGGCGGCAGACCGATCCACGTCACGAATCCGTTGTCGATGGACCACTCGGTCCTTCGCCCGTCGGTCGTCGGCAGCCTCGTCGAGGTGGCGGCGACGAACCTCCGCCGCGGTCGCGAGGACATCGCGATCTACGAGATCGGCAAGGGCTATGGGGACGACGCCGGCGTCGTCCGGGAGTGGTGGCGGCTCGGGATCGCGATGACCGGTGCGGCCGAGGAGCCGGCCTGGAACCGCCCGGCCAGGCCCGCTGACCTCGACGACGTGAAGGGCGTGATCGAGCTCGTCTGCCGTCGGCTCGGCCTCGAGGCCCCGTGGTACGTGCCGCTGACGGACGAGCCGCTGCTCCACCCGGGCCGGGCCTCGACCGTGATCGCGGAGCGCTCGGCTGGCTCCGTCCCGGCCGACGTCGCGGTGTCAGGCGTGGCCGGCGAGCTCCACCCGGCCGTCGCGGACGCCATCGACCTGCGAGGTGCCCGGCTGGTCGTCGCCGAGCTCGACATCGCCGGCCTTGCCGGCGGCCGCCCGGCCGATGGCGCGGTGGCCGCGCCGTCACGGCACCCCGCTGTGGAGCGTGACCTCGCCGTCGTCGCTCCCGAGGCCCTGCCGGCGGCGAATGTCGAACGCGCGATCCGTGGCGCCGCCGGGCCCGACCTCGTGAGCCTCCGCCTGTTCGACGTGTACCGCGGTGCACCGCTCGGCGACCACGAGAAGAGCGTCGCCTGGCGCCTCGTCTTCCAATCGTCCGAACGGACCCTGACCGACGCCGAGGTGGACGCCGCGATCGAGAGCGTGACCGCAGCATTGGCCAGGAACGGCCTCAGGATCAGGACCTGAGTCCTGCCCGAGTCCTGCTTGCGGGCGCCGATTCGGCGCTGATAGGCTGAAAAACGGCCCTCACGACGCGTGAGAGACCGGGGATCTCGTTTGAGGAGCCTCCGTGAACATCGGCGACATCCTGAGCTCGATCAACCGCTTCGACCTGCTCGTGGTCCTGCTCTGTTTCGGCATGTTCGTGCTCGGGTTCATCCAGGGAACGATCCGCCGCGTCCTCGGCCTCGCGTCCATGCTGTTCTCGTTCCTGTTCGCGGCGAACCTGCGCGGACCCCTCGGCGGTTACCTCGCGGCCAACTGGAACCAGTTCCCCGACGAATACGCGGTGATGCTCGGCTTCGGCATCGTGTTCGTCGCGGCGACGATCGCGTTCACGATCATCATCCAGGGCTTCTACCACAAGCAGTCCCTGTTCAAGAAGGCGACGGTCGCGGACGAGCTGATCGGTGGCGTCCTGGGCGTCGTCCAGGCCCTGCTCCTCGTCCTGTGCGTGATCGTGATCCTCGACTCGGCGTTCCGGATCCCGACGATGCCCAAGACCGACGGCGAGTTGCCGTGGATCCGCTCCCTGTACGAGGTCATGAACTCATCCACGACGGCGGACCTGTTCCGGAGCCGGATCATCCCGGGCTTCATCAACATCTTCGGACTGCTGATCCCGACGGACCTCCAGGCCTTCTACGTCGTCCCGCGCTGACGCATCGCCTCGACGACCTCCGCGACCTCCTCTCTGGACCGACGCTCGACGCCGGGCGCGGGCTGCTCGGCGCCCGGCTCGTTCGCGACGACGGAACGGGGCGGCGGGTCGCCCGGATCGTCGAGGTCGAGGCCTACATCGGCAAGGACGATCGGGCGTCGCACGCCCGGTTCGGGCGGACGACCCGGAACGCGGTCATGTTCGGGCCTCCGGGGACGGCCTACGTGTACCTTGTCTACGGGATGCACGACTGCCTGAACATCGTTACCGAGCCCGCCGGCCGAGCTGCCGCGCTGCTCGTCCGCGCCGTCGAGCCGATCGAGGGGATCGGGCTCATGCGCGCCAGCCGGGCGCGCCGGTCGTCCGAGCGGCGACGATCCGGACCGGCGTCGGGCGGAGCGCGTCCCCTGGCCCAGGCGCCTCCGCCGCCGGTCGCCCGCCTCGGCTCGGGGCCCGGCTTGGTCTGCGCGATCTTCGACATCGACCGGTCGCTGACCGGCCACGACCTCCTCCTACCAGACGCGCCGGTCCGGCTGGAGCCCCGACCCTTCGGTGAGCCGGCACCGGACGTGGTGGCGGGACCTCGGGTGGGCATCGGCTATGCCGGTGAGCCCTGGACCTCGAGGCCGTGGCGCCTGTCGATCGCCGGCAATCCCTCGGTGTCGCGCCCGCGACCGATCGCCTGACCGTGGACGCCCGCTCGATCGCCCTCCTCGAGTTCCCGCTGGTCCGCGAGCGGCTGGCGGACAAGACGTCGTTCGCGCCGTCGCGTCGCCTGGCCGAGGCGCTCGTGCCCGAGAGCGACCCGATCCTCGTCGCGCGCGGCCACGACGAGACCGACCAGGCCCGATCGCTGCTCTCGGAGCGGCCCGGCGTCGGTGTCGGCGCGGCCCATGACATCGGCCCCGCCGTCGAACGGTCCGCCCGCGGCGGGCGCCTCGATCCGGCCCACTTCCTCGAGCTCGCCGACACCCTCGACGCGACCGCCCGCCTCCAGACCGCGCTCGCGGACGATCGTCGGCCGCTCATCCACGCCCTCGCCCGGGAGCTCCATCCGCTGCCGGCGATCCGTTCGACCCTGGCCCGCAGCTTCGACCCGGCCGGCGAGCTCCTCGATACCGCTTCGCCGCGCCTCGGCGGGCTGCGCGCCGCCGTCCGCGTCGCCTACGACCGGCTCCGGCGCCGGCTCGACGCGCTCGTGGGCTCGGAGCTCGGGGGAGCGCTGCAGGACCCGATCGTGACGCTGCGGAACGGCCGCTACGTCGTCCCGGTCAAGGCCGAAGCGCGCTCACGGGTCAAGGGCATCGTCCACGACGCGTCCGGCAGCGGCGCGACGCTCTTCATCGAGCCCCTGGTCGCCGTGGAGCTCGGCAATGCCTGGCGGGAGGCGCAGGCCGCCGAGCGAGAGGAGATCGACCGCATCCTCGACGAGCTGTCGGCGCTCGTGGGCGCGAACGCGGCCGACCTGCGCGAGACGCTCGCCGCCCTGGCCCGGTTCGACTTCTGGGCGGCCAAGGCGAGTCTCGCGGCCGACATGGACGGGACGCGAGCCGAGACCGCAGACCGACCCGAGGTCGTCCTCCTGAGCGCCCGCCATCCGGGTCTGACCGGCCGGGTCGTCCCGATCGACATCCGCCTTGGCGATGGCTACACGGCGCTCGTTGTGACCGGCCCGAACACGGGCGGCAAGACGGTGACGCTGCGGACGCTTGGCCTGCTCGCGCTCATGCACCAGGCCGGGCTCCACATCCCGGCCGAGATCGGCTCGAGGCTCCCGGTGTTCCGCGACGTCTTCGCCGACATCGGCGACGAGCAGTCGATCGCCCAGAGCCTGTCGACGTTCTCGGGCCACCTCCGGTCGATCACCCGGATCGTCGGGGCGGCCGGGCCGGGGACGCTCGTCCTGCTCGACGAGCTCGGCGCCGGGACCGATCCCACCGAGGGCTCGGCGCTGGCCCAGGCGCTGCTCGATCACTTCATCCGGGCGGGAGCGCTCGTCGCCGCCACGACCCACTATGCCGAGCTCAAGGCGTACGCCCACACGACCGGCGGCGCCCGGAACGCGTCGGTCGAGTTCGACCTCGAGACGCTCTCGCCGACGTACCGCCTGACGATCGGGCTGCCCGGCGGCAGCCAGGCGTTCGCGATCGCCGAGCGGCTGGGCCTGGCGCCCGACATCGTCGCCGACGCCCGCTCGCGCCTGTCCGAGAACCAGCGCGCGTTCGAGGAGACGCTGACCCGGATCCGCGAGACCGAGGGTGAGACGAGCGAAGCGCTGGAGCGGGCGAGGACGGCCGAGGCGCGCGCCGCGGACGCGCTGCGCACGGCCGACGAGGAGCGCCGCCGCGCACGCCGGGAGCGAGACGAGGCGGTCCGCGCGGCCCGCGCCGAGGCCGAGAAGCTCGTCGACACACTCCGGGACGAAGTTCGCGCCACGCGTCGCGCGCTGGAGCGCGAGACGGTCACCGCGCCGGCGCTCGACGCCGCGGTTGCCCGCGCCGAGGCCCACCTGGACCGGCTCCCGGACGGCACATCGCCCGCTGCCCCTCAGGACGCGGTGGTGCCTGCGCCCGCCGAACGGACCTGGCGGCTGGGTGAGCAGGCGCGGAGCCGGAGCGGCGGCTGGGAAGGCCGGGTCGCTGCGCTCGAGAAGGGTGGCAAGCGGGCGACCCTCGAGAGCGGTGGGATGCGAATCAGCGTCCCGACGGACGACCTGGATCCCGTCGCCGCGGAGCCCACTCCCATCGACGAGGACCGGACGATCGGCCGCAACGCCCGGATCACCCGGTCCGGGCGGGACCGCGATCGCGGCCCGGGGATCGGGGCGCTTCAGCTCGAACGGGCCCGGACCGTGGCGTCATCGCTCGACCTCCGCGGGGCCCGTGTCGAGGAGGCGCTCGCGGCGCTCGACCGCTACCTCGACGACGCCGCCCTCGCGGGTCTCGACCAGGTCGTCGTCGTTCACGGCCTCGGGACGGGGGCGCTCCGCGACGCGGTCCGGGAGCGCGCGGCCGCCAACCCGCTCGTCGCCTCGACCCGGCCCGGCGAGCGCGGCGAGGGCGGGGACGGCGCCACGATCGTCAGGCTGTAGGAGCGCGGCTAGGGCTTCGGCGAGTGGTCCGGCCCGTGGGATGGGCTGGGCTCCGGCGGCGGCGTGCAGAAGAGCCCGAACGGGTTGTCGCACGGTGGCGGGCTGGGCGGCGGAGCCAGCGGGCAGAGGCCGGTCGGGGCGAAGATCCCGCCCCAGGTCCGGCCGAACGGGTAGAAGCCCTGGCCGTAGAAGAAGCTCGTCCGAGTGCCCTTCGGGCCGGCGACCCCGGCGCCGCGAGCCGCCCGGCGCAGCCAGTTGTTGTCGGCCTTCTGCCAGTTCGGCCAATCCGCCTCGACCTGGCTGTAGTCGAGCGCGCCGACGGTCTTCTCCGGGCCGACGCAACCATCCTGCCAGCGGAGCCCGCTGGCCGCGTCGATCTGGATCGTCCGATGGAAGTCGTCCGGCTGGGTGGGCTCCGTGCCGGAGATGAAGAGCTCGCTGATCCGCTTCGTCGTCCATGGACCCGGCAGGGCACCCGTGTTCGCGTCGATCTGCTCGGTGACCAGGCCCTTCGGCGGATTGAACGAGGCGATCGGCAGGCCCTTGCTCACGTCCGTCAGGATCCGCGACCAGAGCGGCGCCGACGACCCGAGCGACAGGGTGTCCTTGTCGGGCGAGTTGTCGCTGTTGCCCATCCAGACCCCGACCACGAGGGCGGGGGCGTTCGGGTCCTTCGGCGGTGCGAGGTAGCCGTACGCGTGGACGTCGCGGTTGTCGCTCGTCGTGCCGGTCTTGTAGGCGGCCGGGCGGCGGGTCGTGCCGTCGTAGACGGCCCATTCGCCCCAGAACGGGTTCGTCTTCGGGACCGTGTTGCCAGCGAGGATGTCGGTCATGATGTAGGCCGTCTGCGGGCTGATGACCTGCGAGCCCTGCGGCTGCTTCGCGGCCGGATCGGGCCAGATCACGGTCCCGTTCGTGTCAACGACCTTCAGGATCATCGTCCGCGGCATCAGCTTGCCGCCGTTGGCGATCGCGCCGTAGGCGCTGGTCAGGTCGATCGGGTGGATCTCGAGCGTCCCGATCCCCATCGACGTGACCGGCACGGACCCGGGCACGTAGTTGACGCCGAAGGCCTTCGAACGCTCGTAGAAATGGTCGAGGCCGTTGATCAGGCCGGCCTTGATCGACGGGATGTTCAAGGAGAACTCGAGGGCCTCGCGGAGTCGCACGGGTCCTCGCTCGGCATGGTCCGCCTGGGTCGGGATGAAGTGGCCGCCGAAGTCGGTCGTAACGTCCATGAACAACGTCGCCGCCGTCATCTTGTGGTCCTCGATGCCGATCGAGTAGTTGACCGGCTTGATCGCCGAGCCGGGCTGCCGCCAGCCGTCGGACAGGACATCGAATTGGGGCTGGAACTTCTTCGTCCCATGGGCGGTGAACCCCGCCGATCCGGCGTAGGCGAGGACCTGACCGGTGCGGTAGTCGAGGATCGTCGCGGCGCCGTTGTTGATGTTCTTGCCGCGGAGGTTGCGGATCCAGCCGTAGTCCTTGGACGGGATCTTCAGCGACTTCAGGATCGAGTTGGTGTTGGACAGGTTCGGGGCGCGGGCGGTGGCGTAGAGCCATTTCTCGGTTGTGGCCTGCATGGTCCAATCGAGCGTCGTCGTAACCGTGTAGCCGCCGGTGTCGATCTTGTCGCACTGGTCCGTGGACAGGTCGGGGCACAGGATCTGGCCGAGCTGCCTGCGGACCTGGAGCACGAACTGGGATGCCTTCCAGTGGGTCCCGAGCTGGGGGGCGAGCACGATCGGCTCGTTCTCGGCGTCCTGGTAGTCCTGGACAGAGTGGTTGGCGCCGGACAGCGGGCTCCGCGTCTTCATCAGGTCGAGGATGTAATTGCGCCGCTGGTAGATCGCGGTCGTGTCCGGAACGACGAGCTGGACATTGGCGGCCGGGCACTCGGCGCCAACCGGGACCTTCTTCGTGCACTGCTCCTCGGCGTTCCGGACGAGGTCGAACGCGGTCGGGGACTGGGGGATCGCGGCCAGGACCGCGGATTGGGCGAGGGTCAGGTCCTTGAGGTCCTTGTTGAAGTACGACCGCGCCGCCGCCTTCACCCCGTAGCTCTGGTTGCCGTAGAAGTTCTGGTTGAGGTAGGCGGTGATGATGTCCTGCTTGCCCTGCTCGCCGGGATACGCCTCGGTCAGGCGGAGCGACTGGATGATCTCCCGGATCTTGCGCTCTTCGCGGCTCCCGTTGAACGCCGCCGGCGGGAGCAGCCGGGCGCGGACGAGCTGCTGGGTGATCGTCGAGCCACCGCGCGGGTGGCCCTCCAGCGTGTCGAGGGTGGCAGAGACGAACCCGCCGAAGTCGAAGCCGGGGTTCGACCAGAAGTCCTTGTCCTCGATGGCAGTCGTCGCGTCGAGCAGCTCGGGCGGGATCTCGTCGAACGTGACGAGCTCGCGCTTGAACTCGCCGAGGCGGGCCAGCTCGATCTTGCCGGTGCGATCGGTGATCCGCGTCTGCTGGTCGAACTCGAGGTGGGTGAGCGTGTCCTTTGGGTCGGGCAGTCCCTGGCTGTAGTAGTTGTACGCGGTCGCGACCGCCACGAGACCCGCCAGGCCGATCAGGATGAAGATCGCCAGGACCAGGAGGGGGATCGCGATGATGACTCGTCGCAGGTTCGACGAGCCACGAGGCCGTCCGCGCTTGACGCCGCGCCGATGGCGCTGGCGCCGCGCGAGGCTGGTCTGCATGTCGGGCCGCACGATAGCATAGGGGTCGTGGTTGACCCCCTCGTTCGGACGGTCGAGACGGCTCGACCGGCGGCCCTGTGACGCCCGCGACGGGGTCCTTGGAGGGGCCAGGGGCGGAGTCCGGAGACGCGTCTCCCGACGAGGCACCGCCGAGCCTCGCCAACCTCCTCGACGAGCTGTCGTGGCGAGGCATGCTCCACGACACGACGCCGGGACTCCCGGCTCGGCTCGCCTCCGGCCGGCCGATCGCCGGCTACAACGGCTTCGACCCGTCGGGGCCGTCGCTCCACGTCGGCCACCTCGTCCCGATCTTCGGGCTGCTCCAGTTCCAGCGCCACGGCGGCCGGCCGGTCGCCCTCGTCGGCGGCGGGACGGGGATGATCGGCGACCCGTCCGGGACGTCGGCGGAGCGGAACCTCCTCGACCGGGCGACGCTCGAGGCCAATGCCGCCGCGATGCGGGTCCAGCTCGAGCGGTTCCTCGACTTCGATGCGTCGGGCGATCGGGGCGCGCTGCTCGTGAACAACCTCGACTGGCTGGGCCAGATCGGGCTGATCGACTGGCTCCGCGACGTCGGGAAGCACTTCACGATCCCGTACATGCTGGCCAAGGACGCGGTTCAGGTCCGCCTCGACCGGGGCCTGTCGTTCACCGAGTTCAGCTACATGCTGATCCAGGCGACCGACTACGAGCACCTCCACCGCGAGCTTGGTGTCGACCTCCAGATGGGCGGGGCCGACCAGTGGGGGAACATCACCGCGGGCCTGGAGCTGATCCGGCGGGGGGCCGGGATCGAGGCCGGGGCGGCGGATCG
>Ga0070707_100000866_pt1 | contig 30056 bp, 22 predicted proteins | sample KBSK5502metaG_FD_65468 | JGI IMG/M metagenome (GOLD analysis project Ga0070707, IMG submission 65468) | Corn, switchgrass and miscanthus rhizosphere microbial communities from Kellogg Biological Station, Michigan, USA - KBS K5-50-2 metaG | ecosystem: Host-associated > Plants > Roots >... | reverse complement strand
TCTCGAGCATGGGCCCGCTCGGGAACGTGTCGACGGTGTGGTCGGTGGTCGGGAACGGCGACTTCGATGGTGACGGCAAGGCGGACATTCTGTGGCGGAACACCACCTGCGCGTCAGATACCGTCGTTATCTGGTTGATGAACGGAACATCTCTCATCAGCAATAATTTCTTGGGCAGTGCGTCGACAACCTGGAAGGTTCCGTATCTAGCAAATACGACTGCGACAGTTCCCGGTCAGTTCATCGCCAAAATGTACACCGAAGTCCTGGGGCGGATGCCCGACGTGGGGGGGTGGAACGGCTACATAAACGCCCTGACCCAGGGGGGATGCACACAGTCGAACCTCCAATTGAATGGGCAAACGTTCTATCTTGGACCCTCCCCCGAGTACGCCAACCTCAACTACAGTCCGGCGGCGAAAGTCTTGACCGCCTATCGCGGGATTTTGAACCAAGAACCCGACGCCACCGGGTTCACCAGTTGCTATAACTATCTGGTTGGACACGGCGACTTCGCTGCGATGATTGACTCGCTCTTTGCAAGCGCGGCATTCACGAACCTCGTCCCCAGCATCTGCGGTTCGAGTGCGACGTACTTCTTCGGCAGTAATCCGGTGATCGCAATTCCGACCGACGCAGAGGGCCCGTGCTCCGGGTTTCAAGGAACCGGCGCTCAGCTCCAGGACAAGTTGAACATGACTCCATCCGGGTCGACGGTGTTCCTCGCCTGCCGAGCCGTCGTGCCGATCACCTCAACCTTGATCATCCCAACAGGGGTGACGCTAGCGACGGCCGGGTACCAGTCCACGAACCGGTATGCCGAGATGGCTCGCCTCGTGCGATCCTCGATCTCTAACAGACCCGTGGTCCAGGTCAGTCCGGATGCCAACTCCGGGGCCCAACTCCTCAACGTCTGGGTTGAGGGGCAACGTGGCTACCTCGGCCCAGATACGACTGTTTCACCATACCGTCCGAGCGTGAATGTCTTGGCGAGGGGTTCTGGGACCGTCGTGCAGAACAACCGTATATCCGACCCAACGGGGTGGACGAATTTGCTCGCGCAGGGAGCGGCCGCTGACCCGCCGGAACCCTGTGGTGGTATCACGGTCTCTGGAAACCTCGTGACTGGCTATGCAACAACGCACCCGCTGTTACCCTCCGACGGGCTCAGTTTAGAGTGCGAGAACACAACCGCCCAGAACAATCAGATCGTCGATGTCACGGACGCGGGGATCGTGCTCTTCCGTTCGACACCCGCTGTTCAGCGTTCTCAGGTTTCGTCCAATCAGATACTCAACGCCGGCAACTCCGCGTACTGGGGAGTGACGGCGGACCACGCGACCGTCACAGGAGCGGATTTCACTGGGTCTTCGGTGAACAACAATACGATCTGGACGGGACCGAATGCCCATATCGACATGGTGCTCGCCGCAGGCATTCGCGAGTTGGCGGCGTTTCAGGGGTGGGGTACGGGGGCCTCTATGACGAACAACGGATCGGGGTCGTACCCAGGAGTCCGCACGAATACGGGCATTGGCGTCGACGGCATGTTCAACGCGAACGTGACCGGCAATCCGTTCAACTTCCTCCTTGTGGCGACCGGGATTGATTGCCCCACGACGTATGTTGCCGTCACAGCGCAATGGGCGAGTGGGACCATCCAGATGCCGTACATCAATGCCCCGCTTGACGGCTGTATGACGAGCACTCACCCAAACAATTAACAACGTGTCGAACGTTTCGACGCTCGGGGCCGCCGTACTGCCGTTGAGCGCTCGGTCCAAGTCGGAGCAGCCCCGGCGACTGCCTTCGCGACCATCATCAACTCCGGCGGTACGACCGTCGTCAACTGCGCCCCGACGCCGCCGGTGGGCCTCGGGACGTTCATGTACCAGACGACGGTCGCTCGTAACCAACCGCGATTGGGACACCGAATCCGCTGGCAATATCGCAATCGTGTCCGGCACGGATGACGTATCGAACACAATGCAGAAGTTGTTCACGCCAGGGTATGGCGGCGCTGCGGCGGTTGTCGCAGACAAACGGCATCGCTAAACTTGTCTCAGGACTGCTAGCCGTCGGCGCGAAGCTGAAGACGTAGTTCTGATTCGACCCCGCAGCGATGTCCACCCCCGAGCGGCGACGGTGTCGTCCGCATCCCAGGGGCCAGCGCAACGCAGCTCTTCACGATCGGAACTTCAAACGCGGGAGCGAGTGGCTTCGCCTCTGACGCTGACGGTGTGTGAAACGACGGTCTGTCTGGCGTCGCCCATCCACCGTGACCGTGGCCTATTCGGCAGCGACGAACCGAAGCTGCGCATCTTTTGCGCAGGCTTCGGGTTCCATCCCGTTTGATCCGGCGCGCAATCGGGTCTTCACGCGGTTACGGCAGTCAGCGTAGGGCGTGCGGCGTGGCGCAAGCAGCGCCGCGGTCTGTACGACACCGAACGCGGGCTGCTGAATTCGCCGATCGCGCATCGTCCGCCCAAGGCAACGGGAGACCGCGGACACAACGCGAGGTCGCCCTGCCTTGGCGGACACCGGCGTTACTGCGCCGGCCTGCGGCATCGCGTGTGTGTGGAGTACTAGCGGCTTCGCCGCTCACAAATCGACTGCTGGCAAATCGACCGGTTGACTCGACCGGTTGACGGTTTCCGACGCCCGCGTCGCTTCTTGTGCGAGTCGGCAGGAGCCGAGCCAATGATGAGCATACGACCCCCCTAGCACAGCTGTTTTACAGTATGTCGCTGCCGCCGTTCATCCACGCCGCGCATCCCCCGCGTGCCGATCCGGCTGTTGTCCTGAACACGACCGTAAATGACTCGATCACGCATTTATCAGCGGGCGGTAAAAAAGCGTAAAAAGGCCGTTGACTTACCGTTATGCGTATGTCGGTATATGCGCATTAGGAGTGGCGATGCCCAATTCGCATCGATCGCAAACGCGTATGAGTAAGTTCCTGTACGATGCCGCAGCGCTGCTGCGTGATGGGAAGGAGCTGATCGAACAGCGGCTTGGCAGAGCAGTGCCCCTGCTCACACGGAGTGAGATCATCGGAGCCTACCGGGCCATCCTCGACCGTGAGCCAGCGGACGATGCGGAGATCGAGGCGTCCCGAAAGGAGCATCCATCTCTCTCGCAGCTACGCTGGCGCATGCTGGCCTCTGACGCCTACCGCTCCTGTAATCCGCCTATGCACGTGACGCCCCTGAGCGGTGATGAACCGCCCATGCAGATCGAGGAAGTCGACGACAACGAGCAACTGCAAGCGCTCGTGAGTCATGTTCAAGAGGCCTGGCAGCATCTTGGGGAAACCGAGCCCTACTGGTCGGTGATCGCCGGCGACGAGTATCGGATGGCGAACATCGAGCGGACACGCGACCAGTTTTACCGCACGGGCCAATCGGATGTTGAGCGGGTCAGGCGTACCCTGGAGCGTAATGGCATCCAGATGAGCACGCTGCGCACCTGTTTGGAATATGGCTGTGGAGTGGGCCGTGTCACACGCTGGCTGACATCCCATTTCGCTCAGGTGTATGCCTACGACATTTCGTTGCCCCACTTGCGCAGCCTCGAGCGAGATCTGCGTGGTATGGGGAAGACCCATGTTGTGTTCAAACAGACCCACTCCGTTGAGGATCTGAGCCGGTTACCCAAGGTCGACTTCGTCTATTCGCTGCTTGTGTTACAACACAATCCGCCGCCGGTGATCGCGCTCATCATCGAACAGTTGCTGCGGGCGCTCCATCCGGGTGGTTATGCTTACTTCCAGGTGCCAACGTATCGTCTCGACTACAGCTTCCAGCTCGCGGATTATCTCGAGAATGAAGGAAAGCGCCCGGAGATGGAAACGCACGTGTTGCCGCAACGCAAAATCTTTGAGCTGATCCTGCGCAACGGCGCGCAGCTCGTTGAAGTGCTGGAAGATGGCCATATGGGTGTGCGCTATCGGGAGCGCTCCAACACGTTTCTGATCCGAAAGCTCGCTGCGGAGGAGCGAAGGTAAAGTTCAGTAGCGAGATGATATCCTCGGTTGCGCCCTCGATGGTTGCGTCCCCGACTTTGCAAGAGAAACAATATCTGACACCCCGAAGGACAATTCGCGCCGTCATGGCCGCGATGAAGACGACATTGAACGCAACTCCTGCGAACACAACCTCCTTTGGGTCGCCCTGGAAAGCACCGGCATCTACTGGCAACCGGTGTACGCGCTCCTCGAAGACGTCTTCGAGATGATCGTCGCGGCAATGCGCATCACATCAAGAACGTCCCGGGGCGGAAGACCGATGTGAAGGACAGCGAGTGGCTGGCGAACCTGGCCCGCCACGGGCTGATCGCCAAGAGCTTCGTCCCTCCGAAGCCGATCCGACAGCTCCGGGATCTGCTCCGGTATCGGCGGAAACTGGTCGAGAGCCGCACCGCGGAGCGCAATCGGTTGCTGAAGCTGCTGGAGACCGCGAACATCAAGCTGTCGAGCGTGATGTCCAACGTGTTCGGGGCCTCCGGGATGCTCATGCTGCGCGCGCTGGTGGAAGGGCAGGCCCACCCCAACGAGATGGCCCAGTTTGCGAAGGGCCAGCTCCGCCAAAAGCTCGAGGTCCTCGCCCTCGCCCTGGACGGCCGCCTGGAGGACCACCATCGCTTCATGCTCACCCTGCAACTGCATCGGCTCGAGGCCGTCGAAGCCGATATCGCCGTGGTGGACGCGAGGATTGATGCTGCTCTCGCCCCGTACCAGGAGCACTGCCAGCGCTTACAACAGATTCCTGGTGTGAGCCGTGTGCTTTCTGCCGTGCTGGTGGCCGAACTGGGCACGGACATGCGGGTCTTCCCTAGCGCCAAGCATGCTGCCGCCTGGGCCAGGGTCTGTCCCGGCAACAACGAGAGCGCCGGGACATACAAACGCGCCCCGGTCCGCAAGGGCAACGTGCACCTGCGCACGGCGCTGGTCGAGGCGGCCGTCGCCGCGTCGCGCAAGAAAGGGAGCTACCTCAGAGACAAGTTCTATCAGCTGCGCGCACGCCGAGGCCCCAAGCCCGCCGCGATGGCCATCGCGCACAAGATCCTGATAATGGCCTACCACATCCTATCCGGCGACGCGCCGTACCGGGACCTTGGCGACACCTACCTCGACGGGCTCGAGAAGCGCCGGTCCACGCGGGGCCTCGTGCGCCGGCTCGAACGGTTGGGTTACGAGGTGACGATCGAGCCGAAGGTGGCGTAGGTTTTCATCGCAGCTTTCGGTAGCAATGCATTGGACTCATCAATCGGCCTGCCGGGCCCGGTCGGTAGTCTCACGGATTGCGGAGTCTCGTCGCTTATGCTGTGATTGGCTCGCTCTGGGGAGGGCCGGATGCGAAACACTGGTGCTACGCTGACCACGCCCGAACTGCTGGCGAAATGTGTCGCGCTCCACGCTGATCTTGCCGCCGTGCTCGACGAGTCACGAGGGCTGTGCGGGCAAGGCTTGCAGTTGGCGATTGCCGCATATCCACGCATCTGGCCAATCAGCGGGGGCTCCGCGGACGTCGAGCTGATCACCCTCATCATCACCGACGCCTCTCTGTGCGCGGAATGTATTGCCAAAAAGACGGGTGTCCTGCTTCGCCAAGTCGAGCCAATCCTGGTCAGGATCGGGAAGACGGTCAGAGTCTTCGACTCCGGGACGCCCTGTGACGCCTGCCTGACCACGAGGAAGGTGTTTCGGCTGGTCTGATACCGAGGCGCCAATCCGCGACGACGCAGGCCACGGCCGTCCTGGACTTCCTGGCCGAGCACCGCGGCGAGATGTTCCGCAAGGAATGCAGTTTTCATAGCAGCGACGCCCCGAGAAGTCTCGCGAAGTCAGCTCCACCCCAGGGCGAAAACATCGCTCCCTCCGACTGCCAGTCTGCGTACACTGGGACGGTCGACATCGTCCCCGGGAGCCACGCCGCGACGCTGTACGGCGCCGAGAGCACCGTTGAGGACTACCGATGTAACTACGGAGTCAATCCCGCGTGTCACCTGGCCCTGACACAGGCTGGCCTCCGGCTGACTGGCTTCGGCGAGGACGGTGCCCCAGATGAAATCGGCCCCGGAGCGGCCACACCCGCTGCTCGCCGGGTTTGCCGAGGCCGTGCGCGGCGCCGTGTCGAAGCCATGGTGGGGGAATACCGTTCTCGGCAACGACTGATTCGGTACCGCACGTGACGGCGACGGGATCAAGCGGGGCCTGAAGGTCACGTGGGGCGTGGCTGGCCGAGGACCGACGCGATCGTACGATGGATGCTGTCGACGGTGAACGGCTTTCTGAGTACCGGGCGGCCGGCCTCCTCCAGAAACTTCAGGACCTCGGCGCTCATCGTGTCCCCGGTGATGAACACGACTCGCGACGCGAGGTGGCGCCCGCGTTCGAGAATTCGCTGCCAGACCTCTCGGCCAGGCATATCCGGTAGTCGCAGATCCAGGGTGATGAGGTCGTAGGCCTCCTGCTCGAGTCGGCCGAGAGCCTCACGGCCCGTCGCGGCCTCATCCACTCGATGCCCGAACCCGGTCAGGACGTCGCGGAGGGCCTCGCGGAGCTTCGGCTCGTCCTCGACGATCAGAATGCGGACGCTCTGCGCGGTGCTGACGATCTCCGGCGCGGGCGCCCCGGCTGGCTCTCCGCTGGCCTCTACCGGCAGCGTGATCGTGAATCGTGCACCGCCGCCCGGCACGTTTGCCGCGGTTATTCTGCCTCCGTGCTCCTCGACGATCCCGAGCGCGAGGCTCAACCCGAGCCCCGTCCCCTCGCCCACCGGTTTCGTCGTGAAGAAGGGATCGAAGATGCGACCGAGATGCTCCTCGGGGATTCCCGGCCCATCGTCGCTGATTTCGACGTGGACCTCGCCACCGCGTCGCACCGTGCGCACCGTGAGCACGCCACGGCCGTGGGCGGATTTCATCGCCTGCGCGGCATTCGAACAGACATTCAGCACCACTTGCTCGACTTGGTACGGATCGGCCCACACCGGCGGCACGGTCGACTCGAGCTCCGTAACGACCGCGATGTGGTCGAGCTCGAACGCGGGCGCTTGCAGGGCCAAGGTCGCCGCGATCACGCGGTGGAGGTCGACGCGCTGGCGTTCGGGGCGCCGGCGTCGCGCGAAGATCAGCAGGGCGCGGATGATCCGCGAGGCGCGCTCACACTCGTCCGCGATCACAGTGAGTCGGGCGTGCACCGGCGGGGGAAGATCGGCCCGCCGTTGCAGGAGTTGTGCGCTCAGTTGGATCGTCGACAGGGGGTTGTTGAGCTCGTGGGCGACGCCCGACACCAGGGTGCCGAGCGCGCTCAGCTTGTCCGCCTGGATGAGTTGCGCTTGCGTCTCCTTGAGACGCCGGAGGTTCGCGTGGAGCTCGGCATAGAGCCACACTTGCTCCCGCAGGAGACTGAGAAAGACGACCACGACGCCGATGGGGCGCGCGAAGCCGGCCAGATACCAGCTCACGGCATAGCGGTACGGGTACGTGAGGAACCCGGCCAGGCCCAACAACCAGATGAAGGCGGACAGCAGGTAGAACTTCGCCACCAAATCCCTCTGTGCGGCGAGGAGGCGCTTCCGGCCGCCGGCGAGCGCCCACGCACCCACGACGCCGTTCGTCGCGGCGGCCACGGCGATGGCAAAGGGCGTCAGGCGTCCCGGCTTCGCCACCATCGACGGAAGCAGGGGGCCGAGCCAGAGCACGCCGGCGACGAGCACGAGGCTCAGGCCGAACAGGCCAACGCCAATGGTGATCCGCTGCCGGTCGCGCAGGGGGAACGGTCGATCGCCGTAGTGCGTCGCCAGACCGATGCCGGCGAACGCCGTCAGGTAGCTCAGGAAGAAGAAGTAGGGCGCGACGCCGGCGTTCACGCCGGGACTGATCGGGTAGTCCGGCTGAGCCAGGATGTGCGCGATCGCGAGGAGCGCGGCCAGCCAGAGGCTGGTGCCGAGGGCCGCGGAGCCGAAGTCCTGCCGGAAGCGATGGCGCTCGAGGCAGAGATAGCCGATGCCGACCGCGACCAGGACGAACGGGGTGTCGAAAATCGGGACCGCGTACGGAATCGCGAGGCGGTAGCCGCGGAGGCCCGGGACGAAGAGGAGGGCCGCCTCGTACGCCAGGGCGATCAGGACCAGCGAGCACAGCAGGAGTCGGACGCCCTGCCGTCGCGGCTCCCGCCCACCGGCGACCTCGTACCCCGGCTGAGCCCCGGGGTCCATCCTACCGAGGACTTCGCTCATGGCCTACGCAGATCGTCTGGTCGCCTGTCGACCCTGAAGGTGGCTGACGGACGTTGCGACGTTTTTCAGTGACTCCACCACAACCGCCCGCGGGGCGAGACGAACCGGATCCGGACGCCCGACGCCGGACGCTCGGCGGCTGCCGCGCCACCCGCGTGTCGGCTCAACGGCAGACGTCCGCACGCGCTCTCAACATCGGACGAGGGTCCAGCCGAAGCCGCTGACGGAGTCGTCATTCCGGTTACGGCGCCGCTCCTCTCGCCGTCGTTCGACACCGCACGGGTCATGTCGGCGGCGGCGCTCGCCGAGCCGGCGATCGAGGAGCACATCAACCTCTGGGGCGTCGGAGAACGCTCGAAGGAGGAATTCGTAGAGATCTGGCCGTTCGCGCGCCACGACGAACAGGAGTTCCGCCATCCGTCAACCCCTCATACGAGGATCGACGCGCCACACTCTACTCAGGCGACGCGGGTGGTTCAAGCGTTCATTGAGAGCGCGACGAAGCGTTGCGCCGGCCGTGCGGGTGGTCGCTGAGCACTCTCGACAAAGCCCGAAAACGGATTTCCATCGATAGGTCATCGTTCCTACCATAAGATCCCTCGAAACACGGAAATGCCTCCCGGGCGATCACTGGCCAGCCCGACACCGCTTGGCCTCGGCCCCTCGGACAAGAGGGAGGGGTGGCCGAGCGTCCCTTTGACTCGTTTTTCGAGAGGCACGTACTGCGGTGTGTCGACCGCCCGTGTTGACTTCATCGGGAGCCTCCTCTACCATCGTTCTCCCTGAACCAGAGCTTTAGGTTTGACAGGGGGGATGCGGAGTGATTGCTTCGGCCTCGGCGATCCGTTCAGTCCTGGTGGTCGAGGACGACGATCGCGTTCGGAATATGCTGTGCGACCATGCGCGGAATCGCGGCTGCACCGTGTGGGAGGCGACCAACGGCCTCGAGGCGCTCTGGATCGTGAAGCACCAGCGCCTGGAGCTCGTACTCCTGGATCTTCGCATGCCGCGTGTAGACGGCTTCGAGACCCTCCGTCACATTCGGAGGTTCGACCCATCAATCCGCATCATCATTGTCACCGGAGACGTGAGCGACGAAACGCGGCGCCGGGTCGAAGATCTCGAGCTTGGGTTGCTGTCGAAACCCTTTACGCTCGAGGCCCTCGACGCCATGCTCGACCGCCCGACCTAGAGGATCGCGGCCTCGCCTCACGCGTCAGTGTCTTGGCGATCGGGACAAGGGACACTCTCGGCAGTGGCGAAGCCTCACAAGAAGCCGGCACATCGGTGCCCTTACTGTGGGAGGACATCCGTCGATCGTGACTATCGTCGGGGCTGGCTGGAACGGTGGCTCTTGTCGATGAGCGGGTATCGTCCGTACATATGCCAAAGGTGTGATCGCCGCTTTCTTGACAGGAAGTCGAGATGAGAGGGGTGCTCGCCTCAAGCATCATCGCTTTGCGATCGCCCCAGAGCCTGGAGTGTCCGGGCGATGCCAGCGGATGCGGATATGATCCTGCTCCGAATCGGCGGTGATCGAACGAAACGGAAGAGGTGAAGCAGCATGAGCGAGCGCGCGATCCCTCACGTGCGAAAGTTCCTCGGTCAGCGGCTGCGCGCGCTGCGGAAGCAACACCAGCTCAGCCAAGAGCGGCTCGGTGAGGGTTCGGCACTCAGCGGGAAGTTCATCGGGGAGGTCGAGCGCGGCGAGAAGTCGATCTCGGTCGACAGTCTCTATCGCGTGGCCGTCACCCTCAAGGTTCCGCTCTCACTGCTGACGGATGTCGGAACATCCCGCCATCCCGTACCGAACGCAAACGCAGAGAAGATCCTTGCTCTGGTCGCGCGAGGGCACCGACCCGCACAAATCCGTCGGGGCTACGAGGTGCTCCGGGCGATGCTCGGAAGAAGTAGGCGCACGGCGTAACTGGCTCATCGCCTGCAATGCCATCGTCTCGGGGAAGGTGAGGAGGCCACAATGGCATTCTTTGACTGGGCGTTTAAACAGAGATACACGAGCGAAAAGGAGTTCCTGAAGGCGCTGTTGACGAACGCTCAGAACTGGTTCAACGAAGTGACGAAGCCGCTCGAACCACTGCTCTTCGAAATCGAAACAGGCAAAACGGTGATTGAGCCGCAGAAATATGCGGAGATTGCGTGGGAGTTGTACCGCAACCTCATTGAAGTGAACTCCGCGAACTACGTAAAGAACACGTTCGAACAGATGGGCACGCGCGGCATACCCTTCTTCACTTCGAGAGAAAGGCTGGAGCCACGGATCCAGAAATATTTCGAGCGCGGTGGATTCATTAAAAGCCTGGGGACCGAAAGCTTTCGTGAATGGGATACGCGCTCGGAGGAAGCGAAACGAGCACTCAAGCAAGAGGTCAAGGAAGGCTGGGAGCGTTTCCGGCAGAGCAGGAAGGAGTTGGAATCCGAAATCAACAGACAGCTCGGACGACTTGGGTAGCGTTTCGGAGCGCCGAGCTACTCGATCCGGCGCGCGGACCGCGACGTCGCCAGGAGGGCTCTGAGCGTCGCTCGCAGCTCCGTGGGCTCGATCGGCTTGCGCAGGAAGGCGTCGGCGCCGGCATCCAGGATCTCGTGCTTCTCGGCGCTGCCTGGGTACAGGGCGGTCATCGCACAGATCAGGATGCGTCGGGTGGACGGCAGCGCACGAAGTCGACGACAGACTTCGAAGCCATCGAGGCTCGGCAGATGCAAGTCGAGGAGGATGACGTCGGGCCCCTTCTCGGCCAGGTGGAGCGCATCCTGCCCGGTGGCGGCCACCGTCACGTCGAATCCGACGTGGGCCAGCATGATGCTGAGGACATCGCGGCTTGCTGGCTCATCGTCGACGAGGAGCACCGACGGCATCAGGAATCAGGCTACCTGGTTTTCCGGTCGCGGCAAGAGAATTCGGCGGGAACGTAGAAAAAGTTTTCCTACGTCACTGAGTCGTACGGAAACGACCGAGCGGGAGCGCGCCACTCCTCGGGTGGAGGGCGCCCGACGTCCTCAGAGCCGTTGAACCGGTCCCGCCGCGCAAACCCGCGACCATCCCCTCGTAACTGAAATCACATTTCGGCGTCTATGGCGGCGAGGGCGACACGGCACTCCCGAGGCAGGGCCAACCCGCGAAGGACCCGTGGCGTAGAATTTCCCGTCTGCCGGAGAGGGCGGCCGCGCGACTCCTCATCATCGCGGGCCCGCGACCTGGTCCGCCAGGTCGCCGAGCTGGGAGGACACGCGGCCGACCTGTTTGCTGACGGGGTCGCTGCACTTGCCCACTTCAAGCCGTAACTCCACGAACGACAACGCTCGCACTGACACGGCTCGCACGTCGGCCCCTGCGCGTTGACGCGTGCTGATCAGCCGAAAAATGGTGCGGCCGGCCAATTCCGACCAAGCCTGAGATCAGATTTCGTTTGACACCAATCATTCTGTAGGGCGACGATCATCCCCGAGCACGGGGACGACCCGCCGGAGATTCCGGCGGCTCCCCCAGCTCCCGACGTCTCGACTCGGTCACGAAGACAAGAGGTGAGGCGACCGGCGAGAGTGACTCAGAGTCGACCCTCCGGCAGTGGAGGGTGGCCGTGGGCCAACAGCTCGTCGGGCTGGTCGAGGTCGCTCGCTTTTCTCGGGATCGAGTCGCAGAGCCCGAAGCGGCCGGGTAACCGGCTCTGGGAACTCCTCAGGGCCCGGAAGCTCGACGTCCCGCACGTGCGGGTCGGGCGGCTGTACCGCTTCAACCTCGTCGCTGTCGAGGCGTGGACGAAGCGGCAGACGATCCAGAACGGCAGGCGATTTCGCTAGGGCAACTCGGGCCGGAGGAGCAATCCTCCGGCCCGACCCGTGTTTGGGACCGGAAGCCTTACGCACTCCCCCGCGCCGCCGTTCGCGCAAACGAGTTCCGAACGCGCACGACGACCTTTTGGCCCACATTTTCGTTTTGAGTGCATCTCCCTCAATCCTTTGACGTATCTTTATGTCGGCATTGTTTGTTGGCATTGTGGTGCCCCTCGGCGGCGTAGTTCACTATAGACGTGAGGAGGGAGGACGGTGGCTCTTCAAGGTGGGGGCGTAACGCTGGTCGCACTCGGCGTCGAACGTCACGCGACGCTGCGGTCCGGAACGCATCTGCGGTGGACGATCGGATCGAACAAGGGGTTCCCTCCCCTCGGCTTCAACATCTTCCGCCGCGCTCACCGCCCAGGCGCGCCTCGCGTCCTCGACCTCTCGAATGAGGCGGCGCGGCCGCTGAATGCGACGGCGTCGATCGGCGACACGACTTGGACGACAGCGGACAATCCACCGAGCCTGACATCCGTCCAGCTCGGGCCGAACGTCGTGACGGTCCTCGAGCCCGCCTGGTCGGCGCTGACGTGTCGCTTCGCGCCGGCGGACGGACTGGCGCGGCGCGTTGAGGTCGATTTCGTGCATGTATCGCCGATGCGGGCCGACGACCCACCGATCGATGTCACGATCTGGGGCGTGTCGGGCAACGAGCGCGTCGCGTCCGGCACGGCGAGGCTGACGTTTCAGAACGCCGGCCAGATCGTCACGGCGGTGGTGAAAGGCGACGCGCTGGACGGCTTTCAGGTGTGGGCGGGCGACTACGGAATCCTGCGCGTCCGCTGGACGCTCGTGCTGGACGAGGTGAACCTCGGCTGGACCGTTCCGCTGAACCCGCGGCAGATCGGCTTCCCATTGACGACTCCAGGTTACGCAGTCCCGCACGCCTACAGCCCCGATGCGGGACGAGGGCAGGAGGACTGGCATGAGGCGTCGGATCGGATGCGCGCCGGCCAGGTACCGGTAGGCGCGAATCCGCTGTCCGCACTCTCGGCGCAGCGCTTCGGGCCGCCGAAGTTCGCTGACTTCCGCGTGCTGATGCGCAAGGCGTTGAAAGGTGCCTCGCTCGTGTCGCAGCCCGCCAACGCCGGTGACCCGTCGATCTCGATCACTGCCGTCGATCTGACACTGCTCGGCGCAACTGATCCCGACTTCGCGCGTCTGCTGGGCCTCGGGATGGTCGACAGTACCGCGGCTCCCGGCGAGCGCTACGACTACAAGGTCGTCGCGTATTGGCCGGGCGAGCCGCACGCCGAGTGGGTGTGCACGACTCCCGACCCGAACGCGCCAGGGCCACCGGCGCCGCCACCCAGCCCTGGCGTGCCGGTCGTAACCACGGTGACCGTCCGCGCGGGCGAGGCCGCGCCGCTCCGCGCGCGGCCGCTGCGGGGCCTGGACGTGCCGAGCGGCGTCGACCTGCGGCGAGTGCCGGGGATCGATATCGGAGCGGTCGAGCGCGGCGACGATCGGGACGGCCGATCAGAGCGCGTGTCGATCATTTTGAAGGTGCCCGCGACGCGGCGTGCGGCGGTCACCGCGCGGTCGGACGGACCCGAGCCGTTGACCGTCATCGCCATCTCGGGCGACACGGTGATCGATGTCCGCACCGCCGCTGCCGGCGCGCTCGTCACAATCAATCTGTCCGCGCCGTCGATCACCACGATCGTGGTGACCGGTACCACGCCGACCGTGACGGAGGTCTGCTCGCTTCAGATCGTGCAAAGGCCGGTCACCGAGGAGTGGATCGCGTTTGACATCTCGCTCGGAAACGTTCCTGCGCTTGATCCTCCCGGCCCCCTTTCCGGCATGACTATGCCGTCGCTGGCGAAGAACGGCTCGAGCGAACAGGTCATCGGGCTCATCTTCCAGCCGCAGCCAGCGCCGCGGCGGCCGTTCGATCTCTTTCCGATGGCGAAGCTGCCGCTCGACGCTGTGGCCTACGACATTGCCCGCCGCGCGGACGGAGACGAGCCGGTGGGCGATCCCGCGAACGGCGACTGGGACATCCTCACCGTTGATGCAGTCGGACTTCCGCGGCCGATCATGCGCTCGGTGGCGCGCCCGCCGGCGCACCGCGTCCCCGACGGGTGGCCCGTGGAGAGCCAGGACTTCATCGACGGATCGATCGATGCCGCCACGCGCTACTACAGCTACCGCGTCCGCGGCAGGGATGTGTTTGGCCGCATCAGCGACTGGTCGCAGCACGTCACCATCGACGCCGCGGATCGCATCGGTCCACCGGCTCCGAACCTCATCGCCGCGCGCTGGCTCGACCGCGCACATCCGTGGATCGATCCCGACGACGCGGCGCTGCTTGACGAGCGCCATGTCGCCGACGGCGTCCTCCTACGCTGGGGATGGCCGCCGGCGCGCCAGGAGCAGGCACCGGATACGCGCGCGTTTCGCGTCTACTGGAACGACCGGTCGTTCTCGACCATGTGCGGCGTGGTGGGCAACGTCCAAACGGCGGGCGACGCATTCCTCGTTACGGTCGCGCTTCCCGACCTCCCCGGCGCGCCGCCCACCGACGCATTCGCCGGCGACTGGCTGCGGCAGAGGACGCGCCAATACTCGATCCGCTCGAGCACGGCCGCGAACCCGAGCATGCTGACTGTTGCCGTAGCCGGCATGCCGGCGCCGGTGGCGGGCGACTGCACGCTGTCGCTGCGCGGGCCCGATGCGGCACGGCTCGATCTGCTCGGCAATCCGCTGCGCCGCGACTCCGCTGATCCGACGGTGTGGCAGCGCCGCGTAGCGGAAGGAGCGATCCTCCGCCACGGCGGCGCGCCCGTTGCGGTCGGAGCCGGCGTCGCGGTGTTGATCCAGGAGGTGCAGGGAGGCGTCCCTCGTGCGGGCGTCGCCTCCGTGGCGCTCGTTCCGGCCTGGCGCTGGTCGGGTCCGGATCCGCGCGGCCTCGTGCTCCATGTTGCCGGCACCGACTTCCCGGTCCTCGGCGGCACGCTTTCCCGAACGGCGACACTTTTCGTCGATCTTGGCGCGCACGCTGCGCCGCCGCCCGGACCGGCCACGCTTGCAGATGCGGCCGGCGCGATCCGCACCATCAGCCTTCCGCCTCTTCCGGCGAATGCCGGGGTGCCATTCTCGCTTGTCGGCGGCGTGCTCGCCGGTGCGAACACCGTCGACGTGCTTGCGCACCGCGCCACGGTCGGAGCGGTGGAGCTGGCCGTCGACGCGCCGCCGGGTGGAGGGCAGGCAGTCTGGTATCCCGGCTACGAGTTGCTGGTGAGGGGTATCGCGCTTCCGGTTTCGGCGGACGCGCCACACGCGACCGGCGTCGCCGGACTGAGCGCAGTCGACGATCGCGCCTATGCCGCCGATCGCCGTCAGGTGGCGGGTGAGCCGACCTCGGCCGGCAACGAAGGCGTCATCGCGACGGCGACGGTCGAGCGGCGGTACGGAGGCGCGCCGGCAGCGAGTCCCGCGCCGGCCGGCGCAGGGCCGAACGAGATCTGGGCTCCGCCGCCCGAGGACTTCTCCGGCACCAGCCGCTTCGTGCTTCGCTGGATGCCGTCGGCCGGAGACGCGGCGTACGTCATCCATCACGCGTCGCTGGATGCGGTGCTCGATGCCGACGCCGGCGACCGCGCTGCCGCGCGCGGCGCATACGTGGGCCAGCAGCCGCTCGCCGGCGCCGCGCTCGCGCAATGGCGGCAGCAGCAGGCCGCGCTCGGACCGCAGGCGCTGCAGGCGCTCGCCGATGCGCAGCCGCACGCGTTCTCGCAGCTCACGCCCGACCCGCTGCGGACAGACAGCGCGCTCCTCGCAGATCCCGCCGCGGCGGGAGGGCTCCGCTACGTCGTGCCGCTCGACGGCAGCGCACCGGGGCGCCACTTCCTGCGCATCCAGTCCGTCAATGCCGCAGGCAATCGCGGTCCGGTCGGCGCGTCGACCCCTCCAATCGTCGTCCCTGACGTCCGCCGGCCGCTGCCGGCGCGCATCCGGCGTGTCATTGAGGGCGACCGCGCGGCGTGGGTCGTGTGGGACGCGCTCGATCCCGCGCTCGAGTACGAAGTGTATCGGTCACAGATCACGGCAGCGTCGCAGCCTGATGCGCGCGACATGGCCCTGCTGGGGACGGTGCGCGTGGCAACCGGGCCGGAGCCGTCGACGGTGATGCACGGCGAGGTGCACCTTCCTGGCGCCGCTCCCGATTCGCTTGTCGCGGTCTATCGCGCCGAGGAGTATGACCCAGCAGCGGCGCCCGGCGCGCAGGCGGCCGCGCCGGTCGCTGGGCCGCCCGCGCTGGCCGGCAGGAGAATCACAGGCCTCGGCGCGTTGCCGGACGGTACGCTGGTCTACGGCGTGGTGCGCTATGTGCCGAACGGGCCGCCGGCGCTCGCCGTCCCCGCGACGAGTTGCGCATACCATAACGCTGCGCTGACGGCGGATCTCCCTTACCAATACCGCGTCGTCGCGCGGCGGCAGGCGGCGATCGGACCTCAAGCGTTCATCACCGTCCGCTCGTTCCCGAGCAATGTCGGTGAGGGGACACCGTACGACTCGAGCCGCCCCGCGCCGCCAGCCGCCGCCGCGGCATGGAACGCGGCGCGGTCCGTCGTCGAGATCACTTGGCCCACCGCCGGTCTTGCCGCGGGTCTCGAGGTCGCGCTGCAGCGCACCGAGGACGGCGACGAGCATTGGGTACGCATCAGCGGCTGGGTTGCTGCGAGCAGCGGATCGATCGCCGACGCCGGAGCGCGCTCCGGCCGCAGCTACCGATACCGCCTGCGTGCCCGCACTGCCGCGGGTCGCACCAGCGAGAACGAGCCGATCATCGGACCGATCGCCGTTCCTTGAACGGAGGGAGCGCACGTGGCACTGCGAGCAGGCAACATCTTCTACTTCCTCTTCTCTACCGGCGACCAGGGGCGGATCGATGCGGCGAGCATCGCCGTCGAGGACGTCGCGTTCGCACGTGATCCGCGTGCCGGTGATCCCTACCCGCAATCGATGCGCATCTCTTTCAATCTGATCAACCCGCCGTCGCCGCCGCGCGTGCGGCCCCTCGGGCCGGGGCTGCTGAGCTTCGCGGCCGATCCCGACCCGCAGAAGATCCTGCCGGACGAGGCCGATGTCCTGCCGCAGAACTACGCCAACTGGCGCACGGCCGGCACGCTGCTCCTCGCCATCACCGACAAGGACGCCCTGGCGCGCCTGAAGGAACTGAGCGGCTTGCCGGTCGTCCCGACGCACATCTGGTACTCGAAGGTGCGTCTGTCGCAGGATTTTCTCTTCCGGTCGCTGCCGCAGTTCAAGCCGGTGAGTGTCGCGACCGGGAGGACGACGGCGCCCACGGCGACGAGCACAGCGCGCGGCCTGCGCCTCGCCATCTCCGGCTTTCTCAAGGGGAAGTTCAGTGCGCAAATCATCGCCGCCGCACAGCAGAACGCCGACATGCTCGCCACGGTCGTCGAGATGCCGGCGGTCGTCGCGGGGGCGGGCGGCCGGGTGGAGCTTCTCATCACCGCCGCCTCCGATGCCCCGCCGTTCGACGGCACGATCGTCAACAAACGGCGCAACACGCCGCCCGGCGTCGCCGACTTCTACGAGAACCCGGACAACATCCCCGACTCCGACCCGGCACATCCGCGATACGGGGCGATTCCGGCGCGCCTCGTCTACCGCTCGCTTCGAACGCCGACGGGCGGCATGATCGAGGGCGGAGCGGGCGCGCCGGTCCCGGATCGCGTTCTCGCTGCAGAGCCGACGTACTTTCCGGTACGGTTCACCCGGGCGTGGCAACAGGTCGAGGATCGCTCGGTTCATTTTCCATCCCAGATTGTCGAAGCCGCCGGAGTGGCGGGTCAGCCGCTCGTCGTCCACCAGCGGCTGGCGTGCCATGGTCTGCTGTGGTTACCGCTCACTGCCGTCCAACTCCTTGGCGGCGCGCGCTTCCGGTTCTCGATATCGAATTCTTCTGCGGCTCCGGAGCGCGAGATGCGTTGGCTGGCAGGCGAGACGGCCGACGCATGGAAGCAGCCGGCCAGCGATGCCGGAGTCGAGCTTGATCTCGTCCTTCCGCGTCTCGCCGGACAGTTGCCGCACATCATTCTTCGGAGGCGGATGGCGCACGAGGTCATCTACGATCGCGGCGCGCGGCCGCATGGCCGCGTCTGCACGTATATGTCTCTTCGCCGCACCGCGCGTGCCTGGGTCAACAACCGCATCGCCGGCGGAAGACTGAGCTTCGAAGAACCGCAGAGCAGGCCGACCCGTCAGCTCATTCGGAACGCGATCGGCGCCGCGGCGGTGCGAGTACTCGACGGCGCGCCCGACACAGAGGCGCAGACGGATCCGGAGCAGGCAGTCCTACTCCCGCTCATGGAAGCACTCTTCCCCGACATCGCCCCAACGCAGACGGCCGGCCCGGATCCCGGGTTCACCCGCGGCCGTGTGGCCTTTCAGGTCTGGTTCAGCAACACGGACCGCTTCCAGGCCAACGCCTCGCGCAGCGTGTTCGACGACGTGTGGCTGGGCGGCGGCGCGGCGGGGGCGATGCTCGCGCTCGACGCTGCTGCCGATTACGCGGTCAATCTCACGCAGGGCAACAATGAGAGCGTCGATCACTTCGCCGATCGTGTCGTCGGAGCGATGCTGAGCGGCGTTCTGCAGCCTGGCGCAGGACTTCAGTTCTGGAACAACGTCGCCGACCTGACCGCCATGCGCGCTCGGAACTTCGCCGGCATCGCCATCGGCCACTCGCCGATATTCTTGCGCTACACCGGCCCCCCGGGGAATCCGAATAGTTTCGAGGTCCTCGATCAGCACGGCACGACTGCGGTAACCCTACGGAACGGCGCGCCGCCTCCCGTCGGGCCGCCGTGGGGGGAAGGAGGGCGACGACTCCAATGGGCGCTGGTGTTCCAGCCCGATGTCTGGGTGGCTGCCAACTGGACGGAGTGAGCGATGGCCTACGACCTGGAGGGACGTCCGCTCTACCCGCTGGCCGACCTTTTCGAAGCGGCGGACTTTCCGCTGGCCGATTATCTCCCCACCGCAACGCTTCAGCAGGTCTTCGCTGGGCTCTATTACACCGAGGCGCGCACTGCGCCGCTCAGCGAGGGATATGCCTTCGACATCCACCTCGCGTTTGAGGGCGAGCTCGCGCTCACGCCCCCGGGAGCTGAATCGCTGTCGCTCGTCATCGGCGACGCTTCGGGCGGCTGGACGGACCTGGAGCTGGCGGCGGTCATCGGTCCCGAGCCCTCCCTGTCGATCGTCGACGTTCCCGCGACCTTGCGCGTTCCGGCGGATGTCCTGCGAGATGTCGCCAACAACGGTCCGGCGTCCATCACCTTCAACGCCACCATCAAGATCTCGAGCAACGGCGGGCTGACGCTGACGACCGACGCGGCGTTGAGCCTCGCCGAGTGTGAGGTCGCTGGAACGGGCGTGACGATCAGCGCCGCGGGCGTCACCTGGAACTTCATGCCCGGCGCAACACTCCCCGCGGCGACGGCCGCCGGCATTTCCGGAGAGTTCATCGGTGTCGCGTTCGAGCAGGTCACGGCGAAGCTTCCTCCGGACCTGGCCGGGGCGCCGACGCTGACGCTCGACTACTGCTGCGTCGGCACCGGCGGGTTCACCGGAGGCGTGACCGCGGCGTTTGCCAACGCGCAGTGTCGGGTCGCCGGATTCATGGTCGAGCTGGATCGCGTGACCATCCGTTTCCAGCAGTCGCGCCTCGTCTCCGGAGAAGTTGCGGCACTCGTGCGCAACGTCGACTTCTTCGACGCCGACGTCGCCGCCGACCTTCAGCTTACGGCGGGCGGCCTCCGCCTCGTGCTCGCCGCCTCGCCTGATCGGCAGCCGCACGCGAACGTCGCCGTGGCCGGCGGGCTTGTGACGTTGCGCAAGCCGAATATCATCGAAATGACGCTCACGGCGGCCGAACTGCGGATAGGAGCGGGCGGCGGCGCGCTGCGGCTCAGCGGCCGGATCAAGCCCCTCATCGCTCTGCCGGGCGGCGGAACGCTTCCGGAGTTTACGGTCGAGGCACTCACGATCACCTCCTCCGGCGAAGTGAGCGTCGACGGCGGATGGATCGCGCTCCCCAAGACGGCACGCGCCGCCCTCGGACCGTTTGCGCTCGAGCTCTCGCGCGTAGGCCTCGGGACCGAAGCCAACGGCGTGCGGTGGGCCGGCTTCTCCGGCGGAATCACGCTCGCCGAGGGGATCCCGATCAGCGCCGCGGTCGACGGGCTGAAGATCCGCTGGGATGTGAACGGCCTGGTCGGCGTTGAGCTGTCGGGCATCAAGCTGTCGCTCGAGATCGAAGGCGCGCTGCGTCTCAGTGGCGCGGTGCACTACGAGGCGGATCGCTTCGACGGCGCCGGCACGCTGCAGCTCATCCCGCTCAACCTGACCGTCTCCGTTCGCATCGTGATCGGTCGGCGCGCCGACTACACCTACCTCTATCTCTACCTCCTCGTCGCGCCGCCGGTCGGCGTGCCGATCTTCAACACCGGCCTCGCCATCTATGGCCTCGAAGCGCTCTTCGCCCACAACATGGCGCCGGACAAGAAGGCGGGAGAACGCTGGTACCTCGACTGGTACCGCCGGCCAGAGATCGGGCCGGTCGACACGAGGAAGTGGGCCGATGTGCGCGGCGGCCGCGGGTTCGGCGGCGGCGTGATCATCGGCACGTTCCCCGACAAAGGCTTCGCCGTCTCGATCAAGGGCCTGCTCATTCTCGTGCTCCCCGGACCGGTGCTCATGCTCGACTCACGCGCCAACCTGCTGCGCGATCCGGCCGCTCTTGCGCAACCCGATGCGCAGGCGTTGTTCACGATGCTCTTCGTCTACGACGGCGTCGCCGGCACGATCGACATGGCCATCGAGCCGCACTACGTCTTCCCGGCGGGCGGCGAGCTGATCGACATCGGCGGAGTGGCCGAGGCCTTCTACAGCTTCAACGACCCTCGGGGCTGGTATCTCTACCTCGGCCGCCGCGAGCGCGAGAGGCGAATCCGCGCCCACATCATCAAGCTCTTCGAGGCGAACGCCTATCTGATGCTCGACTCCGGATCGGTCGAGTTGGGAGGCTTTATCGGCTACGATGCCCAGTTCGACGCCGGTCCGGCGCGGGTGATCTTGCAGGCTTTCATTGAGGGGGCGGCCCTCGTCTCCTGGAGACCGCAGCAGCTCAAGGGATCGCTGCACATGCAGGCCCGGCTCGCCTTGACCGTCGCCGGCTTTGGCTTCAATCTCGGCGCGTGGGCGACGCTGGCGACGCAGGCGCCGAAGCCGTTCATGATCGACGCCGCGGTCGGCATCCACATCGGCCTGCCGTGGCCACTCCCCGACATCGATTTCACCGTCCATCTGCATTGGGAGACGCCGGCGCCGCCGCGGGTGACGGCGCCGCTCCAGGCGGTCGGTATCAGCCATCCGCTTACCACGGCGAGCTGGTCGCTGCTCGGGCAGGAGCCGGTCATACCGCTTGACGGCCGCATCGGTCTGGCGTTCGAGCGGGCCGTGAACGACAGCACCCGCGTGGCTGAGAACGCCGTGCCCGCACCTGACCTCACTGTCGGTGACTACTCGCTGCGGGCAAGCCTTACCCGGCTCGATCTCCTCGTCGAAGACAACGGCACGTGGGTTCCGTATGCGACGCCGGGTGGAGCGCCGCAGAAACTGTCCGGAATGTGGCAAGTGCAGCCAGGAGACGGCGGACAGGGCAACCGCCGACTCGAGCTGTGGTCGCGCACCCCATACGACTGGATGCGCGCCTCGAGCGAGACGGTCATCCCGCAGCTCGAGGAGGGAGATCATTTCGATCCGTGCGATCCGCTCGGCGAGGTACTCCTCGCCGACTTCGGCGATCACCCAAACGAGACCATCCCAGCACAGACGCCTCATGCGTACCGCGACCTCGTCTGGACGCCCGGTGCGATCGCGGCCGACATTCTCGAGGTTGCGACAGTCACGGCGGGCAACGGCGTCGCCTCCGCTCCGCCGCGTCCGTACTATCGCTGCCTCCACATCGCGGACCAGTTCTTCTTTGTCCCCGTGCCGGGCGGCGGGGGCGGAGGGGCCCCGCCGGGCGGACCGCTGTCGCCCCCTCCCGCCCCTCCGCTGCGGATCGACCTTGCCTCCGACGTCAACGGCGTCGTCATCCTCGCGCTGTCTACCGGCGGCTGGTCGGTCGACGCGTTCGATGCAACCGGAGCGCGCGTGGGCGGCGGTCAGACCGAGCAGCCGATGAACGTGCCGTTCCCGCAGACCCGCTATCACGCGACGCAGATCACCGTGCGCGCGTCACACATCCGGCGCGTTGACCTCCAGTGCAGGTACCGCATGGCGGTCCTCGCCATCGCCACGCGCGCCGCCGGACCGCCGACCGAGAGCGTCGCCCGGCGGCAAGCGATGGAGCGGATCGTGGAGCGCTATCACAGCCACGAGCCGGTCCTCGAGCCGAACCGCCGCTACAAGCTGCGAGTGGAGACGACCGTCGTCGAGTCGAACGGCCGGTCGCTCGAGGGGGCGGACGTCGAGACGCGCGTCGCTCCGTCGATCGCCGGACCGACCTGCACGTTCGTCGAAGAGCTCACGTTCCGCACCGAAGGTCCGCCGGGCGACACGGCGCTCTCGCCGCTCTCTGCCGCGCCCGAGGCCGCCCCTCCGCTCGACACGCTGGAGACCTATGTCCGCGAGATCCTCCCGCCGCGCGGCGCGCCGGCCTACTACCGTTCGTACGACCTCCGCGTCTCGTTCAAGGCGGATTACATCACGCAGATGTACGGCTCCAGTGGCCGGTCACTGGTGATCGATCTGCGAAGCGACGACGCCCGCACCGTTACCGTCGCGAACTCCCTCGGCCCAGGCTCCGAGATCGTGCTGCGGCGCGAGGAGCGCCAGTGGTTGACGACGCTCGAGCGCTCGACGTGCGCTCTGAGAACGGACGAGTCGTTGCTCGTCAGGGAGAGCACGCTCGCCGCGCAGCCGGCGGCGCCGCTCCTCCCCCGCCGCCGCTACGACGCGGTCCTTCGCGGGGAGCCGCGCGGGAGGACGGAGAATGCGCGACCACTGTACCAGTGGTCGTTCGTCAGCTCGGCGTTTCTCAATTTCGCCGACCACTTCCGCCTGCCAGGACGGGTGCGAAGCGCCCCTCTCACCGCCGCTGGTGAGCAATGGCTGGCGCATGCCGTGGCAGCCGTGGCAGCGGGTGATCCATGGGCGGCGACGGGCAACGAGCGGCTCCAGCGGCGCGCGTTGGAGGTCGAGGCGTTCGACGGGCTCGTCGGTCAGATCACGATCGACCGCGCGTTGCCCGCCGTGGTGGAACTGACGGCGATCGTCGACGGCGGCGACACGTGGGCCATGCTCCTCTCCAGTCCCGAGCCGTTCGACTGGGACCGGATCGCGATCGCCCTGACGAGGCGCTCGGTCGTCTTCACGCCGCCGGGATGCCTCCGCGGCCTCTTCGCGTGGATCTTTCCGCGACGACCGCTGCCGGCGCTCACGGTGCCGCAGGACGTCCGCCTCATTCGCGACGCCGACGGCAGCCGCGCGCTGCTCCTGGCGATGAGCAACGCGCAAACTGGAGCGTTCGGCGACGGCGACTATACGCTGACCGCCATCTTCCATCGCGACTCCGGCGGAGCGCTGCCCGTGCTGTCACAGCAGGGGCGCACCACGGACGAGCAGGGGACCATCATCTGGTCATTGCCGCCGGCATGACCTGCCGGGCGCGGGTCCTTTGTCAGTACGACGAGGACGGCCATGGGCAACAGCTCGTCGGGCTGGCGGAGGTTGCGGAGGACCTCGGACTCGTGTCCCGGGGTCGGCGCCGGGCAATCGCCATGTGGGAACTCCGGTGATCTCAGGGAGCTCAAGACGTCCCCCCAGGGGCTGTCGATCCCACATCGGCCGAGGAGTCTGTGGCGGCGGGTTTTTACGACCGCGAGCCCGCGTGCGGCAATCGCAAACGCCGTAATCGTTGTCCGTCCTCATCCACAGACCGATCCACCGCCGTAGTGGATTCGCGCTGGTGGGCGACGTGCAAAAGAGAAGAGCCTGACTGAATGTCAGGCTCGTGAGACGAGGACGGCGCCGCGCGGGAAGTCGATGTCCAGCCGGCTGTCGCGGAGCAGGCCGCAGCCGATGAGCGCGGTCACGCCCTGGGGTGCGGTGGCGGGCACGACGTCGAGGTCGATGTCGCGTTGCGCGTCGTGCCAGATGATGCGAAGAGCCGCGACGAAGAACGTGGCCTCGTTGCCGTCCGCGAGGCGGAAACGGGCGATGTCGCGGTAGGGAGGACGCAGCCCGATAGCGTCGAGCTGATCCATGTAGGCGAGGAGATCGCCCTCGAACCCGGTATCGATGACGGCGGTGAGACTCGCCGTGGCCCCGACAAAGCGGATCGCGAGCCTGGGCATTCCACGATCGTCAAGGAAGCCGTCCATGGATCGCCTCAGGCGATGAGCGGCAGGCTGCCGACTCTCACGAGGTGGGCCATGGCACCGGGGAATCGTTCGTGGAACTGCTCGAGCGCTTCCCGCCGCGTGGGCGCGACGAGGTACTCATCGGTGTCGATGTTGATCGCGACGTACCGGCCCCAGGCGGTCCGCTCGAGCGCTTCCTTGAGGTGGCCCACGTAGACGCGATGGTACGTAGCTTCGGCGCGCTCGATGATGTCTCGGAACTCCGGCAGAACGTTCGGCTTCATTGTTGACACCTCCATGGGAAGGATCTGCGTTCAGCCTGATGGGTTGGGGCGGAACTGTCAAGATCGTGTGGCCGTGTCCACGCGAAGCGCGAAGGGCCGGATCCCTCGGGCCCGTGATCATCAGAGGTCGCCAGACGCGTCCCAACGAAGCCTGAAATCACATTTCGTTTGACACCTTTGGCTCTCTAGCGAGAACATCGCGTTCGAGCATGGGGACAACCCGCCGGAGAATCCGGCGGCTCCCCTAGCTCACCACCGCCTCGACTCGGTCCCACGGACAAGAGTGAGGTGGCGGATTGACCCTGAGTCGCCCTCCGGCATGGAGGGTGGCCATGGGCCAACAGCTCGTCGGGTTGGCCGATACGCTGGACCTGACGCCCGAGGCGGTCGCCAATTCCGCCGAGACATCGGCATCTGTCCGTTTATGTCCCTTTGGCATAGTGTCCTATTCGCAGGAAATCGCACAGCATCCGTCAAGGTCACCCATCACCATGCCCAGGCTGCCGTGAGCGCTGGCTTCAGGTCGTGTGACCTGTGAGGGATGGGGATTCAATTGATCTCGAAGTAGGCCCGTCGGTTCTTGGCCCAACACTCTTCGCAATGCTCTGTGCAGACGCTTCGTGTTTTCCCGTCAGACCGCGTCTCGATGCGGTCGGCACTGATACCTTGCGCCACCAGAGACGCCTTGGCCGCAGCCGCTCGCGCGAGCCCCAGCGTGAGATTGATTTCTTCGCTGCCTCGCTCATCGGCCGCCCCGGTGATGAGGATCTGCGCCTTCGGGTTTTCGGTCTTCAGGTAGCTGGTAACGCGGGTCAGAATCGCTTCGGCGTCGAACAGGATCGCTGTTTTGTAGAACTCGAAGTGCACCTGCAGATCTGAAGCCATGAGCAGCGCGGTTTTCTTTTCCTTCTCACCACAGAGTGTGTCCTTTTGTGGATCCGCGGAGACCTTGCCCGACAGCACCACCATCAGGGCGCTGAAAATCACGGCGATCAGTAACGGCGACCACGTGGCCCCGGCGACAGGATGCCATTTGTACACCCGGAACGGCTTCGATCGATCTTCTCTGGAAACAACCCGCAGTTGGCGGCTCACGCTGTTCAGCCTCTCGCTGTCGTAGCCGTTGCTGATGCTCATGAAGATTCCGATGCATCCCGCACCAATCGCCATAGCAAGAAATACCCACTTGGCGCTGCCGCCGGCGCAGTAGACGGTCTTCCATTGGCTGAGAATTCCGATGATCGCACCCGATACTCCAAGCAGAAACCAGTACGTCCGCTGATCGGCGGCGCTTCTCAGCTTCAGCCAGAATTCCAACATCGTGATGTCGATCTTCCGATCGTCCGGTTGGTCGTCATCCGGCATGGGTGCCTCCCCAGCGACGTTGCTCGACCGATCTGGACCCGTAGCCCCGCGCCCCGCTGGCAACGAAGCCAAGCAGCAGGGAACAAATGCGATCTATAGCCTTCCTTGTAAATCGGCGCAAGGGCGTGGAAGGCGTGGAACAGAGACCGATCTGTCGAGCTATCGGCGGGCGTTCATTTCTGACCCACACGCATGCATCTCGAGCCGACGGCCTGGCCAGATCGCTCTCCAGCTCTCGCCAGCCGTCGACCACTACCGTGCCAAGTGAGCGTGGTCCGATCGGACCGGATTTGGATATCATCTGACCAGATCAGTAATGATCGAAACCAACTCGATGAGGTCGCAGTCCATGAGCGAGCGTGCTGTCCCCCACGTGCGGAAGTTTCTCGGCCAGCGTGTGCGCGAACTGCGAAAGTATCGTGCCCTCAGCCAAGATAGTCTGGGCAAGCAGTCCACCCTCAGCGGCAAGTTCATCGGTGAGGTGGAGCGCGGTGAGAAATCGATCTCGATCGACAGCCTCTATCGCGTCTCAGTCGCGCTCCGGGTGCCGCTTCCGCTCCTGGCCGATGTCGGACGGACTCGGCGCAGCGTGCCGACTCCAGATGCTGAAAGGATCCTGGCACTCGTGATGAACCACATCGACCGAAGAAGATCCGTCGGGGGTATGAGGTGCTCCGGGCGATACTCGGCAAGAAGTGATCGCGATCGGAGCGGCGCGCGCCGCTCCCCCTACGCTACCCGAATACCACTCGCCGGCAGGCGCGCCACGTAGTCCGCACCCCGCTGGTAAGCCGATTCATGGATGAGCGAGCCCTCCGGGATCGTGCGCCGGCGGAAGCGGTTCGCCCGCCGCTCTTCTTTCTGTTCCGCCCAGTTGTAGTGGCGCTTTGGCACGTACTCCGCCACCCGCCATAATCCAGTCAATGATTCGTGCATCATCGCGTTCGCGTCCGGTGGCGCATATCTGCCGCCGGCACGGCCGAGCACCAAGTCCATTCGGGCGGGGTCGGTGAGCAAGCCGGCTGCGGTGGCCTCCCGAAGCATCCAGTCCAGCGCGAGCTTCGACAAACCGCTTTCAGCCTCGGGATAGCCGCCGCCGACGTCACAGTGCACGCCCGGGAACCAAACCTGTTTGAGATCCTTTGGCCCTCCGTCGGGCGTGGGATGCCACAGGTTGGTACGAAAGGAAAGCACGGTGCTCATCGATGGCAATGGCATGCCGCCCAATCTGAATGTCGGGATTGTTGGCGGTATACGGGAGCCGAACGGGATTTTCAATCCACCCTACCGAACTGACCGTATCCCACACTCCCACGAAGTACGGCGAGCAGCCCGTGCGGCCCATCTGGGCGCGGAAGTCGTGGGCGAGACCGAAATAGTTGTTGAGCAGTCCCTGGAGGGTTGCCGACGTCTCCGGATGCTTCTCCCGGATGTTCGTGATTGCCATCATCATGCGGATGGCGTAGGGAACGAGGGGCTCATTGCCGGGTCGGATCAGACCGTACATATGAAGGAGGGCGGTCACCGCGCGGACCGTGTACGCGCCTCGGCTGAAGCCGAAGAGAAAAACGCGGTCTCCGTCCTCAAAGTGATTCATGAGGAAGACATACGCGTCGCGAATGTCGGCCTCGAGACCATAACCGATTGCTTGCCCCAACAGCTTGGTGACGGACCGCGCGTATCTCGTCAGGGCGCCCGGCGGCTCCATGGTCCCTACGCCGGGATGATAGTAAGTGACTTGGCGTGCCGGCTCGTACAGGAGTGTGCCGAACAGCTTCACCACATTGGTGCGATCTTGTGCGAACTCGTTGGCGGTTCCGTCACAACAAAGGACGATGATCCGCGGCAATCGTAGCTCCTCGCCGTTAGTGGAAGTTCGTCACGAGCCGAGGACACGATAGCACGTTCGCTATTGGTGATGGATTGCCGGCGCGGTGAGTCTTTGTCGCCGCACAACTTCCGCTGGTGGTCGTGCGTCACAGACGAATCCCGACCAGCCCTGAAATCTCATTGCGAGGGGATGCGACCGAACGATCGGGGTCGCAGGCCCGCATGCCTGAGTGTCACAACGACAGCAATGAATAGGATTGTTGCGCGTGGTCCTTCGGCGTGAGGAAGATCGGCGCGCCGAGGTCGCGCCGGTAGCGCGCCTCGCTCGTCAGCCAGAACGTCCGGTAGGGTAGCTTCGCCGAGAGGGCGCGGAGGAGGTTCGCCGCGCGCTCGTCCGTCTGCTGCACGACGACCACGCGGAATGTGCGGAAATTCCAATCTCTCACGCACTGGTCGCTGCCGAAGTATCGCGCGTAGCGCTCGAGCTTCCGCATGATGGACGGCTCGCCGCCGCGGTACTGGCCCAGTTTCGACCTTTCGACCTCGAGAAAGAAGTAGTGGGTGTTCCGCCCTTCCGGCTTCGAGGGGTCGGTGAGCGCGAAGAAGGCGTCCGGATGGATGCCGCGCTTCAGGTCTTTCTGCTGCCAGTAGAGAGCGAAGTTGTTCTCGTGGCAGAAGCGGACGAGCGCGATGTGGAACGACGTGATCTCCAGCTCGTGATCGAGCGTCCGGGCCGAGTGGCCGTCAAAGACCTTCGCCGATGTGCCGAGGTGGAATTCTCTAATCGCCTTCTGCGAGAGGCCGTAGACGTAGCTCCGGCCCTGCGTCTTCAGATCGAAGTACGGCTCGCGGTGGAGATATCCGGCCGCGATGATCCGTTGAAGGGAATGTCGGACGGAGCAGAGATCACTTTCGTTCGGTTCTCGGTTGCGGAGCAGGAGCGCGAAGTCGCTTACGCGGAGGCAGAAATAATCAGCGGCGAGGCCGAGGACGTCGAGGCGCGTCTGGCTGAGGGGGAATGTTCGGTGGCCCGCCTGGCTCGATCTTGTCGTCCGCCTGATCGTCGTCGGCGCGAGCGTGTCTTTCATTCGCTTCAGTATAGGAAACCTGGAGCATAGGAGAAGCGTACTGCTCCACAGTGCGTTTCTTTATGTATTCTGCGAATCCTGTTTTCGCCTGTTGGGGCGGCAATATGGTGCTGATGTGATTGACGCGGCCGTGGTAATCGCGGTATATCGCGCGACCGACTGGGAGAGTTGCGAGAGAATTCAATACGGACTTGGACCACTCCGGATACCGGCCGTCGGTTAATTCGTATCTCAAGGCCGCAACGGACTGTGCCCCGAGCCGGAAAATGATAAAGCTCGAGATATTCCCAGTGATGGACGCGAGCACGTCAGCTTTGAGCTGGTCGACATATTGGTGACTCAGCGTAAGCGACAAGCCGAGTCCTCCCGCCATGGATAGCATTTCCGGAAAATCCTGCGTCTGGAATTTCTGGAACTCATCGCAATACAGAAAATACCGGCTTTCTCTGGAAGTTCTGACTGCCCCACGATAGGCCGTATCTCGGATCTTCGAGATAACGAGGGTTCCGTATACCTGCTGGGTTTCGTCCATGCCTCCGAGATGAACCAGGAGGATCTTCTTTTCCCTGATTGCCCGAGCAATGTTGAGCTTCGGCTGCGGTGCGTCGAAAATCTTTCTCAAACTCATTTGCCGGGTGAATTTATTGGTGCGCGTCCGAATTCGCTTTATGTCGATCGGCTGGGGCAGCCCCTCCCGCCAGAATGCGAGCAGCTCCGGGTCGGTTACGCCGGACAGGATCTCGGCTCGGCGGCCGGCGTGAGTCAGAAATCTCTGTATGTCGAGGAGGGTCGCTTTACGGTCGGGCCGCGTCGTGGGGTTCTCGTTGAAATCCAAAATCGTATAGAGGACATTCGCGATGTTGTCGCTCATGAGCGGGGCGTGGAGTGGATCTTCCTGACGCGTGAGCAAGTAGCGAAGCTCGCCGATCAAACGCTCCTTTTCCCGCTCGTCGTCATAGCTCATGAAATCGAGGGCAATCG
>Ga0070707_100000865_pt1 | contig 30067 bp, 28 predicted proteins | sample KBSK5502metaG_FD_65468 | JGI IMG/M metagenome (GOLD analysis project Ga0070707, IMG submission 65468) | Corn, switchgrass and miscanthus rhizosphere microbial communities from Kellogg Biological Station, Michigan, USA - KBS K5-50-2 metaG | ecosystem: Host-associated > Plants > Roots >... | reverse complement strand
TGCTCGACCACCTGCGGAAGCCGCTGCGTCGACAGCTCAAGCGCGGATCGTTGCAGCCCGGTCAGCTCGCGGCTGATCCTCCGGCCGAACCGCACCATCAAGATGATCGATAGCACCACGGCAATAAGCCCGAGGCCGCCGGCGAGCGCTACTTCGAGCAGCAGCCGGTTGCCTACCTGGGTGCCGTTCCTGGCCAGTGCCTCCCGGTCCGTCTTCTCGGCATGCTGGAATCCGGCCAGCAGCGAGAAGGAGGCCGTACTCCACTGAGCCTGCGTGACGGGTATCGCGCGGCCACTGTTGATGCTGCTGATGATCCTGTTCTCCAGCACCGAGAACTTCTTGTAGGCCGGCGATTTGTAGACGCTGCGGTATCCGGCGCCGAGGGCCGGGCTCAGCTGCTTGAGCGCGTCGCGCATCAGCAGCCGCTGGTTGCTGGACGTCTGGGCGAACGCCAGGCGCTCGCTCTTGCTCATCTGACCACGGGCCGCAAGGGCGCCTTTGACCAGCGTGTCCTCACGGTCGACCATCTCGACCGCGCGCCCGGCCAGCAGGCTGGCGGTCGCCTGCTGGTAGAGCGCGGAGTCGTTGACAACGACGAGCTTGCTGTACACGTCGAACTGGTCGTCGATGAGACCGTTGTACGCTTCGAACGCGCCTAGGGGGCTGATCTGGCGGGTGTCAACCCTGGTCCGGATGCTGTTGAGCTGGCCGAGCATCGAGTTGAAGCTCGTCAGAGCGCGCTGGGCAGCGGTCGGAAGCGTCCCAGGCCTGGCGCTCGCACCGCGACGGAACGCGGCCACGGCCGCGTCCGTTGCCTTGCGCAGCGGGGTCAGCGACTCGAACGGCGCCGCATGCTTGCTGCTCAGCCAGACGAAGGCCTGCGAGCGTTCGGTGGCAAGCTGCAGGCCAAGCACTTGCGCCTGCTTTCCGTACAGGCGGTTCTCAGTGGTGTAGTCGTGCTCGCGCAGGGCATTGAGCAGGGTGACGCTGGCGGCGAAGCCCCAGAGCGCCAGCAGGGAGACCAGTGGTACCACGAATAGCGGGGCGAGCATCGCCCTGATCGAGCGCTGGCGAGGCTGACCGGAAGCCATAACGCCACGCTCCCGCGGTCGCAGTGGCATCCGGCCCGGGGACGGTCGGTGTTGCTGACCGGAATTACCTTCATGGCTGCTCACTCCGCAATCTGCCTGGATTCTGTTTCCCGGCGTTTCCGCGCGGAAAGACGAGCGGAAGATGGTCGAAACCGACGAGTGCCGCCGGCCAGCCGCCGCTGACGCTCGCGGCCGGTGCGATCGCGACCGCGACGTGGGAGTCGGCGGGGATGAGCCGGTCTGCCACTTCGACATCTCGGGTAGCCATCGGCAGTTCTTCGATGTGCAGCACCCCGGCGCGCAACGGCGTCCAGACTGTGCTCACAGCCGGTCCCTGTTCGTTGGCAACGAGCCGTTTCGGGCGAGTATCATCAAACAGCAGCCTCGTGGCAGGAAGAATGCCAGAAGATTAACACTCGATCGATCATTCCGTGGCGATCTATCCGAAGAAAAGACGCACTTCCGCCATGTCAAGCTGGTTGGCGCGATCTCCTGCAGCGGACCGATGGCTTGGTCAGCCGGCCGGTCAGGGCCCGCTCAACCTACTCGGCCAAAGCCGGAATCACCTTGCTGGCGAACAGGTCGATGCTGCCGCGATCGTATGCCGCATCGACGAAGAAGCCGATCACGTAGTCAAGGCCCAGGCCGCGCAGCTGCGTGAGCTCCTCGGCGATCTGTTCCGGCGTGCCGACCAGCGGACCCGAGGACAGCATCGCCACGTTCCGTTCCACAGCCTCGGCGGGGATCAGCGGCCGGTAATGGGCCCGCACCCAGTCGAGCTTGTCGGCCACCTCGGCGTCGGTCTCTCCGATGATGACGTTAAAGTTGGACGAGCGGACAATTGCCCCGAAATCGGTGCCCACGTCCTTGCAGTGCTGGGCGAGGATCTCGGACTTGCGCCGGAACAAGTCGGGCGTCGCGTCGAAGTTGGTGTAGCTGGCGTACTTGGCGGCGATCCTGAGTGTCTTGCGCTCGCCGCCGCCGGCGATCCACAGCGGGATGCCGCCATCCTGGATCGGAAGCGGGCACCCAATGGCCCCGTCGACCTGGTAATGCTTTCCTGGCAGGGTCGCCGTGCCCGTCGTCCAGAGCTGACGCATTATCTGCACGCCCTCGTCTAGCATGCCGAGACGGTCTCCCGCGCTGGGGAAGCCGTAACCATAGGCCCGCCACTCATGCTCGTACCAGCCGCCACCTATACCCATCTCGACCCTGCCGCCGGAGATGACATCGATCGTGGCTGCGACCTTCGCGAGGTAGGCAGGATTGCGATAACCCATGCACGTGCACATCTGGCCGAGCCGCACCCGCGTGGTCGAGGCGGCGAACGCCGACATAAGGGACCACGCCTCGTGGGTTGCCTCCTCGGTCGGCACCGGAACCGTATGAAAATGGTCGTACACCCAGATCGACTCGAACGGACCGGCGTCTGCGGCTTCGGCCAGGTCGCGCATGGCCGCCCATTGCTCGGCTGGCGGGATCCCGGCCAGATCCAGTCGCCAGCCTTGCGGTACGAACATCCCGAATCGCATACGACCATCCTAATCAGGGCGATGCTGGCGCCCTGCGCCGAGGCGTGGAAGCCCGCGGCAATCAGAACCGCGGCCGGCCGCCGCACTCCCTGCGAGGGCCGAGCGCATTGTCTCCCAGGAGTTCGGTTGACCGCCGCCGTATCTGTCGCGCGAATGGCAGTATCGGCTTGCTGGACTTACGCATAACTTCTGGTGGAGACTGGGACCAACGGTTGACAATCCAGCCGCAGTGGGCCCTCGTACTTGCGGGCTCAATCCCACGACCGGGAACGCGTTCTCGGCGTTCCTTAGGTCGTTGGCTTGGTGCCGCATGACGGCGGACGTCCTGGTAGGGCTGACCTGCACGACCTTCGCCGATCGAATGCTTCACGGCCCACTCGCTGAGTCTCCGATGTTTGGGTGGCTAGGCGGCTTGTGGCAAAGGGAAAGGGGTTAACCCCCATGGCTCAGAGGACTGTGGTGACAGTACTGTGCGATCTGCCGCACGACAATGATGTCGAAGGAACCGAAACTGTCTCGTTCGCCATTGACGGGCACACGTACGAGATTGACCTGTGCGCACCGCACGGCAGGGAGATCCGCGAGAAAGTCGAGGTATTCACCAACCATGGCCGCCGGGTGATTGGCGGTCGTCGGCGCAAGACCAGGTCTGGCAGAAGCCGGGAGCGGAACTCGGACATCAGGGCGTGGGCGCGCAAGCGCGGGCAGCAGGTCAGCGATCGCGGCCGCATCCCCGATAGCGTCATCGCCGCTTACGAGGCGTCGCACTGAGATGTTGTGGCAAGATTCTGGGCCGTGAGCCTTGAGGGCGGTGCCAGATCACCACAGCCGTCTGCCCGCCTGCCGGGGGACGATGCACGGGATGTCATCGCCCTGGTGGAGGCCGTGGACCGCGAGGACTGCAACGGCATGTCAGTGATCCTGCGAAGCGCCGACCATCTCGGCGTGACGGTCGGACTGGCTGTCTTGTGCGCTCACCTGCTCCACGAGGTCCACGGCAACGACATCAGCGGATGGGTCGCCTCGCACCGTCAGGCAGCGTTCGCCTTGGACGAGGCTTAGCTGGGAGTTGCGTCAGGGCGGCGGAACGAGCACCCCGCGCGGCTGAGGGCGTGTGGGTACCCGCGATCGGGGCAAGGCATTTCTCGACGCTGGCAGCGGCGTCACCGCCATGATGCTGAAGGAGAATACCGTGGCGATCGCGACTATCAATCCCGCTACTGGCGAAACTGTGAAGACCTATGACGAAATGGCAGAAGCCGACGTCGAGCGCTGCCTGGCTGCGGCTGCGACGGTACACGCCAGCTATCGGCTGACCTCATTCGACGACCGCGCCGGGTGGATGCGGCGGGCGGCCCGAATCCTGGACGACGAGCAGGAACAGGTCGCGGTGATGATGACCACCGAGATGGGCAAGACGCTTGCCTCGGCCCGGCAGGAGGTGGCCAAGTGCGCCGCGGCCTGCCGATTCTACGCCGACCATGCAGCATCGTTCCTGGCCGACGAGCCCGCCGAGACCGACGCCGTCGGGGCAGAGCGCGCGTACGTCCGGTATCAGCCGCTCGGTCCTGTGCTGGCGATCATGCCGTGGAACTTCCCGCTGTGGCAGGCGATCAGGTTCGCGGCGCCCGGGTTGATGGCCGGCAACGTGGGTTTGCTCAAGCACGCGTCGAACGTGCCGCAGACCGCCCTGTTCCTGCAGGACCTGTTCGCGCGTGCGGGCTTTCCGGCCGGCACCTTCCAGACCCTGCTGATCGGCTCCAGGAGGGTCGAGCCAGTCCTGCGTGACGACAGGGTGGTGGCCGCCACGCTCACGGGCTCGGCTCCCGCCGGGCAATCGGTGGCGGCGATCGCCGGCAGCGGGATCAAGAAGGTGGTGCTCGAGCTCGGCGGCAGCGACCCGTTCATCGTCATGGCTTCGGCGGACTTGCAGGAGGCGGCCCGGATAGGCGCCTTCGCCCGGTGCATCAACAACGGCCAGTCCTGCATCGCCGCCAAGCGGTTCATCGCGGTCGACGAGATCTACGACGAGTTCGCGCGCCTGTTCACCGAGCAGATGGCGGCGAAGGTTGTCGGGGATCCGATGGATGACAGCACGGACGTGGGCCCGCTCGCGTCCGAGCAGCAGCGAGACAGGATCGAGAAGCTAGTCGCCGACGCGGTGGCCAAGGGGGCCAAGGTGCTGTGGGGGGCCGCCGCGCCCGACAGCCCGGGCTTTTATTATCCGCCGACTGTGCTGGCTGGCATCACGCCCGACATGCGCGTGCACTCCGAGGAGGTCTTCGGCCCGGTGGCCATGCTGTATCGGGTCAGCGGCATCGACGCGGCGCTGGAGGTGGCCAATGGCACCGAGTTCGGGTTGGGAGCGAACGCCTGGACAAGCGACGAAAGGGAACAGAACAGGTTCATCCGGGATCTTGCTGCCGGGGTCGTCTTCATCAACGGCAACGTCACCTCCTACCCGCAGCTGCCGTTCGGCGGCGTGAAGCACTCCGGGCACGGCCGCGAGCTGTCGGTGCACGGCATCCGCGAGTTCTGCAACATCAAGACCGTCTGGATCGGTGCACCTCAGCCAGCAAAAACGCCAGCGGCAACGGAGTAACTATTGCGGGCCGCCGACGTGCTCGCCGAGCCAGGCGCACAGCGGAATGAGCTGCTGCCAGGCTTGCCGGATCGCATCCAGCGCCTGGCGGCCTGATACTTCAGGGCCGGGAGGCCAGTCCCGGCTGGCGGTCAGCGACCGGTACCGCAGCAGATCCAGCCGCGGGTGGTCGGCCGCAATGCCGCGCGGCCTCGTCTTCAGCTGATCACCGCCGACGGACAAGCCGTCCCGCTCCAGGCGGGACACGATGCCGTCCAGGGCGGCGCCGGAGCGCTCGGCGTCCACCGCCTGACGGTAACGCTCCACCTGGTCGGGGGCGTGGCTGTGAAATCCGCCGCTGGCCAGGATGCCATCGGCGGAGACCTGGGCGTACAAGCCCGTTCCCGGCACCTGCTGCACGAACAAGCCCTGATAGGTCTTGTACGGCGACTTGTCGGCCGAGAAGCGGATGTCCCGGTGCGGCCGGAACACGGTAGCCGGGCCGAACTCGGCCGCAAGCTCGTCAGCCAGCGCGATCATGGGATCGCGCACGTACCGCTCATACTCGGCCTTGTGCGCGGCCCAGAAACTCCTGGAGTTGTCTGCCTCGAGGCGCTCGTAGAAGCCAACCGCCTCGGCGGGGAAGCCGTCGAACGTCATGCCGGACAGCCTATGGAGCCAGTAGCGGCGCGCTGCCAAGTATCCAGCGGCTCCGAAGGCCGCTCCGGGCGCGGCTCCAGAGGCTGCTCAGGTCCGAATGCGGCGACGGGCACCCCTAGCGTTTCCAGTCCTGCTTTTGAGTACTTGCTACCGTTCAGGTTGTGAAGGCCGCCGTTCACACGAGGTATGGCCCGCCGGACGTGGTCCGTGTCCGCGACGTGGATAAGCCGACGGCCAGGGACGGCGAACTGATCATCAAGGTTCACGTGACAAGCGTGAACCGGACGGACTGCGGCTTCCGGTCAGGCAAGCCGTTCTTCTCGCGCTTCTTCACCGGGTTGCTGAGGCCGCGAGGGACTGTGCTGGGAAACGAGTTCGCCGGCGAGGTGGAGACGACTGGCAATGGCGTCACGGCCTTCAAGGCCGGCGACCGGGTGTTCGGCTTCAGCGGACTCAGCGGCCCCTTCGGCGCCCATGCCGAATACCTGCGGATTCCACAGGACGGCCCGCTAGCGGCCATGCCGCCGAACATCTCCTATGAGGAGGCCGCCGCCGGCACCGAAGGCTCGCACTATGCCCTGTCGAACATCAGGAAGGCCGGGATCCGCGGCGGTCAGAACGTGCTCGTCTATGGCGCGACCGGCGCGATCGGATCGGCCGCGGTTCAACTTGTCAAGAGCATCGGTGCCCGCGTCACCGCGGTCTGCGCGACGCCGAACATCGAGCTGGTCGCCGGCCTGGGCGCGAACAGCGTCATCGACTACACGGCGCAGGACTTCACCGCCGACGAGCAGCGCTACGACGTCGTCTTCGATGCGGTCGGCAAGAGCACGTTCGGCCGGTGCCGGCGGCTGCTGAAGCCCGGCGGGATCTACCTGTCGACCGAGGGCGGCCTTGGCTTCCTCCTGCTGATCCTCATCACGCCGCTGCTGCGCGGCAAGAAGGCCATGTTCGCGCTCCCCAAGCTCGAGCAGGCGACCGTGCGGCATCTGGCGGACCTGATCGAGTCCGGGCAGTTCAAGCCCGTCATCGACCGGCGGTATCCGCTCGAGGAGATCGTTGCGGCCTACCGGTACGTGGAAAGCGGCCAGAAGATCGGCAATGTCATGATCACGGTCGGGCACTCGGACCCGACCGCTGATCAGTCGGTGAGCTCGTAGGCCGGGTTGATCATGACAGTTCCGGTCTTGCCGGAGCTGATCGATCCCCGGAGCCTGACGTTGCTGCCTGGCCCGAGCCCGGGGATGTTGGTACGCCCGTAGAACAGCGCGGTCAGTTCCCCGCCCGCCGCGGTGATCGTGCAGGCCAGGATCGAGCTCTGCCCGACTGGCTTGATCTCGATCGTATGCACGCGGCCGACCACCTCGGTGCGCTCACGCCGCCTCAGCGCGGGGACCTCGCCATCGGCCGATACCGTTTGTGACCCACGGCGAGAGCCGTCGCCTGGCCCTCGCGAACCTTGCTCGCGGTCCTTGGGCATGGCTATGCGGGCGGTCACGTCGAAGGGGATGATCGTGGCCGCCGAACGCGGGATCCGGCTCGTGACGCGCGCGATCTTGTCGGCTGTCCTGTCGTGCATGAGCCGCCCGAGCAGGGGCGCGTAGCCGCGCCTCGGCAGCACAACGGTAACGTGCGTGCCTAGCTGGCTGGCTTCCCTGATCACCAGGTCGCCGGCCGCGTGCTCGATCCGCCGGTCGGGGCAGTCAACAAGATCGAGGGGGATGCGCTGGTCTGCCCGCAGCCACAGTTTTCGCAGATCGTCAGCTCGTACCTGGTCGATGACGAAGTGAATGGCGCGCAACTCGGTCGGGTGCAGGCTACGGGCGTAGCGCAACCCGGCGATCGTAGCGAGATCGACGCCGTCGACAAGAACGAGAACCGTCCGCCTGGGATAGTTTGGCGGGTCCGGCAGCTGGCCGGTACCGATCGCCTCGACGGCTGTGGCTTCGGTGCGGTACTGGCGGTTGAGCCTGATGAACACGTAGACAAGGATCGGGAACACAGCAACGACGAGCCATGCGCCTTCCGTGAACTTGAAGATCGCGAAGATGACGACGACCAGCGCCGTGTAGACGCCGCCGGCGGTATTGATGACGAGCCGGCGGCGCCAGCCTGGCTCCCTCGTCCTGAGGTGGTACCTGGCCATCCCGAAGCCGGCCATCGCGAACCCGGTGAACACCCCGATCGCGTAGAACGCCACCAGGTTGGCTGTTTTGGCGCCTGCCACCAGCAGCAGCGCGATCGCCGCGATCGCCAGCACGATGATCCCGTTGGAGAAAACCAGCCGGTGTCCGCGCTTGCTCAGCCAGCGCGGTAGGAACGAGTCCTCGGCGACGAAACTGGTCAGGAACGGGAAGCCGCTGAAACTGGTGTTGCCGCCGGTGAACAGGATCGAAATGGCGCCTGCCTGGACCAGGAAGAACAGACCCTGGCCAGCGAACGACTGGCCGAAGACCAGGCTCGCCTCCTGGGACAAAACCGTCGGGAAGCCGTTGACGTACGGCACCGCATGGATGATGTAGGCCAGCCACGAGATTCCCGCGATCAGGAACGCGACGATGCACCCCTGCGTCACCAGCAGCTGCCGGGCATTGCGGCCTTCCGGCGGCCGCAGCGCGCTCACGGCGTTGGACACGGCCTCGATTCCGGTCAGCGATGAGCCGCCATTGGCGAAAGCACGCGCGAGAATGTAGATGGCCGCGAAGGTGACCAGTCCGCTCGGATGGTGCCCCACCGGCACAGTCCCCTGGTGCCACGGGACATGCGGCAGCCCGCCGCCGAACAGCTGCCGTCCGATGCCGACGACGATCATCAGGCCCACTGATCCAGAGAAGAGATAGGTGGGGATGGCGAATATCTTGCCGTTCTCCCTGACGCCCAGCAGGTTCACGTAGCACATGATCAAGGTCGCGCTGACCGCGATCAGCAGCAGCGACTTCGTGGGGCCCAGCGGCTTGGCCAGCGCCGGGAAGGTGGACAGGATCGCCTGGCTGCCGGCCGCCGTCTGCACGGCTACGGTGACCACGTAGTCAACCATCAGCGCCACCGCGGCGACCTGGGCGATGCGCGGGCCGAAGTTCTCCCGCGCGACCACGTATGATCCGCCGGCCCTCGTGTAGACCGATACCACCTCGCGGTAGGACAGCACCACGAGCGCGACACCCAGCAAGATCAGCCCGGTCATCGGCAGCAGCAGCGTGAACGCTGCGAGACCGAAGAAGGGCAACAGCTGATACAAGATCAGCTCGGAGCCGTAGTTCGCCGACGAGATGCCGTCGCACGACAGGACGCCAAGGGCGAGGGGCTTCGACAGCCGCTCGACCCTGAGCTGATCGTTTACTAGCGGCGGGCCTAGGACGCGGCGCTTGACCGAATACCAGAACGTCTCTGGCATGCCACTGTCCAGGCCACTGCGGGCCCAGCCGGCGGTCGCGCAGGCGGCCGCCTGGCCGTTGGTGCTGTCTCCAGCGGTCGGCCCGGCCTGCGGGCTCGCGTTGGCTGCATGCCTGCGCCACCTCCCTGCCGACCGTGTGAGCATTTCCCGACGCTCGCACGTCCGGTGATCGAGTGGCGTAAAGGCTGCGTTAGGAATGGCGCCGTAGACGTTAAGATTTCGTCAAGATCGCTGGCCGTGGAAGCGAGGCGGCTGGCCCCAGTGCGCGCCTATGGGGCTGCCGCGATCCCGGCTGCGTAACCGAGTACTGAATCGCCCCCTCTCGGTCTGCGCTCGTTATTCGCTGCCGGAATCGCGGGCAGTTCCTCGCTAAGGGGATACCAGGACGTGGCTTTCGACCTTGGCCACTCCGGGAGCGGCGGCGGCCGCGGCGGCCGCCGCTGTCGCCTCGCGCAGTGAGTGGACGTGTCCGTACAGCGTGGCCGTGTGGTCGGACACCTGGACCCTGATGTGCCGGGCGTCCACCTCAGCTTCGCGCTTGAACGCTTCCTCGATCTCCGCTTGCACCCGGTCGGCACTGACCGGTGGATTGACCGTGATGTTGTTGGTAATGCCGATGACACCGCGAGCATGGCGGACCATCCGCTTTACCTCACGCCGCTGGTAGTCATACTCGGCTTGGCCCTCGAGTGTCACCCAGCCGCTCTGAACCCTGGCGTGGATCTTGCCCTCAGGGATCTGGGTATTCGACTCAAGGACGTGCGCAATGGCGCGCGCAATGTCCGCGTCGTCCGTTGGTTCACCGGAGAGGCGGACCTCCACGTCGTCGGCGACCGCCCTGACGCCATAGACCCGCGCGCCGGCGCGAGCCGCTGCCAGCTTCTCGGCGTAGGTGGACGCGCGCCCCGTCAGCATGACCGCGCCGTCCTTGACCGCGACGCCGATGGTGTCAGGATCGCGTACCTGAGGATCCCATCGCAGCTCGCGGATCACATCCTCCCTGATTTCGGTGTCGGACTTCATCGCCACTCCCAGGGGGTGTGCGCGAGCGCGCAACGCCTCGGCCTGACTGATCACTCCTCGATGACCTGGATTTGCCGGGGCTTGGCTGCCTCGGACTTCGGTACTGTAACGGTCAGGATCCCGTCGTGCAGCTTCGCGTTCACCTGGTCGGGCTTGATGTCGCCCGGCAGGTACGTCCGGTATTCGAACCGGCCTGTCCGCCGTGAGCTGCGATGCCGCCGGCTGCCATTGCCGTCTTCCATGATTTCGCCGGTGATGACCAGTTCGTGGTCCTGTACCTGAACGTTGACCTGGTTCCGGTGAACTCCGGGCAACTCCGCATTGATCATGTAGGCGTCGTCCGACTCCCGGAAGTCGGCCATCGGCGACCACGGCATATCAGTGGTCTCCATGTTGGTGAAGTCACCGAGGGCCAGGTTCATCAGCTGGCCCATCCGGTTGTAGATGTCCTCGAACTCCCTGGACGGGTTGAGGACGGTGAGACCCTGCCCGCCTCGGCGGACCGGTAGCGCTGCCATAGCTGACCTCCAGTAGTGATGTACATGAACGGCGCCGCGGCTAGGCAGGCAAGAGGAAGGAGCGCGACTCCCGGCCAGAGTTCAGGCTTCCTCGGCCGGGCAGCTCTCCGCATCCTCAATCCGGTTAGTCATCTGGTAACCCCGCTGCCTCGGGCCGCCCGCCGGTGCATGGTTTGTACTACCCAGCCAGGTGAAGCGCGACAATCGCGCCCGGGGCAAGGCTCGGCTAAATAACGCCTATGAACTCGGCCTAGGCGCCACAGGGAACTGTCAGGGGGCAGCGGTGGCTGGGGACAACATCGTGCGCCCACCGAACATCGTCGGTGTCGGCGGCTCGCTGCGGGTCGGCTCCACCAGCCGCACCGCTCTGGCGACGGTTCTCGAGGGCGCCGCTGCCGCCGGCGCAGGCTGCCGCCTGATCTGGGTTCGCGATCTGGACCTGCCGCTGTACAGCGCGGAAGGCTCGGCCCCGCTTCAGGCACAGCAATTCGCCGACACGTCATACGCGTGCGACGCGATGATCTGGAGCACCCCGACGTATCACGGCTCGGTCAGCGGCTCATTCAAAAACGCACTTGACTGGCTGATTCTGCTGGCCGAGCGTGATCCGCCGTACTTGACCAACAAGCCCGTGGGCCTGGTGTCGACGGCTGGCGGCGTGCACGGATTGCAGGCGATCAACTCGATGGATTTCATCGCCAGGGCCCTCCGAGGCTGGAGCGTTCCGCTCGTGCAGCCGGTCGCGCAGGCACGGCAGTCGTTCGATCCCGAGGGCCGGCTAGTCGATCAGGTGGTGGGGGACCAGCTTCGCGGACTGGGCCAGGAGGTGGTACGGGCCGCCCGGCAGTTCCGCGCCGAGGGAACCTGCGACTACGCGGATGACCGGCAGTTCGCTCAAGCCACTCCTCACTAGCGAGCGCCAGCCTAGGGTCAGCGCAGCCGGACTAGCTGACCTGAGGATGCGAGGACCTGGCCAAGCAGGGAAGGTTTCAATAGTCAGTCGCGAAGCGCAGATGGCAGGTGAGGCCACGTGGAAATCGCTGACGCCGACCCGGCTGACGCCCTAGTGATCTTCGGGATTACCGGCGATCTCGCACGGCGCATGACGTTCCGCGCGCTCTACCGGCTTGAGGCCAGAGGCCTGCTGCGTGTGCCGGTCATCGGCGTCGCTCGCGATGACTGGACCACCATGGACCTGCGTGAGCATGCGCGGCAGGCGGTCGAGGCCAGTGGCGTGCCCGTCTGCGCGGCGAGCTTGAATTCGCTCCTGGCGAGGCTGACCTACGTGCAGGGGGACGTCTCCGACCCGGCGACAAGTGACCGCGTCGCCGTCGCGCTCGGGCACAGCCAACGCCCGCTGTTCTACCTTGCGATACCGCCTTGGCTGTTCGCTCCCCTGGTGCGATCGCTTGGCAAGGCGGGTTTGCTCGACGAAGCTCGTGTTGCGGTGGAGAAGCCGTTCGGGCATGACCTGGCCTCAGCCCGCGAGCTTCACCGTGAGCTGAACGAGTACCTGCCTGATGACCGGCTGCTGCTCGTCGATCATTTCCTGGGCAAGGAACCGGTGATGGATATCCAGTTCCTCCGGTTCGCAAATGAAATGCTCGAACCGGTATGGAACCGGCATCATGTCTGGTGCGTGCAGATCACGATGGCTGAGGAGATCGGCATCGAAGGGCGGGGCGGGACCTACGACTGCATCGGAGCGCTGCGTGACGTAGTGCAGAACCACCTCCTGCAGATCGCCGCCCTGGTAGCGATGGAGCCCGCGGTCGGCTCCAGTGCCGATGCGTTCCGGGACAAGAAGGCTGACGTGTTCCGCGCGATGCCTGACGCCGACCCTGCGCGGTGTGTCCGCGGTCAGTACGACGGGTATCGCGGGATCCCCGGAGTGGCGCCGGACTCGACTACGGACACTTTCGTGGCGGTCCGTTTCGACATAGACAACTGGCGGTGGGCCGGAGTTCCGTTCTTCATCAGGACGGGGAAAGCGCTGGCGTGCCGGGCTACTGAGGTCAGGGTCTTCTTCCGCAGGCCGCCGCGGCTCGCCTTCGTGCCGGCCCCGCCGCGGCCCGAGCCGAACCAAGTGGTCCTGCGGGTCGATCCCGAACCAGGGCTGCGGGTAGTCTTGCAGTCCAAGGCGCCGGAAAAGGGCACGTGCCAGCCGGTTCATCTCGATCTGCGGTTCGCTGACGAGCTCGGCACCCCGCCCGATGCATACGAACGGCTGCTCGATTCCGCGCTGCGCGGCGACCACCGGCTATTCGCTCGTCACGACTGCGCCGAGGAGACCTGGCGGGTCATCCAACCGCTGCTTGAGGCGCCGCCGCCGGTCGAGGGCTACCCTCAGGGTTCCTTCGGACCCCCAGACGCCGACATGATCGTCCGCGGTTACCCGCCATGGCGCCGGCCGTGGCTTCCCGTCGACGGGTGCGGGAAACCGAACTGAGCCACGTCATAGGCATCCTTTCACGGCAGCGCCCGCGGGTGGTGCCCGTCTACCGGCGCCATATCTCCCGGGCTTCCACGCGGAGCTTCAGCGGGTCCTCGCGCCCGAAGACAGGCAGTGGTACCGCTCGACCGAAACGGTTCCCGAAGCACCCCGGGCTGCCTCGCGACGGCTTGGGGAGACCACGTGCTCACTTACCCGCATGGCATCGCCAGATACCCAGAATGACTCGAGCACGGCAACGCCGAGTTCTGGGTCCGCGTACAGCGCCAATCCCAGGTTGCCGGGCTGGCTCTCCACCCTCGGCCGAACGCCGGCCTCGATGAACTTGATCGCATCGCCGAGCTCAAGCGGACCGGCGGTGGTCAGATTGAACCGGATGTGCGACACGGCTCCCCCTTTGTCCCCGCGCCGGCCAGCGTGCTCATCGCGCCGCGAAGCACGACCACTGGCCGCCTAACCAACCTGACCCGGCCGCACGCGGCAGTCAACGAGCGTGAACGGGTAGCTTGTTTCGCGGCTCGCCGTCCTCTGGGCGCTCGGGTCTTACCTGACCGGCTCGGCTGGAGCGTTCTCCACGGCAATCCGCGCGAGCTCCACCCTGGACGAAATCCCCAGCTTGCGGAAGATCTGTCGCAGATGGAAGGCGACCGTGTGCACGCTTACGTACTTTCGGTTGGCGACTTCCTGATTGCTCAGCCCGCGGCTGACCAGTTCGCTGATCGATCGTTCGGTGTCGGTCAGGCTCGCCCAGCCCACGTCCGGCCCTCGATGAGCGGCCCAATGCCTCCGCCGGACACCTGCTTGGCGCAGCCGCCGCCGGACCCTGGCCGCGTCCCTGGCCGAGCCGGAACGCTCGTAGCCGTCCAGCGCGTCGTCCAGGCAGGCGACCGTGTCCGCCCGCGGTCCGCTACTCGAACTAAGCAGGTCCCCGAGATCCTCGGCTGCCGATGCGGAGAGCCACGGGTCTGCATAGAGTTGGCGGGCCCGCCTCAGTCGGGTGCGATCGCCTCGCAGGACCCCGGAGGCGTGGTCGGCGGAAGCCGAAACCGACGGAAATCCGGGATTCATCTGGGCGATGTCCTCCGCCGCGGCTGCCGCCCGTTCCGCGAGCTCATGCTGGCCCGCCGCAACGGCCACGCGTACCAGCCACGGCGCCGTGCCTGGCTCTGAGATCAGCCAGGAGCGGTGCCCGGCAAGGGCTTCGTAAGTCTCGGACAGTACGGACATGGCTGCCTTCGGCCCTCCTCTGGCCTCGGCTAGCTGCGCCGCTGTCATGTCCAGCCCGATCTGCCCGCAGGACGCCGCCAGGTGACGCGGCCTGTTGGGCTCTGGCTCCAGGTCTGACGCGAAGCTCAGGTCACCGCGGCGGAGGGCGACGGTGGCGAGAATGCGGAACGCATAAGCGCGGTATGCGTGGGCACCGCGGGCATCGGCGATCTTGCGCGCGGTCTCGACCTCGGCGACTGCGTCGTCCAGCGATCCCTGGGCCAGCCCCATCCTGGCGCGCAGCAGCCCTGGGCTGGCCGAGGCCTGCAGGCCGTTGACCATGCCGGGCCGATCGCGCCCGAGCTTGACGAGAATTGCCGCCTCGTCGAATCTGCGAATGTCGACCAGCCTGCTAGCCAGCGCGAGGCGAGCCTCGACAAGCCGGACATCGGACGGTTTCCTTGCGGCCAGGACGATCGCCTCTTGGCACAGGTCAAGGCTTTCCTGCATCCGCCCCTCGTCCCACCGGAAGACGGCCAGGACGATCAGCGCGGTGACGCGGACGTTCCGGTCGTTCTCGGTCGGCGCCTCTCTGATGCTCGAAGCGAGCTTGGCGCCGCGGCGGCTGTCGCATACGCCAGCCAGCGCCTGGAGGAGTGCGATCGTCGCATGGCCGCGGACGCTGCGCGGCAAACCTGGCTCAGCCAGCGCGCGTTCAGCCTCCTCGCCGGCCTGTGCGTCCAGGCCCCGGAGATGCAGGACGCTGGCGAGCGCACTGCGCAGCCTGGCCTCCTGGCGGCCCGACATGGGCTGCGCGAGCACGGTACGGATCACCTGATCGGCTTCGGCGAGCCGGTCGGCGGCTGCGAGCGCCTCGGCAGCGCCTGCTGACCTGGCAATACGCTCCGGATCATCTGATGGCGTGAGCGACAGCGCCCGCATAGCCGCGTCCGCTGCCGCTTCTGGTGAGGTGGCCATGACAGCCGCGCGCACCTGATCCAGCCGCGCCAGCACCTGAGGATCGTCGGCATGCGCCGCCTTGATGAGGTGCGGCGCCGCTTGGACCGCTGAGCCTCGCGCGAGCAGCAAGTCGCCGAACTGACCATGCAGAGCCTGCCGGACCGGCGGAGCCAGGCCGTCGAGCAGTGCCTGCCAGTACAGCTCGTGCCGGAAGGCCAGTGCATCGCGGGTGGCGACGATGACCTCGGCGGCCAGCGCCTCCTCCACCGCCGGAAGCAGCTCGGCGGCAGACGTCCTGAGCATGGCAGCCGCGTCTTCGAGCCGGAACGACCGCCCGAGGATGGCGGCTGTCTCAACCAGTTGCCTCGCGTGCCTGCTGAGCAGGCGGAAACTTCCGTGCACCGCGGCCTGCATCCGCCGAGGCAGCACATCGGTGCTCAGCCTGGCCTTTCCCGCCTGGACGGTGATGGCATGCTCATCGACAAGGCCCGCGACGAGCTCGGTGATCAGGGACGGATTCCCGGCGGCTCTTGCCGCCAGCCTGAGTAGCGTCTGGTCAGGTTCCCCGCCGACGGCATCGGCGACCAGTGCCCGCACCGCGTCATCGCCGAGTGGCATCAGTACCAGGCGCATAGCGCCCTCGCCTGCCAGCAGGTCGAATAGCATCTCCGCGCGGCTGCCGCGGTGGCCAGCTGACCGGGCAAGGATCCATGCGATCGGAGAGGAGGCCAGCTGCGCAGGGAGCAGCCGGAGAGCAAGCAGCGTCGTGGTGTCTGCCGATTGGAGATCGTCGAGGCACACGAGCATTGGGGCAGACCGCGCCCGGTCTTCCAAAATTTGTCCGATACCTTCGGCCAGCGACGTGGGTGCGTCGGCAGTGCGGCGCCTGGCCTCCGGCTGCAGCTGGTAGGGCGGCTGACCCAGCGCTGCAAGTAGCGGCCCAGCTGGCAAGTACCTGGTTAGTTCATCAGCGGCAGCGGCCGCGACGCCAAGTCCGTTGTTCCGAGCGGCGGCGGCTGCCTCCCCGAGCAGCAAGGATTTCCCTAGTCCTGGGTTGCCTTCCACCAGCAGCGTCACGCCGCGGCCTTGTTTCGCACGGTCAAGCAGGCTTGTAACAGCCTGCAGCTCCCGTTCGCGTCCCCGCATAGCCGATGCCTCTTTCCCCGCAGGTCTGGCCAGCTTCGGAACAGCCGCTCACGGCTGCCCTTGTCACGCTGAGCTAAACAGCTGTGACAGAGGGTCGACGAGATCGATGTTACGCACCGCAACCTTTGAGTCGGCCGGGGGGCGGGAGGTGACGGCGTGTCACGCTCCGTGTTCGCGATCGATGGTCTGCTCGACCCAGACCCTCAGGTCGGACGCCGGCGCTGCGCCCGCTCGCCGCGTCACGACCTGGCCGTCGCGCAGGATCATCAGCGTGGGAATGGCCTGCACGCCGAAACGCTGCTGCAGCTTCGGCGCCTGATCCACGTCGACCTTCACGAGCTTGATCCGGCCGGCCAGGTCGGTGGCCACCTGCTCGAGCGCGGGGCTGACCATCCGGCAGGGCCCGCACCACGGCGCCCACAGATCGACAAGAACCGGAATCGAGGCCTGCTCCGCGATCTCGCCGAAGGTGTCGTCACCAGCGTCGGCAATCCACGGCAATGGCTTGTGGCAGTTCCCGCAGCGGGGGGTTCCTGACGCCGCTGCCGGGACGCGATTCGTCCGCGCGCAACTCGGGCACTTGATGAGCTTTGCTGACATGCAATATCACGCCTGGTTCTGATAGGTCACGGTGAGCTCACGATCTGAGTATCCAACACGGATCACTGCACCGGGGCGAACGTCACCGCTCAGCAGCGCGCGACCGATCCGGGTCTCGACCTCCCGGGCGATGAACCTGCGCAGCGGGCGGGCGCCGTAGACGGGGTCGAAGCCCTGCCTGGCGATGAAACGCCGCGCCTCAGGGGTGATCTCGACGCTCATCTGGCGCTCGCCGAGCCTAGCCCGCAGATCGTTGAACATCAGGTCGACAATCTGCTCGATCTCATCTTGGGTCAGGGGCTTGAACAGGACGATTTCGTCGACCCGGTTCAGGAACTCTGGCCGGAAATGCGACCGCATTTCCGCCAGGACGCGCTCCCGGGCGTCAGGCTTTATCTCGCCGTCCGAGGTGGCTCCTTCGAGCAGGTATTCCGACCCGATGTTGGAGGTCATGATGATCACGGTGTTGCGGAAGTCGACGGTCCGGCCCTGGCCGTCGGTGAGCCTGCCGTCGTCGAGCACCTGCAGGAGCGTGTTGAAAACGTCCGGATGTGCCTTCTCCACCTCGTCGAACAGCACGACCGAATACGGCTTGCGCCGCACCGCCTCGGTGAGCTGGCCGCCTTCTTCATAGCCGATGTAACCAGGCGGCGCGCCGATCAGTCGGCTGACCGTGTACCGGTCCTGGTACTCGCTCATGTCGATGCGGATCATGTTCTCCTCGGTGTCGAAGAGCGCAGCCGCGAGCGCTTTGGCAAGCTCGGTCTTGCCCACACCGGTCGGGCCGAGGAAAATGAACGACCCGATCGGCCGGCGCGGATCCTTCACGCCGGACCTGGCCCTGATGATGGCGTCAGCGACCAGCCGGACGGCCTCGTCCTGCCCGACGATTCGCTGGTGCAGGATGTCGTCGAGCCTGAGCAGCTTCTCGCGCTCGCCCTCCTGCAGTCGGCTGACCGGGATGCCGGTCCAGCGTGACACGATCGAGGCGATCTCGTCCTCGGTCACGACCTCGCGCAGCAACCTGGGGCTATGCCTGGCCGACAATGCCTCCTCTTCCGCGGCCAGCCGCCGCTCAAGCTCGGGCAGCTTGCCCAGCCGTAGTTCAGCGGCCCGGTTCAGGTCATAGTTGCGCTCGGCCTGCTCGGCCTCCTGCTTCACGCGTTCGATGTCCTCGCGCAGCGCCTGGACCCGGCGCAACGCGTGCCGCTCAGCCTCCCACTGCGCCCGGAGTGCGTCAGCCTCCGCCCGCAGGTCAGCCAGCTCCTTACCGAGGCCCCCGAGCCGGGCCTTGCTGGCTGGATCGTCCTCCTTGGCCAGGGCTGCTTCCTCGATCTCGAGCCGCATGACCCGGCGGGTCAGCTCGTCGAGTTCGGCGGGCATCGAGTCGATCTCGGTACGGATCATGGCGCAGGCCTCGTCGACCAGGTCGATCGCCTTATCTGGGAGGAATCGGTCGGAGATGTACCGATGGCTGAGCGTCACGGCCGCGACCAGCGCGCTGTCTGCGATCTTGACGCCGTGGAAGACTTCGTACCGCTCGCGCAGACCGCGCAGGATCGATATCGCGTCCTCGACGGAGGGTTCGTCGACCATGATGGGCTGGAACCGGCGTTCCAGCGCTGCGTCCTTCTCGATCTGCTTGCGGTACTCGTCGAGGGTCGTCGCTCCGATCAGATGCAGCTCGCCGCGGGCCAGCATCGGCTTGAGCATGTTTCCGGCGTCGATCGCTCCCTCGGCGGCGCCGGTCCCGACAACCGTGTGCAGTTCGTCGATGAACAGCAGGATGCGTCCCTGGGCAGCCTTGACCTCGCTGAGGACAGCCTTCAGCCGCTCCTCGAACTCGCCGCGGTATTTGGCTCCCGCCACCAGGGCACCCATGTCGAGGGCGAAGATCGTCTTGTCCCGCAGGCCCTCGGGCACGTCACCACGGGTTATCCGCTGGGCCAGTCCCTCGACGATCGCGGTCTTGCCGACTCCGGGGTCACCGAGCAGTACCGGGTTGTTCTTCGTCTTCCTTGACAGGATCTGGATCACCCGCCGGATTTCAGCGTCGCGGCCGATGACCGGATCGAGGTTGCCCGCTGCGGCATCCGCCACCAGGTCCCTGCCGTACTTCGCCAGGGCCTCATAGGCCACCTCGGGCATGGCCGACGTCACCCGCTGGTTTCCGCGGATCTGCGCGAGCGCCTGCAGGAACGTATCTTTGGTCAGGCCCTCCGCGCGCAACAGGCGTCCCGCGGCCGTCGCCGGGCCCTCCTCGAGCAGCGCGATGACAAGATGCTCGACCGAGACATACTCGTCCTTGAGCCGGTCCGCCTCTTCCAGCGCGTTGACGAGTATCCGGGAGAGCCGCTGCGTGACGCTGACCTCCCCGGGTGCGACGCCAGGCCCGCTGACCCGGGGCCGCCGTTGTAGTTCCACCTCCATTGCCTTGCGCAGCCGGTCAGGATCGGCCCCCGCCTGGAGCAGGAGCCTGGGGACGATGCCCTCGGCCTGGTCGAGTAGCGCGAGCAGCAGGTGCTCACCGTCGACGGCGGGATGACCGTAGCGCAGTGCTTTGGTCTGCGCGTCGTGCAGGGCTTCCTGCGACTTCTGGGTCAGGCGACTCGGGTCCATGATTACCCCCTTGGGTCAAACCCTGGCCGTCGGGAGCTGCGTAGCGCAGCCTCGAGTGCCGCGATCCGGTCGAGTAGGTCTGTGACGAGCCCGATGGCTGCGTAATTGAGCGGGAATCCCGCCCGCAGGCGCTGTACCCGGGCGAATGCGGACAGCTGACTGGGCGGGAACCACAGCTCGCCGGACGGCCCCTGCCGGGCGTCGATGATGCCCAGTGCGACCAGCCTGCGGATCAGCTCCGGGTGCGTGCCGGTCGCGCGGGCGAAAGCGCCGAGGTCCAGCCGCGTGGTCCGGACGAGCGCGTAGCTCATTGTCTCCTCCTGGGGTCGAAGTCGGAGGCGGCTGCGAGCTGCTCGAAGAGCTCCCGTTCTGTGGGTGAGAGCCTGGCCGGGACCACGATCTTGGCCTCGGCGTACAGGTCACCGGGCTTGCCCCGCGGATTGGGCAGGCCGCGGCCGCGCAGCCTGAGCCGCCTGCCGCACGACGTGCCCTGCGGGACCTTGACCTTGGCCTCGCCGCCGGGCGTGTCCACGGCCACCGAGGTGCCGAGCGTCGCCTCCCATGGCGCGAGCCGCAGGTCGACATAAAGGTCGCGGCCCTGGATGCGGTAGACCGGGTGCGGGAGTATGCGCACGATGAAGTACAGGTGACCGGTCCGCGCGCCGTCGCTGCCCCGGCCGCCCTGGCTGGCCAGCCTGATCCGCTGACCATCCGTCACTCCGGGGGGAATATTCACGTCGAAGGTCCGCGGCTCGGCGCCGGCGATCGTGACTGACTTGCGGCCGCCCCGATATGCCTCCTCGACCGTGAGCGGCAGCTCGGCCTCCTGGTCGGCACCGGGAATCGGCCCCCAGCCGCGCCCTGACCGGCCGCCGAACAGCCCGCCAAAGAGATCCTCGATATCAAAGTCGGCGCCGCCGGCCCCGTAGCCGAACCCGCCCCCGGGTCCCCCGGCTCCTGCCCCCGCGGTCCTGGCGCGGCCCGCGCCTGCGCCAGCGCGGCCCGCGCCTGCGCCGGCTCGGCTGCGCCGCCAGGCATCGGGATCCACGTCCTCGGGAATCTGCCGGAAATCAGGACCGAATGCGTCATAGCGCCGCCTGGTCGCAGGATCGGCCAGCACGTTGTACGCCTCGGAGATTTCCTTGAACCGCTCCTCGGCGACCGGATCGGAGTTGAGATCCGGGTGATACGTGCGCGCAAGCTTCCGGTAAGCCCGCTGGATCTCTTCCTGGCTGGCGTTCCGCGGCACGCCCAGGATCTCGTAGAAGTCGCGGCCGTTGGCCATTAGTCCGCCTTGGCGACCACCACCTGCGCCGGCCGCAGCTGGTGCTCTCGGTCTCCGTACCCGGGACGCACGACCTCGATGACCGTGCCCGCCTCAGCGCCGGTGTCGGCCTGGACGGCCACCGCTTCATGCCGGGCCGGGTCAAACTTCACGCCGACTTCATCACGGCGTGGGAAGCCAAGGCGGGCGAGGATGGCATGGGCCTGGTCCCTGACCGCGCGCACGCCCTCGATGATGGCGTCCGGATCCGCTTCTGAATGCGCGAGCGCCCGGTCGAGATTGTCGGCAACGGGCAGCCATTCGGAGGTCACCGCAGCCTGGGTGTCGGCCACAGCCCGGCTCACCTGGGCGGCGCATCGCTTGCGCAGGTTGTCCAGATCGGCCAGGGCCCGTAGCCGCTGGTCTTCTGCGTCGGCTACCCGGGACCGTAGATCGGCGAGCTCGGACTCGGCCCCGTCGCCCGCCGACTCAGGCTGTCCGTTGTCGTGCGCGAGGTCGTCCCGCGCCTCGCCAGCTCCGGTTTCACTCATGGGCCGTGAATTCCGCGTCGATCACGTCATCGCCCTCGCCACCGGGCGTGCCCGCTTGCTGATCTTGTGGCGGCGGCTGCGCGGTTCCCGCGGTGCTCAGCAGGCCCTGGTAGACCTGCTGCAGCTCGAGCGTAAGGCTCCTGAGGCGGTCGATAGGCGTGTCTTGGCCGAGAGCCTGCCTGGCATCGGCCGCCAGGGTTTCCGCACGGGCCTTCTCGTGCACGGGGAGCGTGTCACCGCGCTCGGCGAGCAGGTGCTCCACGGCGTAGGTGGCCGAGTCGAGTTCATTGCGGGCATCGGTCCGCTCGCGCAGCCGCCGGTCCTCTTCGCGATTCCGCTCGGCATCAGCGATCATCCGCTCGATCTCGGCCTGATCCAGGTTGGAGGTCTCGGTGATCGTGATCCGCTGCTCCGCGCCGGTGTCCTTGTCCCTCGCTGAGACGTTGAGTATCCCGTTGGCGTCGATGTCGAACGTGACCTCGACCTGAGGTACCCCGCGTGGCGCCGGCCTGATGTTCTCCAGCCGGAACCGGCCGAGAACTCGATTATCACCGGCCCGTTCTCGCTCCCCCTGCAAGACGACGACGTCCACGGCCGTCTGGTTGTCTTCGGCTGTGCTGAATACCTCGGTGCGGCGGGCGGGGATCGTGGTGTTCCGCTCGATCACCTTGGTCATCACCCCGCCGAGCGTCTCGATACCCAGCGACAGCGGGGTGACGTCCAGCAGCAGGACGTCCTTGACCTCGCCCTTCAAGACCGCCGCCTGGACGGCCGCGCCAAGCGCGACTACCTCGTCCGGGTTGACCGACATGTTCGGCTCCTTGCCGCCGGTGAGGCGACGGACGAGGTTCTGCACGGCCGGGATCCTGGTCGCCCCGCCGACCAGGATGACTTCGTCGAGGTCGTTCTCGGTCAGCTTGGCGTCGTCCATCGCTTGCTTGAACGGCCCCAGCGTTCGCTCCACGAGATCGGCCGTGAGCTGCTCGAACGTGGAGCGCATCAGGGTAGTGTTCAGGTGCTTGGGTCCGGATGCGTCGGCGGTGATGAACGGCAGGCTCACGGTCGTCTGAGTGACGGAGGACAGCTCTACCTTTGCCTTCTCGGCCGCCTCGAAGAGACGCTGCAGCGCCTGCGGGTCGGCGCGCAGGTCGATGCCGTTGTCACGCTGGAACTCGTCGGCCAGGTAGTCGACGATGCGCCGGTCGAAGTCGTCGCCGCCCAGGTGCGTGTCTCCGGCTGTCGCGCGCACCTCGACTACTCCCTCACCGATGTCGAGGACGCTCACATCGAAGGTCCCGCCGCCCAGGTCGAAGACGAGGACCGTCTCGTTCTGCTTCTTGTCCAGGCCATACGCCAGCGCGGCCGCTGTGGGCTCATTGATGATCCGGAGTACCTCAAGGCCGGCGATCCTGCCCGCGTCCTTAGTCGCCTGGCGCTGGGCGTCGTTGAAGTAGGCCGGCGTCGTGATGACCGCCTCGGTGACCTTCTCACCGACTTGCTTCCCTGCATCATCGGCGAGCTTGCGCAGGATCAGCGCCGAGATTTCCTCTGGCGCATGGAGCTTGTCGAAGACCTTGAACCGCACGGCACCGTCCGGGCCACTTACGACATCGAAGGAGACCGCGTTCAGCTCACTGGTCACTTCGTCGTAGCGCCGCCCGATGAACCGCTTGGCAGAGTAAATCGTGCCCTTCGGGTTCAAGATTGCCTGCCGCCTGGCGAGCTGGCCCACGAGCCGCTCACCCTGCGGGGTGAAGGCGACGACCGAAGGTGTGGTTCGCGATCCCTCCGCGTTCGGGATGACTGTCGGCTTGCCTTGCTCGGTTGCCGCGATGACCGAGTTGGTGGTACCCAGGTCGATTCCGACTGCTATCGCCATCTTTTCCTCCTGCCGCCCTGAGGGCGGAATAGTTCGCAGCTCGCCAGCTTTACGCCGGGCAGGCATCAGCCGACCTGCAGCACCAGCGCGCGCGGTCCGTTGAATCCGACGCTGCCTTGTCCGCGGGAGCGCCGCATCCTCCAACCTGGTAGTCCTCGCAAGCCCGGCGAGCATGGCGGCCGAGCTGCCGCCCGGGGTTACCGCCGGAGAACTATCTGGCCTGAGGATGTGCCGGGCGGACCATCCCCGCGAGTCTGAAGGCAAGCGCGGTAGCGCCTGGCCAGTCGCGGCGCCGCCGTTCGCGGGTGCTGCGCGGGTCTTGACCACTACCTGCCGGACGATCGGAGGGCCCGCTGCCGGTGACGTACGACCCGCACCTGGAGCTGGTGCAGTCTGTGGTCCCGAGGACGCCAGAAGGCTGCGAGGAGTGCCTGCGGCTGGGTACCTCATGGGTAGATCTGCGGCTCTGCCTGACCTGCGGGCACGTCGGCTGCTGCGACTCCTCTCCGGAGCGCCATGCCCGCATGCACGCCTACCACATCGGGCACCCGGTGGTGCAGTCGCTCGGGCCCGGCGAGGACTGGCGCTGGTGCTACTTCGATGAGGCCTATGTCTGAACCCCCGCCGGGACCGGGTCCGCGACCTGCTCGCCAGAGCTACGGTGCTCGGGGACCTGATCCTGCCGTCCTCCCTGATCCGCCGTTCGATGCTGATCTCCCTCGGAGCCTGCCCGGCTTTTCGCCGCCGGCGACGTGCGGAGCGGATCGACCAAACGGGTCGCGTCGGCGGTCGGCGAGGGTGCTATGGCCATCCACCTCGTGCACGAGCGGATGCATTCCGGCCGACCGGCCAGGCGTGGGAGGCTGGTTCTGGCTCAGCCGGAAGGGGGAGCCTGATGACGACACTGGCCGGGACGGTTGCGCTGGTGACCGGATCCAGCAGTGGGATCGGTGCCGCTACAGCCATGAGGCTCGCCGTCGATGGCGCGGCGGTCGCCCTGGTCGCCCGCCGGGCCGACCGGCTTGCTGAACTGGCCTCGACGATTCGCGACGCAGGAGGAACTGCGCTCGTCGTCCCGGCGGATGTGACCGACCGCCGGGAGGCGCGCGATGTGGTGGAACATACCGTCAGCGGGCTCGGCCGCCTCGACACGCTTGTCAACAACGCCGGGATCATGCTGCTCGGGCTGGCGCTGAACGCCCCGGCAAAGACATCGCTGATGTCGTGTCCTACATCGTGACCCGCGATCGCCGGGTCGCGGTCAACGAGATGCTCGTCCGGGCCGCGGAACAGACCTGGTAGGAGCGCCTGGCTGCACGGGCGATCTCGCTGACATAGACGGCGGCGTGCCCGTACCTTTGGCGCAGCTTGGAACGTTTGGCTGCGCGAGGAGGTCGGTGTGAAAGCGCTGGTGTTCCGGCACAATCTTGTCCGCGAAGCGGCGTCGGCTGTCGGCGGACGTGTCGACCGGCGCGCTTTCGTTTCCCGCATAGCGCCGGTCAGGATCGAGGATGTCGACGAGCTGCCGCTGCCGGCCGAGGAATGGGTGCGCGTCGAGACGACCTTCTCCGGCCTGTGCGGTTCGGACGTCAAGCAGATCCTCTTGAACGGCTCCCGCGACAACCCGCTCACGGCGCTGGTGTCCTTCCCGCATGTCCTGGGCCACGAGGCAGTCGGGCGCCGGGCGGACACTGGCGAGCGTGTCGTGCTCAACCCGTGGCTGTCGTGTGGCCCGCGCGGGATCGACCCGCCGTGCGGCGCCTGCCGGGTGGGACGCTACCCCTGGTGTCGCAACTTCCGCTCGGGCAACCTGCCCGTCTCGATCCACATCGGCAATTGCGCCGCGGCCGCCGGCGCGCATGCCGAGCGCTTCGCTGCGCACGTCTCACAACTGTTCGCCATCCCCGATAACGTCTCCGACGAGGCAGCCGTGCTGGCCGATCCGGTGAGCGTCTCGCTGCGCTCGATCCTCCTCGCGCCGCCGCCTGACCGGCAGCCCGTCCTCGTCTATGGCTCGGGCACGCTCGCGTTCGCGGCCATAGCGCTGCTCCGGCACCTCTACCCCGGGACCGAGGTGTGGGCGGCTACGCGCGCCGGCGCCCGGGCCGCGCTCGCCACCCGACTGGGCGCCCGCGCCGTCCTGTCCACCTCACCGGACGAGCTCGTCGCGCTAGTGGCACGCCGCGTTGGCACCCAGCCGCTGCAGCCGTGGAGCAAGCGCGAGTGGCTGCAGGACGGCCCCGCTGTGGTGTACGACACGATCGGCTCGACCGAGACCATCGAGACCTCGCTCCGGCTGCTCGCGACCGGGGGCACGCTCGTCATCTCCGGCGTCGAGCCGCCAAAGCGTTTCGAATGGACACCGCTCTATTTCAAGGAACTGCGCGTCATCGGGTCGAACGGCTTCGGCATCGAAGAGGTGGGCGGCGTCGCGAAGCACTCGATGGAGCATTACTTCGATTTCGTGGCCAACGGACTTGACCTGACGCCAGTCATCACGCACCGCTTCCCGCTCGAGCGCTGGGACGAGGCAGTGCTCACGGTCAAGGACTCCAGGCGCAGCGGCGCAGTGAAGGTCCTCCTCGAACCCAGCCGACGCTAGTTGCCGAAGAGTGCCGCAGCGCGGCGAGCCATCTCCTCGGCGGAAATGTCCTCGATGTGCTGGCTCATCATCCACTGCTGGCCGAACGGATCGCGGAGCCGCCCGCCGCGCTCTCCGTAGAACTGGTCCTCGAGCGGATAGATCACCTCGGCACCGGCGGCTACTGCTCGTTCCCACGCCGCGTCGACGTTCTCCCAGTACAGCGCCATGATGCAGCTGACCTTGCCGCCCAGGTGCTCCGGTGATCGGGCGGGCCCGTCGACGGAGTCTTCAGTGATCATCACGACTGAATCACCGATCTTGATCTCGGCATGAATCAGCTCCCCGCCCGGCCCAGTGAATCGATCGCCGCGTTCGTCCGCTCCGAACGCCTGGCGATAGAACGTGATCGCCGCGGCGCCATCCCCGACGACCAGACGAGGTGTGACGGCGTGCATGCCGTCGGGGATCGGGTTAATCGCGTTAGTCTTCGCCGCGTTCACAGAGCTTCCTCCTGGCACCGACGACCGAATAGCTGGGGCTCACCATACGCGGCGCGGATCAGAGGCCAAGCACGCGCCTGAGCCCTCGGTCGACGTCGTCCATCAGGGAGGCTGGAAGGTGTTTAGTCTCGGGCTCCAGTTCGGCCTTGTCGAGGGTCACTATGGCAGTTACGTTGACCACCGAGTCACGTGGCAGTCCAGATGCGCCGGAAGGCACGAAGACATTGCCCGGCATGGCCCGTTCCGTCGAAGTGGCGAAAGGCAGGCGACTGAACGCCCCCGCTGCCCGGCGCTCACCCGCCGGGCTGTTTCGACCAGTTCCTCCGCCGCCCGTCCCGCACGTCTAGCGTCAGTTGCCGTTGCTTCGGCGTGGCTGTAGCCGACCTTGGTCTTCATGCTCAGCGGCACGCGCAGGTCTTTGACCGATCCGGTATCGGCTTGGCCTAGCACTGCCAAAGCCTCGTGGCGCCTCTCGCCCTGTGCGTGCTGTCCCAGGCGAGCGCAGCAGATGACATCGGAAGCAGCTATGCCCGCGTGGATACAATGTGATGAAGGCATCCGTGCTCCCTGCTTCCTTTCCGCCTGGTCTGCAATTAGGTTGGCGGCCTCTAGGAAATTACTGGTACCGGGATCATTGTTGGTATGGATTCAGCTGCTGCGGATCGAGATCAGCCGGGCCGTCGCTCGCGCCATGCCCGGGCATAACCAAACGTTCCAGAGAGTCTGTTGCGAAGAAGGAGAGTCCTAGCCGATGACCCCGGCGTCGCCTCGGCATCGTCCGGCAGCGCGCGTGCTGTGCCTCGACCCGCTCCGCCGGGTCCTGCTGCTCCGCTGGCGTGACCCAGTCGACCGCACCGTCTTCTGGGAACCGCCAGGGGGCGGGATCGAGGCAGGTGAGTCGCCGATCGCCGCTGCCCGCCGCGAATTGCACGAGGAGACCGGGCTGCCGCCCGACGCCGTGCTCGAGCGCAGCATCGTGGTGCAGCGCGACGTCCGCTGGAAGGGCCAGCACTTCCGCGGCCCTGAGACATTCTTTCTCGGTCGCGTGGCGACGGACGAGGTCCCCGGGCCCCGGGGCCTGACCAGCGATGAGCAAGGCGCGCTGCTCGGCTACGGCTGGTTCACTCGCGATGAGCTCGCCGCCTGTACTGAACCGCTGCAGCCCCCCGAGCTCCCGGGCATCCTGGACGGGCTCGGTAATCACTGGTGAGACCCGGAGGTGCCGTGCCATTCCTGGAGCTCGCCGACCCTGACTTGTCGGTCACCTCAGATGAGGTGCACCGGGCCAGGCAGGCCGGCTGGTACGCCCACACGAGCTACGGCATCGCCGTGCTGCGCCACCACCAGGCCAGCCAGCTGATCAGCCATCCCAGCCTGCGGCAGGGGAGCTCTGCGTGGCCCGCTCACCACGGTATTACCTCGGGGCCATTCGCCCAGTGGTGGGCGAACTGGGTGCTGAATAAGGAGGGAGCCGATCACCGGCGCCTGCGCAAGCTGCTGAACCCGGCCTTCTCCAGGCGGCTGGTCGAGGCCATGAAGCCACATTTCCGCGCGCTGGCTGCCGAACTAGTAGACGGCTTCGCCGAGGCTGGCCGATGCGAGTTCATGGCCGACTTCGCCGAGCCCTACGCGGCTCGTGTGATCGCCGCCATGCTGGGCATCGGTGAGCATGAATGGCCGGTGATCGCGCGTGACTCGGCGATCCTCGGCCTAGCGACTGGCGTCAGGATCCGCGAGGATCTCCCGCGAATCGAGGCCGCGCTCGGGGGTCTCTATGCTTACGCGGACGCTCAGATAGCGGACCGCATGGCCGCGCCCCGCGACGACTGCGTCAGCGCCCTCGTCGCAGCGCACGTCACCCGCGACCAGCTCAGCTCCGCCGAGCTCCGTGACACGCTCGTGCTGCTGATGTTCGGCGGCTTCGACACGACCCGCAACCAGCTTGGCCTGGCCATGGGTACTTTCATCGACCACCCGGACCAGTGGCGGCTGCTCGGGGAGCGCCCCGAGCTCGCGGCCGCCGCCGTGGAGGAGGTCATGCGCGTCAACCCCACGACGACATGGGTCACCCGGGAGGCCATCGAGGACTTCAGCTTCGAGGGGCTCGCCGTTGAGGCAGGCACCACGATCCACCTGCTATGCGAGTCGGCGGGCACCGATCCGCTCGCGGGCCAGGACACCGGATTTGACATCACCGCCGCGACCCGCCCGCCGCATCTGGCCTTCGGCGGCGGAGTGCATTACTGTCTTGGCCACCTCGTCGCGCGGGCCGACATGGGCGAGGCGCTGGCGGTGCTCGCGCGTCGGCTTAGCGACCCATGCGTCAGCGGGACCGCGGTGTGGCTGCCGTGCAGCGGCAACACCGGGCCGGTCAGGCTACCCCTGGCCTTCACCCGCCGGCTCTAGTGCCCGGTCGGCTGTTCCCAGTCGGGCAGCGCGGCAGACTCCCAGTTCTCGCCGACCTTCGGCGAGTCGTTGCGCCACGGGCCGAGTTCTGGCTGGCCGAACTTCGCGTGCTTGCGCTTGAGCCAGATGCCGTAGGAGTTTCCCTGCTGCAGATGGGTGATGAGCACCTTGCGGGCGAACTCATCCTCGCGCCCGGCCGGGATCTCGAAGTGAATCTTGAGGAATGCGTTGGTGTAGCGGTCGAACACCGCGGGCACGCCGTCCTCGTACATGAGGTGAATGTCCTCGAGCCAGTTGATGTCCTGGCCAGGTGTGGCCGCGACCAGATCGACGTCCTCCACCAGCGACCGCTCGAACTGGTAAGGGAAGGTGCGCCCGGTCAGTTCCTCGGTATCGATGCCGATCCTGGTGGTGAGCCGCCGGGCTCCGGACGCGCCGGGGCCCCCGGGCGCGCCGGGAATCTCGTCAGCCATTGCGCCCTCCGCCGTTGTCCAGGACGTTCTTCTCGAGCAGCGCCCTGATCTCCGCGAGCGCCCGCTCCTCGGTGTGGCCGGGGATGTAGTTGGTGCCGGCCAGCGGTACCCGGGCCATGGCGGCCGCTTCGACCGTCAGCGCGCACAGATCCTCGGGCTCCAGGCTGTGCACGTCGGTCTTGCCGCAGGCCCTGGCGAGCATCTGCGTTTCGAGGGTCAGCGTGTGCAGGAAGTTGTAAACGCGCTCGGCGGCCTCGTCCACCTTGAGCCGCTTGCGCAGTTCCGGGTCCTGGGTGGTGATGCCCACCGGGCAGCGTCCGGTGTGGCAGTGATAGCAGCGGCCGGCCGGGACTCCCACCGTGCCCTCGTAGTCGGTGACCCCGGGGATCTCCTTGTTACAGTTCAGCGCCATCAGCGCCGAGTGCCCGATAGCCACCGCCTTGGCGCCGAGCGCCAGGGCTTTGGCGACGTCGGCGCCGTTGCGGATACCCCCGGCCACCACCAGGTCGACGTCATCGACCAGCCCGACGTCCTCAAGCGCCCGCCTTGCCTCGGGAATCGCGGCCATCAGCGGGATGCCGGTCTCCTCGGCGGCCACGTGCGGCCCGGCCCCGGTCCCGCCTTCGGC
>Ga0070707_100000863_pt1 | contig 30087 bp, 35 predicted proteins | sample KBSK5502metaG_FD_65468 | JGI IMG/M metagenome (GOLD analysis project Ga0070707, IMG submission 65468) | Corn, switchgrass and miscanthus rhizosphere microbial communities from Kellogg Biological Station, Michigan, USA - KBS K5-50-2 metaG | ecosystem: Host-associated > Plants > Roots >... | reverse complement strand
CCGTTGGTGATCTCGGCGCCGATTTGCCACATTGGCGCACGACTGGGCAGATCGATCGGCCGCCAGCCGAACGCCACCAGCGTGGACACGACCAGATAGGTGTCCGGTGCCGGAGCAATGAACAGGGTCTTGCCTCGGCCGTCCGGGTTGGGCTGGGTGTACATGCCGCCAAGATGGCCCAGATCGGTCTCGGCAGTGCCGCCGTCGCCATCGATTCGCCAGTCGAGACCTCCCAGGGAGGGGAACCGCTCGACTTGCTCGGCTAGCAGGGTGATCGGGTTCATATCCGCTTTCCCTTCTGTTGTTTACGCCTGACGCCAGGGGCCATCCGACATGTAGCTCTCGGGCACTGGCTGAACGATCTGACGGCCGTCATCCGAATCGTCCGGGTCGTCAGCCCAGGGCCACTGGCCGTGCTGGCCGCGCTCCAGCAGCTCGATCATGGCGAACGACTTGTCGGTGAGGCCACCGCCGATCTCGTGGCGGGTTCCGTTGCCGCTGGGCATCGCTGCGGCCTCGTATCCCGCCAGGTTGAAGCCGTAGACCGGGACGTCATTAGGGATGACATCAGTGATCTTAACCCCCGTGCGACTCCAGCCACCGAACTCCAGCGCATCGGTCGGCAGACCCAGCGCGCCACGTGCGTGTGCGCGGGCCGATCGCATGGTCTGCATGTCGCTGATGATAATGACCCGGTCGTGACCATCGTAGGCGCGCTGGGCCGCTCCCGCGATGTCGGTGCCGCCACCGGCCTCACCGATCCGGTCGACGAAACGCTGGACCTCGGTGATCAAGCTGGCGCCCCGCCGGATGGGGTGGTTGAACACACCATCAGCGAATCCGACCACGTCAACCTGGGCCCGGTCGCTCATCGATGCCCGGACACCCAGCGCGACACCGAAGATGGCGGCCAGCTCGGCGTAGTTGGCGGTGGAGCGCTGCGAATAGTTCATCCCGATCATGCTGCCGCTGGTGTCGACCAGCACCAGCGTCCGGCCGTACAACACCGGGATGTTGACGATGCTCGCGGTCATGGCCCGGTCCAGCGCCAACGACCAACGTACACTGGGTGCGTTCTTGTAGGCGCTCCAGAACCGGAACGGAAACTGACGCGAACGCTTCACCTGGGCGGTGTTGCTCAACCGGCGCGCCACCGTCTCCGCCGACGCGTCGCTGACGCCCGCCTCGTCAAAGTTGCGCAGGTTGCGCAACAGCGCCATGTAGCCCATGGTCGGAATGAGAGCTTCCCAGACCCGGTTTTTGGGCAGATTCAGCGAGCCTGACAGGCTGAGCACGTCCTCCCAGGTCATGCCTGCGTCGCGCAGGTGGCCAGAGTCCAGCAGCTCCCGGCGCGCGCTGGTGTCGCCGTGCTTGATGCGCTCCCGAAGCAGCGCGTTGGCCTGGAGCATGGGGAGCTTACCGTCCAGCTCGTCCCACTCGATCAGCCGGGCGTGGCGGCGGTCCAGGATGTGCCGGAACAGGTGACCCTGGTGAGGCGCCTCCTCGTAACTGCTGGGCTTGGGGTGAACCAATTCGACAACATCACCGAAGCGGAACCCGCCACCGCCGCCCCGAGTGGCCGTGTCGTACTTGAGGGTGGCGTATTCAGTGTACAAGCGTGCGGCGGCATCCGCCAGACCGCGCTTAACCGGCTGGGGCATGCTCTTGCCGTAGCGGCTGCGCCAGTAGGCAATCATCTCACCCGGCTCGTCCGCGCGCTGGCAGACCACATCGATCAGGGTGCGAATCAGCCCCCGGCCGTTACCGTATTTGGTCTCAGGCCAACGAGTGGTAAGCTCGGTGTCCAAGCGGTACCAGTCGTTGTCGTTGCGCTTGCGAGCGGCCAACAGTGCATGAGCTGCCTCGGCCGCGCCGACGATACTGGCCGAGCGCATGTTGCCGTGCTGGCGGAGCCAGCGGAGCATCTCGTAAAGCCAGATCGGGTTGCTTACAGCGACCTTGGCGACGAGGGAACGGTAACGCTCGTCGCGCTCGGTTGAGCCCTCATAGAAGGTGTTTTCACCGACCAGGTTGCTGACGGCCAGCAGGAACAGCGCCGAACGGTCGTCGCGGGCGTAGCCCGGACCGTCCTCGTGGGTCTTGGTGTCGGGGGTGGTTCCGGTGGTGGTGATCGGGCTGGTGGTCGGCGCACGACCGCCTACGTTGAACTTGGCCACGGGCTCGTCTCCTTCTCTTCGGGGGCTGGGACGAGCCTGCAACCCCCTCAGGCGGAAGCGATCCGGAAAGGACAGCTTGTGCGCATAACCTGGGGTGGTCTAGCCGACCCGCAGATAGCTCCCTGCCTGAGGGGAGTAAAAGGCCCTTCCCGAGATCTAACAGCTGGCCGGATGCGGGACTCGATTTTCACCAAAAGAAAGAAGCAACCGCGAGTGGCCTTCGCACCGGGAAGGTGCGTTTAAAAACGGTGTCCGAGATCCAAAGTCGGATGGGGTGACGTTAGGCGCTCTTCCGGTTGAGCTACACTCGGCCGAGACCGAGCGGCAGGATTCGAACCTGCAACCTCCCGCTCTGAATGCGAAGTAACCCTACCCTGTCGCACCGGACACCGAAGCTTTTTTATTCTGTTGTCAAGTGAGCCCTCGCCGAGAACTCAGTCGAGCTGGGGAACGGTGTTCTGTTGCTCTACCAGCCTGAGCTAATCGGCCTCAGGTAACCACACTGACTCCCGCAAGCAGCAGCCAGCTGGCCCTTCAACAACCGATCTTGGAATCGAACCAAGGACCTACAGATTAAGGAAGTAACCCAACTCTACGCACCGGCAAGGGCGAGCAGACCGCCTGGTCCCCACCTGAGAACCAATTCGACTGCGGTAACATGAGCTAGGGACAACCGGCCACCACGAGGGTGACCCCCGGAATCTAACCGGGTCGCTCTCGTTATCAGCGAGAGAAGTAACCGCGTGTCTTCGCACCAGGTGAGGATTTTCGATCTTGTCTCGGCGTCTCTCCCGAGCACTCTGCTAGAGTATCATGGGCCGTGTCTGGCTGTCAATCGGCTGGCTGGCGCGCCACCTGTTCCGCGCTCCGACCGCTGGCGTGTCTAGGCCCAGCGGAGCTGGGCTCATGCCATGTCCTCACGCAGACCTGCGCCCAGACCGGTGCTGCCGAAGCCGCGCGCGCCACGGTCCCCCGCCTGCAGCTCGTCCACATTGGTCGAGATGAAGTCCCGGCTGGTGTTGTGAAGAAGCACCAACTGCGCCAGCCGGGTACCGGCGGGAATCCGGTACTGCGATTCATAGGCAGGCGACGAGCTGGTCAGATCGGAATTCCACGGCCAGCCAGGGACCCGATAGGCCGGTACGCCCAGCTCGCCCCGATAGCCGCTGTCAATGACGCCGGGCGAGATGGTCAAACCCCAGCGCTCCATAGTCGAGCTGCGCGCCACCACCCAGCCGAACACGTCGTCAGGGAACTCGATCTCAACCCCGCAAGGGATGAACTCGAACCCGCCCGGCTGGATACTGGTGTCCTCGGTGGTGAACAGATCGAAGCCGACATCGCTCGCATGCGCGCGCTGGAGCATGGGATCGACCCCCAACGCCGGACTGCGATAACGCAGCTCACGGCCGGTGCGACCGACCTTCCCGGCGGCCTCAGCCTCGGTGAAGACCTGAATCGCCTGGCGCTGGTCGCGATCTGACCACTCGTCGGCACGATGACGGGCCTGGTTGATGGCCCACGGCAGCATGTCGATACGGTCCACCGTGACGATCAGCGGATTGCCGTTGAGCATCGCCGAATTATAGGTCTCGGTGATCACCACCGCAGGGATGCCGGACTCGGTCGCCCAAGCCAACTCCATCGGAACCCCGATGGTCCGGATGTCGTTCGGCAAGATGGCGACCACGATGCTGCTGGACAAGAGCGCCTCCTTATTGAGGCGCAATACGTGCTGACTGGTGTGATCGGTTCGTGGCCCAGACGCCCAGGCGGTAGCCGGACGGAATACGGTCAGCCCGAGATCGGACAGTTGGCCGACCACCTCCTGAACCTTGGCCTGCGTTCCCGTATGCCGAGCGAAATCGATGGGCTCGGCCAGATAACAGCTACTCACCGTCAATGCCCTTTCCTTGGGGGGGCTAGCTTTGCAGGTCGGAGAACACACCCGAGGGCAGACCCAAGGTGCTACTGCCGATCGAACCTGGAGAGCTGTCGACCCGAGAGGAGGTCTTGGCCCCAGGAACCAGGTTACCCAGGATCCAGGCCATGACGCGCTGTTCATAAGCGGTAACCGCGTCACCAAACACTGCCACCGCACTATCGGCCGATTGGCTCTTGGCCACAAACGTGACGTAGAACAGGGCCGCTTGGACAGCGGGGGGACAACGACCCTCATCGAGCATGGTCTGCAGCTCGGTCAGAACATCGCGGTTGATTCTGCCAGCTTGGTACCACCGGCTGGCCTGAGTACGGATGTCGCGGATGTCCTGATTGGCCACCTGCGAATGGGTAAGCACACGTCGCGCGTCCACGGCTAAACCTACTCCTCGTCGTCGTCCGAGAACCAAGCGTACGCCCATCGGTCGCCGCTGGCTCGCTGCTGCCGCTCGAACCGCTTGGCCATGGCCGCGTGCTGGCTGGCCACCGTCTCCCGGAAATACGCCACGCTGCGGTCCAGGTCCCACTGGTCGATCAGGTAAACCACCGACAGCAGGACCACGCCGGGAATTTCACCCTGGTCGATCAGCTCGGACGCCAGTGTACGAATCTCCCGAACGGTCTGCGCGCCTCGGTCGCGCCGATTGGTGGGAAGGCTCTGCTGCCAAGCATTGATCAACAACGTGCACAGTCTCTTGGACTGCTGCTTGTTCTTGGCAGGATCGATCTCGATCATCAGGCTGGGGGGCCCTTTCTCTTGACTGCCGACCGGTTAGGGCCAGCTACCATGTTCGCGCTGGAATCGGACCATCATCGCGTAGGTGGTGATGTCTTTCAGGGTATCGTCACTGACCGGACGACCCTCCAGGATGGCGGCCTTCCATCTGGCCATCTTGCCGAGCAGGTAGAAGAAGATACCGAGCTCAATCGGGCTGGCCTGGTTCGGCCATTGCGCCACATTCATGTCGATGAGCTGCTCGCCAAGCCAAACCAGATCGACCGCCGCGCCACCGCCTCCATACTCCGCCGTCTTGGTTGCCGCCGCCTGAGCGTCCTGGTCGCTGATCAGGCGCCACCATTCGACAATCCGATGAACAGTGTCCGCCACTTGCTCAGGCCTGACCTTAGCCGGTCGCTCGTGCTCGGGGATCGCAGTCACGCAACGCCCCGCGCCATACCGTTGCCGTGGGTGGCCTGAACCCTACGTTGGACGCTGGCCGACAGACCAGCGATCGAGGGAGGGCCTTCGGGTCCAGCGGGTCGCAGGTCCAGCAGCGTGGCCGGACCGGTGCCGATCAGGGTGGGGAACACGCCGCAATCGCTGGTGACTTCGGTGAGCAGATCGAACAACGCCGTGCGGTCCGGCGCCGAAACCCCGTCGTAGCTGCCGTTGTCGTGGTGGGCCAGACCCGGAACGATGTAGTCGGCCATGGTGAGCGCAACATAGACCGGAGGGGCGAACACGCTGTCGGAGCGGATCCCGCCGTTGGCCTCGACCGCCTCACGGGCGAGCAACGGATCCCAGGCACCGACCCGGCGCACTTTGTTGGTGACGGTGGTGCGCTCAGCCCGCACGCCGAGCTCGTCCCAGCTGGTCTCGCCCGATAGCGCGCCACTGTTTCCCGCAACGCGAATCGGATGGGTGCGCAGAACTACCCAGATTTCGGGCTGGCTGTCCATTACCCAGGGGCAGATTCCGGCCATGGCCAAGAAATCTACCGCGCGACAATCGCTGGAGGTGGATTGCGGGTACCAGCGGGTGTGAACGCCCAGACCGTAGCCCTGGGTGCCCTCAACCAGGACGTGAGTCTGGCCTGCGGTCTGGCCGTCCTGACCAACAGCTAGCCACCGGTTCAGCAACACGCTGGTATCAGTGGTGGCCAGTCCCTGCGGGGACGCGTCGTTGTGGCCAGCCCAGGTACTGGCGGTGCGCGCCACCCGCTCCATCCGAGCCGCACCGATGCCCTTGCCGGTGGAGCCCATCCGGTCGGTGAAACCCCACTCGGCCTCGTTCTGCAGGTGGCGAGGCTCGATCACGGTGGCGCTGCGGTCGATGATCAGCCGGTCGCTGACCCGGTAACCCGCGCTGTCCAGCTCGGTGATCTCGCTAAGCAGGACCTGCGGGTCGATCTCGCTGCCAGCAGCGATGACCAGATCGGCAGCCGGGTTGGTGACCGCACCGACCGGAACCTGGCGAAGCCGCCAGGGATGCGCCCAGCCGAAAGCATTCTTCATGTTGCCAGGGACCGGTGTCCCGTTGGTCTCAGCCCAGCCGAGCGTGTCGGGGCTGTGCACATCGAATTGGGGGCAGAACGGTGGGCATTTGCCCAGAACCGTGTGCCCAGCGTTCGGTCCGGCAACTCGAACCACTACCGTGCGGTGGTCCGGGTTCTGCTCGGCGCTGGCCAGGTAGCCGGTGATGGCCCCCTTGCCCTCCGAACCGAACTGCCCGCCGACCACTACCGACAGTTTGTTCGGCATCGGCGTCACCTCCCCTTTTGGTCCTACCATCCGGAGCAACTCCCGCCCTGCACAACGCGTGTGTGGGCGGGAGCTGCCAGTCTAGCGTGGTATGTGCCACGGTGTCAAGGCTGCCAGCCGGGAGGGGTAACCTGGCTAACGCGCACGCTGGCGATTGAGCTCCAGATACGCCCTTTCGATACCACCGGACAAATAGGCATCGAATATCGTCAGCAGGCGCAGGACCTTGTCCTCGGCCTCCGCTCCGCGCGCCACCTGCCCGCTGGCGACCAGACGGACGGCAGCGTCCAACGCCACCTCGCGACTGTCCCGCTCCTGGATCGCCATCAGTCCTGGTCCTCCTCCCGCTTCTTTCGAAGGTCCTCCAGCAGACGCTTGGCCGCTGCCTTGCAATCGCTGCACTCGCCCGGACCCTTACCTGGCGCGCCGCAATTGCTGCAGGGCTGGCCACCGTTCCCCCCGGTCACTCGCTGACCTCCTGCTCCTGCTGCGTCTCCTGCTTGGACAGACGGTAGTGTTCGGCGTCAGCGAGCAACTGGTAGGCCCACTGGAGATCGTCGATGGTCCGGCTGGATTCGAACATGAGACTGCCTTCGTAACCGGTGAGCCCGAGCTGGCGCATGGCAGAGTTCGAGATGTCGAGCACCCTGCCTTGCTGAGCATCGAAGTAGCTTTCGGCGCTGCTCTGACCCCCCCGGTCCGGTCTGCGGAAAGCGCTGGTCCAGTAAAACTCGTCCCGGTCGGTCATGGTCATGTTGACCGCGTGGCCAGCGTAACAAAACGCCGTACCACAAGCGTCCTTGACCGCCCAGGCACCCTGGCGGTGCTCCTCCGGGTGGGCCAGGATGTGCGTCAGCACCTTCTCGTGCAGCGCCATGTTGAGCGGCGGAACACTGGGGTCGGTGCGACGCCGCTCAGCCTGGATCCGCATATTCATGCGAAAACTCAGCGCTGGCAGCGTTGCTTCTACTGCTTCTACCGTCATCGGGCAACCTCCCTCTTCGGGTCGGCCTACTTGGGGGGTGGGGTGGCGCGCCTCCCATTGGTGGCGCCGTGCGGGGGCCACTGGACCACGGGGCGGAGGCGCGCCACCTGGCTATCCAAGCACGTAGTGTGCCTAGCTGTCAACGGTAGCGACCTGGCTACCGGGGGCGGCAGCGGCCAGACCGTAATTCATCCCGCGCTTGACCACCACCCAGGTGGTAGTGACCTTGCCGCCCTTGCGAATGCCCTGGCCTTGCAGTAGCCGGATCAGATCGGAAATGAACATGGGGTAAGTCTCGCCGTCGGCTCCCCCCCACAGCAGGTAAGCGCTGCTCCGGCCGCGCACCGACCGGACGATTTGGAGCGAACGGATGAAAGGCTTGTTATCAGACCAATTAACTCCCGGCTGATCCGTGCGCGCGTAATGCAGCAGACTGCCATCAGCGTCGTAAGGCACTCGGTCTACGGTTGTCATCAAGGATTCCTTTGCCTAGATCGCACGATCGGGCTAGCTGGATTCCGATAGGCCCAAAGGTAGCCATGAGCTATGGCGTCGCGTGCGTGCTGGTTCTTGCCAGGAAAGTCTAGCCTGCCTGACGCCAACCGGACCAATTCGGCACCCTGGTCTCTGGCAATAGCGATAGAACGTTTCTTTTCGGTAGCCGATTGCAGGTAGAGTGGCGCGCCACGCTTCCCAGCCAGGTACTCCAGCTTACCGATGAGCTTTACCGTCTTGAACTCGCTATAGCCCTGCTCCCTGGCCAGCCATGGGTAGAGCCTGTACTCCTCAACAACGTAAGCGTCGATGACCTCAGGTTGCAGATCGCCATCGACAAAGGGCCGCAGCTCGTCCAGCGCAAGACCGGCCTCGAAAATGGTAACGCACATCTCTGGGGTGGTTTCGGTCGACCAGACGCAGCGGACGCGCCACTGCTGCTGGCCGTCCGCTGCGCCTGATTGGCTGATCTCCAGCTTGGCCAGGCCGCAATGGGTGTCGCCCGGATCCACCGCCAGCAGCCTGAACACGGGCGGATCAGCCGTTGTCGGTGCCGCTCACGCGGCGCTTGCGCAAGAACAGCCGGACGGCGACCATGGTCAACAGACTGACCACACCAGTGGCCAAGCGTTCGATGGCGATGTCGCGGTGGGCTGCGCGCCTGCCCTGGTCGTAGGGGGACAACGTCTTGGACGGCTGGTTCTTTGGCGTTCCGTTGGCGCTGGTCAAGGAATCTCCCGTTTTAGCTCGTCGTAGGCCGAGGACCAATCGATGAACCGGATCGCCCGGTCGTCGATGTAGGCCACCGCCGGTAGCTTTCGGTTGGTTACCAGAATAACGTTGCGATCGTTCCAAAAACTACCAGTGCTCTGCGCGTCTAGAGCCACCTGAAACGGGCTATGCTGACGCATCCAATCGGCAACTTGAACCGGGTTACGGCTAGTGAAGATAAAAACAGCATGCTGCCGCTGGATCTGCGCGATGGCGCGCCACGCTCCTGGCACCGGATCGTCGTAAATCGAACCGTCCTGCCAACCCCGAGTGTAGGCATGGATGGGGCCGTCGAAATCGATGGCGACCGTGGTCATAGCGCGCCACCGCTCCTGCGCTGAAGCTGCCGAATGGCGTCAGCCAGACGATTCAGATCGGCGGCGGTCAATGGGCCCCCCGAGACAAAGATGGGAACCTGAACCGGTTCCTCGGCATCGGTCTCAGCCGCTGGCTGGTCGTCTTGGCTGGCCAGTGGGGGGCCAAGCCAACCACCACTGCGCCGGTGTCTGCTCACACGATCACCGGTCGTCCTGGTCGTCGGGCGGGAGGCCGTAACCGTTGTGCTGGAACATGGCGTAGATCGTCGGGTTGTTCTGGTAGCGCTCTACGCTCTCGTCGACGGTGTCCCAATCGCCGTCGGTGAGCTCCCGGAGGAGCTCATCCAGGACAACGGTGGTGACCTCGGCATTGGCTCCCGATTGGATCAAGGCGTCTGCCACGCGATCGAAGATCGTGCTGGCGCTGCCCCAGCCCATCAGTCGGTCTCCAAGTGGAATTTGTGAATCCACTTGCCCGAGGATAGGCGCTTGCCCTGGTCGGCGGTATCGATCGGGGCTCCGCAGATAGCACAGATGGCCAGTGGAACCTTGGGTGCTGGTGACACGTTTCCTTGCCTCGTCCCTTTTTCCTGTCGCTACTCGGGCTCGCCCCAGGGCTTGCAGTCGGCAGCAAACGGTACGATGACAACCGGCCCGCCACGCTCCCAAGGCTTGGCGAACGCCCGCTCGAACTCCTCGATAAGGATGTCCTGGACCTTGCGCGCCACCGCCTCTGCCTCGCTCGCTGGAAGCTCCAGGACGATGCTGTCGTGAATGCACAGCAGGACCGTGCCGGGGAACTCCCGGTCGACCCGGACCAGGCAATCCTTGATGGTCTCAGCCTGGCTGCCCTGGATGATCTGGTTGGCAGCCTTGTGAGTGGGCTCGTAGGCGCTGAACCAGCGGACCCGTCCGTTGGTGAGACGGACCCAGCCGTCCTGAGTGGCCTTGCGGCTGGCCGCGTCGAGCATCCGGACAAACGGCGGGAAGGCACGGCGCCAATCGTCGACCCATTGGCGGACCTGCTTGAGCGGGTAGTCGATGCCGGTGAACTTGGCGATCTCGCCCCGGACCGTGCCAGCGCCAGCACCGTAGAGGATACCGAGATTGCATCGTTTGGAGACCTGGCGATACTCGTGCCACTTGGGGTGGCCCTCGTCCTTCTGGCTGGCCAATGCGACGGTGGGGAAACCGTCGCGCTCGAACTCGTCGCGGAACATCAGCCAGCAGGCCGCCGAGTGGCTGTCCTGGCCCGAGTTGAATTGGTCCAGCATCGGCTGGCAGCGCGCCACCGCTGTGGCGATACGAATCTCGGCCTGGCTGACGTCCACCTCCCAGAGCTGGTGGCCCGGCTTGGCGGTGAACAGGCTGCGAACCGGGGTGAGGCCGTCGGGGATCTGGTAGTTCTGGGGGATGGCCTGGAGCTGGGCCCGGCTGACCGCCAGGCGGCCACTGACCACCGATGCTTGCTTGTGGTTGGTCCGCAGCCTGCCGTCCTTGCCCGTCATGTCAGCCCAGGCCTGGAACCATTTGCTGTTGGCCGATTGGAGCTCGGCGAACCGAGCGAATTGCTGGGCGTGCGGGACGCCCTCGGCGGCCAATCGCTCGATGGTCTCCTCGTCGACCTGGGGCTGGCCCTGCGGGTGGGACTTGCTGGGTTTGGTGATCTTGTCGTCGTAAGGCAGGTGGCCAAGGTTGCCGGTGGGCTTGCCGTCCTGGTCCTCGGTGGGGCCAAAGAAATACTTCTGGGCGCCAGGATAGGTAGGCTTGAAGGGCAGCTGGCTGGCCACCTGCTCCATCAGCTCACGGGCTTTGGTCGCCTGCGCGAGGCTGGCCACCGTGTTGTAGCCGATCCCCCGGCGCTCCATGCTGTAGAGGGTTTTCATGAGGGCGAACTCGCGACGGGCGTGGCGAAGCTCGAATTGGAAAGCCTCATCATCGAGCTGACCCTGCTGATGCTCGTCAAGCAGCAGGGTGAGGGCAGCGTCCAGGGCGGCATAGACCCGGATGACCGGCCAGGGGATCAAATCGAAGCGGGGGTCGGTCTGGGGGCCCTTCCAGGGCTTGAGCGCCTGCTGCTCGGCGTCTTCGGTGCCAGCGTTCAGACCCAGTTCCTTGCCCAAGCCCAGACGAACACTGGTGGGCTTGAGACCGGTGCTGTTCTGGGGATCCAGAACGAATTGGGTGAGCTGGGTGTCGCTGGCCACCGAGGAACTGAGATCCAAGCCACCGCCCTGCTCTGGTGGCTGGTCTTCGCAACCGCGCAGGCCACCGGCCGACATGTGCAGGTCGAATTTGGCATTGTGCGCGGCCAGGCGCATGCGCGCCAGCTGGCGCAACAATCTGCCCCATTGGGCAACCGGGAGGTTGGGCGCCTGGAACAGCGCCGCACCGACACCGACGCTCTCGTCGGGTGAGTTGTCCAGCCATTTGCGGATGCGCTTGCTGTGGCGAAGCGGCAGATCCTTGGGACCGAGCGGGAGGCCACCGAAGGGGATGTCGAATTGGCTCTCGTCGATGGTCTCGGTCTTCTTGGCGACGGCCCGCAACAAGGTCAGGACGTCCTGACCCTGGTCGAAACAGACCGCCTGGCTGACGATCTTGCCTGGGCCCGCATCCAAGCCCGAACCCTGAGTGGCAGGGTCCCGGTAGGCCCAACTGACGACGCTGACCCGGCCACCGTCGTCCAGGTGCGTGCCGGTAAGGAAGTCTCCGTGTCAAACGCCACGGGCCAACCATCAGGAAGGTCACTAAGCTTGGTGGGTCTAGTCGGAGAGCTCATCGGGCATCACCCCCTCCCTCTGATGGGGACAAACCCCATACGCATGCTTGGCAAAGTTGAAACAGTCGGCTAACCGGGCGGTCCGTAGCTTGGCTTGTCGGGGTGTCGCTGGTTCGACGTGGGTGGTCACCCGGGCTGGGCGGGGGTCAATTGGGTAGGTTGGGTGGGCTGGGTCGGATTACCTGAGTGAGCCTATCAGTCGAATGCCTGAGTGTCAACCCTGAGATCGGCTAGGCGCGCCACCTGTCGGCCTGAACTCGGCCAGATGGGCGGTGAGAGCTGAGGCTGGCCACTGCCTCCGGTAGCCATTGGCCCGGCGGTCCATCACGATGACCCTGCCAGAATCGTCTGGCTGGCGGACCAGACGGCCGATGCCCTGAACCAGCTGGACCAACATTAGGTCGGTGTAGATCTGGGGACCGTGGGCCTGTTGCAGGGCCTGGATCTCCAAGGTGGGGACCAGATAAGGCAAGCGCCAGACGATGACCTGGCGCAGGGCGGGACCAGGGATGTCCAAGCCGGTGAAAAAGGTGCGAACTCCCGCCAGGACGGCGTCGCCATGGTCGCGGAAATGCTGGATCTGGTCAGCTGTGTCGGCCGGATTATCGCGGCTCTGACGGTAGATAGGGATGGCGCCGATCCGGCCTTCGAGCTTGCTGGCCACCGTGTCCAGATCGGACCAGCTGGTGAACAAAAGCAACGTGCCACCGCCTGATTGGCGGATAGCCTTGGCGGCCAGCTCGATACGGCGGTGCAGCTCCAACGCACTCTTGGTGCGAGGATCGGTGGAGCCGATGACCAGGACCGACTTGGTGTAGTCGAACGGGTGACCCACGTCGTGGATCTCGGAGGCCACTCCGAGCTGCTTGGGCAGGGTCTGGGGCACCGTGCCCGACACCAGGACCGTTGCACGTTTACGAAGGATAACGGAAGCGAGCGCAGAGGCATCTACGCACGATCGGGCCACCATTGGGAGCTTGGAGCTGTAGTCTCGGGCCAAGACCACGACGTAGGTCTCGCCGTAGTCGCCGGTGGTGTCGGCTAGGCTGGCCACGCGCCGGTAGACCGAAAGCTCGCGGCGCAGCTTGAAGGCACGCTTGTCGCGGGCTGGACCGGGAAGCTCGCCACCCTCGTCCGGCGAGGCGAACATCTGATCCAGCTCCGACTCGATGGCGGCAGCCTCGTCCTGGGCCCTGCTGCGGATGGATTGGTAGACCGGATCGTCGACTGGGAAAGCGATTTCTTCGCCAGGCGCCAGGCGCGCCACCTGCTTGCCGACCCACGACCGCAGGCGGGGCATGAGCTGGTAGACCCGGCTGGAATCGGTGATCTGATCGGTGAGAGTGGAGCGGAGCGCTGGATCGAACTCGTGGCACTCGTCGATGAACAGGCCACCGTAGTCGGGGAGCAGGCCCTCGTCCAGACCGGTGGCCTGCTTGCGCCAACGACGGACCCGCTCGTCCCAGACCACAACGTGAGCGTTGGTGACGACTACGGCGTGGCCAGCGGCCTCGGACCTGGCCAAGAACGCGCCGCAATCTTGGCCGGTGCACAGACCCCCGCCTGGGCAACCGTAATCGGCAGGAGTCATCAACGCCGAATTGGACAGGTCGGGACCAGCCATGGTGGCCAACAGGTCCTTGAACGCGTCGGACGGGTTAGGCAGCTCCGACAGCACTTTGCTGCTAGAGCACAGGTAGTTGGACCTGCCTTTGAGATAGGCGAACGATTCGCCCATGGCCGGGACGATGCGGGGAGCGTCTTTGTTGACGTATTGGTCGACCAAAGCGTTGGTCGGGCAGACTACTACGCTGGGCAACCCAGTGGTGCGATGACGCGCCACCGCTGCCGTGAGCAACACATAGGATTTGCCCACACCGGTACCAGCCTGGCAGACCACAGGGTCCGATGGCGCGCCACCGCCCTGCGCGATAAGCTCAGCCAGCTTGGTCTGTTGTGGGCGGGGCGTCAGGCCCAGACCCAGCAAGGTCTCCGTGAGAGTCGCTGGCAGTGATTTCATTCAGTGTGTCCGCCAGGATTATAGGTGACGATGGTGCGTATTGAGCGTGGTTCCAGGACAGTCCCCGAGCGGAATATCGGGCTACCTGATGAGCGGACAGATATTGGTACCTCCTGGGCAGATCCATCGTGTTGATACCCAGGTTGTGCAGGGTGTTCCTGGACGGCGGAAATTGGCTGGCCAACTGCCGCCAGTCGTCGAAGAACTCCACCCCCTGGTACCGTCGGCCGAACCAGTCGAGCAGTTGGCCCGCATCGGGAGGAGGTTCGAACTCGCCCCAATCGGTTGCGGCCAGCCCGACGATGCGGGCTTCGGAAGCGCGGAACCCGAGGGTGCCCAGCACGGTATGGCCGGTGATGACGACCGCACCGATGATCGAGGCAGTGTGCTCGTACAGGGCCCGACCGGGCTCGTACCAGCCGTAGATTCCGCAGACACAGTCTTCGTCGGGCGACGCGTGCGGCTCCGACTTGGGTCGATCGTTCATGACTGGCGCCAGTCTTCCGGCGCATTCGGCCTTGATACGGCTGCCGCCCCAATAGGCCGACACCGATACTGACGCCAGCACCATCTCCCGACGCCTGTCCGGCGGCATCGCCGGTGACGACATCGTCATCCTGAACGCGTCTGACCGGAGAAACTGCCCCCACTCCACGTAGCTAGTCAAGTCGTAGAGATTGGCGTCGCCGTCCAACGCGCCGGGACGCCAGCAACGGTAGCCGATGATCTGGCCGGGAACCAGGGTGGCACCGTGTTCGGAGAACTTGGGTCTGATCACGCGGGCACCGGCTGGGGCTCGGTGGGGGTCTGCTCGGGCTGGGGCACGTCCTCGGGGATCGGCTCGAAAATGACTTCGCGCTGCGGTTCACCTATGTTGCCCATGGGGGCTCCTCGGGCTTGGGGGGCTCAGCTCCCCCCGAGGGTAGCAGCCCAGTTGTCGCTATGTCAATCTGCCGACGTCGTCACCCCACCGTTCCTGCAGATCGCGCAACTCCTTGCGGGCTCGTTCGATCTGCCATTCGTAGAACGCGGGATTTTTGTCGAACGCCTCAAGGTATCGCTCCAGCCGCTCGCGCAAGGCATGAGCTCGCGTCATGGCCGGACGACGAAAGGCGTCGCCCTCATGTTGCTCCAGAATCGCTCTGTCCGCCGCCCGGCGTGCTGCCAGGTCCTCCGCTCGCTCGATGGCCAATCGTTTCTTTCGTTTGTCTCCCTGTTGCCTGCTGCGTGCACGGTTGCGCTCGCGCTGGCTCTCGACCTGCCTCTTGTAGGCCTGGATTCGGCGGTTTAGATAGACGATCTCCTGCTCGGTGTCCGCAACCCATTCGACCGAAGCCGTGTCGCCGAACCTTTCCAACGCCTCCTGGGCGATGGCGAGGTCCCGCTCGCAATTCTCGATGGCGCGTAGCCGGGGTTTGATCGGAATATTGCCTCCCATAGTCATATCCTACCATATCAGAAGCCGTTGTGCTGCTGTGCGGCATCATCGACGATAGACACACACACTACGGGACAAAATGCATATGGAGTATGTAAGATCGCGTATACGTAGCGTTATTCCGGGAGGATGTCGCAATCGCCGCACAGAGACGCTCAATTGCCGGTCGTAAACGCATAGACCCCGCCGCACAACAGCCGCACACACGTCGCACAATCCTCTTTCTATATATTATCTATGTCGCACACTCGTACCTGTTTATGTGTTTAGGCGCAAACGTCCCGTGCTATCATTGTAACTCGTAGTCACTGTGCGACGGCGCCCGGAGCTGGTGCGGCGGCGGTGCACGCACGGAGGCGCACAGAAGAGCCCTCCCCGCATCCGCAAGGAGGGCTCGGACTGGTGTGCGCTAGCTGGGCCTGGATCGGCTCTGGGCGTCGCGCAGGCGTGCCACTGCGCCCGTGCTCAGCCGGTAGCCGCCAGATGTGGTCACGATGTCGACAGCCGGGTTGGGGGGGTCGGCCTGGTCGAACTCGGACAGCAGCCGGTCGGTGATGTCCTGGGGCAGCTTGCCCCAGGTGCGCATCTCGGCCCGTCCGGTGTGCTCGTCAGCCTCTCGCACACGCAGCCGGACGTAGTCTACCCCGCTCTTACCGCTACGTTCACCCTTCATGCCGAGATCGGTCGCCTGAGACCGTAGCGCGTTAGCGGTCTCAGTGCGAAGCTCCACTCGACCGTTGCGATGCTCTTTCCACCATTGCGCCAGCAACCCCGTGCTGACCCAGACGCCGGTGTTGCCAGCGCTGTCCGGCCGGACCAGGACCGGAGTGGGCACGCTGTGGTGTGGGGCAAAGGTTCGCCGCTCAGGGTTCCCGACCGCTCCAACCAGGCGCAGATACTCGGGCACCAGCGATAGCGTCAGCGCGTTTTCGTTGCCCACATCCTCCGCAACGGCCGACCACCGGTCTACCACGTCGATGTGGTGTCCGTCGCCTGTCATGAGCGCCAGCACGCGCGCACCCGCACGGAGCACAGCCAGCTTATCCGCGTGCCTGCCTGACTCGCCACCACGAAGCAACGCCAGGTCCTCGACGGCGTCCGCGTGAGACAACGCGTCCACCACCAGGTGGCCAGCCAGCACCGACAGATCGGGGTAGGTCTCGCGCAGCTCGACAATGTCGTCCCATTGTGCACGGCTGGGGTCGATCAGGCTGCGGCGGCTGCGCGGTGATGGCACAGTCAGCAGGATGGTGCGGTCGGCCATGGCTTTCTGCTTGGAGACCTCCAGCCCCTCACCGGAGATCATGATCGGGGCTACCAGCTTGGCATCGACGGTACTGGTCTTGTCCTCGCTCTTTTTTCCTGCCACGCCTTCACTGGTCGCTGCCCGGATAATCTCGAACAAGCGTTTGGGATCATCCAAGTCGTCCTGCCAGGCGATGCCATTGCGGTGCCCGGCCACGATGTCTCGGAAGCTGGCCGCAGTGTCGTTGGATTGGCCGCGCTGGTTACCAGCCAACGCGATCATGAATGGGAAGAATCCATTGGTCTTGCCGGATTCGCTGGACGCCTCGATTGCCATCACCGGAAACATCGAGACCTTGCTCATGATGTGCCCCTTGAGCAGACACGCTGCCCACCACGATCCGAACACCGACGTAACCGTGGAATCATGGAAGGTCAGGACCTGCCGGAGCACGTGGCGCGCCACCTCTGGCGTGTGCTCAAACCCGTAGTGGTATACGATCGACCTCTTGCGGAGATCCGGATCCGGCCGGACTACACCAAAATCCGAAAGCCCGTTCTCGGATACCGCCCCCTCAAATGTGAGGAACTGTTGGGTCTCGTCGTCCCAGCCCAGGTGCGATGCCGTCCGTGCGGCGGGAGACTGTTGATCGGCCAAAAACATCTGCAGCCGGACGTTCCAAGCCGGTGCGGGACCGTCGGTACCCAGTACCGAAACTTCGTAGCTCATCAACCAGCGCTGCAGATCGACAGCCCTGGCCAGCGTTTTCACGGGGAGCAGTGCGTCGAACGAAACACCGTCTCGATCACGGTCGATGCGTACGCTGTACGCCTGCAGCGCGCCGTCCTGATCCAACACCCGCCCAAGAGCGGTTATGTTGAAATCGGACCACCGCGTCCGGACCAGCTCAACCGTCTTACGCTTTTTGTCCTCCACCCGTGTCGGCAGCACCAGCGAATGTCCGTCGGACTCCAGACCTCCTGCCGACATCCGGTGCTTTGGCCGTTCGGGGGGATCAGGCGCACGACGAGGGTCTGATTTTCCCGAGTTGTAGCCCGAATCCAGGGTGCGTTGTTGGCTGGCCGGAGCTGCCAGCTCCGCCATCAGCGAGTCCAGCTCGCCACGTGCGTGGCCGTCCTCCAGCTCGCCACCGGCCACCAACTGTCCGACGGCGAACGAGGCACGGTTCAGGTAGGGGTTCCAAGCCTCAGCGTCATCGTCCCACACGCGGCGCAGCGTGGCCAGCTCGGCGTCTAGCGCGCGAAGCCCGTAGGGTGTGCCACCGTGGCCAGCCTGGTACTTGGGCGAGGTGTCATCCGGCAGTATTCGAATCAGCGCCGGACGACAGGCGTAGGCGACCCAAGCGGTGGCCAGCTCAGGCAACAGCGCCGGTTCAGGCAGTCGAACAGGCTCATCGGATCCATCAACCAGCCAGCGGTACCGCTGACCGGACCCCGGATGAATCGATGGCGCAGCCATCGCGTACCGGTGTCCCGCGTGAACCAGCTCGACGCCGGGCCCCAGCTCGCCCCGCCACCGGTGCCCGTCGGGCAACTGTGCTCGAAACAGATAGATGCCGCTAACGCCATCGTCTCGGCTGGTTGATCGAACAGGGAAAATCGCCTCTGGACCGGTCCAAGGGCCCAGCTCCTCGACCAGGGCGGCCAAGGTCTCAGCGCCCGGTTTTCCATCGTAGGCATCGACGTCGATGCCTAGCACGCCTTCGGGCATGCGAATCGAAATGTTGTAGTCGCCGCGTGTCCGCACCCAGCGATCTACCTGAGATTCGGGTGGATAAACACCGTTTCGACCCGTGTAGCCTTTGGGGGGAAACGCCTTGGCTTCCGCGCCTCGGGGCATCGGTAGCACGCCGTGCCAACCTCGGCCCCAATACGTCTTTGCTGCCGAGTTGTACGGACCAGAAACCACAGCATCCCCCCACGGGCCCTGCCGGATGAATCCCCAACGTACGGATTAGACCACGGCGACAAATCGAGCGCCAGTTCTTCCCCCGACAATCGGCGGGAAGAACTGGCGCTCGCAGTTCGTCCGGGACTACCCGCTAAAAGTCGTAGTCGTCGTCCTGGGCACCGGTGGCGGGCGCGCCACCGTCGCCCTGCATCAGGTCCTCTAGGCTGTTCACCGTCTGACCCTGTCGCTTACCCCGTTCGGCCACGATCTGCGTGATGAATCCACGGCAAGTCCGGCCGATCAGGTCTTCGGTGTCGGTGTCGGCCGACGCACCCAGCGCGTCGAACGGCTCCAGGAATTTCAGATTCATGAAATCCGCGTGCTGGTAGCCGCTCTCGGGGGGCAGAATGCGCTGCGTCCAGAATCGGCTGCCGGTGTGCTCGTGATCCTCAGGAATCTCGAACTCCCAGACCCACATGGGCTGGCCGACCAGCTTGGGCTCCTTGCTGTTCTCCAGCGTGCGAACCTCGACACCCCGGAGCTTCAGCGGATAGACACCCTCGGGAATGGCTTCCCGATCACCACTGTCGGCTTTGTCTGCTCCTTGCTGCACCCGATCGGCGGTCTTTTGATCCAGTTTGGCCATACGGATCCGGTCCTTCCTGGTGGTTCCTTTGGTGTTTTTCCCTGCGCCCGTTTGCCCCGATACTCGCCCGACGCCCAGCGAGAGTTTTTTAGGCCGCTGTCTCCGCGCTAGCCTTTCGGGCCTCGCGCCGATCGGTCAGAACCTGATGGTAGTGTTTCTGGATCGGGTCCTCGTCTACCGCTAGGCCATGGTTCACGTACTCGATCACCCGATCAAAGCTGGGCACGGCCAGTCGTTTGGGCGTAGCATGGAACCGGTCCTTGGCCACGTACTTGGGAGTCCGGCGCATGTGCGCAACGAACATCTCGTTTCCGTCGTCGTCCTCACCGTCCACCCAGGTGTGCGCTACTACGCCGACGTATCCGACCAAATCGCCCTGCAGCCCGGGATTAACCCTGGGACCGTAGTGGACCGTTCCATCGTTTTGATCAACGTCTCGCCGCTCCAGCGCGGCCCAACCCATGTGGCACGGCAGGTCGCGATACCGGCGGATAAGTCTGCGCACCTGTTCGGTGACCACACCCCAGGAGGCCAGCTCGATGCGGAATTTGGACAGGCTGGTGGTGTCCTCGCCACGCTTCTGCAGTTTTCGAATCTGGCGATCGATCTCGGCGTCGTTGGTCTGCTCGATCAGTTTGGCCACAATCTCGGTCATCGAGTCGATAGTAACACCGACGATGGACCCGGGATTCGCATCCAGCTCCTGGCGAATCTCCCAGTGAAGCTCATCCAACGCATCGTAGGTGATGTTGTTGAACGGGATGATGTTCTCAGTGGGGATACCCAGGTCAGCGATGGGGCCGAGCTCTAGACCGGCCTCGCTGTCGATCGCCACCACTTTGCCCAGACGGGCTAGGGCGGCCAGGTTGCTGGTTTTTGCGGTGCCAACGTCACCGTAGTAACCCAGCTTAATGAATTGAGCTTTTTCGCTCAATGTAGGCGCAGACAGATAACTGCTCACAAACCACCGCCCTGTTCTATCTAGTTCTGTCCCGATAACGGACGGGGTTCGTTTCCCGACTAGCCGACGCCCTCCCCTCGGGACCGAGAGAAGGCCAGATCGGTCTTGGATCATCCCCCAGTTCAGCTGACTGGAACCCAGGGCCCCCCAGGGCAAGGTTCCTATCGACTTCCATCCGGGAGAGAATCCAAGACCAATCCGTGGCAGGGGGTGACCGCCCTGGAGAACGGGTCCCCTTGAGTTAAGATCCTAGTACACCACGTGTCCTCTTGTCAACCCGTAGAGCCAGTGGTCGGAATGCCACTGGAAGTCACCGTAGAGCTTATGGTGACAGACGAGCTGGCGGTCGGAGTGGACGGCGGATCGGTTGGCGTTCGACTGGCTGTGGGCTCATGAGACGGTGGCACGCTGGCAGTGGTGGCCGGGGGGTCGGGTGAGTTAGGGCGGGTGGGCTCAGGCGAATCCGGTGGGCTGGTGTGCGGCGGACTGGTGTGTCCGGGTCCGGGGTCTTTGGTTGGACCAGGATCAGGGTCGGGCGGCGTAGTCGGAGGGTTTTCTGGCGGGACGGTGGGAGAGTCAGAGTCAGGTAGCTCGGGGGGGCTGCCGCTGTTTTTTGGTCCCTTCGGGCTGGTCTTTGGTTTGTCGCTCTGATGCCAGGGAACCACCGGCAGTGGCGATGGTTTACCCGCCGTCCGGGGTGCGTCTCGGCCAGATCCCTTTGTAACGGTCTGCTTACCGGCAGGGGATGGACGACCGTCTCGGCCGTTGCGCCCATTTTTACCAGCCGGACCCGGGATGAGCTGATGCTGTCCGATTTCCCCGTAGAACACGAAGAAGGAAATGAAAGATAGCGTAACGATCACCATAGCCAAGATGGCGTCGTATTTCTGGGGAACACGCAGGGCATAGACGGCACGCAGCCAGTTGATTACACGCATGGGTCCTTGTTGAGCGCGGTCTGGGGAGGGAATGGTCCAGCCAGTCTATCAGTCGATGACTATACTGTCAACGAGACAACCCCCCCTTAAGAAACAGGTCAGCCCCCTACCAGAGGGGGCTGACTCAATTGGAGCTAACCTAGTCAGAACGGGGGGTCGTCGCCCTCCTCGGGCTCGTCGGCCTCGACCTCGATGACCTCGCCGGTGGCCAAGTCGTGGTAGCAGTCCCGACCCTGGCCGAGCTTGTGGTTGGCCACGCGCTCCCCAGTGGAGGCCAGCTCGATCACCGTCGCGTTGAACTTCCGCTTGCCATGCACGACCCGCCAACCGGTGCCCAGCTCGGGCGGAGTCGGGGGCTCGTCGCTGCCGCTGTCGTCGGACGTCTCCGCCGGGTCAACGCGCGCCTCATCAGGGGAGGTGTTCTCGTCGCTGGCTGTGTTCTCGGCTCCGGTCTCAGCGGACTCGTCGGCGTCCTCGTTCTGCCGGGCCTCGTGCTGACGAGCGAGCTTGGCCTGGTACTTCTTAGTGGCCGCCTCCTTGCGGAGCTTGGCGCTGCGGGTCGTCTTGGAGATGAGCGCAGCCGTGCCACCGGCCGCCCTGATGATCTGGATGGCCACGCTCTCGTCGGTCTCGCCGTTGGCGACTTCGGTGGCCAGGCGCGAGGAGAACCGGGCGTCGTGACCCTGGGCGAACGACTTGCGCGTGGTCCGGTCACAGACCACGCTCGGGTTCTCCACCATGGCCAACGTCGAACCAGCGCCAGCGGTACCGGTCCAGCCGAGCAGGCACTTGCAGTGTCGGTCGTTGAGCGTGGCCTCGGTGTTTCCGGACATCTCTGGGGTTCCTCTCCCTGGGGGGTTGGGGGGACCGGATTGCCTTCCTTTCCGGCCTCTCCCAACCATCGTAACACGGTATTGCCTTTTTGTCAAGGAACCATGTACTACCCTACGAGTGAGGTGCCCATATCCTTCTAGCTACTCAGCACATCTACCGGCTGTCCGTTGATGATCATTCGGATGCCCATCCTGAACGGTCGCCAAACCTCCCCCAATGCGCCGTCAGCCCCCCGGTATTCGACCCTCATGCCAGCCAAATCCGGGGCCACGCGCGACACCTCGGGCAAAAGGTCCGCTCGCAGATCCAAACCGCCCGAGCCCTCAGCCGGGTTAAGTACGATTCGAACGGTGGTGTCCTCTTTTTCCACGAACCTAATCAGCTCGTCAACCGACACCGATCCGGTGATCTCGGTACTGTCTTTGCTGGCCACCGCTGCCCACCACGACCCGTAGTCGTCGCATTCCAGGCACACACCACCGACCAGCGTTTCGGATTTGGCGCAGATTCGGCATTTTCCCTTGGTTCCGGTCATGCCACAATTTGCGACACCAGATCGCGGGGAGTGGGCACCGGCCTCGTGTCATCCAGCATGCGCGAATCAAACCTGATCTCCCGCAGCGGTTCCATGACGACTTGAGCCACTCCCGCATACCCGCGCTCGGGATACTTGCTCACGTGAATCACCCACTCACCGCCAGCGTACCCCATCCGGACATGCCGTAGGGTGTCGTAGTTCAGCCACTCTCCTAGACGATGCTCCTGGAATCCGTGCCCATTGAGCATGCCCTGCGCGGCCAGGACGCTTTTGTTCAGCAAGGCCAACGTTACCGACCGGTTATTGCTCATTAGCCCTCCGTTTTACTCGTTGATAATCCGACTGATCAGCAGTTGCTTACGGAGTTCCGTAGCCAGCCGTTGGTTCTCCCGCCGACACTCTTCCAGCCGGATCTCCAGGCTACGGGGATCGTCGGGGGGGAGCGGGTTGACGCGCACCTTGACGCTCTGGTCAGTGTTCCACCGAGACCGTACCCACCAGGTACTGGCACGACTGGGGTTTCCCCTGACCAGGCACATGCAGTTTCCGCCGGTGCGCAACCTGGCGCTCATCAATTGCCTGAACCCCAGGGAATACTTGGATATCTCGTCACGCTCCTCCATCGCCCGAGTGGGAGGAACATCCAGCGCAGGCCAGCACTCGGATATCACGTTGTACATGGTTAGATCGGTTACCCAGCCCAGCGCCGAACCAGCGTCGCCCGGGGCGATCTCCATGCCGCGCTCGGACGCAGCGTCGGCTAGAGTAATCAAAGGACCGGTCGCTCGGGCCATGACCGTTTCCCACACTCTCCTGGCGTGGTCGGTCATTGCGTCGGCATCGTTGGCAGGAATCGACTGAGACACGCTTGGGGGTTCCTATCCGCTGTCGTCCATTGGCGCTGTCCGGCAGCTTAGCACGATATGTGCCTGCGTGTCAATCCCATGATTGTCTGGACAAAAACGTCCCCCCGGTCCGGCCCCAAACTCAGACCGAGGGGGGGACGTCTCCGATTGGGGAGCGTGGCGCGCTAGGCGGCAATGGTGTCGTCAGCGTTAAACACTTTCTCACGAAGCCAAGCCGAAAAGATCTGCCCCTGGGCTTTCTTCTGGTTGTCCTCGTGAAGCATCAGCAAGGCGACGCTGCCATCCAGCTTGTAAGCCTCGCAGATTCGGGCCAGCATCGCCGTGCTGGGCTTGCGTTGACCGGATCGGAGTCGTGACGCCATCGTATAATTGCACCCGACCTTGTCGGCGAATGCGTGGTTGGTCACCGGCATGTCCTATTCCACCTCCTATCCTGGCCACAGCATATCACGGTATTTGCTCGGTAGTCAAGATCGATAGTCACCCGGAGTTACCGGTGACCCCCTGGTCATCCTCATCGTCGTCCGACAATCCGCGCATCGATTCGATCTCCTCCACCCACGCTGGCGACAGGGTGGTGGCGGTCTCGATTCCCACCGGCAAATCCAGCAGATGAATGCTCTTGGTCTGTCCCAGCTCGTCCAGCTGATTACAGAGGTGAATCAGGACACCACCCAGCGACCGGTCGTACAGGCCCTGGTCGTCCTTCTCCCCCCAGCCGATCCGGTACGACCAATCCCTGGCGGGGTGAGTACACGGAACGAACTCCCCGACCCATCTGGCTAGCGGTACCCAGCGCGGGGCGCGCCACATGCTGATCTTGTATCCGTCCGAGGTAGCCAGCAGCTCCCAACTTCGTTGGTCGGCACGCAGCAGCGCGACCAGGCGATGGCTGGCCACCGCCGCTCCAGCCAACAGCAGCACGCGGCGTTTACGCATCAGACATCCTCGGCGCGCATCATCCGGCTCTTGCCGGTGGCCGACATCACCCGGACTCGTAGGGCTTGCTCGTCTGCGGCCTTGTTCTTGGTGCGCTGGCGGCGTTTGCCGCCGGTGTTGCCCCCCGGGGATTTGTACCGGCTGGTACCGCCTACGCGGTATTTCTGTTTCAGAGGAATCTCGGGCATGCTGATCAGCCTATCAGCGGGATAGACAGAGAGTCAACCCGGGGGGTGACATCCCCCGGCCGCATTGACACCGTGGCACGCCTGCTGATAGGCTGACGGAGTCGTCACGCCGAAAGAGTAGCTCCAGAACCTCGGGAGGACTAGCAGAGACTGCTGGGGATCCCCCCTCCCGGGAGCGACTCCAGGTGCGGGTCCGGGCGACAAGAGAGTTGGAGTGGTGGCTGGCGGAGGCTCCCCCCGGGGCACAGAACGGGGGCTGGCCACCGCTCCAACTCGACCCCCCACATGATGATGGAGAGACGTGTGAGACTGAATCAACTGCTGGCCGCGCTCAAGCAGCGCAAGTCGACGGCCTACGGCCAGGTCACGGCGCTGCACCGCAACAGTCAGAAGATCCCGCTGCTGTCGGGCATCGAGCGCACCTATCAGCCGCGCGACGACGATGGGGATCATCTTCCGGGTGAGTCGCAGCGCGTCCAGATCAACCTTCAGGACCTGCTGCACGAGATCGCCAAAATCCAGCGGCCCGCGCTGAGTGATCAGCTGGCCGTCGACAAGACCAACCAGCACGCGTCGGCCGATGTGGTCATCGATGGTCAGGTATTGCTGGCCGACGTTCCGGCGGTGTCGCTGCTGTCGCTGGAGAAGCTGCTCAACGATTGGGCGACGATCCTGGAGAAGCTGCCGCTGTTGGATCCCAGCCAGGAGTGGGAGCAAGACCCCAATTCCCCGGCTGGCATCTACCGGACGCCGCCGGTGAAGACCGTGAAGACCAAGAAAGTCCCGCGCAACCACGTGATCGCCGAAGCCACCGACAAACACCCGGCGCAGGTGCAGGTCTACCACGAAGATATCCCGGTGGGCGACTGGACCACGATCCGCTACTCGGGCGCGATGTCCCCCAGCCTGCACGCCGATCTGCGGGAACGGCTGGCCGCCCTGCAGGCCGCCGTCAAGCACGCCAGGGAACAGGCCAACATGGCGGAGGTGACCGAGGTGAGCTCCGCCCCACTGCTCTCCTACCTGGTGGGAGGATAGGAGAAAAAAACTAGACTTCCCGGTTGAGCGACCGGGAGCGCCGACCACGCCTGCACTAATACGCGCGGATAGAGCGTCGCAGGCTCGGCGCAAGCTGATGATCGAATACTGATGCTGAATTAGCATCCGACGACAAGTGCGGGTTCGAGTCCTGCCCTCGGCATTCGGGCCGAGGTAGCCCAACACGGTAGAGGCAGTCGGAGGCAGATATCAGGCTGATGTTCTCGCTCTAAGCTGATCGCTCGTCGAGACGTCATCTCGAACGGATGGGATGCTATTCGCATCGGAGGTACCGGTTCGATTCCGGTCCGCTGGACATGGGGCTGTTTGTCTGTGGGCGACATCCCCGGTGGACCCTGTTGGCGCAGGGTCCACCAACCAACCAGCGGTGGCTCAACGGTAGAGCGCCGAGCGGTTGATGATGACACCCATCCTTAAACGCCGTTGACGTCGGTAAGACGTGCTCACTTGCGTTCTGCAAAGACGCAGGTCTCCTCAAAAGAGACTCTTGTGGACATACAGGACCCTGGGGGGATGGTTACAGCCCCCCAGGGTCCGCCCACGACCCCCGATCGACTCGTCGATGCTAGCTCAACCCCTACCAGACCAGACCTAACCGGCACCGACTCCCCCTGTTCATTTCAAACCCCTACTCGGCCGACTACTCAGCCCACCTCCGCTGTCCCCTCTCCTGACTCCTCAGCCTCGCGCTTGCCTCTTCGTCCCACCCGACTTCCCGTCCTTCCCCAATTCCTCCGCATGATCTTCCCTCCCTGACTGCTCCGACATGCCATAAGCTCCATCGCTCCTTCCAGGGCTCTCGCCCAATCTGCCCCGACTGCCCATGCCATCAGTCTCCCCGACCCCAGACTACGGCTGCCCTCTCCGCGTTCGACGTACCTGGGCAAATGCAGTCCTGGCCCACCCCCCTCTACTGCTGACGATCCCGAGTCTCCCCCTACCTGCCGACTACCCTTCCCGGCCAGGCCCTGGACGAATCTCACATGCCCCTCTCGTACCAGTTCGACGAGGACCCCCCGCCCGAGCACAAGCACGGGCCCTCTGTTTTCTCCCAGATAAAATGGAACGGCGGCAATCCGGTGATGCTTTGCTGGCACCCGGATTGCCGTCTAATCGTCTGCTATGCTGTGTACGACCACACCAACCGTCGCTGGGTTCCTGGCGAAAAGTTCCGCTAGCGGAAAGGAAGAGGAAAGCACGTGATCGGACCGGAGACCTACTGCCGCTGCTTCTGCGATGGCTGCGTCAAGGCCAACGCTGGATTGCCCGGAGGGGCGCATTGCTCGTCCTGTTAAGCCAGCAAACTGGGTCGCTGGCGCAATTTGGTTAGCGCACCGGACTTTTAATCCGGGTGTTCTGGGTTCAAGTCCCAGGCGGCCCACCAACGAGGAGGAGCTGTGTCAAGTTCCCGAGACGAATACAGGCCAACGAGGTTGCCGTAGAACTTGGCCAAACCAGCGTCCACCCCTACGACGCGCTGCCTGTGCTCATCCAGATCTACAGCGATAAAGATCGCACGCGAGGGCTTCGACTGCTGGTCAAGCTAGCGGCTAAGAAGGGAGCCAAATGCGCCGACGATTAGGGTAGACAAACTGTCTGCCTGAAAGGAGGGCGATCGTGCCCTACGGATACCGCTGGGGCGCCTGGCGCCGGTGGACCAAGACCGGATGGCATCGCATCCGGCGCGCCACCGCTGTGCGCAGGTTCGTCCAACGCGGGCGTCGCGGTTGGTGCGACGAAGACCTGTGGAATTTCGATCACCACATCAGTCGAGTGATCATCGGCGGGTTCCGCCAGCTGGCCGACACCACCCACGGCTGGCCGGGGACCGAGGAATTTCCCAAGTTCGAGGACTGGCAAGCGTTTCTTCGCCAGATTGCTGACGATCTCGAAAGCTGGGATCTGAACAATTCATTCGCGGACCGAGACGCCTTCGATCGTGCCAAAGCGGCCATGCGTCGAGTGGCCGAACAGTACGGTCACTACTGGGATTGACACCCGGTCATAATGGCTGCTAGGCTGGCCACCTGCTCCCAGCCCCGTGCCCCCGGTCCGTCCTTTCTCGTGGTGCGGGGCTGGGAGCTCCAGGATAAACTAGGGACAGGAACCCCCAGAATGCCGTGGACCAGATCGACCGGCAGGCACTCCGCACGGACCAGCCTGGCTGCTCAGCTAACCCCCTCTCGCCTGGTTCGGCTTCTGGGTCTGCTGACCCATTGCTCGCTAGTTTTCTGAGAGAGAACACCCCCAAAGATGCTGTTTCGTAGCTGGACTATCATCGCCTATGTGGACGGCGAGGGCTGGCGATTGATGGACGGACGACCAAGGTTCCGCACGCAAGCGGGTGCCCTCATCGTCGCCATTCAGGCCAACCGAAACCCCCGGACGTCCATCGATTGGTTCCCCGTAAGGACCGACACAAAGATACCGATATATTCTGCCGAAGCTGACCGGCCGGTCTGGGTAAACGTATTGTCGCTGTCCGCTTGGGGCAGTATTGACAGGTAGTCACATCCCGTGCTCTACTGAGGAATAGCGCGAGACCCACCCGTTTCCTACCTAGGGAGAGGAACCCCTTCGTGGACATCCGAGAAGAAAAGGTTGATGTCACTCCTGCGATCGCCAGCGAGTGGCTGCAGCTGAACACCGGCAACCGGTCCATCCGTCGCGATGTCGTGCTGGCCTATGCCCACGACATGGAGTCAAACGACTGGTTGTACACCGGCGATAGCATCATGTTCGTCCGGGAGCCGGACGGGTCGGAGCGGCTGGCCGACGGCCAACATCGGCTGCTGGCGATCATCAAGTCCAAGACCACCCAGAGGATGAAGGTGGAGTGGGGCCACAGCCCCGAGGTGCAGAAGGTCATCGACAGCGGCGTGGCGCGCCAGCTGGCCGACAACCTGCGGATGGAGGGACACCCCAACGCGCAGCAGCTCACCGCCATCGCACGTCGCATCCTGGCCTTTCGCGCCACCGGCGTGCCACACAACCGGTCCGGCCGGTTGTCCAAGGCCCAGCAGCGCGATATCATCATGCCGGGCGGGGTACCCGACGAGCTGATCGCCGAAGCTGCCGCGTATTGCGCCAAGTTCCACCGGACGTTGATCCCGCAATCGGCCATCGGGTTCCTGTACTGGCTGCTGGTTCCGATCGACGCCGACGCGGCGGTCGACTTTCTGAACCGCTGCCACGACGGGTCCAATCTGCCCGCTGGGCATCCGGTTCTCACTCTGCGGAACCGGCTGATCAACGAACGGGAAAGCGCGGGTAACCACAGTCGGGCAAACGACTCGGCCATCATCGCCTACGCGATCATCGCGTGGAACGGCATCCGCAAGGACAAAAATCTGGCGAAAATCGTCCTCCCCAAGGGCGGTCTCACCCCCTCCACCTATCCCAAGCCCGTATAGGCTGGTGGTCGGGGGAGATCGGCGGCCGTCCAGTTGCTGACAGTCTCATGGGGGGGCCGGAGACGATCGCAGGGGGTTTTCTCCGGTCCCTCCGTCGGGGGCACATAACGATGGCCTCAGCCAGCGCGACCATAGGAACGGGTACATCAGTGATCGCCACCATCGGGCACTCGTCGCACCTGCCCAAGGAATTCGTCGCCAGATGCCGCTCGGCCGGTGTCAAAACGATCGTCGATATCCGCAGCCATCCCCGGTCCCGCTGGAATTGGTTCAACCGGGACCAGTTGGAGCCGAACGTAGACCGAGACTCATGGTTGGAGCGCGCGGGCATCCGCTACCTGTGGGTACCCGCGCTCGGCGGGTGGAACGACAACCAGGCCCAAGACGAGCTGATTGTGACGCCCGCCACCGACATGCCCAGGCCCAATCGCGCACCCGACGATGCACACACGGCAACGCGAGTGAAGCTGTCTGAATGGGCTGACCGCAGATCCATCGATCTGACTGTCTACAACCGACCCAAGATCGGCGAAGCTGGTCTGCGCGATTTCACCTGGTTCACCGCGTTGCCCAGTTTCCGGTCGGCGGCAGAATGGCTGGTCCGAGAATCGCAACCTGGCTATTCACTAAAGTCCCCGGCGCTGATGTGCGCCGAGTTCATGTGGACAACGTGCCACCGCCGTATCGTGGCCGACTACTTGCGCTGGTGCCACAACACCGAGGTCATGCATCTGCAACCGCGTGCCGTCCCACACAGCCAGAGCATCGATCCGGACAGATGGAACAGCTACCCGGCCGAGGTTCTCCGGGTGTGGGGACCCAACCAGGATCGTCGAGGCTGATCCACGTGCTGACGGTGGAGATCCTGGGCAGCGACGGTTGGAAGCTGGCCGGTACCTACCAGAACGATCGGGCAGCCAAGATGGCCGAGCTGCTCCGCCTGGGTGGCGCGATAGTCCGCGTGGGGAATGAGTTCCTGATCCGCACCAGGATCGGCTGGCGCTGGGAGCAACCCAGCGGCTCGTGGATCGGCGGCATCGACGGCATCGATCTGTTCAGCCTGGTCGATTACCGGGGGGGAGCCACCCTGTACCCGGAGATCCCCGGCTACCGCCAACCCAAGGTGTTCTCGGGGGATTGG
>Ga0070707_100000862_pt1 | contig 30112 bp, 27 predicted proteins | sample KBSK5502metaG_FD_65468 | JGI IMG/M metagenome (GOLD analysis project Ga0070707, IMG submission 65468) | Corn, switchgrass and miscanthus rhizosphere microbial communities from Kellogg Biological Station, Michigan, USA - KBS K5-50-2 metaG | ecosystem: Host-associated > Plants > Roots >... | reverse complement strand
GTGCCGCGCAAGAGAAGCCGGTGAGCAGTGAGCGGTAAGCGGTGAGCGGGAAGGGCCCCCCGCTCACCGCTTACCGCTCACCGCTCACCGCTCACCGCTCACCGCTCATCTCCCCCCTTCCCCCTGCCCCCTTCCCGCCATATCCTAGCCGTACCTGATGCTCATCGTCGCCGCCCTCATCATCGCGGCCGCCATCTACCTGATGGTGCGCCGAGTGGACGTGCGCCTGGTCCTCCTCGGCGCCGGCCTTGCCATGGCGCTCCTGGCCGGGCAGCCGCTCGCCATCGCCGACACCTTCACCCGCGCGATGGTGACCGCAATGGTGGCGCCCATCTGCGCCGCGATGGGATTCGCCGCGCTGATGCACGCCACCGGATGCGACCGGCACCTGGTGCACGCCCTCCTCGCCCCGATGCGCCGGCTCGAGTGGCTGGTGCTGCCGGGGGGCATTCTCTCCGCCTATCTCGTGAACGTGGCGGTGCCGAGCCAGGGCGCGACCGCCGCGGCGCTCGGGCCGATCCTGATTCCGCTGCTCCTCGCCAGCGGGCGTACCCCCGCAGTCGCCGGAGCGGCGCTCGTCCTCGGTGCGTCGTTCGGCGGCGATCTGCTGAATCCCGGCGCACAGGACGTTCAGGCGGTGTCGGGAGCGGCCGGTCTCGACGCCGCGCTGCTCAGCGCGCGCGTCATCCCCGCGAGCCTCGCGGGTGTCGTCGTCGCGACGGTGGTGTTTACGATGCTCAACTGGCGCCGCCGCGCGCCGGCCGATGCCGCGACGGAGACGCCGGTCGTCGCGACACCGGTCGACGAGCCCTGGCTCCACGTGAATCCGTTCAAGGCGGTGATCCCGCTGGTGCCGATCGCCCTCCTCCTGACCGCGTACGCGGGCTGGGACCCCCTTGCCTGGCTGGTGGCAATTCCCCCCGGCGACGAGTGGCGCCCGCTGGCCGGCGCTCTTCCGGTCGTGCGCGCGATGCTGCTCGGCGCCCTCCTCGGCGTCGTGGTGGCGTGGCGCGAAGTGCTCACCCTCACCAAGGCGTTCTTCGACGGCATGGGATCGGCCTACGCAAACATCATCTCGCTGACGATCACGGCGCAGTGTTTCGGCGCGGGCGTGGCGCTGATCGGCCTCGCCGACGCGCTGCTCCGACTCGCGAGCGCGAGCCACGCGCTGGTGCCGCTCGCGGCGGGATTCCCCTGGGCGCTCGCCACGCTCTCGGGTTCCGGATCGGGACCGATCCTCGCCTTCGCGCAGACCTTCCTCACCCAAGTGAGCCCAGCCGATCATCCGGTGACTCTCGCCGCCATCGCCTGTCTCGGCGGCGCGTTCGGCAGGACGATGTCGCCGGTGTCGGCCGTCGTGGTCTATGGCTCGGGGCTGGTGGGAGCGCCGCCGCTCTCCGTGATCCGGCACCTCCTCCCCGCGCTGTTCGCCGGCGGCGTGGTCGCGATGACGGTGGCGCTCCGCTGATGCCCGACTCTCCACTCCTCGAGCTCGATCCTCAGCGCATCGTAACGGAAACGCGGCGCGCCCGCGAGAAGGAGGAAGCGGAAGAAGCTTTCGAGCGGACCCGGCGCAGGATGCTTTGGCAATGTGTGGCGCTTAGCTTTGCGGGGGTGCCGTTGTATGCCTGGAGCTGGCACCTCGCCGACCCGCGGCAGGTCAATCTCTTCGTCACCGCCGGCTTTTTCATCAGCTACGCGCTGCCGTTTTTCCGATGGCTCGCGCATCACGTCAGGACGTCAGATGAGTTCGGACGCTAACATGACCCGCATCGTCGGACCTTCACCGAGCGCGCCTCCTGCGACCGGCGAGCCGCGCTCGGCTCCGCGCGCGCTGCCGGACGACCTGTTGCGGGAGGCCTCGCACCGGCTCGGGATCATGTCGCTGATGGGAGCGGTCCTCTGGATCACGGCGTGGACGCTCAACGAAGTCGCGATGAAGGTGATGACCGGGCAGCACCCCCTGTCCGCCGGATTGCAGGAGTCCGATTACATCGCGATCGTGAGCTCGCTCTTCTCGATCGCGCTGTACGTCTACACCAGGAAGAGCAAGCGGTCGCCCGCCTTCATGCTCGACCTCGGGCTCTGGTATCTCGTCGTGACGGCGGCCGCCATCGGATTCATGTGGCACGGCGAGCCGCCGCCCGCCGAGCGCGGCCCCATGCCGATCTTCCCGATGTTCACCTGGATCGGGCCCCTCGTCCTCATGTTCGCGGCGATCATTCCGGCACCGCCCAAGAAAATGCTCGGTGTGGCACTGGTCTCCGTCTCGATGGGGGCGCTCGGAATGCTGTATGCACAGTGGACGGGAGTCTGGGAGTTCGAGGGCTTCGGCCCGGTGCTTCTGATGCACTATCCCGATTACATGCTGGCGCTCGTCTCCCCGGTGATTTCCGCGGTCGTCACGCGGCTGGGGCAGCAGGTGTCGAAAGCGCGGGAGATGGGGAGCTACCATGTCGGAGACCTGATCGGCCGCGGCGGGATGGGCGAAGTGTATCACGCGACGCACCGCATGCTGGCGCGCCCCGCCGCGATCAAGCTGATCCGTCCGGAAATGATCGCCCGGGGCGACAGCGGCGAGGCGCAGCTCGCCGTCAAGCGATTTCGGCGCGAAGCCGAGGTGGCGGCGAATCTCCGCTCGCCCCACACGGTGGCACTCTACGACTTCGGTATCTCCGAGGACCGCTCGCTCTACTTCGTCATGGAGCTGCTCGAGGGGCTGGATCTCGACGAGCTGGTGCGGACACACGGTCCCCTTCCCCCCGCGCGGGTGATCTTCATCCTCTCCCAGGTCTGCGAGTCGCTGGAGGAGGCCCATTCACTCGGGCTGGTGCACCGGGACATCAAGCCGGCCAACATCCACGTCGGACGGATCGGTCTCCGGCACGATTTCGTCAAGGTGCTCGACTTCGGCCTGGTCAAGTCGGTCGATACCAAGGAGAAGAGCTCCGATCACACGGCGCAGACCGCCGAGGGCATTACGCCGGGCACCCCGGATTACATGGCGCCGGAAATGACGCTCGGCAATGTGGTCGACGCCCGGGCGGACATTTATGCGGTGGGCTGCGTGGGATACTTCATGCTGACCGGGAAAGTCGTTTTCGAGGCGGCCAACGTCTTCCACATGATCGCCCGCCATCTGAACGACCGGCCGGTACCTCCGTCGGAGCTCGTCACCCAGCCGATTCCCCGATTGCTCGAGGATCTGATTCTCTCCTGCCTCAAGAAAAGGCCCGATGAACGCCCCCAGAGCGCCGCCGACCTGGCCCGCGGGCTCGCCTCGGTGCCGGGCGAGCCATGGGGAGAGGACCAGGCGGAGGCGTGGTGGAGGACGCACGGCGAGCGGTCCCCCACTATCGCACGAACGCCCTGAAGAACTCCGCGGCAAAAGGTGAGCTCGAGAGCTGCCCCGCGCCCAGCCGGAAGGGCGCACTCAGCATTTCGTTGTTCGCCATGAGCACGAACGTGAGCTGCCGATCGGGCACCCGGACGATCAGCGTGGAGGTCCCGGTCCACAACCCATAGTGCCACTGCACGGCGTGGCCACCGATCTGCTGGACGAACCAGCCCAGCCCGTACGGAAGCGTGTCGCCGCGCGGGGTCACGATCGCCGAGAACATTCGCGCCCGCGACGCCGATGAAAGCAGCTGATCACCATCCAGCGCGCGGGAGAATCGCGCCATCTCGCGAGGGGAGGAAATCATCCCCGCCGCGGCGCCGAAATGTGCCGGGTATTCAACCGGCACGTTGCGCAGAGCGCCGGAGTAGTCGTAACCCTGCGCCATGAGACCGGCGCTCGCGGCGCGGTCGAGACCCGTGACGTCGAACGCCGTTCGATCGCGCGGATTGGGGAAGGTGAGCCGGAGTCCCAGCGGACGCCGGATCCGTTCTTCGAAGAGCTGGGCGAAGGATTTTCCGGTGACTCGCATGAGCACCGTATCCAGCCGCCCGAAGCGGTTCCCGTTGTAGCGGTAGGCGGTTCCCGGCACCCCCTCCGATGTGTGCGACATCAGGTGCCCCACGCGTACCGTGTCGGACGCCTCAAGCGCCACCCCGAAATCCGCCACCGGCTGCTCCAGCCGGAGCTTCCCCTCGGCCACGAGCTGCATGAGGATGGCCGCGGCAAACGGTTTGGTAAGCGAAGCAAGGTGGTACAGCGTGCCCACTGTGGCGGGAGTCCCCGCCTCCAGATCGCGCAAGCCCAGCGATTGCTCCCACAGCACCGAGTCGCCGCGGAGGACCACTCCCGAAAGTCCGGGAATGTGATACGTCCGGCGGAGCCGCTCGATAGCGCTTCCGAATGCCTCCGACTGCAGAGCCGCGGAGGTCACCGCCGGCCGGCCGCACGCGAGCACTCCACAGAAGAGCGCCGCACCAACTCCCAGAGCCCGGCGCCCGATCATTCGTCTCCCGGGGTTTCGGCGGGATGGAAGAGGAGATCGAATCCCAGGAAGAGCGTTTTGGAGAAGGGGTAGAAGATGAACGGGAGGATCAGCGCCACGCTTCCGCAGGTCCATCCAATGATTCTCCAGGGCGGATCGGGCCAGGTCGCGGCGAGCATGCCGATGAACAGCGCCACGAACGCGAGCTCGGCGGCCGCGATGTTGAACATGTAGGCCCCCACCACGTAGCCCTGTTCCCCGCGGTCGAAGAGCAGCCCGCACTGCGGACATCGCGGCACCATCCTGAACCACGACGTGAAAACTCCGCCGGCGCCGCAGTTGGGGCAGCGCCGGCGGAGCGCCCGGCCGAGAATCCGGGCAACGCCAGGGTGCTTCCGGGAAGTGTTCACCGAATCAATGTACGACTTCCCGGAAGCGGGGTGTCAGCGAATCCGCCGCCGTGCGAGCAAGGAGTCGATCGAATAGTCGCCCGCACCCATCACCGCAAAGGCCAGCGAGGCCGCACCCAGCGCGAGAGTGAACTCGATCCCGCTGGGCATGAAGAACCCGCCCTTGAGGTGCACCATGATGGTTGCACCGAGCATGTTGATCGCGAGTCCCAGCGCCGCCCAGCGGGTCAACAGGCCGAAGACCAATGCGAGTCCACCGAAGAACTCGAGCAGCGCGACGAGAGGCCCGGTGATCTCGGGGAACGGGATCCCGATCTGGCCGAACATGCCCGACACGCCGGCGAGCCCGAAGACAAAGAGCTTCTGCGCTCCGTGAGCCACGAAAATCGCGCCGACGACAACCCGCAACATGGTGAGAGCGGTCTGGGTTCTGGTGGTGGTGCTCATATCATCCTCCTCGAGTGTGAACAGCTTCGCGTTTTCGCGTCTTACAACATCCAGTGTCACAACACGTATATTCTCAAAAAAAACTACCGGCACTTCTGCCGCACTTCGCCCAGCAATTCGATCAGCAACCGGAGCTTCTCGGGTCCGAGATGGCCCAACTGTTCCTGGGCGACTGCGCGCATTCCATCGTGCAGCTCCTCGAGCAGATCGAGTCCCGCTTTTGTGATGCGTGCGGTGACGAATCGGCGGTCATCTCCCTCGCGGGCCCTGGCCACCAGCCCCATCTCCTCCATCCGGTCGAGCAGCCGCGTCGCATCGGGTACCCGCGCGATCAGCCGGTCGCGAACCTCGTTCCGGCAGAGCCCCTCTTTTCCGGCCCCCCGCAGGATCCGCAACGCATTGTACTGTGTCGCCGTAATCCCTGACGGCTTCAGCACTTCCGACACCCGGTAGTCCAGCTCCGCCGAGGTCCGCTTGATGCTCAGACCCGCCTCCTGCTCCAGGCTTTCGAACGGCTTCTGTTGTTTGAGCTCGGCTTGCAGTTGGCTCGGCATGGCAGAGAAGGTAGGTGTTATAACACCCTATGTCAAGAGCCAGCACGGAAAGGCCCTTCGCTGTTGCCTGCTGCCAGTTGCCAGCTGCCTTGCCTATAATCTCAGGAGATGAGCCTACTCCAAGCCGTTTCCGAAGTCGCCGCACTGGCTGGCGCTCGGGCGCTCTCCTTCTGGCGCCGAAACCTCGCCGTCGAGTGGAAGTCCGATGGCTCCCCGGTCACCCGGGCCGACCGGGAGGGGGAAGCGTTCGCGCGCGAATGGATTGCCGCGCGTTTTCCGGAGGACGCGATCGAAGGGGAGGAGTTCGGAGAAACCCCCGGCACCAGCGGCCGGCGCTGGCTCATCGATCCCGTGGATGGCACCAAGACTTTCGTCCGCGGAGTACCGCTCTGGGGAAGTCTCATTGCCGTCGTCGCGGGCGACACCGTGCTTGCCGGCGCGGCGGCCTTTCCCGCCGTCAACGAGCTGATCTCGGCCGCGCCCGGAGAAGGATGCTGGCACGAGGGCGGCCGAGCGAGCGTCAGCACCGTCGCCCAGCTCGACGAAGCGACCCTCCTCACCACCGATATCGGGGCGTCGGCCCGGCTCGACCGGCAGGCGGCGATCGAACGGCTCGCCCGTCGCACCGCCATCGCACGCACCTGGGGTGACTGCTACGGATATCTGCTGGTGGCGACGGGCCGTGCTGAGATGATGCTCGATGTGCGAATGAATGACTGGGACTCGGCGGCGCTGCTTCCCATCATCCAGGAAGCCGGCGGCGTGTTTACCGATTGGGATGGCCGAGTGACCGGACTGGGGGGGAGCGCGATCGCGACGAACGCGCTCCTGGCCGTCGAGGTGCGGCGGTCGCTGGCTACTTCCTGACCGCTCCCGCCAGCAACAGGTCGAGCGCCGCGCGATCGAGCAGTTTGCCCCCCTGCACTACCGCGTCGATCCGCATCGTATTTCTGATGTTCACCAGCGGATTGGCGTCGAGGAGTACCAGGTCGGCGAACTTTCCTGCCGAAATGCTGCCGAGCGATCCTTCCATTCCGAAATAGCGGGCCGGGGCGATCGTGGCGGAGCGAAGCGCTTCCGCCGGGGTGAGCTTGGCGTCTTCCACCAGCAGCCGAAGCTCTTCGTGCAGGCTGAATCCGGGATACACCAGCACTGATCCCGCATCGGTGCCGGCGAGCAGCGTGACGCCGGCGTCCTGAAGTCCTCGTACGTCGATCAGATTACTCGCATACGTCCGCCGGGTCGCCGCGGCCAGCGCGGAGCTGGTATCCCGCGCCCGCTCCTCGAGCTGCATCCGCCACCATCCGAGCAGCCAGGGCGACGCGTAGCGCTGTTCGGGAGATCGTTGCTCCGCCTCGGGTCCGAAGAGCACCCTGAGGCCGGAGTCGCCTGAGACCAGGACCGCGCGGGAGACCACCAGCGTCGGTGTGTACCAGAGTCCCGCCGCCGCGAGGTCGCTGTACAAAGCGCCACGCTGGGCTGCGGGGAGGGTGTCGTGCGGCGGATTGAAGGCGTGTTCGACGTCCTGTTGCCCGGCGCGGACCGCTTCGGCCAGCGTGAGCGATGGCTGCTGATGCCCGGCGACCTTGAGCCCGGCGCGACGGGCCGCACCGAGAATGCCGAGCAGGGCGGCCCGCGACGCGGCCGTCCTGATCTTGACGAAGTCGACACCGAGCCGGACCAGTGAGTCGATCGCGCGCTCCGCCGCCGCGGAATCGGCGACGCCGATCCGGTAGGGAAGGATGCGCGGCGCGAGCAGTCCCCCCGCGGCGCTGTCGCGTTGCCGCACCCCGGCGAGATACCGGGGACTCTCGAGGATCGGGCCGGCGGTCTTGATCCGCGGGCCCGTGAGGCTACCCGCCGCCATTCGCGCTTGCCAGGCGCGGGTGCTGTCGATGTACCCGCCCATCTCGCGGACGCTGGTGACACCGTGCGCGACCAGGAGCGGCAGCGCGGTGATGCCGGCGTTCATGAAGTGGACGTGCATGTCCCAGAGACCGGGAATCACGAACTTACCGCGCGCGTCGATGACCCTGGCGCCGGCGAGTGAGCGCGCAGCACGCCCGACGGCGACTATCCGGTCACCCTGGATGACGATGCGCTGCTCGGCGGCGACGGTACCGGTGACGGGATCGACCACGCTGACGCCGCTCAGGACCAGCTGCGCCGGCGTTTGCCCGTGGAGCGATGCCGCGAGGAGGAGCAACAACATGGGCGCCGTTGATGGTGTGAAGAAGAGAACAGGCAACAGGCAACAGGCAACAGTGATTCCCTGCTGCCTGTTGCCTGCTCCCTGCTGCCTTGCTTCTAAATAATAGAGGATCGCCGCGAGCGCGCGACGATCCCCGGACTGCCTGTTGCCTGTTGCCTGCTGCCTCTTGCTACACAGGTCGTCTCCCCTGAATGACCCGGACGACGACCACAATGAGAGCGATCACCAGCAGCACGTGTATGAATCCACCCATCGCATATCCGCTGACCAATCCCAGCAACCACAGGATGACCAGGATGACGGCGATTGTTTCCAGCATGGGGTATCCTTTCCGCAACAAGGTCAAAACACCGGCACGATGAGACGTGTTGGGTCTGCCCCGTGCAACCGTCTCTGCTCTGGGTGACGTCGGGTGGATGCTTTTCAGCACACAGGCGGACAGGCGCCGGACCATGGACCGATTGTTTTACAGGCTGTTCGACCTCGAGACGAGGCTCCAGCCCTGGCTCCGGCCACTCTACCGGGGAGCGGTGTTCATTTTCGGTCTCCTGCTCGGCTGGCAAGGGAAGCTCTTCTTCCTTGCGATCCTCGCGGTGCTCTTTGCCCAGGCTGGACCACTCCAGGGAGTGCGTATCCTGGGAAACTTTCTGGCGATCGCGATCTTGTCGGGCGGAGCCGGAGGTATCGTGTCGGGAGTCTTCGAGCCGCTCGGCCGCACCGGGCGTCTCGGCGAATGGTTCCGCTGGGCGCTCACGATTTTCGCATACCTTGCGACCATCTCCCTTCTGCTGCCCCCGGTCCCCTTCGCATTGCCCGATCCGGCCTTCTTCTGGGTGGCGGGAGTCCTCTCGGTCGGGGGGGCACTCGCGCTGGTGTATACCGACGACAGGGGGCGGAGCCGCCTCCCGCCCCACCAGTTTCGGCTGGTGCGCAACCTTGCCTCGCTGCGCGTCGCACCGGACCGGATATGGACCGTCGCGAAGGAGCGACTTGAGCGTTACGAATCCCGGCGCATCGCACTGGAAGAAGAGAGCAGGACCCGGCCCGCCGCGAGGGAGGAGCTCAAGGAGCTGCTCCGGGTCATGAGGACGGATATCGGACATGCGCGAAATGGCCTGGAAAGGTTCGTTCGGCTGATTGGAGCGGATCAGGACAGTTTGCGGGAAGCCGATGCCTGGCTTGACCGTATCGACGAACAGCTGGCTGCCGCCGAGGCTTCACCGCGACGTCTGGAGTGACCGCTCCGCCGGCGGCGTAACGGGCTTCTGGAGGCCGGGTCCGGCGTTGCGCCTTTGCGCCTTTCCGCCTTTGCGCCTACCATAGAGCACCATCCCTGTGACAACACGATTCTTTGCCCGACTTCCCCTCGGAGTAAAGATCCCGCTTGCCGCGGGGGCACTCGTGCTCGTGGTTGGCATCGTGCTCTCCGCCGCGGCGTATGTCGCTGTCAAGCGGGCTATGCTCGATGGCGCCCACGACCGGCTCACTCCGCTGACTTCCCAGCTCGCCACCAATTATCTCACTTCGCTGGCCCAGCTTCGCGGACGGGTTCGGGCCACATCGGAGCACCCGGCGATTTCCAGGTTCCTGGCGGACTCGTCTCCAGCGAACCTGGCCGGCGCGCTCGAGGCGCTCCAGCCAAAGGCGCCCCAGGATTCACTGGTGATGGCGACCGAGCTCACCCAGGATGGCGCGATACTCCTTGCCGCGGGCCCCGGCGTGGCTCACATCGCGGCGCTTGCCGATCGCGCGGGCATTCCCGCATCGGCGGAGCACCCCGATTCGGTGGCCTTCGGCAACTTCCAGGCGATTGGGGATTCGCTGCTCGTCGTCCCCGTGGTCGCCCCCATTCCGAGTCGCCCCGGAGTACAGCTCGTCCAGTGGAGAAAGGCGGTCGCCGCGCCCCGCATTCAGGAGCAGGTGGCCACGATCATCGGCTCCGATGCCCGCCTTGTCTTCGGCAATCAGGACGGGAGTCTCTGGACCGATTTCAATCGTCGATTGCCCGCCCCGCCGATTGACCCGCCGCACCTTCGCGGGCTCCTCACCTATCAGCGACCCGGGCATGAAGAAGTGCTCGCGTCGGTGGTCCCGCTGGCGGGCACGCCATGGGTTTTCGCGGTCGAGTTTCCCAGCCGTGCTGTCGTGGCGCCCGCCAATGCTTTTCTTCGTACCATGGCCCTGATCGCGGCCTTCTGCCTGACGGTCGGCCTGGTCGCGGCGTGGGTCATGAGCCGCCGGCTCACCGCCCCGCTCACCCAGCTCACCGTGACGGCCGATGCCATCGCCAGTGGGGACCACACTCGCCGGGCCGGGCTTTCCCGCGCCGACGAGCTGGGCAAGCTGGGTCGTTCGTTCGACACGATGGCGGCCCAGGTCGACGAATCCCGCCAGCGCCTCGAAGAAAAGGTCGCCGCTCGCACCCGCGAGCTGAACGACGCACTGACCCGGCTGCAGGAGACCCAACAGGCGCTGGTCCGAAGAGAAAAGCTGGCCCTGCTGGGTCAGCTGGCCAGCGGCGTGGGGCACGAATTGCGGAATCCGCTGGGGGTGATGAGCAATGCGGTCTACTATCTCGATGCGGTGCAGGCCGACGCGCCCGCCGACGTGCGGAAATCTCTTGGCATGCTGCGCGAGCAGATCGTGCTGTCCGCGAAGATCGTGAACGACCTGCTGGATTTTTCGCGGATCACTCCGGCCGAGCGCCTGCCGATACCGCTGGAACACATCGCGGAAACCCAGCTCCGGCGCCTTGCCCCACCCGACTCCATCAAGGTCACCCGGGATTTCCCCGAGTCCCTGCCACTCGTCCATGTCGATCCGGTGCACGCCGGCCAAGTCGTCCTGAATCTCCTGACGAATGCGGTCCAGGCCATGAGCGAGGGCGGCACGCTGCATTTGCGGGGACGGGTGGTGCCGGAAGGAAAAGTCCTGCTCGAAGTCTCGGACACGGGACCCGGCGTGCCACCCGAGCATCTCGACAAGATCTTCGAGCCCCTCTTCACCACCAAGGCGAGCGGGATCGGCCTGGGTCTCGCCGTGTCGAGAACGCTCGCCCAGGCGAATGGGGGCGACTTGGCGGTCGCGAGCCAGCCAGGGCGAGGGGCGACATTCGCGTTCGTGATGCCGGCCGCGGAGTCGCGCTAGGACGCCGCCGGTTCAGGGGGCGGGGCCGTACGAGACGGCTCACGGGCACCGAGGAATTCTCCGACCGGGGCCAGCGCCTCGATGTGATCGCAGTAGATCTTGAAGACCGCCATCAGCGGCACGCCGATGAACGCGCCGGGGATGCCCCAGATCCACCACCAGAACGCCAGCCCCACGAACAGCGCGACGTTGTTCAGCGCGAGGCGTTTGCCCAGCACCAGTGTGGTCACGATGTTCGCCTGAATCAGATTGGCGAGCAGGAACGCGGCGGGCACCATCAGGATGTGCGCGAGGTTTTCGAACGTGGCAAGGGCCACGACCGAAAGCAGTGCGATCATGATGAGCGCGCCAAGATAGGGAATGAACTCGAACACCGCCGTCAGGACTCCCCACAGAAACGGGCTCGGCATTCCGAGCGCCCACATCGCCCCGCCGACCATCACGCCCTCGATCATGTTGAGGCCAAGGTTGGCGAGGAGATAGACCGAAATCGCCGATTCGGTCTCCCGGGCGATGCGCACCGCTTTTTTCTTGTCGGTCAGGTGGGGGAGCACCCGAATGACCTTCTCGAGAAAGAGATCCCCTCCGGCCAGCAGGAAGTAGAGGAGGATCAGCACCTCCAGGACGGCCGCAGCCAGACGCTGCGTCGATCCGAAGAGGCGCGAGGCGACCGTCGGGCCCATGACGACCACCTCCGTCGGTTTGTCGCCGGTCACCGCGGTGGCGGTCACGTCTTCCACCTGCTTCGCGGTCTTGGTCATCCTTTCCAGCGGCTTCAGCAGCTTTCGGATTTCCCGCTGCGCCTTCGACAGGGTTGTGGGAAGTTCCTGGCTCCAGGTTGTGACCGGCCCGGAGAGCTGGTACACCGAGAAGGCGGTGATTCCGATGAGTCCGAGGACGACGATCGCGGCGCCGAGGAAGTTGGGAATGCGCATTCGACCGAGCAGCCGCACCGCGGGGCTCAGCAGGAAATTGAGCAGCACGGCGAAGGCGATCGGCAGCAGAAAGGAGCGGGCGAAATACAGGGTGTAGAGCACGGCGAGCACGGTGAGCACGATCAGCGCCACCGTGGTGCCGGAGAGTGAAGCCTTGCCGGTGTCCTGCTGGGGCTCGTCCATGGTCCGTCCGCTACCTGGTGAGTTCGACTGTGGTGCGGACGAACGTAACGCCTCCGGACGCACAGGCCAGCGAGTATTTCCCCGCGGCCCAGCGCTGCCGGGGGAGGAGTGTGAGCCGCTGGCGCAGGACGATGGCCCGATCGCCCGGGGCGACATTGACCGCCTGCGGGCCGGTGTCGGCCAGCGCGGCGTTCCGCGAGTTCAGCAGCCGGCAGGTGAATGGAAAGGTGGTGCCGCCCCGGTCGCTCGGATGATCGAGCAACGCGACCAGCCAGAGGGAGCGGACCCGGGCCGCGCTGAAGGTCACATCGGGTACCGCTTCATCGTCCGGTGCGGTTTCCGCGCCCTCGAAGATCGCGGCACTCGTCAGCCTGGCGTCGGCACCGGGCAGCTCCGGCTCACCCGTCACGGTGAACCGATCGGACAGGGCAGCGCGCGCACCGACCAAGCACTCCACCCGGTAGGTACCACGCGACCGGGGCCCATCCAGCGCGCCGAGCGCCGCCGATCCCCGCAGCGCCCGGTCGCGCACCTCTCCGTCCATCGTGAACGCCGAGGCCCCTCCAGCAGGGTCGCTCACATGACACCGGAAAACGGTGGAGTCGGCGGCGGCGCGCAGCGGAAGGCTCGCGTCCACGAAGAGACTGTCGAACGCGCCGATGTCGAAGGTGGTGCCGTAGGCGTCGGCGGTGCCGCTCTTCCTGGCAAAAAACCTGAGCGTACTTCCCTGCACCGGCACCAGGTCTGCAGCGGCCACTTCGAAAGACCCTGCCGCGAACTCTCGTCCTTCGTTCCCGCAGGACACCCGGTAGCTGCCCGCCGGCCAGCTGCCGGGACGATCATTCCCGATTCCCTGCGCGTGCACCGAACCCGTCCAGCCGGCGGGAATGCGCCGCTCGACGGTGATGGGGCGAACCGTTCCGTCGGGGAAGGTGTATTTGCACTCGACCGGAAAAGTCACCGGCGCCGGAGCACCCGGGTATACGAGTCCGAATTCGGTCTTGATCCAGCGCGCCGATCTGGCATCGAAGCGGGTGCCGTAGCGCCGCGTCTCGACCGGAAGCCGCTCCGTCTGGCTCTGGAAGAACCGAAGGTGAGTGAGCGAAGCACCAAGCGCGCCGACCGCCGCGCGTGCTCTGACAACCTTGAATTCCGACGTCGCGACCGTCTTGCCGTCGCCCTGGCAGACCACCTTGTACGTCCCCTCGGGCCACATCCCGCGGTTGCGGGCGCCCCACCCCGCCGTGTGATAGGAGCCGACCCAGCCCGGATCCACCGATCCACGCACCGTGGGCGTCCGCGCCGTCGAATCGGGGCCGTCGAAGCGGCAGCCGATCTCGAACGCGATGCTTCGGGGTGCGCGCGGGTATTCGAGCTCCAGCTCGATGTTGATGAACCGGGTCGTGAGCGCGTCGAAGGTGCTGGTAATGACCCGGTCCTTCCGGTCCGGCACCTCGCCGCCGCTTTCGAAGAGCCGGAGGGCGGTCACTTTCGCCTTGAGGCTGCCGACGGCGACACCGCTCAGCACGGCGGGGGTCTTCGCGTTTGGATCGATGGCGGGTGCGGCCGGTTTTGCCGGAGGACGGGCCGCGGTCCTCCCTCCTGCTGCTGGGGGGGCGACGGGCGGAGGAGCGGGACGGCCGATCTCGAAGGCGCCCGTCGCGATGATCTTCCCGGCATGCCGACAGGCGACCGGATAGTTGCCGGCGGCCCAGCCCCCCGGTGTCTCCCCGCCGGTGCCGCCGGCGTGGACCGAGAGCTCCCATCCCGCGTCGGCCTGCACGTCGACCACCGCCGTACCTGCCGGTGCACCGCTCGGAGCGGTGAATCCGCACTCGATCTTGAGCGCGGTCGCCTTTTCCGCCGGAGGATAGGCGAGGCCGATCTCCACGTAGACCGAACGGGTGGCCGCGCTGTCGAACCGGGTTCCGTAGTGCCGCTCCAGGACGCCGGGGAGGACTCTCCCGCCTTCGAAGAAGCGAATCCTCGTAACCCGCGCGCCCAGTGCCGGGATGGCCGGTGTGGAGTCCTGCCCGGAAAGCGGTGCGAGGGGAATGAGCAGCGCGAGCAGCGACCTGCCCGGCATCCTCACGACGCCTGCTCTTCGCTCATCCGAACCAGGATCGCGTAGCGCAGCAGACCCCATTCGGTGTCGATGCCGAGTGCCTTTCGAATCACCTGGCGGTGGAACGTCACCGTCGGCATCGTCACGCCGATCTCGGCCGCGATATCCGCGGTCCGTTTCCCCTCACCGATGAGCCGCACGATGCGCCGCTGTCGCGGGGTGAGCTGGGCGAGCCCCATCGCCGAATCGGGGAGATACGCGCGGAGGCTGGCGTGCTTCGGAATCCGGCTGGAGACAAACCGCTCTCCGGCCAGTACTGCCTGAAGCGCCGTCTTGAGCTCCGGAATACCCGCGTCTTTCGGAACGAAGCCGTGCGCCCCCGACTGCAACGACGCGTCCGCCATTACTCGATCGGCGTGCATTGTGATCACGAGAATACGAATCGCCGGGAGCTCCGCCTGGAGGTCGGCGATGATCTCGAGACCGCTCCGGTCGGGCAGGCTGAGATCGAGCAGCACGGCGTCGGGAACCAGCTCCCGGCACAGGGGGAGGACGGCGTTACCGGTGGTCAGGGCGCCGACGATGTCGAACTCGTCCTGCAGGGCGAGCCGAAGCCCCTCCAGGAGAAGCTGGTGGTCGTCCACCAGGAGGATGCGCCGCTTGGTGCTCACTCGGGATTTCCCCCCGACGCCGGGAACGAAAGCTCGACCGTGGTTCCTTCGCCGTGTCGTGAATTGATGGTGAGCGTTCCGCCGGCGATGGCGGCGCGTTCCCGCATGCCGATCAGGCCGAGGCCGTCGGCTGCCCGGCGAGGCCGCGCGTCGAAGCCGCGCCCCCGGTCCGAGATCACCAGTCGAAGCGCGCCATCGGGTCCGCTCACGGCCAGGGTGGCTTCGGCGGCGCCGGAGTGGGTGGCGGCGTTGCGGAGCGCTTCCTGCGCGATGCGGTAGACGGTCAGCGCGCGTTCCGGGTCGGCGGGAATGGGGGTGAGGGGGATGTCTGCCGTGACCTGCAGTCCGAAGCCGCGCTCGATGTCGCCGCACAGCCCCTGGAGCGCGACATGCAGCCCGCCTTTTTCGAGCAGCGCCGGATGGAGCCGGTGAGCCAGTCCCCGCAGCGCCACCGACAGATCCTTCATCTCCTCCTGAATCGATTCCAGCCGGTGTGCCTGAGTGTCGGACAGCGGGGGCTCGAGCGTGCGGACGACATCGACTTCCCTGCCGATCAGCGCGAGGCGCTGCACCGCGTCGTCGTGGACCTCGCGGGCCACCCAGGCCCGCTCTTCCTCCTGCGCCTTGAGGAGGCTCCGGGAATAGGCGCGATGCATCGCCAGGAAGCGACGCTGATAGATCACCAGCCCCGCGCCGAGGGCGGCGACGAGGACAACGACGGTGATGACACCGGCGACGTAGGTCCAGAGGAGCGTAGCGGGAGAAGCGGGCACCAGACTCCTCGAGCGATGACCACATTAGAGACGATATTCACGACCGCCCTGACCTTGAGCATCGAAATGACGAGGTCCGGCGATTCCCCGATCAGCATACGTCCCAGCGGGCCGAGAGTGGCAAGAGCTCCGTACCGAAGGGATAATCCCGCGCAGATCCAAAACCAGTCCCGCTGGAAAAGATTTCCTTGCTCGTCCCGGAGGAGCAGAAGCAGAGTAGCCAGACTCGCCGCGACGATCAGTATCGACTCTATCGGACCCCGCACCAGGCTGAATGTCGTCAGACTCTCGACAAATACGACCAGGACGACCACTGTTGCCACGAAGGCCACCGCCAGCGTGCGGAGGATTTGGCGGCCGCGGTCAAGGTGCCAACAGGAGAGGGCGAACAATAACGTACTCACTTCGACGGGCGCGGCCACGTAGCTCATCCAGTGGTTGTTCTGCTTCCGGAGCGCGTAGACGAGCATCGCGCCGTCGATCAACAATCCAATGAGCGCCCAGGCAAAGATCCACCGGCGAGCTGGCGGAAGCCGCCTCCCATAGCGTAGCCCTGCAGTCAGTACGAGTACCTTCGACGCTGCCGAGACGTAGGCTATGGGAGGAATCGCCGCCATCGTTGCCTACGAATTCAGCGAGTTGTTGGTGCCGCAGAAGGGCGGACACAGGAAGCACTCCTCCATCACCACGCCTTGCACCATGTCATTCCCGTCCTTGTCCACACCTACGAGAATCAACGTGTCCTGTCCCAGCGCGTTCCGACCGTAATAGTACCGCAACCCGGCGCAGCCAGGCTGGGCGAGCAGCTCATCGAGCTCTTTCCGGAGAAAGAGTCCACCCTTTTGCGCCCGTTTCGCCGCGCTGCGGATCTGATCGGCGGCGGCGCTCAGTGCGATGCGATGACTCTTCGGGTCGGGGAGTGCCATGGGACGCTCGCTTGTAGAGGAAGGCGAAAGGGGGCGGTGCAACGCGCAACGATGCCCCTCTCCCTCCGGACGGGCAAGGGTATTCCCAATTCGCACCTATGAGATCTTATAGGTCCCGACCTATAAGATCACATAACGCAAACCGCTGATGAGATGTTACAGGTTGCCCCCCTCATCCCCCGGCTTCGAGATTGCCTCCGGACACTTGCAGAGGGGGGCATGATTATTCTCTTTGCCGGGTTGGGTAGCTATCGGGAAGAACCCGAACAGCATAGGGGGGCTTCCGGCATGCTCACGATCGTCCAGGCCGAACGACCGGAAGATCTCGAGGCCGCGCGCTACCTCATCCTGGCGCACGCCGCTTCGCTGCGCGAACACCCCGGCTCGGACCAGGTGCGCGCCGATGCCGAATCTCTGCCGGGACCATACGCGCCCCCGCGGGGCCGGCTCTACCTGGCGCGACTCGACGGCATGCCGGCGGGCTGTGTCGCCTTGCGGCCCCTCGAGGAGACGGTGGCCGAAGTCAAGCGGATGTTCGTGATCTCCACCGCGCGGAGGGTCGGGGTCGCCCGGGCGCTCATGGAGCAGCTGCTCACCGACGCTTCTCGGCTGCACTACCACACGATCCGGCTCGGGACATTGCAGGAAATGACCGCCGCGCAGGCCCTCTACCGCCGGCTCGGATTCGTTCAGATTCCCCGGTACCGCCCGGACGAGATGATCGACACCGTGTTCTTCGAGCTGCGGCTTTCCCCCTGAGCCCCCCTCACCTCTCACCTCTCACCTCTCACCCGAATGGCCCCCCTCCCAAACACTGACCCGGGAGGTATGCTTAGAGCGCGGTCTCACCCGGGGAGTCCCACCATGAGGCGCTTGCTCGGGTCGATGCTCGCCGCCGTGATTCATCTCTCTCCGGTCGCGGCGCAGCCGGGTCCCCCGGTCAACGAATTGCCCAACCCCTATCGGACCGTCGAAGGCTGGGCCCGGATGCCTCCGGGTAGAACCTGGGGCTCGACCAGTGCCGTCGAGATCGACAAGGACGGTGTGAGTGTCTGGGTCGCCGAGCGCTGCGGCGTCAACAGCTGCGCCGGATCGACCCTCGATCCAATTCTCAAATTCGATTCGACCGGGACACTGACGAAGAGCTTCGGTGCCGGACTGATCCTGTCCCCTCACGGCATCTTCGTCGACCACGACGGCAACGTCTGGGTTACCGACTGCGCCTGCACCGGAACCACGGAACAGCGAAATACCCCCGGCAAGGGTCACCAGATCTACAAATTCAGTCCCGACGGCAACCTCTTGCTCACCCTCGGCAAAGCCGGCGGCGCCCGGGAGCCGGAGTACTTCTACCAGCCAAACGACGTCCTGGTGGCCCCGGACGGCAGTATCTTCGTGGCCGAGGGACATTCTTCGGCCGCCACCGCGAACGCGCGGATCCTGGTGTTCGGAAAGGACGGGCGTTTCCAGAGAGCCTGGGGGACCAGGGGGAGTGGCCCGGGACAGATGGATCAGCCCCACGCGCTCGCCATGGACCGAAGGGGCCGCCTGTTCGTCGGGGATCGGAGCAACAATCGCATTCTGATCTTCGACCAGCGCGGAAACCTCCTGGATACCTGGTCCCAGTTCAGCCGCCCGAGCGGGATCTGGATCGACAAGGACGACAACATCTATGTCGCCGATTCAGAATCGGGCTCCGTCAACCCCGCCCACGGTGCGTGGAAGAGGGGAATCCGGATCGGGAGCGCCAGGGACGGCACGGTGACGGCATTCATCCCCGACCCCGCGGAGAACGCGACCAATACGAGTGCAGCTGAGGGCGTTGCCGTGGACGCCAGGGGAAACATCTATGGGGCCGAGGTGGGCCCCAAGACTTTGCGAAGGTACGTCAAGCCATAAGGGGGAATGTATGAGCGTCAAACAGGCGTTGTCGCGACGGGGATTCGTCGGCGGAGTGACCGGAGCTCTGGGCCTTCTGACTCTTGATCCGAGGAAGCTCCTCTCCCAGGCCGCGGGCCAGGCGCCGCGCCCGCAGCGGGCCTCGGTCGACGAATACGACCTCCTCGCCAAGCTCGCGAACAACGAGAACCCGTACGGCCCGCCGGAATCGGTGCTCAAGGCAATGACCAACGCCTTCAAATATGCCAACCGGTACGGGTATCCGGATGGGGGAATCGTCGAGGCGATCGCGAAGCATCACGGCGTCCCGGCCGAAAACGTGATGCTGGGTGCGGGCTCCGGCGAGATTCTGGACGTGGTCGGCACCACCTTCCTCATGGACGACAAGAAGATCGTCGGTGCCGATGTCTCGTACGACGTGCTGTACCAGCACGTCACCGCGCTCAAGGCAGACCAGATCAAGGTGCCTCTGCTTCCCGATTTCCGGCAGGACATTCCCGCCATGATCGCCGCGGTGAAATCGAATTACCGGGACGTCGGTTTCGTCTATCTCTGCAGCCCGAACAATCCCACCGGACGCATCGTGACCAAACAGGAGGTCGCCCAGCTCCTCGACGGCATCCCGTCCGACGTGCCGGTCCTGATCGACGAGGCCTATTTCCATTTCGTCGATGATCCGAACTACGCCACGTCGATTCCCTATGTCCTGGAGGGACGGCAGGTGATCGTGGCGCGCACCTTTTCGAAGATTTCGGCGCTCGCAGGTATGCGCCTGGGGTATGCGATCGCTCCGAGAGGGCTGCTGCAGAGAATGCGGCCCTACAGCGTCGGCAGCATCAACGCGATCGTGAAGTGGGGCGGCGTTGCGGCGCTGGCGGACGTCGACGCGCAGAACACCGTCAAGAAGACGACCCTCGCACTCCGGGCCAGGACCACGGCCGATCTCACCGGGTATGGATACGCAGTGGTTCCCTCGGATGCGAACTTCTTCCTGGTGCATCTCCGCCGGCCGGTGCAGCCGGTCATCGCCGAATTCCGCAAGAAGGGCGTGCTGGTGGGCCGGCCATTCGCCGGGCTGCCCGAGCATGTGCGAGTGTCGGTCGGGACGGCGGAGGAGATGAGCCGGTTCATGACCGCCTTCAAGGAGATCCTTCCTCCAGCCAAGTCGGTCGGGGGCGGGTGAGAAGAGGTGAGAGGTGAGAGGTGAGCGGTGAGCGGGAAGAGCGTTTCCCGCTGACCGCTCACTGCTTACCGCTCACCGCAGTTCAGATTTCCCCCCGCCGCGCCAGCCCGGCGATGCGCTCGCCGGCGCGAAACGCCAGGGCCATGATCGTCATCGTCGGCTGGCCCCGGCCGGAGGTCACCAGGCTGCTTCCGTCGCAGAGGAACAGGTTCGGCACATCGTGGGTGCGGTGGTCGGTGTCGATCACCGACGTTCGAGGATCCTTGCCCATGCGGCAGGTCCCCAGCAGGTGGGCCGTAAACGTCGCCGTCTCCGCGGGATAATCCACCCACTTCTTCTCTGCACCGGCGGCATCCAGAATCTCCATCGAGCGGTCGAGCAGGAACTGGGAGATCTTGATGTCGTCGGGATGGTCGTTGTAGGTCACCCGGATGACCGGCATCCCCCAGGCGTCTTTCACGCTGGGGTCGAGGCTGATGCTGTTCGCCGGCACCGGGAGCGACGTGGTGTGGCCCGCTACCAGCATCGACCGGTTGAAATACTCCCCGACCATCCGCTTGTATTCGCTCCCCCACGTCGGCGCGTCCTTCGCCAGTCCGTCGAGCGCCCACTTGATCGGATAGGTCTGAAATCGCGCGTCGATCCCGCCGCCGCCGTAGAACCCGCGCTTCGGATCGCTGTCGTAGAAATCGTGCAAGAGCCGGGTGACCTGAATGCTTCGGTATTCGTTCAGCGGATGCTCGAACAGCCCGTAGGCTGCCGCCCCGACATTGAACATCAGGGTTTTCCCGACCCGGCCGCTCGAGTTGGCGAGGCCCTGCGGAAACCGGTTCGACTTCGAGTTCAGCAGCAGTCTCGGCGTTTCGGCGCCATTGGCGCAGAGCACCACCGCCCGGGCCCGTTGCAGCTGCTCCTTCTTCCCGGCGTCGAAATAGATCACCCCGATCGCCCGTCCGCGGGCGTCGAGCTCGACCTTTCGCGCGTAACTATTGGGGCGGATTTCGCACTTGCCGGTGGCTTCGGCGACCGGGATGACCGACGCCAGACTCGAGCTCTTGGCGTTGTATTCGCAGCCGAACTCCATGCAGTACCCGCAGTGCTGACACGCGTTCCGTCCGTTGAAGGGACGCGAGAGGATGGCCATCGGCGCGGACTGGGGATGCAGCCCGAGTTTCCGCGCGCCACGCTCGAAGAGCACGCCGGATGACTTGATCGGCATCGGAGGGAGCGGATAGGGCCGGGAGCGGGGAGGATCGAATGGCCCCGGTTCGCCCGAGACTCCCACTTCCCAGTCGACCTTGCTGTAGTACGGCTCGAGATCGGCATACGTGATCGGCCAATCCTGAAGGTCGGCACCGGGAACGCCGCCTAACCGGCTACGCTCGATAAAATCGATCTCGTGGAATCGCCAGAAGTTGGCGGTGAAGTGCACGCTGCTCCCGCCGACCAGCCGCGCATAGAGCAGAGTGCCCCCGCCCACCTTCGCGATGTCCTTCGGGGTTTTCCGCCAGGTGACCGGGCCCGGGTTCGAGATGCCGTGATTGAAGGAATATTTGAATTCGTCGTGCTCGAACTGGCTCGGATCGAGCCGGGGTCCTTGCTCCAGCACGACGACGGAGAATCCCCTCGAGGAAAGCTCCTTCGCCATCACCCCGCCCGCCGCGCCGGAGCCGACGATCACGAAGTCCACTTCGGTCGAAATCGGATAGGTCACGCTGGGACGCGTCTGCACCGGTCAGCCCCCCTTCCGCGCTTCGGCATCGTAGTGGCCGAAGGGTGGCTGATAGATCCCGTGTGCCTCGAAGCCCAGGAGCTTCCACCCCACCTGATTCCGATTGCCGTCGTAGGAAGGGTTGGCAAACATGCCGATCACGGTGGCGTCGCGGATCTCCTTGAAAAACTCCGATTCCTCGCGGGACTTGAGCAGCTCATCCTGCCGCTCGGGCGCGAGTTCCGCGAACGATGTCGTCCCGGGCCATTTTGCCCGGGCGCGTTTCTCGAGGTCCGCGAGACCGGCAAGCACCGGAGCTTTGCGCGGAGCGGCGTACGTGGCGAGCGCCTTGTCCATGAAATGGATGACGCCGGCTTCTTTCGCCCCCGGAGTCCCGTCGGAAGGGAGAATCCGCATGGCGATCGCCTCGAGTCCGGCCGCTTCCCCCGGACTGAGTGCGGCGAACCGGTAGGGCGGAGGGGATGCGATCGTCTGGCGGGCGTGCGCCAGCGCGGCGTGCACCATCTCCGGGTCGGCGGCGAGCCAGGCCGCTCCCGCTGCCCCGGCGGCCGTGAGAAAGGCGCGGCGAGTGACGCGATCTTGCATCGGTATTCCCGGAGAAGGCTAGGGGAGCCTGAGTGCAACCAGTGAGGTACTGTTCCCTGCGCCGGTCGCGAAGACGATGTATTGCTTCCCCCGATGCATGAACGTCATCGGCACGGCGGTGGTTCTGCCTGGAATCACGACCGCGCCGACCTGCTTGCCCGTTGCCTTATCCACGGCGAACAGCATGGGCGTCGCGTCGGGCATCCCGCCGCTGCGTCCGGTTCCGTAGATCACCAGCGTCTTCGTCGTAATGACCTGCGCCTGGCCCCGGCTGCCGGCCGGGGGCAATGTCACCCCCGCGAACAAGGGGTCCTTGCTCTCGACGGGAGCCCTTCCACCGTTGGCAGTCCACCAGCTCTTGTCCCCGGTGTGCATGTCGTACGCGGTAATGCCGCCGAGCGGCTTGGGCTTGAGGATGGAGACGCCGGCGAGCAGCGACAGCGAGCCTCGTCCTTCGAATCCGCCACCCCGTGTCGTCGGCGCCTGGTAGCCCGGCGGCGGCGGGAGGGCGCCGATGAGCCCGCAATTGTCGCGCGGCGAGCTGTAGCGGAATTCCGAGCAGGGATCCTTCTGCAGCTGGATCGTGCTGAGCCCGGTCTGCCCTCCGACATAGATCATCCCCGTTTCCGGATCTGCCGCTGCACCGCCGTCGATGTTGACGCCGCCCGAAGCGCCGGGGGCGTACCATGCGCACTTGAGGCCGCCGGGCGAGCTTCCATCGCTGAGTGGCGCGGGGATGTAGTACGGTCCCATGACACAGCGCTTCGCCAGCTTGAGCGCCGAATCCTTGATGGCCGGGGTGTAGTCGATCAGGTCTTCTTCCTTGAGGCCCTGTTGCGCGTACGGCGCCGGCCGGCTCGGGATCGGCTGGGTCGCCGAAGTGCGCTCCCCCGGTACCGCGCTCTGCAGCACCGGTGTCTCCACGATCGGCCAGACAGGCTCCCCGGTGACGCGATCGAACACGTACATCCACCCCTGCTTCGTGGTCTGCGCGAGGATCTTGCGCGGCCGTCCGTCGACGCTCACATCGAGGAGATTCGGCGCCATTGGCGTGTCGTAGTCCCAGATGTCGTGGTGGACCATCTGGAAGTGCCACCTGCGCTTCCCGGTCTTCACATCCAGCGCCACGATGCTGTTGCCGAACAGATTGTTTCCGGGCCGATGGCCTCCGTATTCGTCCAGCAGCGGCATGCCGACCGGGATATAGACCAGCCCCAGCTCGGCGTCGGCCGAATAGGTGGCCCAGGCGTCGTTCTTCCCGACCCCTTCGGTCCCGATAGTCGAGCCATTGGTCCAGGTGTCGGCGCCGAACTCCCCGGGCTGGGGCACGAGGTTGAATTTCCAGAGCTGCTTCCCGGTGCGGACGTCGAAGCCGCGGATATATCCCGGAATGTTGCGGACCCGGATCGGGTAATAGCCGTGAATGGAGGAGTTGCCGACCACGATCACGTCGTTCACGATGATGGCCGGCGAGCTGTTGGCGATCTGACCCAGCGCGGGATCGATTCCGATCGTGCCGTCGGCTCCCGTCTTGGTGACGGGATTCCAGGTCTCCCCCGGGCGTGCCCGGCGCGCCGGCGCCGCGTCGCTGATGATGAGGGAACCGGAGTCGTCCACGGCCAGCGGCACCATCGGAAGTCCGAGCCCTTCCATGAGGTCCACCACTCCCTGCCTGCCGAACCTGGGGTCCGGAACGCCGGTCTTCGCGTCGAGCGAGGCCAGATGGTAGCCGGGAGTAACGACGACGACGCGCTCTTCCCGCCCGTCCGTCCAATAGGCCAGTCCGCGTCCGGCAAACTGGCGCGCCGCCTTCTGCCACCGGATTCCCTCGTCCAGCCGCCACATCCAGAGCGTTTCGCCGGTGGCCGGATCGAGCGCCGTCGCCACCCGGCGGGTACTCGCCACGGTAAAGAGCCGCCCGTTGGCGTACAGCGGAGTGGTCCGATAGTACTCGTCGCTCCCGAACGCTCCCGCATTCCACTGCCACATGACCTTCAGCGAATCGAAGTTGGCGGCGGTGATCTGGTCGAGTGGGGAATGTCGTGTGCTCCAGAGATCGGCGCCCCACACCCGCCATTCACCAGGAACGTTGCCGCGAGCTCCGGCTCTGGTTTGTGCATCGACGGCCGCAACGCCCAGCGCTCCGCAGGCCACGCAGAGGAGAGGAAAGACTCTGGCATGCCGCCGCATCGTCATCGGTGCCTCTGGTGTGAAGTATCGGGGGCCGGTTTGAAATTGATCCGGATTTGTGCGAGCCCGCTCGAATCCGCCGGGAGCTCGACCGGGCCCGGCGGCATGCCGTTCATTTCGAGAATGTAGGCGAGCACGGCAGTGTATTCACGGGGTGACAGGCTTCCCGGCTCGCTTTTGGGCATCGACTCCTTCACGAAGCTGAAGAGCTCCCAGAACGGACGCCCTTCCCATTTCGCGGTGAACTCCGGGCCGGTATGCGAACTGGCGGTGTGACAACTGACGCAGTGCATCACGTAGAGGACTTTTCCGCTCACCGCCTGTCCCGCTGAATACACGCCGGTCCGTGTCGAGCGGGTCGAGTCCGGCGTGCCTTGCCGCGCGAAGGCCGGGGCCGGGATGGCGAAGGCGCACAACACGACGAGAAGAACCCGTCCCAGGTCCTCACGGGGCCGCGAAGGGGCCGCGGCGATTCCCTCGAGATCGCTTCGACCCCGAAGGCTCCTCGCAATGACATGCATCAGCCAGGCGGCGCCGGCCACGACCAGGAGCAGGATCAGCAGGCGCATCGCATCCCGCAACAGCGCCGCATCGAACACCGGCCACTCGACCTGGTATCGCCGAAGCGTGGCCCAGCGCTCCGCCGTCCAGTGCCACGCCGAATGGGCCACGACAGCGGATAAGAGGATCGTGCCGATCCGCTCGGGCACTCTCCGGAATAACCACCCGAGAACCGGCACCGCCAGGGCGACGAGGACGACTTGCCCGAGCTCGACTCCCACATTGAACGAGAGCAGCGAGGTGGCGAGGTTGGCGCCGGCAAACTGGAGAGAATCCCGCAGGTAGAAGGAAAAGCCGAAGCCGTGGACCAGTCCGAAGCCGAAGGCCAGCATCCAGCGACGCTCCAGCCGCGCTCCGACGATGTTCTCGAAGGCCATGTAGAGAATCGAGAGCGCGATCAGCGTCTCGATGAACGGCGCGAACCAGAGGGCCGTCGGAGCCAGTCCCAGAGTCGCGGCGATCAGGGTGATCGAATGCGCCACGGTAAAGGCGGTGACGATCGCGATCAGGGGGCGGAGTCTCCGAAACGGGATCACCAGGCAGAGGAGAAAGAGCAGGTGGTCGATCCCATCGAGGATGTGGAGGAAGCCCAGCTTCACGAACCGCAGCGCGGTGTGATGCCAGCGCGGATCGAGCCGGACGAGACCCGGATCGCCGGAGAACCGGTAGGCTCGCTCGCCGCCGCCGGGGGGAAGGAACCGAAGCACCGTCGTGGTCGACTGCCCAAGGCGCGCCAGCGAGGGGCGAATCGAGAAATCCGACCGGTCCGATGCGATCGGATACTCCAGCAGGATGTCGAGCAACCCTTGCTGCCAGACCAGCTCCGTTTCCTCCGGCAGCGAGGGGCCCGTGATGCCGGCGACCGCGTGCGCATAGCTGTCGAATGACCGATCCGATGGCAACGACACCCGGGTGGCGACGAGGCGCACGCTTCCGAGCACGCGGCCGTTTTCACGAAGCTCGATAGCGTCGGCAATCCAGAGCCTGGCCGCGTCGTCGAGGAGCGCGCCGCTACGGGCGAGGTCGAGGTACCCTTGGCCGCGCACCGGGAAGCTGATGTCGCGCATGGCCTCGAGCGGAACCCGCACGACGAGCCTGAGTGTGCTCCCCTCCGGCCGAACGAACGCGAGCACCGTCACGCGGGCGGGAATGTCGTGCGCCGCGAGTGGCCGAGGGGACGCGAGCGAGACTCCCGCCATCAGCGCGGCCGCGAGACCAAACCGGGATGTCCATGCACTCATATCGAGAGTATACTCTCTCCGGAACCCCGGGGCACGGGGGTTCGGCTTCCCGTCATGGAGGATTGAATGAAGCACGCACGAATCCTGGTGCTCGGGAGCTCGCTGGTCATCGCCATCGTGGCGCTTGGGGCCGGTCAAGCCGCCCTCGAGGCGGCCCAGGACAGGATGGTCGATGCGCCGGTGTTCGAGGTGGATCCTCTCTGGCCGAAACCGCTCCCGAACCATTGGATCCTCGGCTCGGCCATCGGCGTCGGGATCGATTCGAGGGACCATGTGTTCATCGTGCACCGAGGCTACGCGACGCTCACCGCCCGAACCGAAGCCGGACTGGATACCAAACCCCCGACCGGCGAGTGCTGCGCCGCCGCTCCGCCGATCCTCGAGTTCGACCCGGACGGCAACCTGGTCAACTCCTGGGGCGGCCCCGCGACGGGATATGATTGGCCGCTCTCCAATCATGGAATCGCGATCGATCACAAGGACAATGTCTGGATCGGTGGAAATGGAACCTGCACCGACTCCCTCGTTACCGCGGCGGCCTGCCCGACGAGCGGGCGGATCGATTCGTTCATCCTGAAGTTCACACACGACGGCAAGCTGCTCATGGAAATCGGTGTGCCGCACCAGGCCATGAACAGCGGCAGCATGACGAGCTTCGGGCGAGTAGCCAAGATCTCCTTCGACCCCGGCGCGAACGAAGCATTTCTCGCCGACGGCTACAGCAATCACCGGGTGGCCGTGATCGATATGGATAACGGCAAGATCAAGCGATTCTGGGGAGCCTATGGCAAGACACCCTCGGACAGCAATCTCGGCCGGTACAATCCGGACGCTCCGCTGGCCCAGCAGTTCCGTAACCCGGTCCACTGCGCCGAGCCGACCAACGACGGGCTGGTCTACGTGTGCGATCGGCCCAACAACCGGATCCAGGTGTTCCACAAAGACGGCAGTTTCGTGAAGGAAGTTCGGATCGCACCGATGACGCTGGGTGACGGTGCGGTCTGGGATATCGCCTTCTCGCGGGATCCCGGTCAGAAGTACCTCTACCTGGCCGACGGAAAGAACGAAAAGATCTATGTGATGGACCGGCAGTCGCTCGATGTCCTGACCAGCTTCGGCGACGGCGGACGCCAACCCGGCCAGTTCTTCGCGGTGCACAGCATCGCGACCGATTCGAAGGGCAACATTTTTACGACCGAGACCTACGAAGGAAAACGGGTGCAGAAGTTCGTGTATAAGGGTGTCCGCCGGGTCACGGCGAAAAACCAGGGGGTCGTGTGGCCGAGACCATAGGCCGCTCTTGCCCGGGCTCGCGCCATTTCTTATGTTGGAATGACGAACGGCGGAGCCTGAGCTCCGAAAACATTACCCGCACGGCGAGGTCTGTTTCCACGATGCGTCGTCACTATGTGATCATGATGGCCGCCAAACTCGGCACCCAGGAATTCGGGCACGGAGTGCGCCCGACCGCCTCGGATCCGTGGATTGGCGTCCGGGGCGATCGCATCGCCTCCACCCGGAGAAAACGAGCACCTTAGGTCAAGATCAGATCGCGTGATCCTCCGCCTTCCGGGTGCTCCGACAGACCTGGAAGGCTTTTCGTTTTGCACAGTTGATCGAGGATCGCGCCATGGAAACCCGAACAGACACACTCGACGAGCAGATCGTCACCAGGTACACCAGCCAGCCCTCGCGCCTGCCGGCGGAACTTCGCCGGAGGCTCGAGACCGCCTGGGATGGCCCCGTGGTGCTCTACGCTCTTGCCGATCTCGATCCCTCGCTTCGGCTCGCCGAGACGTGGGTGGCCCTGGGTACGGCCGAGGTCGCCGTGGCGCGGCTCCGTCCGGAAGGAGCATGGGAAGTCGATCGCATTCCGCGCCGCCGCATCGCGGCGATTCGTGAGCACCCCGGACTGTCGGCCACCACGCTCACCCTCGCGGCGGGACCGGACGAACCGGCCCTCGCGGTGCTGCGCTACACCAACCGGCAGCGGCGCGCCTTCGAGAATCTGCGCTTCGTGCTCGACGAAGGACTCGCCGAGCGTGTGGTGGAGGTTCCCGACGCCGATCTGGAGTACGCCCGGTCGGTGGCGCATCCGGTGCGCGACGCGCAGGCGCTGGTGGGTGGCCGCCCCAAGGCGGTGATCTGGCGACTGCTGGGCTATCTCCGCCCCTACCGCCGGGAGCTCACCCTCGGCATGGCCGCCGCGACGCTGATCACCCTGGTGAGCCTGATCCCGCCATGGCTCGCGGGTTATGTCCTCGACCGGCTGGTGGCACCGGCGCGTACCGGACGCCTGCCGATCGAACGGGCGGCGACGCTCGCCTGGATCGCGGTGTCGGCGATGGCCGCGGTCTTCCTGGTACGGCAGGGCGCGGCGGTGATTCGCCTGCGCCTCATGGCGATCATGGGCGAGTGGGTGGCGCGTGATCTCAGGACCGAGCTCTATGAGCATCTGCAGAGCCTGAGCCTGTCGTTCTTCTCGCGCAAGAAAACCGGGAGCATCATCACCCGGGTGTCCGCCGACACCGACCGGCTCTGGGAGTTTCTCGCCTTCGGAGTGGTGGACGTGTCGCTCTCGGTCGTGATGCTCGCGGGTCTCGGCGTCGTGCTGGTCGGCCTCGACTGGCGCCTCGGCCTGGCGATGGTCACGCCGGTGCCGGTGTTCTGCTGGCTCATCTGGCGGCACGGGGAGTCGATCAACCGGCTCTTTCTCCGGGCGTGGCGGAAGTGGTCCCGGGTCAGCGACGTGCTGTCCGACACGATTCCGGGAATTCGGGTGGTCAAGGCGTTCCACCAGGAAGACCGGGAGGTGCGTCGGTTCGGCGAGCGGAACGAGGATGTGACGGCGGAGTTCAACCGCATCCACCAGTTGTGGACCGGGTTCTGGCCGCTCCTGATGCTCGGCGTCCACGCGACGACCGTGCTCGTCTGGGTACTCGCGGTGCCCCGGCTGCTGGGTGCCGCCGGGCCGCCGCTCACCACCGGAACCTTCGTGGCGTTTCTGCTGTATGCCACGATGTTCATCGCGCCGATCGAGGTGATCGGGCAGATCGCGCGCACGATGAACCGGGCCACGACGTCGGCGCACCGGGTATTCGAGGTGCTCGACACCGAGGCGGAGATCACCGATCGGGAGGATGCCGTCCGGCTCTCGCCGGTGCGCGGACGGGTGAGCTTCGAGCATGTGACGTTCGCCTATGACGGCGTCCGCCAGGTGCTCCGCGGGGTCAGCTTCGAGGTGGCGCCCGGGGAAATGATCGGGCTGGTGGGGCCGTCGGGCGGAGGAAAGACCACGGTGGTCAATCTCATCGCCCGGTTCTATGACGTGACCGGCGGGTGCGTGCGAGTGGATGGCGTCGATATCCGGCAGCTGGACAGCGGCGATTACCGCCGGCAGATCGGGATGGTGATGCAGGATCCCTATCTGTTCCACGGCACCGTGCTCGAGAACATCCGGTACGGCATGCCGGAGGCCTCGCTCGACCGGGTGATCGCGGCGGCCCGTGCGGCCAACGCGCACGATTTCATCAACAAGCTCACCCACGGGTACGACACGGTGGTGGGTGAGCGCGGCCTCACGCTGTCCGGCGGGGAGCGCCAGCGGGTGTCGATTGCCCGGGCCATCCTGCATGACCCGCGGATTCTGATTCTGGACGAGGCGACCAGCAGCGTGGATACGGAAACCGAGCGGCACATCCAGGAGGCGCTCGACCGGCTGGTGGCGGGGCGGACGGTCTTCGCGATTGCGCACCGCCTCTCGACCTTGCGGAAGGCGTCGCGGTTGTTCGTCTTCGAGGATGGCCGCCTGATCGAGCAGGGCACCCAGCGCGCGCTGCTGGAGATGGAGTCGGGGACGTATCGGCGGCTGCATGAGCTGCAGGTGGAGCTGAATTGAAGTCTGAAGTCTTCAGTCCTCGGTCTGAGGGCTGAAGACTGAAGACTGAAGACTGAAGACTGAAGACTTTGAAAGGAGGTCGCATGATCACGGCAGCACGACTACACGCCACCCGCTA
>Ga0070707_100000860_pt1 | contig 30160 bp, 26 predicted proteins | sample KBSK5502metaG_FD_65468 | JGI IMG/M metagenome (GOLD analysis project Ga0070707, IMG submission 65468) | Corn, switchgrass and miscanthus rhizosphere microbial communities from Kellogg Biological Station, Michigan, USA - KBS K5-50-2 metaG | ecosystem: Host-associated > Plants > Roots >... | reverse complement strand
ATCCGCGGCCATGTTCTTACGCTTGTGCTCAGCGCGCTGATTCCCGCATCATTCTTCGTCTGGACGATCAGCGGTCATTTCGACGCCCGCTCGGTGATGGAACCTCATTTCGGCTGGGCCCAAACCGACGGCGAATTCAAGATGCCCTTCTTTCGATTCTGGTTCTTTAACTTTGGAATCGTCGTCCCGTTGGCGCTGACACTTTTCGGCCTGACCGCGTGGCAGATTTTTCAATTACGTGAAACCAAACGCTTCGAATTGTTCGCCACGGCCGCCGTCGGGCTCGGCCTTTTTGCGTTTGCTTGCTGGCGATTCGGAAAACATGGATTCGCCTGGACCTCACTGATCCTGGTTCTCTTCGGATTGGTCGTGATCGCTTGGTGCGTGTTTCGCTTCCTCCAAGATGGAGTGGGCTGGAAAGAAAAATTACCCGAAGACGTCGCATTCATCTTCGCCGCGACCGCAATTTTCATTTTCTTCGTCTCAGTCAAGACCGCGCCGTGGATCTGGGACAATTTGAAAATCGGAATCTGGGCCTATTTCATTCTGCTTCCGTTTTTGTGGACGAAATTAATCACGCAATGGGAGAAACCGATTCGCGCGGCGGTTTGCTTCGCGCTGTTCGCGTCGGGATTTGTCAGTTTGTTCGGCGGTCTGGCCGCTGGTAAAGGCGGATTTGGTTTCGCGAATCGTGGTGAAGTGGACGCCGTCGCGAAGGCCGTCGAAAAAATCCCGCTCGAAGCGCGGTTTGCCGCCTGGCCGACTTTCAATCACCCGTTACTGCTCGACGGGCGAAAAGTCGTGATGGGATATCCCGGCCATCTTTGGACGCAGGGATTTGAAGATTACGGCAAAACGCAGGACATGCTCACGAAGTTGATGCAGGGCTCGCCGAATTGGCGCGATCTCGCCCGAACATTGCAAGTCCGCTATATCTTCTGGGGAAGGGAAGAAAAACAAAATTACGCTTCGAGCACGCGACCGTGGGAAAAATCGGCAGGCGTCGCCGCTTCCGGAACTTGGGGCAACATTTACGATTTGGAATCGCCGCAATCGGAAGCGCCACCGGCAACATCGCAGTGATTGTCGATCAACGCGGCGCCGGCAGGGCGTTCAAGACCAGCTGACCAGCCGCGACTTGTTTGCCGTCGACCAACGCTTCCACTTCAAATTGAAGGAGTTCGTTAACCGCGCCGATTTTTGTCGCGCGTAAAATTATTTTGTCGTCCGGCCGCACCGCGCGAAAAAATTTCATCTGCCGGATCGCGGAAAGGAGAAACCGCGGCGCTTTACTTGCTTCATGCGCTGACGCGGCCGCGATTCCCGCGGTTTGGGCAAGCGCTTCGGTCAAAATCACGCCCGGTACCAGCGGATCCCCGGGAAAATGTCCTACGAACATTGGATCTTCCTTTGAAAATTCCGTTTCGCATTCCGCCGACACGCCCGGTTCGCACGCCGTTAGCTTTTTGACGAAAACAAACGGGGGGCGATGCGGCAGGTTGGAGAGAAAATCAGAAGTCAGAGGTCAGAGATCAGCTAGCCGTTGACGAAATAGGCGAACTTCCAACTCCCTTTCACGCGCGTGATACCGGCGCGATAGCCGTCGTAATTCAGCGAAGGATCGGCAAACTGCGGCGGCGCGACCATGTAGCCTTGATACTTCACAAATCGTTCGGACAAGATTCCTTCCAGCTCGGGCCAAAGATTTTCCTGGTCCCAATATTGAAACACGCCCGGGCCGGCCGCGCTGGGCTCGATTCCTTCCATCTTCGGCTCGTACTTGTAACCAAAAGTCGGAGTCATCATTGATTTGATGGTTTCGATATCACGCTTGGCCACGGCTTTGCGAAGCCGTCCGACAAATGCTTGAAAATCGACATCCTCCGGTTCCCGCAGGTTTGCTTTCGCTTTTTTCTTCAGCGCGGCCTGTTGTTTCGCCTTTTCTTTTTCAGACGGTGTCTGGCATCCGGTGAAAACAAACGCGAGCGCAAGCAAACTCGTAAGCAGGATCCTCATTGCGCCTAAACCTCTGTCACGTTTGTCATTTGGATTCAAGAGCGGACGCGCACGAATCTCTCGCCCGGATTCGCGCCGGATGGGTGAAGAAGAAGAAATAGATCATGCTCACAAGATCGACAATCGACGCTGAAGGACTCACCACCCGGCGCGGCCCGGTCCTCAGCGCGGCGAAGACATTCTCAACAGTCAGCTCGCCCGGCCGTGGAATGCTCGTGTAATGCCGGCCGAATGCGTGCAACTGGTGCGCGTCGGAAGTGGCGATGAGCGGTTTGCCGAACTGCTCGGCCACTTTCACCGCCCGCCGGTTCAAATTAAAAAGCCCTTTGTGAAAATGACAAAGCTCGATCGCGTCGAAGCAATCGATCTCATCGAGCAACCGTTCGCCGATCGAACCCCCGAGCACGTAAAACGGATGCGGGGCAAAGGTGAAGATCGACAACCCTCGACGAGCGCGCAGTTTCCGGACATCGTCGAAGTTTTTTAGCGCGGCGACTTCGACTGGACTCACGTTCAGCAAGATGATGTCCGCGCCCTGCAACCGCACTTCGGCCGCGGAGATCAGTAAAATTCCCATCGCCGCCGCGTCGGCAAAAACTTCGGCGCGATCGAACACCGCGTCGTGCAAAGTGATCGCGAGAGCTCCAAAACCAAGTTGTTTGGCGCGCTCGAGCAGTTGATGCGCCGAATAATCGATCACGTCCTTCGGATCATCGAGCGTGTGAATGTGCAGATCGATTTTGATCCAGTCTTCGTCGCTCCTGCTCATGCTCTTGCTCATGCTCATACTCGATTTGTTTCGATCAGGAGCAAGAGCATGAGCAGGAGTAAGAGCCTGCGACAGATCGCTTGCGAGCCGCGTCCTGCCATTTACTATTTACCAATCACGATTCACGTGCCCACGCTCGGGTGGTGGAATGGCAGACACGTACGTTTGAGGGGCGTATGCCGAAAGGCATGCGGGTTCAAGTCCCGCCCCGAGCACGAGAATTTTGGCCAGTTAAAGATTTAGCCGAAATTGTTTTGTTCGTTAAGCAGCTGGCAAAAAGGGCTTTAGCGGAATGTCCTCCACCCCCCCGAAAGTTCCGAGAATCCAGCGTCTTCTTGAGATTCGATTCCTTGCCGATGCCACTTCCGCGCAAAGACAAACCGCGACCGGCCAACAGTAGCGCCGCAAAAAAAGCAGGCGGCCAAACTGTGTGCGCGCTTTGCGGGCGGACGATAAAGGGCGGCTCTGGTGATGAGCCGGTCATCTACAGCATTTGCCCAAACTGCAAACGACTGCCCCACCACAATCCCGGCTTGATCGAATCATTTCGCTAGCTCAACTAAAATCGCCTTTTGCACGTGCAACCGATTCTCCGCCTGATCAAAGATCGTCTGCGCGTGGCTTTCAAAAGTCTTCTCATCGATTTCCTGGCCGCGGTGCGCCGGTAAACAATGCATCACCAGCGCGTCCGGTTTCGCCAGCTTCACCACTGAATCGTTGATCCAGTACGGTCCGAGCTCCGCTTCGCGTCGAGCCTCTTCCGCTTCTTTTCCCATCGAAACCCAAATGTCCGTGTAAAGCACATCCGCGCCTTTCGCCGCCGTCGCGACGTCATCCGTGCAACTCACCCGACCGACCGCCTGCTCGAGCAGTTTCTTTTTCGGCTGATATTTTTTGTGCGACGCGATCCGCAATTCAAAATCCATTTTACCAGCCGCGAACAGCCACGAGCGCGCCGTGTTGGAAATTCCATCGCCGATATATGCGACTACTGTCTTTGCGATTTTACCGCGCTTCTCGATGATCGTGAAAATATCGCCGAGGATCTGGCAGGGATGCTCCTCGTCAGTCAGGGCATTGATCGTCGGCACGCCGGAAAATTCGGCGAACTCTTCGATGTCGCTCTGCGCGTAGGTCCGAATGACCGCGCCATGGATCATGCGCGCGAGCACGCGCGCGGTGTCCTTGATCAATTCGCCGCGGCCGAGCTGCGCGTCAGCTGCGTTTAGATAAATCGTTTCACCGCCAAGCTCGCGAATTCCGACATCGAACGAAACTCGCGTGCGCGTTGATGGTTTGGAAAAAATCAGCGCCCAGGTTTGTCCAGCGAGCGGCTGCGCCGAAATCTTACCGCGATTTGATTTCAGTTCCGCGGTTCGTTTCAGGATCCGCTCAATGTCAGCCTTCGAAAGCTGCTCGATGCTTAGTAAGTGCTTCATCTTAATCCAGCCACAGATTCACACAGATGAAACACAGATGCGCCACATAACCAATTCATTTCAGAATCTGTGAAAATCTGTGTTCATCTGTGGCTATGTCTTTTTTCCAAGATCGACAATCAATTGTTCGATGATTCGCAATCCTTCTTCCGCTTCACCGCGTGACAAGTTCAAAGCTGGAAGCAAACGAATCACCGACGTGCCGGCGGGCACGGTCAAAACATTTCGTTTGTGCAATTCCTTCACAATGTCCACCGCCTTGAACGGCGGCTGAAATTCGATCCCGATCATCAAGCCGACGCCTCGGGCCACTTTGATTACTTTCGGAAATTGTTGCTGAAGCTTTTGTAGTTCGCGCAAAAGGAATTCGCCGATCCCACGCGCATTCGCCGCCAGATTTTCGCGCTCGATCACGTCGAAAATCTTCAGCGCGACCGCGCAAGCGAGCGGCGTCCCGCCGAATGTGCTCGCGTGCGTGCCGGCCGAAAGCACATTGGCGAATTTCTCGCGGACCCAAAAAGCGCCGATCGGAAATCCGCCGCCCAGAGACTTCGCCATCGAGACGGCGTCCGGGACAAGATCGAGATCTTCGTTTTCCAAAATGCGCTGCCAGCTTTGAAATTTTCCGGTGCGGAAATGTCCGGCTTGCACTTCGTCGAACAACAAAAGCAAATTGTGTTCGTCACAAAGTTTGCGCAGCCCGATCAAATATTCCGGCGTCGCAATCGTGATTCCGCTTTCGCCCTGGACCGGTTCAACCAAAATGGCGGCGGTCGATTTTGTAATCACGCGTCGCATCGACTCGAGATTGTTGAACGGCACGTGTTTGAATCCCTCAACGCCGGGATCGAATCCCTTTTTGATTTTCTCCTGCCCGGTCGCTGCGATTCCGGCGAGCGTTCGGCCGTGAAACGAATCGGTCGTGGTGATGATTTCGTATCGGCGATCGTCTTGTCCGAATTTTCGAGAAAGTTTGAACAGGCCTTCGTTCGCCTCGGCGCCGCTGTTGCAGAAAAAAACGCACCCCGGCGCGATAAGATCGACAATTCTCTTCGCGAGCTGACCCTGCGGCTCAGTATAATAAAGATTGGAGACGTGGATGAGCTTTTGTGATTGCTCGGCCAGCGCTTTGGTGATTTCGGGATGGGCGTGGCCCAACGAGCAAACCGCGATGCCGCCGGCGAGATCGAGATAACGCCGGCCATCAATATCCCAAACGTAGCTCCCCTCGCCACGCTCGAGCACGAGATCGAATCGCGCATACGACGGAACGACATTTCGCTCGAACAATTCACGAATGCGTTTCGTTTCGTTCTGCACGATTGCCGACGGCGGAGCTGGAAGAACTTCTTTCACAACACGACCTCCGTTCCGACGCCTGCGTCCGTGAAAATTTCAAGCAAGACCGAATGCGGAATCCGGCCATCCACGAATTGCACTTTTTCCACGCCACTCTCTATCGCCGTGATCGCGCTGTCGACTTTGGGCACCATTCCTTCGGCGATCACGCCGGCTTTCTGCAATTTTGGAACCTCGCTCGCCTGCAAATGCGTCAGCAAAGTCGTTTCCTTTTTCGGATCGCGCAGCAATCCCGGCACGTCGCTCATAAAAACCAAACGGCGCGCTTTCAACGCAATTGCGGTCTTCGCCGCCGCGATGTCCGCGTTGCAATTGTAAATCTTTCCGTCCTCACCGATCGCCGTCGGACTGATCACTGGCGTCACGCTGCGGCGGATGCATTCGCGAAGCGGCTCCACATTCACTTCGGAAACTTCGCCGACAAAACCAAGATCAACATCCGGCTTTGGCGAAAATTTCTTAGACCGAAAAATCTCCGGACCGGCAAAGCCGCGCGCCTTGCCGCCGAAATCCTGGATCGCTTTCACGATCTCGGGATTGATTTCGCGCGAGAGAACGCGATCGGCAATTTCCGCGCCGGCCGCGTCAGTTACGCGGTAGCCGCGCACGAATTCCGATTTGACGCCAGATTGCTCGAGCGCGCGCGTGATTGCTTTTCCGCCACCGTGGACAACGACTGGATTGATTCCGACGGCTTCGAGAAAAACGACGTCGCGCGCGACTCGATGCCGTTCTTCCGGATCGGGCGAGTCCATAAAACTGCCGCCATATTTCACAACGAAAATCTGGCTGCGGAAGCGCTGGATATACGGCAACGCTTCGAGCAACGTGGCCGCCTTCGAGATTATTTTTTTCATCAACCGCCGAGCGTTGTCGGATCGTTCACGTCGCCCTTGTTGAACATGACGTAGTTCTCCGTCAGGTCCGCCGCGTAAAGCGTGAACGCACCGCGGCCGAGATGAAGATCGATATGGAGATCGAACTCAGGCGCTGAACTAATTTTGGCCAAGTCTTTCAAGGCGACATTTGTCGGACGCCCGTGCCGAAATGCAAAAAGAATTTTGCGTTTGTCGGGCGCGGCATAACCCACATCGACCTTCGTCTCATCGACACTCGCTTTCGAATAACCAAGCGCGCAAAGAATCCGTCCCCAATTTGGGTCCCCGCCACACCAGCTTGTGCGCACAAGCGAGCTGTTGGCGATTGATCGCGCCGCGATTTCCGCTTCGCGATCGTTCGGCGCGCCGCCGACATGGAGTGCGATAAACCGCGACGTGCCTTCGCCATCGCGCACAATCATCTTGGCGAGCTCGAGACAAACAAAATTCAGCGCGCTTTGAAATTTCGAATTTCGAATTTCGGACTTCGAATTTTTAGCGAGCCCATTCGCCAGCACGATGACCGAATCGTTTGTGCTCATGTCGCCGTCGACAGTGATGCGATTGAAGCTTTGTCCGACCGCGATCTTGAGCGCGCGATTGAGCGAAGCGGGATCGATTACCGCGTCTGTCGTAATGAACGCGAGCATCGTTGCCATGCCCGGCTGAATCATTCCCGCGCCTTTACAAATTCCGCCCATTCGAACTGTCGATTTTCCAATTTTGAATTCGACCGCGATTTCTTTTCGGCGCGTGTCGGTGGTCATGATCGCTTCCGCGACTTTTCTCGCGTTCGATGTCGATCTTGCAATGCGCGGTGCGCATGCGCGGATGCCGCGCTCAATATTTTTCATCGGCATCGCGACGCCGATTCGGCCAGTCGAACAAACCAGAACGTCAGTCGCGCTGATTCTTCTGTAGCGGCGCTCTATGAGCGCCGTCTCTTTAGATTTTCGGGGGTCATAGACCGCCGCTACAGCATCGGCGGTCAAACGAGTCATCGCTTCGGCATCGCGCATTCCTTGCGAGCCAGTCGCCGCGTTTGCGTTTCCCGAATTGACAACAATTGCGCGCGCGAAATTCTTTTTCGCGCGTTGACGACTCACTTTGGCTGGCGCGGCACAAACCTGGTTTCTCGTAAACATTCCTGCGACCACGGCTGGAACATCGGAGATGATCAATGCGAGATCGTCTTTCCGGCCTTTCTCGGAACCTTTGCCGGTGCCGAGTTTTTTGATGTCACAAAACACGGACGCGCATTTGAAACCGCGCGGCGCGCAAATCGATCCCGGAATTTTTCGAAACGAAATTTTCAAATCAGCCCTGCGGTCTCGGAAACTCCGAGCATCAGATTCATACATTGCACAGCCTGGCCGCTCGCACCTTTGACGATGTTGTCGAGCGCGCTCATGACGACGAGGCGATTCGTGCGCTTGTCGAGCTTCCAGGCGACATCGATGAAATTTGTCCCAACGACATTTTTGGTATCAGGCAAGCGTTCTTCGCCGAGCAAGCGCACAAATGGCTCTTCGCCATAGGCGCTGCTGAAAATTACCGACGCGTCCAAATTTACAACGTTCCCGGCAATGTCGGCGTAGATAGTGGTGACGATGCCGCGATTCACCGGAACGAGATGCGGGGTGAATTGAATCACAACTTTTTCATCGGCCAGGATCGACAATTCCTGTTCGATTTCCGAAAGATGTCGATGTTTCGGAACGCCGTAGGGCCGCACGCTCTCGTTGCATTCGGCAAAAAGATAATCGGCCTCGATTTTGCGACCTGCACCGCTGACGCCGCTCATGCTCGAAACCAGGATCCTGGCGCGATCGATCGCTTTCCGGCGAATGAGTGGCCGGAGCGGAATTAGAATGCTGGTTGGATAACAACCGGGGCACGCGACGAGTTTCGCGTCACGAATCCGGTCACGATAAATCTCCGGCAAACCGTAGACCGATTGGCCGAGCAGATCCGGCGCGGGATGATCGTGTCCGTAAAATTCTTTGTAAACGTTGGCATCTTTGATTCGGAAATCCGCGCTGAGATCGAGAACACGCGCGCCTGCGGCGAGCAGTGGCTTTGCAAATTCGGCGGCGAGACCGTGCGGTAGCGCGAGAAAAACAACGCCGGCTTCGCGCGCGATTTGTTTGGCATCGGAATCGGAAAACTTGAGCGCGTTCGCGGTTTTGTGATGAGCGATGCGGGGAAAAACTTCGGCCACCGTTTTCCCGGCCAATTGGCGCGACGTCACGGCGACAAGATCGACATTCGGATGCGCGAGAAGCAGGCGCACCAATTCTTCGCCGGTGTAACCGGAAGCGCCCACCACCGCGACTTTGGTTTTTGTCACAAGGCAATGCGTATTTCGTCTCGCCGGGATTGCAATTGGAATTGTCGGCAAACTCAGCGTTGCGCTTCGGACAGCGAAGCGGCTACAGTTTCGTTATGGAGCTTCCTTTTACTATCATCGGCCTCGCGGTGCTGGCCGTTTTCGGTCTCGTTTTTGCGATCGTTCTTTTCAACTTTTTCGGGATCTGGCTTCGCGCGCGCATCGCCAACGCGCCAGTCGGCATGGGAAAAATGATCGGGATGCGGCTTCGACGTGTGCCGGTTGGATTAATTGTCGACAATCGCATCACTGCGGTGAAAGCCGGTATCGAAGTGGCGAGCGATCCGCTGGAAGCGCATTACCTCGCAGGTGGCGATGTGACTCAAGTCATCCTCGCGTTGATCGCCGCCGACAAGGCCGGCATCTCGCTCGATTTCAATCGCGCCTGCGCGATCGATTTGGCGACGAAAGGTACCGGGAAAACGGTGCTCGAAGCCGTGCGTACGAGCATCAACCCAAAAGTCATCGATGTGCCTAACCCTTCGATGGGCCGGACGACCATCGACGGTGTGGCCAAGGACGGGATCGGCGCGAAGGTGAAAGCGCGGGTGACGGTGCGCTCGCATCTCGATCGATTCGTTGGCGGGGCAACCGAGGAAACGATCATCGCGCGGGTGGGCGAAGGCATCGTGAGCGCAATCGGTTCCGCTGATTCATACAAAGACGTGCTCGAGAATCCCGACCGCATTTCGAAAGCCGTGTTGGCGAAGGGACTCGACAGCAACACGGCGTTTGAAATTCTTTCGATCGACATCGCCGACGTCGATGTGGGCGACAATATCGGTGCGAAATTGCAAAGCGAACAAGCGGATGCCGACAAGCGAATTGCCCAGGCGAAAGCGGAAGTGCGCCGCGCCGCCGCCGTGGCAGTGGAGCAGGAAATGAAAGCGAAGACTCAGGAGATGCGCGCCAAAGTCGTCGAAGCGGAAGCGCAAGTGCCGATGGCGATGGCGGAAGCATTTCGCGCGGGTCATCTCGGAATCATGGATTATTACCGGATGAAAAATGTTCAGGCCGACACCTCGATGCGCGAATCGATTGCCGGAGCCGATAAGCCGCGAACGGAAGCGAGCTGACAATGTTGGCGATTCATCTCGACAATCTGCTTTTCCTTCTCTTCCTCGGCATCGCGTTCTTTTTTCAACTCCTAACGCGCGCCGCGAGAAAAACCGGGCAGCGCCCTGAAGACACGACCCGAAGATCGACATCGCCATCGCAGCGATCGCGGCCGCTTGTGAGCGAATCGGACGAAACGGACCAGGAACGGATGCGGAAATTTTTGGAAGCGCTCGGTCAGCCAACGACATCGAGACCGCCGGAGCCTATCCCGCCGCGGCCGACTTATCAGAAGCCGGTTGTTTTGCCGCCGCCGCCAGGGCTGCCTCGCGAAATCCGATTGCCGGGACAAATTCCGCCGACGCGCGAAGCGAAAACTTTTCGACCGAGAGTTGCCGAGGCGTCAAAGTTTGAAGTCCATGAAGGACCTCCCCCGCTCGAGCCGGCGCCGGTAATTAAAACCGCGGCCGAAGCTTACGCGATCGCGACTCAACCCGTTTCCAAGCCAAGCGAAGGAAAAATCGACATCGCGGCAATGCTAAGATCGACATCGGGTTTACGGGACGCGGTTATTTTGCGCGAAATTTTCGGTCCGCCGCGCAGCATGCAACCGCTCGATTTGGTCGGAAGCGTTTGACTCCGGAGACGTTCGCGAGTTGAGCTTCGTCGCGAACTCCGTATTCTCTCGCTCCTTCCAACACGCCGGCGTGGCGGAATGGCAGACGCGCTGGACTCAAAATCCAGTGATCGCAAGATCGTGTGGGTTCAAGTCCCTCCGCCGGCAGAGGCACGGACATCAAGGGCCGAGCCGAAAAAAATGTCAGGGATCGCCGTACGCCGCTTGCGCAAAACATCCGAGCGATGTAGCATCCAGGCCTTATGTCTATCAAATCAGTTCGGATCTGCTTCGCTAGTTTGCTTGTTTGCGCTACGGCTGCCTGGGCCGGTCAGTCGGTTGGTCCTGCTCGTATGGAGGGGAATGTCACAGACTCTGCTGGGAAAGCAGTCGCCGGCGCGGAAGTCCACCTCAAGGGGACAGACGGAAGCGGCGAGAGAATTACCAGAACCGATCAGAATGGGCGCTACGGAATTGGCAAGTTACCAGTGACTGATTACGAAGTGGTCCTTTTTGTGAACGGGCAAATCAAGGCGTCGTTGAACAATATTAAGGTGTGGAGCGACAAGCCGACTACGCAAAACTTTAAGCTGACGGGAAAATACGCCGCGGCCAATCCGGCGAAGAAACATACGCACATGGTTTACATCCCATCTGAAACCGGCAGCAACCTCAGCGGTCGTTGGGTAGAAGTGGATGACAACACGGGCGCAGGCACAGCCGCAGATCGGGGCCATCTCGATAGAGGTGGCAATGCCATGCTAAAACAAATGCAGGGCGCCAGCAGCGGAATGAGTGGCGGCGGTAACTGATTTTTCCAACCTCAACAACTTTCAAAACGCGCGGCCAAACGGTCGCGCGTTTTGTTTGTACGCGAAACAGACGAGGCCTAACCCGAAACCATGTAGCCTTCTTCGCCGTGCTCGTTGATGTCGAGACCCTGACGCTCGATCTCGGGCGCGATGCGCAGCCCAATAAAGGTTTTAATGAGAAAACCGATGATCGCCGTCGCGACGACCGCCAACAAAATAGTCAGCGCGATCGCTTTCAATTGTTCGAGCCACAAAAATCGGCCCACAATTGTGGCGAGACCATTTTGCATCGCGGGAGTTCCGGAAAGATTTGCGTTCACATGTGAGGTCGCGAGCAATCCGGTAAGAAACGCTCCGATTGTGCCGCCAACGGCATGCACGCCAAAGGTGTCGAGCGCGTCGTCGTAATGGAACCACGATTTTAATTTCGTGCAGGCGAAGAACGGAACGATACCGGCCGCGATACCGATAATCACAGCGCCGGTTGGATCGACATATCCGCATGCGGGAGTGATGACAACTAATCCGCCGACCGCGCCCGAACAAAATCCGAGCACGCTCGCTTTGCCGCGTAACGCGTACTCGAGCATCGCCCAGGTAAACGACGCGACCGCGGTCGCGAGCGTTGTCGTCATAAAAGCGTTGGCGGCGATCACATCGGCGCCGAGCGCGCTCCCCGCGTTGAATCCGTACCAGCCGACCCACAACATTCCCGCGCCGACCATGCAAAGCACCATGCTGTGCGGCGCCAGGATTTCTCTTCGAAAACCGAGCCGCGGTCCGAGCAACGCGCAAAGGACAAGCGCTGACCAACCCGACGACATGTGAACGACCGTGCCACCGGCAAAATCGATCGCTTTGATTTTGGCGTGATCGTTCCACACGCCGTTCATCAGTCCATCGATCCCCCACACCATGTGCGCGAGCGGAAAATAAACGACGAACATCCAAATACCGACGAACACGAGCACCGCGGCGAACCGCATTCGCTCCGCGACCGCGCCGATGATGAGCGCCGGCGTGATGATCGCGAACATCAGCTGATACATGGCGAAAATATTTTGCGAGACCCAGTAGGAGTAATCGCCGTTTGGCTGGGAATCGACGCCGCGAAGAAAGGCGAACTTCAATCCGCCGATGACGGGGCAGCCGCGTCCAAAAACGAGCGAGTAACCGACCGCCCACCAAAGAATCGCCACCAATCCCGCGATGCCGAGGCATTGGGCGAGGACAGACAACACGTTTTTTTGCCGGACGAGCCCGCCGTAAAAAAGGGCGAGACCGGGCAGCGTCATGAAAAGGACGAGCGCGGAAGCGGTCATCATCCAGCCGTTGTGGCCGGGACCCGGGCCGGAAATGTTCGAGGAAGTTTTCGCGTTCGCCGAATCCGCACCGCGCGCGGAATTGTTTACGTAAGCTTCGAGATCGGCGACGCGTTGCTCAAGCGAAGGCGATGCCGTGGGCGCCGACGTTGGAGTTTGAGCGTGGGCAGCATTCCCGAACAGGAAAAGCGCAACGAAAATGAAAACGCGCGGGACCATGTCGATCTTTGCCAGCCAGCGTTTAATAGAGCCGCTGCGCAAGATCGACAAGGAAAACTCCGGCGGCGGGACTTTTTACTTTATGAGCGCAGATGAATTGATTACGCTGGCCGGTAGTGAGTAACGACGCTCCCGGTAACGGGTCCGACGCAACCATCCGTGAATTCGCCAGCGGGCAGAAATTGTTCCGCCGCTACACGCTCAAGCGAACGCTTGGGCGAGGCGGAATGGGTATCGTCTGGCTGGCGCGCGACGACGAATTGGAGCGCGATGTCGCGCTGAAATTTCTGCCCGATCTAATCATTCACGATCGCGCTGTCCTGAGCGATTTGAAACGCGAGACCCGTCGCAGTTTGGAACTCACTCACAAAAATATCGTTCGGATTTACGATTTCGTGCACGACGAAACCAACGGCTGCATTTCGATGGAATATGTGGACGGCGATACACTGTCGAACTTGCGCGCCGACAAGCCGAGAAAGGTTTTTCAGCCGGACGAATTGAAGGAGTGGATCAGCGAACTTTGCGACGCGCTCGATTACGCGCACAACCACGCGCGCATCGTTCATCGCGACCTGAAACCTTCCAATCTGATGGTGAACCAGCGCGGCGATTTGAAAGTGGCCGACTTCGGGATCGCGCGCAGCCTGAGCGATTCGATGAGCATGCTGACGATGGATCGCGGCAAAAGCGGCACGCTACTTTACATGAGCCCGCAACAGCTCGACGGCGAACGGGGCAATCATCTCGACGACGTTTATTCCCTGGGCGCGAGCGTTTACGAACTGCTCACGAGCAAGCCGCCGTTTTATTCGGGAAATGTCGATCGACAGATCCGGGAAAAAGTTCCGCCTGCGATGACGCAACGGCGCAAAGAGCTCGAAGTGAATAACGGCGAACCGATCGATGAGGCCTGGGAAGATGTTGTTCGTCGTTGTCTCGCCAAAGATCCAGCGAAGCGGCCGCAATCAGTCAGCGAAATCGCAAAGATGCTTTTGGTTCCATCGCCAAAGACGCGAAGAGAGAAACGAGCGGCCCGCGCCGACGAAGGTTCGAGAAAATGGATCGGTGTCCTCGCGGCCGTAGCTGCGCTTGCGGCTTTGGGTGTCAGCGGCTGGTTCGTTTTTCAAAACATGCAGAAGTCGTCACCGGCAAGATCGACATCCGCATCTGCACCGGCGCAAACCGCTCCGATTGCTCCGCAGTCGTCGGCGTCAGTCAGCACTCCGATTCCGGCTCCTCCGGCGCCAGCAATCGGCCGCGCAATGATCAACACCTCGCCATCGGGCGCGACAATTGTCCTCGATAATAAACAACTCCTCAGTCCCGCAACGTTTCCGGAACTAAAGCCCGGAAAATATTCCATGCGCATCGAACTGGACGGTTACGAGCCAGTTCAACAAGAAATCAATATCCGGGAGAATCAGACGACTGGCTTGGGCACGATCGCGTTGAAACCGAAGAAACCGGTCGTAGCCGTGGCAACCGCGCCAACTGCTCCCACGGTAATTCCAAACGCGATTTACACCGGGATCATTCGAGAAAAGAGTGGCGGCGCTTACGGATACAATGTTCCAGTTTCCATTGCGCCAGCTGGCGATTCGAAATCGGGAACGATGACGCAGACCGCGAAAAGCGGCGACGTGGTATCCAAATATACGGGCTTCTGGGACGGAAAGATTTTGCGCGCAGTCACAAATGAAGTGGTTTCCAAACCGGCAAGAGTTTTGTGGGAACCGGAGTCTTTCAGTTTGCAATTTTCAGACGATGGAAAGGCCGCGAGGTACGAGTGCAACGCAGACGGGAAGACGTATGCCGCGGACTTAACGGCGCAGACGCTCGGATCGACAACCGCCGCAAATCTACGTCCGGTTTACAAAGGAACGATCACTGGCGGCACACCGTTGACGATCGCCTTCGGCGCAGACCGCAAGTCTGGCACAATGACCGAAAGCTCAAAGAGCGGTGACGTGGTGGTGAAGTTTGCTGGTATTTGGGATGGTTCGATTTTGCGCGCCGTGACTAACGACGTCGTTTCCAAATCGGCGAAAGTGAAGTGGGACCCGGAATCGTTCACGCTGCAATTCTCCGAGGACGGAAGAAGCGGCTCCTATGAATGCAACTCGGACGGAAAACATTACACGGCGCAACTCTTGCCGCCCTGAGACTCGCCTGTTGTGAGCCGATCATTTCGGTTTTTCATCATCACGTTGTCGATCTTCATGATCGCGCACCCTTCGCCCGCGCCGATTGTTGAGGAAAATCCGACGCCGGCCGAGCAGCAAACAACCAAGCGCTCGTCCAAATCGAAGCGGAAAACCGCGGAAGTTTCAGAGGAAAATCAATCACCGGAAACTGCGAAGCCAAAAGAGTCGTCGAAGCCAAGAGACAGATTCGCCGGGACGTGGACGGGAAAAATTAATCAGGGAATCATCGGCGACGTTGTCTTCACTTTGACTTTTGCGCCCGGCGGATCGCAAGTGACTGAACACACCAGCTTCGGCACTTACACCCATCCGGTCGCGAGTAATGGGCAAACCGGGACCTGGAAGAGCGGACTGCTCAACGACGTCAATTGGACGTTCACTCTGAATAGCAATGGAAGCAGCGCCCATGTGACCGCGAAATCGATACTCGGCGTAAACGGCGACGCCACGTTTCATCGCGGCGGTCCTCCGGCAGTCGTAAAACCGAAAAGTGAATTTCCAATTGCCAAGCCGGTGCCGGAACAACCAGGCTTCGTTTATAATCCGTTCGATCCGACGTCCCGCGTGTTCATCGACGTGCGCGGCAAACCCTCGGGCACCAAACTTGTCGATCCAAAGTCGGGCAAAGCGTTTATCGTTCCGTGATCTTCTAAGGTCGATATGAAATTACGCGGTCTACTTTGTTTAGTCTGCGCCCTGCTCTTACTCACGGCTCATCGTTTGGCCGCGCCGATTCAGGAAGAAAATCCAACGCCAGCGCCTGAAAAATCCGCCAAGCCGAAACCCAAACGAACAAGCAAACCCGAAAGCGACTCATCGCGCGTGACGCATTCACGCGCAACGCCAGCCGCAACGGCGGCGCCGATTCAAAATAAATTCGATGGAACCTGGATGGGAACGTTAAACAATCTGCCCTTTGCCGGAAACGTCGACTTCACTCTGTTTGTAGGCGGCGGTGGAACGACAGTGATTGAAAAGTCAGTCAACTACGGCACGCATAACTTCCAGGCAAACTGCGATGGCGCCACCATGCGATGGGAAACTGGGGCCAGCTGGACGCTCACTCCAAACTCTGATGCGCAAACGGCTCTGATTACTTGTAACAGCGGCGGCTTTTTTGGTGTCGGCGCGTTTAGCTTGTCCACCGTCTTCCGTAGAACTTCTACCACCATTACTCAGCCGTCAGCGCCAGTCGTCACCAACACAAGCGGTCCGGTGCCAGTCGCGAAAGCAGTCCCTGATCGTCCCGGATTCGTTTACAATCCGTTCGATCCGAACTCGAAGATCCTTCTGGACGTGCGCGGCAAAGCTTCGGGCACGAAACTGATCGATCCGAAGTCAGGGCGATTATTCACCGTACCGTGAGAGAGATCTGGTAAGATCGACATGCACTCGGTGACACGATTGTGTTTAGTCTGCTCGCTGATGTTCGTCACCGCGCATCATCTCCCCGCGCCTATTGCCGAGGAGTCGCCTACACGCGCAGCTACGGCAAAACCAAGACCGAGACCGAAGCTAACGCCACAAGCCACGCTTAAACCGAAGCCAACACCATTTTCGTTCGCTGGCACATGGGACACGACTTATTATGAGATGCGGTTGAGTCAGACCGGTGATCACGTAAGTGGGACGTATGATTATCGCGGAGGCGTAATCGACGGGACGATTAGCGGCAACATTTTAAGTGGCTCGTGGACGTAAACAAATTACCGGGGAGTATTTCGTTTTTCCTTATCCAGTGATGGAAATAGCTTCAGCGGAACGTGGACGGATTCGGATGGCTCTGGAGGGCCTTGGACTGGAGAAAGAAAATCTCTTAGCCAAGCGACGGTTCCGAGTGTAGCCGCGGAACAAAACACATTGCCAGTTGCCAAGCCAGTCCCTAACAAGCCAGGGTTTGTCTATAACCCCTTCGACCCGAACTCGAAGACTCTCCTGGATGTGCGCGGCAAAGCGTCCGGAACTAAACTTATAGAACCGAAGTCAGGAAAACTTTTCATCGTGCCATGAAAATCAAAATTGTTGTTGCCGCTATATTGCTCTTACTCGGCGCGCAACGCTTGCCCGCGCCGATTCAGGAAGAAAAGCCATCTCCCACTGCCGCACCCGAACAGGCGAAAACAAGATCGACAAAGCAACCCAGATCTTCATCGCAGTCCAAAAATCAAGCGAATGCCAGTCGGAACCCGTTTGATGGGACGTGGGCGGGAACATTCAAAGCTGTTCCCTTTGTTGGGGATGTCGAACTCATAGTCACTATCACTGGAAGGGGGACTGCGATATCCATGCTTTACACCAAAAATGGGGCGCGTTTCGATTCCAAAGGGACATGTGACGGAATTACGACGAGATGGACAGCACCTCACAATTGTGCTTGGACATTTACCCCGAGTCCTGATGGGAAAACAGCGATTGCTACCGATAGTTGCCCTGGTCTCATCCCTTATAAAACTCGGCCAACGGTTTTTCGAAGGGTCTCGCGATGAGGCGAACACACATTCTGTTTCTTACTTGTGCGCTCCTACTTATCACGACGCACCGCTTGCCGGCGCCGATTGTCGAAGAGTCAACTCCGACGCCAGCACGTGCAAGATCGATAGAGCCAAAATCAAAACCGGAAAGATCCAAAGGAGCGGAAGCATCATCTGATTCAAGCGCAGCACGCCGATTCGACGGGACTTGGCGGAGCACAAGGACACAGAGGTATGTGGAGGGTTCATACCAGATGGTGTCCACGATGGTAATAAACAACGGCAAGAAGGCTGAGGGGACGTTGGAAAGAACATTCACATTGGTTCCCGGGAAAACCTGGCCCCAAGCCTGGTTTCCGCCGCCTTATAATGCCATCTCGCCCATATCCACAAAGTGGATATACGAATCAACGGATCTAAAGGTCGAAGGCCCAAATCTTATGATCCTCTGGCCGCCAATTCGACTCGCCGATTGGGCACCGAAGACCATTCCTCCCCAGGCCTTTGAGAAGTTGAAGGCATCGGGCCCCGTTACCTACATTCTAGACGGTACCCGCCTAATTTCTACAGACGGAAAGGATTCAACGATCTGGCAGCGGGTCCAATAAAATCTCCCGCTGTGTCTGTACCAGATTCAGCAACTGAAAAACTCGTGTTTGCCTTCGAAGCCTTTGAGCTCGTGCGCGCCGGCCGGCTCGCAGTTGATCAATAATTTCAATTTCGATTGACCGGCGGCGCTGGTCAGGACCTGAATGCCTAACGAGCCGGCCAGTTTTTCCATCCGAAAAACGAAATTCACTTCTTTGCCCATCAAACTCTCCTCGCCCATCGACGGCACGCCGCCGATCGCGACAAAACCGAAATGCAATGCGAGACGAAAACGCGGTTCGTTTTTCGCCTGAGCCATTTTCAGTTTCTCAAGCGTGGCCGCAATGTCTTTCGTTGTCTTGGGATCGCCGCGCCAGTACGCGAGGAAACCATCGCCCAAATATTTGTCGATCATGCCATCGTGTGCCTCGATGATTTCTTTGCACGTCGCGACCCAGCCGCCGATCAATGTCGCCAAACGATCGCTCGTTAGGCTACGGCTCAACGGCGTAAAATTTTCGATGTCGGCGACCAGCAGCCAGCACGGCACGTTCGCGATCTCGCGGATGGTGCGCTCGGCGTAAGTTGTTCGATAATCGTCGGTGATCTCCTCCGGCTGGCGAAAGATAAACAGCCGGTCGCCGATAATAATCTGGTCCTGATCGCAAAGTCGCACTGGTTGATGAAGGCGCCGGCCGTTTAGAAATGTGCCGTTACTGCTGCCGAGGTCGATCAACCAAAATTCGCCGACGTTTTGAACATTAATGAGCGCATGCCGGCGGGAAACCTTTTGCGATTCGATGACGATAATATTCCGCGCTGAACGGCCGATTGAAGAATTTCCCTGAATCGGAAATTTCTCGCCGCTCGTCTCGAACCAGGCCGATTGCTTGAGTTCCGGCTGAGCTGCCATGCCCGGTTTCCCTGGATCCGCCGTTTCTTCTGCCGCCATCGCGGCACGTTATTAATCGCGCCGCACAAGATCGACAAGGAAAACTCCGCCGAGCGGTGTGGTCAGGACCGGCTAAGGCGCTCGGCGGAGTCGCTCTGCCTTAGAGTTTAATCGTGAAGAAATTGGAGTTGTCGCTCGAAGGTTGCACTGAGACCTGATTCATTGATTGAATGTCGGCGTCGCTGTCTTCGTCGTCCGAATCGTTATCGATGTCGACGTCCATGTCGGCGTTTTGTTCTGAGATCACGGCCGGCAGATCGTTGGTCTGCAATTTTTCGTAACGCTGGCGCACTTCAGCCGGGACTTTGTCGAGGTCTTCTTTTGTTTCGACCGGCCCGCTGAATTGGAGCAATCCTTTCGGATCTTTCGCGGTCAGCACTTTTTTGCCATCGATTTTCTCGACGCGCAATTCGCCTTTGTCATCGGAATAAACAATCTGCGCTTTGCCGATGTCGATCTTGGTGGTGCTCAATCCGCCGTCGGTATTTCGGGTAGTATTGATTCCGGCGGCGCGGCGAGCTTCATCTCTGGCGCGTCTTGCCTCATCCCGGACGCGCTGCGCTTGGTCGCGCATGCGTTGAGCCATGTCGCGTTGCTGTTGCGTCATGTCTCGACGTTGCTGCACCTGATCGAGCGCGCGCTGCGCTTCTTGCTGAGCCGTCACTACTGCGTCGTGGATGACGCCGTGAGTTTGGTCGCCGAGTTGCTCCTTCAGATTTTTCATCTGTTCGTTGAGGTCGTTCATGCCAAAATCGCCAAAGTCTTCGCCGTTAAAATTGAAATTGAAATGCGGGCGATGACCGCGACCGAACTCGAAGCGTTCCGGCACTTCCTTCTTCGATAGTTTTACGCCGATCTTTTCCTCTTTGCCTTTGCGGAGGACCGTCAGCGTGACCGTTGTTCCTTCCGAATAACTCCGAATGAGTTTCGAAAGTTGATCGGGCTCGGTCAGGATCTGGTCGTTCAACATTTTCAGAATGTCGTTTTGCTGAACTCCAGCCGCGGCGGCCGGCCCGTCCGGCACGACGTAATCAACAACCAAACCGAAACCTTTCGCCAAACCGAGTTGTTCGCTGACGACTCGCGGAACATCCGAAGTTTCGACACCGAGATACGTGACCGGCACTTTCTTCTCGTGACGCTCGCGATCGCGATCGTTGCCCGGACCGACCGGACCATTCGGGGGCGTGCCAGGCGGCGGAGGCGGCGGCGGTGGATTAGGTTGAGCGAAAGCCGCAATCGGCAAAAGCACGAGCGCAGCGATGGTTGCGATGGATTTTGTTTTCATAGTTTATTGTCCTGAAATTGGAGTGAGTGAAACTTCGTCGCGCGGATAAGAAATTCGGAGAGACGCGCCGGTCTTTGGATTTCGCCATTGCAATGTCTCGCGCGTATGCGAGCGCACGCGTCGCATCGGCTGACTTGAATTTCCGGGAAATTGAAGTCCTTCGTCGCGGGTGTGATATACAACCTGGGTTAAACCGGATGGGACAAGTTGATTATTTGTTGAAATCGCCGGCCCGGGCGAAGCCGACGCGATCGTCGAAGTTTTCTTAATAGGCTGCTGAAATCGCAAAAACGCGAACATGAGTAGCGCCGCGGCCGCGGCGACACCGAGACCCAGCGATAACCAATTGAAATGAAACTTGCGCTCGCGCGGCAAAACGCCCGCAGTCGGCGAAGATGTTTCCTCCGTTAGTGCGCACTCGACGCGGTTCACCAGATCAGATGACGGCTGAACCGGACGCAGTTTGCGAAGTTGATTCTCTAGTTCGGAAAAATCGTTCATGACGCTGGCAAATTCTTTTTCAATGCGGCAAGCGCATAGCGATAGCGAGATGCGGCCGTGTTTTGCGATATCCCGAGCGCGCTCGCGATTTCCGCAAAGGTGAGTTCGTTCCAAATCTTCAAAGTGAGCACCTCACGTTGTTCGACTGGCAAAAGATCGAGCGCGGCGACCAGCGCGCGTTGCGAATCGTCTTCAATTTCAAAAGCCGGCTCGACCCCTTGATCGACATCGGACATGGCGGCGGATTCGCGCTTCGCGCGGCGGCTGTCCCGCCGGAGAAAATCGAGAGCAATGGAACGAACCGTTGCGTAAAGCAATCCGCGATTAGAGACGTCGTGTTGCTTCTTCCAAAACCGGACAAAAGCTTCCTGGACAATGTCTTCGGCGTCGGCGGCAGAGCGCGCCCATTGTCGCGCGAACAGCACCAGGCCGGGCGCGAGCTGAGAAAAGCTAGTCTTCCAATTTTCATCGGTGGCAACATTCTGCATGACCTTTTCACGGTCTTTTATAATCGAGACGCCGCCAAATCCTGTTTTTGTCTAAAACCGCCGGGTTTTTTCTTGCTTTGGGCAGCGGCGATTGCGACAACCGGCGCATGAATTGGCTAGGCATGAACTGGACAGCGATAATTTGCGCAGCAGCAGCGTACTGGGTCATCGGCGCCATCTGGTACATAGCGTTGTTCGGAAAAATTTGGGCGGCCGGAATTGAGCAGCACGGCGTCAAAATCGAACGCAGCGGCATGCCGGCGAAGATGATTGGCAACTTTCTTTGTAATCTCGTCGCCGCGGTCATCATGTCACGCTTGATCGCGAGGACCGGCATCGCCGATGTTGGCCACGGATTAAAACTTGGCGCCGGCGTCGGGCTCGGATTTTCCGCGACCGCGCTCACGATTCAATATTTGTGGGAATCGAAACCGTTTAAAGTTTGGCTGATCGACGCGAGCCACAATTTTTTTGGATGCGTCGCCATCGGCGGCATCCTCGCGGCCTGGCACTGATTTATTGGCGGTCCGGCTCGGACTTCGGTAGCGCGCGCAGGATCAATTTGCCGATCCAATCCGGATTCGCGATGCCGTCGCGATACGCTTGGAGCGATTCGACGGAAGAGTTCACCCGCAGATTGCTGTAGGTCTGATCGACATTCTGCCAGCGTTCGTGCCAATAGACCGCCGCTTTGATTCGCGGATAACGTGTCCGAAAAAGTTCCAACGCCCGCTTGATCCATTCCGGTTTGTGAATTCCGAATTCGCCAGGCTCGTAGGGAAATTCTCCGGTCGCCCATTCCGCGATCATCACCGGTTTGTTCCGATCAAGTCCGCATAATTCCTGGTATGGCCAGTCCAGCAACGCAGTGATCGGCGGATTCGGTTCGTCTTTAAATTGCTGGCCGTAAACGCTCAAGCCGAGCCAATCGACATAATCGGAACCGGGATAATAAGCCGGCGCGAAATTCCAGGTATCGAGAGGGTATGAATAATTGTTCGTCTGAAACATCCATTTGATGTTCCTCGCGCCCCGCGCGCGGACCCGATCAACCACGTGCCGATATGCGCGCCGAAAAGTTTCCGGTCCTTTCCAATTCTCCGCCTCGTCGTCCCAATCTTCGCCGCCATAAAATGTTCCGGACCACGGAAACCACTCGCCATTCATCTCGTTAGCGAACGAAACGATCATTGGATGACCAAATTCTCGCGCGCTATCGGCCCACCTGTCGATGTAAGCGTCCCATTTGCCGGCGATGACGTCGTTCAAACTAAATTTATCGGGGCCGCGGTTTTGCACATAGGGCTTGTCCCACGGCGACCAAAATACCAGCGGCAACGAGCCATGACGCCACGCCACATTCAGATTTGCCGTAGGAAAACTTTGCTCACCCCAATAACTCGACGACGCGATGATTGCCTGATGTTTGCCAACCAGTTGCTCGAAATCCTCAATCATTTCCAGCGCGACATCGTCTTCTTCATCCCCGAAATCGATGAACGCGCCCGTGTAGGCGCCGTGTTCGGGGATAACAACTTCGACGGGACCGTTTGAATCAACTCGAACGTTATCGAGCGGCGCTTTTCGGCAAGATGCCAACGGCAAGATCGACATCACCCAGCAAACGCCCAACGCCCAACGCCCAACGTTCAACATCGAACTCAAACTCGCACGGGAACGCTTGCTGTTCGTTCCAGTTTTCCCCAGCTCACCCACGCCCCTTTGATCGCGCGGAAGATTGCTTTCCAGATGCAATAGCTCAGCATCGGCCGGTAAATCAGTCGCATCGGCAAAATTCGCCACGCGCGCACGACCGGTTCCTTTTCCAAAATGCACGCAAGCGTCGCGAGAATCACATCCATTGAAAGGAACACGATTACGAATGGCAGCACTGCGTTCCACGCGCCAAATGGAAGCGAGGCGAGCAGAAACAAATCAACAATCGGCGTCACCGCCACGAGAATGATTTGGAAAAACCAAACACTCGGCAAACTGAACCAGCCGAGCGCGCGATAGTTCCAGTTGAAAATCATGTCGCGATGTTTCCACAAACATTGCAGCGTGCCGTAAGCCCAGCGGAATCGTTGCCGCGCGAGCGTGCGCACGGACTCCGGCGCTTCGGTCCAGGCGATCGCCTGCGGCACGTAAACGATCCGTTGTCGATCTTTGTGGAGCGCGAGAGTTAGATCGGTGTCTTCGGCAAGCGTCTGCAAACTCAAACCGCCCGCGCGATCGATCGCTTCCTTCCGGATCGCGCTGATCGCGCCCGGTACGACGGTGATGCAGTTCCAGCGCGTGTAGGCGCGACGATCGAGATTAAATCCGCACGTGTACTCGAGCGATTGGCAGCGCGCGATGAACGTGCGCAGATTTCCAACCTTCGCGTGGCCCGAAACCGCGCCGATCGTTTTGTCGCCAAAGGGTTCGACCAACAACGGCAGGGTGTCTGCTTGAAAGTGCGTGTCGGCATCGACAAACACAACAATGTCGTTCCGCGCCACGCTCAGCGCGCGTTGTAAGGCACGCGCTTTCCCGCGATTTTCCTGGCGCAACAAACGCACCCGAGAATCGACATCGGCCACGCGCTCAATTTCCTCGCTCGTTTTGTCGGTCGAACCATCATCGACCACGACGATCTCGATCTCGCCCGTGTAATCGGTTGAAAGCAATGAGCGCAGGGTCCCGGCAATGACTTTTCCTTCGTTGTACGCTGCCATCACGATGCTGACCGGCTGGTCAAAGTTTTGTTTTGGCAAATGCCGGAAACGATAGGCAAGCCAGATAACCACCAGCGTACGCGCGACAACCAGCGCAGTCGCGACGATCAAGAAGCTCCAAAGAAATTCCTCGAGCGCGTGATAAACGCGAAAGCCGAGGCTGCTCACCATCTGGGTGAGCGTTCGGTTTGCCGATTGCAATGGCGGCATCACCGCGTCGCGCGATGTTCCCAACAACATGCTGAGCGAAACAACCGTATCGCCGCGCGTGTGCAGCCAATCGAGAATTTTCGGCAACGCCGCCACCGTTTGCGAGCGATCGCCGCCCGCATCGTGCAACAAAATGATGCTGCCGTCCCGGCGTTGTTGTTTCACCCGTTGCAAAATGATGTCCGCGCCCGGCTTCGCCCAATCTTGCGGATCGATATTTTCCAAAACGACGAGGTAGCCAAGTTCCTCCGCGATTTGCAGCGGCATCAGCTCGCTCATTTGCGACGGCTGCGTGTCCGCGGCGTACGGCGGACGGAACAATGTCGTCGCGCGACCGGTGATTGTTTCGAGCAGCAACTGCGTCGCATTCAATTCGAGACGGACGTGCTCCGGCCAGGCCAGCGCGAGGTTCGGATGATAATACGTGTGGTTCCCGATCTCGTGGCCCTCGTTCACGATTCGTCGAACGAGCTGCGGATATTTTTCTGCGTTCATTCCGACCAGAAAGAACGCGGCCTTCACGTTCGCTGCTTTCAAAATGTCTAAAATCTTCGGCGTCCATTGCGGATCGGGGCCGTCATCAAACGTAAGCGCGACCTGATGCTCGCCGCCTGTGCCTTGATGATACAACGTCGGAAACTCCGGGAACTTTGCGTACTTGGCCGTGAGGTAACCTTCTCCATCGACTTCGAGCTTGCGTTCTCCATCCGCGCGATTTTCATCCACCGAAACAATCTCGCCATCGCCGACGTCGGTGATCGTGTCGGTGCCTTTCAATACTTCGAGCGCGTCGCGCGTTTGATTGTCGATCTTGAAATCGCGCGGAACGGCAAGCGCATCCCAAATCGCCGGGTCTTCGGTGCCAAGGCGGTAAAGCCCGAACCCGCCGGCTTTTTGTCCGCGGACTTCGCGGAGCTCATTCAAAAATGTGGCGACGTCGAGAAACCAAACCGCGTGCTCCTTGTCTTCCTCCTGGAAATAAAAATACGGATTGTAATTTGGCCCGACCACTTCCGTGGATTCGACTTCGGCGTTGTAAGCGCGGCTCATCGCTTCCGGAAAACTGATCAGCTCCGCCTTTTTTCCGCCGATCGTCCAATCGTAGCCGTAACTGCCGAGCGTGATGATCCACTGCTTGGTGTCCGTGCCTTCCATCAAAACGTGCAACCAACCTTCAAACCACGGACGCGAACCGAGCGGCCCCGGCGGATCGATGTCGGATGTTTCGTCAAACAACGAAGCGACGAATCGATCGACGTTGTCCGAAAGCTCGTCGAAATCGATGTAATCGAGTTCCTGCCCGGGCTGAACTGTCAGCCACAGTTCTTTGTCGTCATTGTGCAGCGCGTCGCAAAATTTGTCGATGAAGGCGGTGAGATCTTTTTTGTAAGCGGGATCAAGCTGCTCCCAATCAATCACCACGCCCGCCGCTTTCGCGTCGCGCAACGCCGCGACCACTTTTGCGAAAAACCGCTCCTGTCGATCCGCCGGCCCATGCGCGAGATTTTCAATCGCTTCCGGTTGCCACGTGTCGCCGACCAGATTTGTCAGCAACGGCATCAACTTGATTCCTTTGCTCGCGCAAAATTTTGGCAAACGAATGTCGGGATCGATTTGAATGTCACCCGTTCCGTTCACCACCGTGATCCATTCCGGGCACAAATGGGTGATCAGCGCTGCGTGCTCTTCGAGCGACGAGTAACTGTAAGGATCGCCGTTCGTATAAAATGCCAGCCGCACTTCATCTGGCGGCGCTTTCTTGCGCGGCTTGGCTGCTGGCGTGGATGCCGGAGTTGGATTCGCGCCTGCTAATTTTTTTGCCGCTTGTTTTGCCTCGCCAAACTTTTGCCAAAGCAATGAGCCCGGCACGGGTTGTCCCGCCGGATTTTGCTTTTGCAGCGACTTCAATTGCCCCTTCAATTGCCGCAACGAAAACGGCATATTCATTTTCGGGGCGACGAACAGCGTTTGGACAAAGAGCACCGTCGCCAAAAACGCCAGCACTCCGAAAATGAGCAGCGCCAACCGCAACCGCGGCCAGCGTTTACCGGCCGGGTCCGAGAACACGAACGGCGTCAGCACGTTTGGAGGAATCTCCTGCATGAGCCGCCTATTTTCGCTCACTACGCGTGAAATTAAAGCTGCTAAAAATTGCGGGCACTCGCCCTACAATGTCTTCGCGAGTTCGCGGGCATTCTCGCGCAACAATTCTGCCGCGCGCTTCATGTTCTCTTCCAGGCTCATGCCTGGCCGCGCGTTTTCATAAACGCCATCGAACATCGCTTTCACTTCTCCATCTTCCGCGGTGCGACCAACGAACGCGAAAACGCGCGTGCCGAGTTTGCGCGCGAGCTTCGCCACGCCCGCCGGGGTTTTTCCTTCGAGCGTTTGTCGATCCAAACTCCCCTCGCCCGTGATGACAAGATCGACATCCTTCATTTTCGATTCGAGTCCCACCGCTTCCGAAACAACATCGAAGCCCGGACGAATCTTCGCACCGCAAAAACTCATCAATCCAAAACCGAGTCCGCCCGCCGCGCCGGCTCCAAGTTCGTTTCGATAATCAAAACCAAATTTTTTAGCGATCACGTCGGCAAGTCGCGTCAACGCGCGTTCGAGTTTCTCGAGCTGATCCGACGTCGCGCCTTTCTGTGGGCCAAACACCCGCGTCGCGCCGTTTTCCCCAAGCAACGGATTCTTCACATCCACCGCCGCGATAATCTTCGGCAGCTTCGAGTCCCGAGGCTTCTCGATTTTCGAGAGGCGCGATAAATCAGCGGTGCGCTCAATCTCTTGCTCTTGATCGAAAAATCGAAAGCCAAGTTTTCTCGCCATTCCGAATCCGCCATCGTTGGTCGCGCTGCCGCCGAGGCCGATGACGATTTCTTTCGCGCCGTGCTTTGCGGAATGGGAGATCATTTCGCCAACTCCAAATGTGGTCGCGATCTCGGGGTTTAATTCCTCAGCCGTCAACCGCCGCATCCCGGCGGCTTCGCTCATTTCCATCACGGCGAGCTTTCGATTCTCGATCCAGCCGTAACTCACTTCGATTTCGCGACCGAGCGGATCGTGCGCTTTGCATTTCGTCCATGAACCGCTGAGCGGTTGCGAGATTACTTCCGCAGTTCCCTCGCCTCCGTCCGCCATCGGCACGATGTCGATCTTTGCGTCCGGGAAATTGTCGCGCAGTCCCGTCGCGATCGCTTCCGCAACTTCGCGCGCGCTCAGCGTGCCTTTGAATTTGTCCGGTGCGATTAAAATGCGCATTCCTTCTCTTGTCATGTCGAGCGAAGTCGAGACATCTCTTACTACTGTCTGGCCGTTCTCAGATCAGAAATATCTAGAGATTCCTCGACTCCGCTCGGAATGACAACAGCGCAAAGGCCAAACGCGGGGGTTAACTTTTTAACTTCTTTTCCAGAATTTCGCCGGCCAGCTGCGGGTTCGCTTTGCCTTTCGACAATTTCATCACCTGGCCTTTGAGAAAATTGAGCGACGCCGCATTACCGGCTTTGAAATCAGCCGCTGGTTTCGGATTTGCCGCGATCACTTCGTCGCAAAATTTCTCGATCGCGCCCGTGTCGCTAACTTGCTCGATTCCCTTTTCTTTCACGATCGCAGCCGCGCCTTTGCCGCTCGAAAACATTTCCGAGAAAACTTCTTTGCCTTGTTTGCCGCTGATCTTTCCGCTCTCGATTAAATTCACCAATTCATCGAGCGCTTCCGGCGGAATCGGACAATCGTTGATCGTTTTGCCCGCAGTGCCGAGCGCGCTTTGCAAATCGTTCAGGATCCAATTCGCAACGTTCTTCGGTTTCTTCGAACCTTTGGCCGCGGTTTCAAAATATCGCGCAAGATCGACATCGTCCGCCAAAACACCAGCGTCGTAGGGCGTCACTTGATATTGCTCGACGAAACGCGCGCGTCTTTGCTTCGGCAATTCCGGAACTCGCGCGCGCGCTTCCGGCAACAACACTTCAGTCTTCACCGGCACGAGGTCCGGATCGGGAAAGTAGCGATAATCGTGCGCCGATTCTTTCGTTCGCATGAGAAATGTTTCACCGGCCGCATCGTCCCAGCCGCGCGTTTCCTGTTGTAATTTTTCTCCGCTATCGAGGGCTTCGATCTGGCGTTGAATCTCGAAAGCCAGAGCGCGCCGCACGCCGCTGATCGAATTCATGTTCTTGATCTCGATCTTCGCGCCGAGCTCGGCCTGTTTTTCCGGACGCACGGAAACATTGCAATCGCAGCGCAGTTGGCCTTTCTCCATGTCGGCATCGCTGACACCGCCGTAAATCAAGATTTGCTTAAGCGAAGTGAGGAACGCGAACGCCTCTTCGGGCGAATTGATTTCCGGCTGGGTAACGATTTCCATCAACGGCGTGCCAGCGCGGTTGAAATCAATCCCGGTGCTGGTCTCGAAATGAAAACTCTTGGCCACATCTTCCTCCAAATGGATCCGCACCAGATCCACTTCTTTGTCCGGCGTCGCGATATTCTTCTGCGCATCTTTTGGATAAGCGAGATCGTGCAACGGCACGGCGCCGTTTTCGCACAGCGGCATGTCGTATTGCGAAATCTGATAGTTCTTCGGCATATCCGGATAAAAATAATTTTTGCGATCGAACTTACAGATCGGCGCGATATCGCAATCGAGCATGAGGCCGGTCAGCACAGTCATGCGCAACGCTTCGTGATTCATCACTGGCAATGCTCCCGGCAATCCGAGGCAGATCGGACAGGTGTGCGTGTTCGGCGCGGCTCCAAACTCAACCGGGCAGGCGCAAAACATTTTCGAACGCGTCTTAAGCTGGACGTGAACTTCGAGACCGATGGTCGCGATGAATGGAATTGCAGATTTCAAATTTGCTGAAGCCGATTTACGTGAGGTAACGAAGATCGCAACTAACTCGCTTGCCTCGTTCAGCAGCGATTCGACTCGTTTTCTTGGAAGTATCTTCGCATCGATGATGAGTTCTAGCCAAAGCTGCGTTTCATCAGCTTCTTCGAGAACCACGCCCATCTTTGCGACAAATTCAGTTTTTGAGCGGGCGCGACACGCCGCTCGGTAATTCGCGGCAACCGATGTGCCAGAGCGCACAAGCTGGTTCGCGATCGCGCGACCTTCAATTGTTTTCGGCAGCGCAGCAACAAGCTTCAGAACTCGTAGCGCGAATTGCTTCGTCCGCGCTTTTAGTTCCTCAGGTGTCATCCCGTAACAATTTGCAATTTGAAATTTGCAATCGGCAATTACTTCTGCGTCGCGTAATTGAGCGCCGCGTTCAAATCAAATTTCTTCAAGCGAGCATGCAGCTCCGGATCGTTCGCCGCATCGATGATGCGATGATCTTGAATCAGTTCGAGCAACCGGCCTTGCGAAAGCATTTGTGAAATTTCCTGGTCGTTGCGCAGGGCAATGATTTTCGGATGCTCACTCAACTCTCGCGCGCCCGGATATTCTAAAAAGCGCTCGGCGTACTGCGGATTTGCCGCGATCGCGCCGATCTTCTCGATGAAATCGTATTTCTGTTGCGGGATAACATCGATTTTCTTAATCGCGTTACCGATTACGCCCATCTCGACAGAATTTTTCAAACGAGCCAGAGAAGTCGTCAGCGGCGCTTCATCTTCACTCGGTTCTCCCAAAATCCGCCGTCGCACATCGACCGCGTGAACGACGCTGGCGTCGTTCGCTTGCTCGCGCACTTCCGCATTCGCCACCGAACCGATTGACCGAACGGCAATCACCATCAGCCAGACCAGGAAAAAACCGAAAAAGATTCCCATTACCGCGCCCGTTGAGCCATAAAGCAATCGCACCACGAACGAATCATGTTGATCGGTGCGCCGAAAAAGCGCCGAC
>Ga0070707_100000859_pt1 | contig 30175 bp, 30 predicted proteins | sample KBSK5502metaG_FD_65468 | JGI IMG/M metagenome (GOLD analysis project Ga0070707, IMG submission 65468) | Corn, switchgrass and miscanthus rhizosphere microbial communities from Kellogg Biological Station, Michigan, USA - KBS K5-50-2 metaG | ecosystem: Host-associated > Plants > Roots >... | reverse complement strand
CCGTCGGCGATCTCGAGCGCGAGTCCGTCGTCCACTTCGGGCCTCACGTGGTCCCGCTCGCGGGCCACCTGGGCCAGCGCGGCCAGCGCGTCGATCGTGCCGACGGCGCGCGCGGTGCGCAGCAGGTCGGCGGCCCGCGCGGCCACGTCCCCGCGTACCTGGACGAAGAGCTCGTACTCGAGGCGGGCGATCCGCTCCTCGGCCCCCAGGACGCGGCTCTCGTACTCCTTGAGCTCGGCAGTGACGTAGCGCTCGGCGCCGACGAGCGTCTGGCGGCGCAGGTAGTCGGCCGGCACCTTGGCCGCGTGGGCATTGCCGACCTCGATCGCGTAGCCGAAGACGCGATTGAACCGGACCCGAAGCGATGGGATGCCGGTTCGCTCGCGCTCTCGGTGCTCCAAGGAGGCGATCCATTCGCGCGCCTCTCGCGCCGACCGCTTGAGCTCGCCGAGCTCGGCGTTCCAGCTCTCCCGGATGAGCCCGCCCTCCCGAAGCCCGAGGGGCGGATCATCCGCCAGTGCCCCTTCAAGGAGTTTCTGAAGGTCCGGCAGCGGGGCGATCTCCTCGGCGAGCAGGGTCAGGAGCGGCGCGCTGAACGGGGCGAGGGCTTCGCGCAGGGCCGGGAGCTCGGCGAGAAAGCCGCGCAGGCCGAGCAGGTCGCGGGCATGGGCCACTCCGAGCGCCGCCCGGCTGGTGAGCCGTTCGAGGTCCCCCACTCCGGCCAGTCGCCGCCTCAGGCCCGCGGCGGCCGCAGGCTCCTGCACCAGGGCGCCCACGGCCTCGTGACGGCCGGCGATGGCTTCTCGATCGAGCAGCGGACGCAGGAGCCATTGGCGCAGCAGTCGCGCGCCCATCGGGGTCTGGGTGGCATTGAGCGTCGCGAACAGGGTGCCGCGTGGGCTGCGGTCCTGACCCGTCTCGAACAGCTCGAGCGTTGCCACTGCGGCGGGATCGAGGAGCATGGCATCGCCCGGCACCAGTCGCTGGATGCGGCGGAGATGCGACAGACTCTGCCCCTGCGTATCCTGAAGATACGCGAGCGTCGCGCCGGCCGCCTGGATGCCGGCCGTCATCCCGCCGATGCCGAAGGCCTCGAGCGGGGTGTCGCCGAACTGGGCCGCCAGCAGGTCACGGGCCGCGCGGAACGCGAGCCAGCCTGAATCCACGCGAGTCAGGGGAAGCCCCAGCGCGGCCAGGCGCTCCACCCAGGCGGGATCCGCGTTCTGGGACAGCAAGAGCTCGGCGGGACGCCTGAGTAGCGCCGCCTCGAGCAGCGCGTCGCCCCCCGCAGTCTCCTCGCCGAGCCAGAAATCCCCCGTCGAGACGTCCACCAGTGCCACTCCGAGAGTCCCTGCCGCCGTCCGGTGCGCTCCGAGAAGGAAATTATTGGTCGCCCCGTCGAGGAATTGGGTGTCCGTGATGGTCCCGGGGGTGATCACGCGCACGATCTCGCGCCGGACGAGCTTCTTGCCCTTGGCGGGCGCCTCCATCTGCTCGCACACGGCCACCTTCTGACCGGCTCGGATCAGCTTCGCGATATACCCCTCGGCCGCGTGGTGCGGGATGCCGGCCATGGGGATCGCCCCCTCGCCCTTCTGGCGAGAGGTGAGCGTGATCTGAAGGAGCCGCGAGGCGGCGTGGGCATCGTCGAAGAACAGCTCGTAGAAATCGCCGAGGCGGAACAACAGCAGGTAGTCCGGGTAGCGGCGCTTCAGCTCCCGGTACTGCTTCATCATCGGGGTCAGCTCGGCCGGCGAGGTCACCTCAGGGGAAGTATCCCTCACGATCGCAACGCGGTCGACAACCGATCATATGTCGTCTCGAGCGACTCCGGCAGCACTCGCGTGTTCCCGATGATGGGCATGAAGTTGGTGTCGCCGCTCCAGCGGGGGACCACGTGCAGATGCAGGTGTCCCAGCACCCCGGCGCCGGCCACCCGCCCCTGATTCATCCCGATATTGTAGCCGTCCGGGCGATAGGCGGCCTGGATCGCCCGCATCGCCGTCTGGATCAGGGTCACGGCCTCGGTGAGCTCTTCGGCCGTCGCCTCCTCGAAGCCGGCGACGTGCCGGGTGACCACCGACATCAGATGGCCCGACGCGTAGGGATAGGCATTGAGGATGAGGAAGGCGCGCTGGCCCCGCTGGAGGATGAGAGCCCGGCGGTCGTCGCCGGCGGCGAGGGCGCTACAGAAGATGCACGTATCGGCGGGCGACCCGGCGGTAGAGACGTAACTCATCCGCCACGGCGCCCAGAGACGATCCACCCGGATCAGGTATTGACCAGCTCGCGGAGGCGCTTCCCTACCTTGAAAAACGGCACGCGCTTCTCGGGCACGCTGACGCTGTCGCCCGTCTTGGGATTGCGGCCCTTGCGGGAATTGCGATGGCGGATGCGGAAGCTGCCGAAGCCGCGCAGCTCGACTTTGTCTCCCTTGCTGAGGGCGTCGGTGATGTTGTCGAAGACGGTGTTGACGATCAACTCCGTCTCCTTCTTGGTCAGGCTCGCCACCTTGGCGACTTCTTCGATCAATTCCGCTTTCGTCATGAGCCGACTCCCTTCAAGAGGACCGCCCTCGACGGCTTCGGGGACTCCCCGAAACCCGGGATAACCTTCGAACCGAAATTAGCACGCCCCCTGAAACTTTGTCAAGTAGCGTGGGCAGTTAGAGGACACCCCTGCCGGCTAAGGCATCAAGTAGAGCGGAGTCTTGAGCGAGGGCAGCATGGGGAGGAATTGCCCTGCGCCGCCCAGGCCCAGCTGACTCTGGAGCAGGCCGCGCAGCGAAAAGGGCCGTCTTGGGTAAACCACCCGGGGCTTCGCGGGCAGCCCGGCCCGGCGCGCCGCGGCCTCGATGGCGTCCTCCAGGCCCCCCAGCTCGTCCACCATCTTCAGCTTGAGCGCCTGCTGGCCGGAATAGATGCGGCCATCGGCGAAGGCCAGGACGCTCTTGCGGTCCAGCCCCCGGCGCTCGGCCACGGCGGAGACGAACTGGCCGTAGACATCGTCCAGCAGCGCCTGGAGGATGCGCCGTTCTTCCGGCCTCATGGCCCGGGCGAAGCTGCCGACGTCCTTGTAGGCTCCGGCCTTGACCACGACATACTCGACGCCCACTTTCTTGAGCAGCCCCTCGATATTGGCCAGCTGCATGACAACACCGATGGATCCGGTGAGCGTGCCGGGATTGGCGTAGACCTCGTCTGCCGCCACCGCTACGTAGTAGCCGCCCGAGGCGGCGACCGACCCCAGCGAGGCCACGACCGGCTTGCCGGCATCGCGGACCCGCTGGACGGCGGTGAAGATCTCCTGAGTCGGCGCGACGACGCCACCCGGACTGTTGATCCGCAGCACCACCGCGCGGATGGAGGCGTCGTCGCGGTAATCGACGAGCGTGCGGACGATGCTGTCGGCGTCCATCCCGCGGTCCGCGCCGATGCCGATGATGCCCTCGACCTCGACCACTGCGACCTTGCCGCCGCCGGGCAGCCCGCCGTCCTCGAGAACGGCCATCAGCACCCAGATCGTCGCGACGAAGAGGACCACCACCCCGACCGCCACGCCGACGGCGATCAGCGCGATCCGGCCGCGCGCAGGCATGGCCGTTTACTCCTCTTCGTCTTCGAACTCGTCGCCGCCGCGGCGCTTGCGCGCCTTGCGGCCGCGGCCGTCCGCCGGCGTCGGCTCCTCGATCACATTGGCCAGCTCCTTCAGCGACAGGCCGATGCGGCGCTCGTTGGGATCGACCCGGATCACCATGAGCGTCAGCTCGTCGCCCACGTTGACGATGTCGGCGGGCGAGTTCACGGGCCGGTTGGACATCTGCGAGATGTGCAGCAGCCCGTCCACCCCCGGCTCGAGCTCGACGAAGGCGCCGAAGTCGGTGAGGCGCACGATCTTGCCGGTCACGCGCGAGCCCATCGGGTAGCGTTGGGCCACGCTCTCCCACGGATCGGGCTGGATCTGCTTCAGTCCCAGGGAGATGCGCTTGTTGTCGCGGTCGACGTTGAGGATCTGCGTCTCGATGCTCTGGCCCTTCTTGAGGATTTCCGAGGGATGCCCGATGTTGCGCGTCCAGGACATGTCGGAGATGTGCAGCAGCCCGTCCACCCCGGGCTCGAGCTCGACGAAGGCCCCGAAGTCGGTGAGATTGCGCACCTTGCCCTGCATGCGCATGCCCGGCTGGTACCGCTCCTGGATCGTCGCCCAGGGATCGCTCTCCACCTGCTTCATGCCGAGCGAGATCCGCTTGGTGGCCTTGTTGACCTCGAGCACCAGGACTTCCACGGTGTCACCGACATTGACGAGCTTCGAGGGATGCCGCACGCGCCGCGTCCACGACATCTCTGAGACGTGCACGAGGCCTTCGACGCCGGGCTCGAGCTCCACGAAGGCGCCGTAGTTGGTCAGACTCACGACGCGCCCCTGCACCTTGCTGCCCTCGGGGTAGCGCTCGTCGACGTTGGCCCACGGGTCCGACGATTTCTGCTTGTAGCCGAGCGAGACGCGGCCCGTCTCCTTGTCGAAATGCAGCACGACCACCTCGACCTGGTCGCCGATCTGGAAAATCTCCGACGGGTGCCCGATGCGACCCCAGGACATGTCGGTTACGTGGAGCAGGCCGTCAATGCCGCCCAGGTCGATGAACGCCCCGTAGTCAGTGAGGTTCTTGACGGTGCCGGTGAGGACCATGCCCTCGGCGAGGACGGACAGCGTATGCTTCTTCTTCTCTTCGCGCTCCTCCTCGAGCACTGCGCGGCGGGAGAGCACGACATTGCCGCGACGCCGGTTGAGCTTGATCACCTTGGCCCGGATGCTCTGGCCCATCAGCGAGGCCAGGTTCTTGACCGGCCTGAGGTCGACTTGGGACCCGGGAAGGAACGCGCGCACCCCGACGTCCACCGCCAGGCCACCCTTGACCACCTCCACGACCCGGCCTTCCACCGGCGTCCCGCTGTCGTGAGCCTTCGAGATCGCGTCCCAGACCTTGATCTTGTCGGCCTTGTCCTTGGACAGGACGATGAGCCCCTCGTTGTCCTCCTTGGACTCGAGGTACACCTCGATCTCGTCGCCGACTTTGGGCAGGCTCCCCGCGTGCCGGAACTCCTCCATCGCGATGGTGCCTTCGCTCTTGTAGCCGATGTCCACGAGGATCTCGCTGTCCCGGACTTCCACGACGCGCCCGCGGACCACCTCTCCTTCCTCGATGTCGCCGCTGACGCCCCGGCTCATCCAGTACTCCATGCTCTCCTCGGGGGCCTCGTCCACCTCCTTCTGTCCGCCCGCGAGGGCCTTCGACTTCTGGTTCTCCGTCTCCATTCCGCGACTTCCTCCTTGATCTGTACCACCGGGGCGGACGCATCCGCCGCCCCTGGCGTTGAAGCTAACCCTGCTGCTCCCGCAGCTGCCCGATGGCGCGCATCATCTCGGCACTCGCCTCACGGTACTGCTCCTTGCGCCGGTCATCACGACCCGCCTTGAAGTGCAGCGGCGGCCCGAAGCGTACCCGGACTTTGGCCGGTCGGGGGAGCGTGGCCCCGCGGGGCAGAGCCCGATCCGTCCCCGAAACGTAGACGGGCACGACGGCTGCGCCGCTCATCACCGCCAGCATCCCCGCTCCCGGCTTGCCTTCGCCGAGCCGTCCGTCCCCCCTCCCGCGCGTGCCCTCGGGGAAGATCAGAATGGCCTTCCCCTCCCCGAGCAGGCGGAGCGTGCTCTTGAGGGCACGGCTGTCGGAACCGTCCCGTCTGACCGGTCGGGCGTTGACCGCGTGAATCAGCCTGCCGAAGATCGGGATGCTGAAGAGCTCTTCCTTGGCCAGGAAGTATAGCTTCCGCGGCGTTGCTCCGCCGACCAGCGGCGGGTCGAGTACGCTCACGTGGTTCGAGACCAGCAAGAGCGCGCCTTCCCGCGGCACGTGCTCCCGCCCGCGCGCCTCGAGGCGAAAGAACAGGCGCATCAGCGCCACGGCAATCGGCTTCAGGAACGTGTACAGCATCGCGCCTGCTCCACCGCCTTCTGCATCGCCTGCACGACATCCTCGATGTCTCGGCCCGTCGTATCCACCACGATCGCACCCGCGGGCTTGACCAGCGGCGCCAGCACCCGACCCATGTCCTGCCGGTCGCGCCGGGCGACCTCCTCGCGTACCGCGGCCAGCTCCGCCGCGACCCCGCGCGCGGCGAGCTCCCCCCGCCGTCGCCGAGCCCGCGTCTCGAGATCGGCGTCCAGATAGAACTTCACCTCCGCCTCGGGCCAGACCACGCTGCCCGTGTCCCGCCCCTCGAGCACCACTCCCCCGCCGGCGGCCAGTCCGCGCTGGACGGGCGTCATCTTATCCCGCACGGGCCGGAGCGCCGTCAACTGCGAGGTGAGCTCACCGATCTCCGGGCTCCGGATCTCACGCGTCACGTCCCGCCCATTGACGAGGACACGATCTCCGTTGAGCTCCACCGTCGACCGCTCGAGCACCGCGCGCAAGGACGGGCCGTCCTCGGGCGCCAGCTTGGCTTCTCGCACGGCCCAGGCCAGGCCGCGATAGAGCGCGCCCGTGTCCACGAGTCGGTAACCCAGTCGCCGCGCCAGCTCGCGCGCCGCCGTCGACTTTCCCGCCCCCGCCGGCCCATCGATCGTGATCACGAGCTCCTTCTTGCGTCCACCGCTCACGGCTGCTCGACCGCGCACGCGCCGCCCGCCAGGCCATTGAGCGCCGGCAGGAACCCCGGAAACGACGTCGCGATACACGCCGTATCTTCGACGACGGTCGCGCCCTCCGCGGCCAGCCCCGCGACGATCAGCGCCATGGCCATGCGGTGGTCGCCCCCGCTCTGAACCACGGCGCCCCGCAGCCGGCGGCCGCCCCGGATCTCGAGACCGTCCGGCTGCTCGCTGATTTCCGCGCCCATCCGTTCCAGCTGGGCAGCGATGGTCGCGATGCGATCCGACTCCTTCACCCTGAGCTCGGCGGCGTCGCGAATCCGTGTCACGCCCTGGGCCACGCAGGCGGCCACGGCCAGCACCGGGATCTCGTCGATTAGGCGCGGGATGAGCTCGCCCCCGATGTCCGTTCCCCTGAGCGCCGCGGCGCTCACGCTGAGATCGGCGGCCGGCTCCGCCGCGCCGCCGATGCCCTCGGGCTCCTGCGTGATTCGGGCGCCCATCCTGTTCAGCGCATCAAGAACACCCGTGCGGGTGGGATTCACGCCGACGTTTTTCATCGTGATCTGCGCTTCGGGCAGCATCGCTCCGGCCACGAGGAAGAAGGCCGCCGAGGAGATGTCGCCGGGCACGGCCACCGGCTGGCCGGTGAGGCGGCCGCCCGGAGTGATGCTCACCCGCCCGGGGGCCGCTGCGAGACGCGCCCCGAAGCTCGCGAGCATTCGCTCCGTGTGATCGCGGGAGAGCGCCGGCTCCTCCACCGTCACCGGGCCATCGGCCCAGAGCCCCGCCAGCAGCAAGGCCGTTTTCACCTGGGCCGAGGCCACCGGCGAAGAAAAATGGAGCGCCTTCAGGGGTCGCGTTCCGCGCACGGCCAGCGGGAGCCGTGCGCCGCCGTCCCGGCCCACTACGGTTGCGCCCATCCGCCGCAGAGGTTCGGCGACGCGCCCCATGGGGCGGCGCCGGAGCGAGTCGTCGCCCGTCAGCATGCTCCAGAAGGGCTGACCCGCCAGCACGCCCAGCAGCAGGCGCGCGGTGGTCCCCGAGTTGCCGCAGTCGATGACATCTTCGGGCTCGGCGAGGCCCATGAGGCCGGCGCCGTCCACCAGGTAATGGCCCGGGCTTTTGCGCGTGACGCTGGCGCCGAGCGCGCGGACGGCCTTGAGCGTGTTCTGGCAGTCCTCGCCCTCAAGGAAGCCGGTGATCTCGGTCCGCCCCTCGGCCAGCGCCCCGACGAGCGCGGCGCGGTGGGAGATGGATTTGTCGCCGGGAACCTCGACGGCCCCCGCGAGTCGGTGCGTCGGCGTGACCCTGACGTTCACGACAGCCGCTCCCGCTCCCGGCGGATGCGGTCCAGCTCGCGCTCCACCGCTGCGGCGTCTCCCGAGGCGATGAGGCGCTCGAGATCACCCAGGGCTTGACGGAAGGCCCCCAGGGCCTCGCCCAGCGCCTCGCGGTTCTCCTGGAAGATCTCGCGCCAGACCCGCGGGTTCGAGGCGGCAATCCGCGTGGTGTCCTTGAAGCCGCGGGCGGCGACGTCGAGGAAGCGCGGGTCCATCCTGAGCACGGCGTCCATCAGGGCGTTGGCGACCAGATGCGGCAGATGGCTGACCGCGGCCACCGCGCGATCGTGGCTCACCGGATCCATGCTGCTCACGCGGGCGCCCAGCGCTTCCCAGAACTCGCTGACCCGCTTGACGGCCTGAGGGTCGGTGCGATCGGTGGGCGTGAGGATGACGAGCGCGCCGCGGAAGAGATCCGCCCGCGAGATCGCGTAGCCGCTCTGCTCCGAGCCGGCCATCGGGTGGCTGCCGACGAAATGTCGGGGCGCCGAGCGGCCGAGCTCTTCGGCGGCCCCGACGATGCCCGATTTGGTGCTGCCCACATCCGTGAGCGCGGCGTCCGCGGGCAGCGCGCGCCAGACAGCGGGAAGGACCGCGGCGAGCGTGGCGACCGGCGCCGCCAGCACGCAGAAGTCCGAGGAACCGACTCCCTCCCTGAGATCGACGGTGATCCGGTCCACGACCCCGTCGCGCCGCGCTGGTTCCAGGCTCTCCGGGCGCCGGCCCACGGCCACGATTTCCGCCGCTAACCCCTCCGCCCGTGCGGCCTTGGCCACCGAGCCTCCGAGGAGGCCGAGCCCGACGATGGAGAGGCGTCGAATCACGTGCCCTTGCCCTCGGCGAGGACCTTCTTGAGGGCCTTGATGAAGCGGCGGTTCTCCTCCGGCGTGCCGATCGTGACGCGCAGGGCGCTCTCCATCCCGAAGCTGGTCATGGGCCGCACGATGACGCCCTCTTTCAGCAGCCGCTGGAAGACGTCCGAGGCGTTCTTGCCCACGTCCACGAGGATGAAGTTCGCGCGCGACGGGGCGTACTTGAGCCCCAGCGAGCTGAACTCGTCGAAGAGAAAATGGCGGCCCGCCTCGATCATCCGCAGGCACTCGAGGATGTGCGAGTCGTCTTCGAGCGCGGCCAGCGCCGCCACCTGGGCCAGGGAGTTGACGTTGAAGGGCTGCCGGATGCGGTTGAGCAGCGCCACGCAGTCCGCGTCCGCGACGGCATAGCCCACGCGGAGCCCCGCCAGGCTCGCCGCCTTGGAGAAAGTCCGGAGCACCACGACCTTGCGCCCCTGCTTCATGTAGCCGAGGGAATCCGGGAAGTCCGGTCCCTGGGCGAACTCCACATAGGCCTCGTCGAAGACCACGATGACCTTGTCGGGAACCCGCGCCATGAACTGCTCGACCTCGTGAGCCGTGACGATCGTCGCGGTGGGATTGTTGGGATTGGCGACGAAGACCAGCTTGGTCATGGAAGTGATGGCCCGCGCCATCGCCTCCAGATCCAGCCGGTGATCCTTGAGAGTGACCACGACGCGGATGCCGCCCGCCGCCTGGACGATCATCGGATAGACGACGAAGGAAGGATGCGGGATGACCGCCTCCTCCCCCGGGCGCAGGAAGCCGCGCACCACGAGCTCGATGAGATCGTTGGACCCGTTGCCGAGGATGATGTGGTCGGGCGTGACGCGGTGCCGCCGCGCCAGGGCCTGGCGCAGGTAGTAGCCGCTCCCGTCGGGGTAGCGGTTCAGGTGCGCGAGCGCCTGGCTGATCGCCTTGAAGACCCGCTCCGAGGGCGGCAGCGGGTTTTCGTTTGACGCGAGTTTGATGACGTCCGTCAGCCCGAATTCGCGCTCGAGCTCCTCGATGGGCTTCCCGGGCTCGTAAGGGGCGATCCCGAGGATGTGGTCGTTCGCGAGCGATTCCCAGGGCACTGGCATGCGGAGCTCCTTACGCGGCCGGGTACGATCCGAGGACTTTGAGGAACTGACAGCGCTCCTTGACCTCGGCCAGGACGGCGCGGACATCATCGGTATCGCGATGGCCTTCGAAGTCGACGAAGTTGACGTACTCCCAGGGTCGCCGCTTGGTCGGTCGCGACTCGATTTTCGTGAGATTCAGCCGGCGCGCGGCGAAGGGCTGGAGAATGCTGTAAAGCACGCCGGGCTCGTTCTTCATCGAGAAGAGAATGGACGTCTTGTCCCGCCCCGTCGCCGGCACCGGCTGCCGGCCGATCACCAGAAAGCGGGTGGAGTTGGACGCGTTGTCCTCGATCCGCGGCCTGAGCACGGGCACCTCGTACAGCCGTGCCGCCAGCTCCGAGGCGATGGCCGCCACGGTGGCGTCGTCGCGCGCCCGCTCAGCGGCCGCGGAGGTCGAGGACGTCTCCTCGACCTTCACGTCGGGAAGGTTGACGCTGAGCCACTCCCGGCACTGCGCCAGGGCCTGGGGATGCGAGCACACCACCTTGATCTCGCCGAGGTCGGCGGCGCGCGAGAGCAGGTAATTCGCGATGTCGAGCGTCACCTCGCCCGTGATATACACGTCGGCGTCGATGAGGCGATCCAGCGTGACGTTCACCGCTCCTTCCGTGGAGTTCTCGACCGGCACCACGCCGAAGGCTGCACGCGCCCGCTCGACCTCGTCGAACACCTCGGCGATGCTGCGCGCCGAGACGAACTCCGTCGACGAGCCAAACCGCCGCGTCGCCGCGGCGTGGGTATTGGTGCCCGGGGGGCCGAAATAGACGACCGGCAGCGGATGCTCGAGCGCCAGCGACGCCGACAGGACCTCGCGCCAGATGGCCCGGACGGCCTCGGCGCTCAGCGGGCCTTGATTCAGCGCGACGAGACGGTCAAGGATCTGGGTTTCGCGCTCTGGGACAAAGTACGGGAGATTCTTCTGCCTCTTGAGCTCGCCGATGTGGAGGGCGGCGCTACCGCGCTGGTTGAGGAGGTTGAGGATTTGCTCGTCGAGGTTATTGATCCTGGAACGCCATTCGTCCAGGTCCATAGAAGCTCCTGAAGCGCATCGGTCGGCTAACCTCAAGGAGTATAGGAGAAAGTCACGACCCACGCAAGCTGTTCAGACGGGCCAGTTCGCCCGCCGTGAGGGGCCGACAGCCTCCTACACTCAGATCGCCGAGCCGCAACGGACCGAAGCGCACACGCCTCAGCTGCAACACCGAATGCCCGAGCGCCTCGCAGAACCGCTTGACCTCCCGGTAGCGCCCTTCGGCGAAGGTCAGGCTCACCCATGTGCTGCGGGCGCCGCGGCGCAGGATACGAACATCGCGCGGCATGGCGGGGCCGTCCGGCAACGTGATGCCCCGCCGCCATCGCGGCAGCTCTGCCGGAGCCAGCGCTCCCTCGACCTCGGCTTCGTAGACTCGCGGGATCTCGTAGCGGGGATGGAGGAGCCGGTTGCTGAGCTCGCCGTCATTGGTGAGGAGCAGGAGTCCCTCCGCGTCGTAGTCAAGCCGCCCCACCGGGAACAGTCTCCCCGCGTCCGGGGGAAGCAGGTCCACCACCACCGGACGACCGGCGGGATCGCTCCGGCTGCTCACGTATCCGCGAGGCTTGTGCAGGAGGAAATACCGGCGGGGCGCGGCGCTCGGCAGCGGGCGACCGTCCACGGTGATGGCATCCGCCTCGGGGTCGGCTTGGGCGCCCGGTTCCAGCCGCACGCGCCCGTTGACGGTGACGCGGCCTGCGGCGAGGAGCGCTTCAGCCCCGCGGCGCGACGCCAGGCCCGCCTGAGCCAGAATCTTGCTGAGGCGAATCGGCGGCAGCGGTGACCTCCCCGGCGCCGGGTTCGGGGACCGGGCCCGCGGCTCTGCCGTCCCCTGCCCCACCTTCGGAGGGGACGGGCTCGGGCACGACCAGCTCGCCTTCCACCTTGGGCAGGTCGGCGACATCGCGGAGGCCGAAGGCGACGAGGAACTCGCGCGTGGTTTCGTAGAGAAACGGCCGGCCCGGCGACTCTTTCCGCCCGGCGATCCGGATCATGCGCCGGTCGAGCAGGTTGTCGAGCACCGCCTCGGAATTGACGCCGCGAATGGCGTCGACCTCGGGCCGGGACACTGGCTGGCGGTAGGCGATGATGGCCAGCGTCTCGAGCGCGGGACGGGATAGCCGCGACCGCGTTCGGCTGCGCGCGAGCTTGACGAGCCACTGCGCCACCTCGGGCCGCGTCACGAGCCGGAACCCGCCGCCCGCTTCCATCACCTGCAGCGCCCGTCCTTCTGAATCGAGCCGTTCCCGCAGCCGGCTGACGAGCTCGCGGGCCGCGGCGGCGGAGTGCAGCTCGAGAACCTCCTGGATGCGCTCCGCCTCCACTGGCGAGTCGGAGGCGAACAGGAGGGCTTCGACCACGTCGATCAGTTCAGTCATTCGCCGGCGCTCCCCGGTCCTGCTGGTCCTGGGGGTTGGGCTCCTTCACGCTCACCGCGTGCTGCTCGATGACGATTTCGCCGAAGAGATCCGCCTGCCGCGCCCGCGCTTGGCCCAGCCGCACCAGCTCCAGCAACGCGAGCAGCGTCACCACCCATTCGGCGCGGATGCGCTCGGCGCCCGCCACCGACGAGAACAGCAGCGACCAGGTGTGGCGCAGCAGCTCGAGGATCTCGTTCATCCGCTCGAGCACAGAGAGTGGGTTCGGCTCGACGTCCCGGGGCGCCTGACGCTTCTGCTCGTCGATGAGGCGCTGGAGCGCCCGCTGGAGGAGGTGGATCGACAGGTCCTCGAGCGGGATGTCCTCCGGGGGCGGCAACTCCGCCACGGTGCGCCCGAAGAGCAGCGCCTGCTCGGCTTCGCGCTCGCCCAGCCAGCCCCCGAGGGCCTTGATGCGGGCGTACTCCTTGAGCCGCTGCTCTAGCTCCTGCTTGAGCAGCAGGGCCTCCTCGTCCAGCGCCTCCTCGTCGTCGTCCGGACCGGCTGGCAGCAGCAGCTTGGACTTCAGATAGATGAGCGTGGCCGCCATCACCATGAAGGCGCCCGCCGTCTCGAGATCCTGGAACCGCACCGACTCCAGGTGGGCGAGGTACTGGTCGGTGATGGCGCGTACCGACATCCGGGAGAGATCCATCTCGTTGGTACGGCAGAGATGCAGGAGGAGATCCAGCGGCCCGACGAAGGCTTCGACCCTGACTGTGAGACCAGACTGCTCGCTGGGCGCGGTCGTGGCGGTGTCGGTCATGGCTCGAGTTTCATCACGGACCGGACTTCGCCCATGGTCTGCGTCGCGAACTTCCGCGCCCGCTTGGATCCCTCGTGGAGAATCTCGACGACCTGCTTGGGCTTCTCCGCGAATCGCTGACGGCGCTCCCGGACCTCGCCAAGCGGCGGCAGCATGTGTTTGAGCAGCACCCCTTTGCAGTCCAGGCAGCCGATCCCGGCCGTCCGGCAGCCCGTCGCGCAGGCCTCCCGGTCTGCGTCGGGGGTGAAGATCCGGTGGAGGTCGAAGACGGGGCAGATGTCGGGATTTCCCGGGTCCGAGCGCCGCTTTCGCGCCGGATCGGTCACCATGGGCTTGATCTTGGCGGTGATCTCCTCGGGCGAGTCCGCGAGGAAAATCGCATTGCCGTAGGACTTCGACATCTTGCGGCCGTCGGTGCCCGGCACCTTCGGAATCTGGGTGAGCTTGGCATCGGGCTCCGGGAACACCGGCTTCCACGTGTTGTTGAAGCGCCGGGCGACCTCCCGAGTCAGCTCGACATGGGGTACCTGGTCGACGCCAACGGGCACCCAGCGCGGCTTGTACATCAGGATGTCGGCGGCCTGCAGCAGCGGGTAGCCGAGCAGCCCGTAGGACGGCGATTCGAGTCCCAACTGCTCCACCATCTCCTTGTACGTGGGGACGCGCTCGAGCCAGCCCAGCGGGGTGACCATGGAGAAGATCAGGTGCAGCTCCGCGTGCTCGGGCACGAGGGACTGGATGAAGAGCGTGGACCGCTCGGGGTCCAGGCCCGCGCCGAGCCAATCGACCGCCATCTCGATCGTGTTCTCGGGCGCCTCGGCGCTGTTCTGAGCGTCCGTGGTCAGCGCGTGCCAGTTGGCCGCGAAGAAAAAGCAGTCATAGTCCGCCTGGAGGCGCACCCAGTTGTCCAGGGCGCCGAGATAGTTGCCAAGATGCAGCTTGCCGGTGGGCCGCATCCCCGACAGCACCCGCTCGCGAGCCGTCGCCATGTCGTCCTATCCGCTCCCTCGAGAATCCCGCGCCCGGCTGGCCTCCCAGACCTTGGCCATCCGCAGGAACACGTATTCAGCATACAGGACGGCCAGCACGAAGCCACGCCAGCCGTCGAGGAATCCCCGCTGGAGAATGTACATCGAAACGAAGCGCCCGAACGGGCGCATGATCAGATCGCCCAGCCGCGCGGGCCGGCCGCGCCGGACCCAGTCCTGGGCGGAGAGCGTAGAGTAGCGATTGGAGCGCCGGACGAAGTCCTCCAGATCCCGGTAGGAATGGTGCAGCAACGGCTCGGCGAGAGTGTCCACCCGCCCCTGAACCCGGACGGACTCGTGAACCGCGTCGTCGACGAAGCGCCCGGCACCCCGCCTGAACAGTCGCAGCTGGTAGTCGGGGTAGAGCCCCCCGTGCCGCACCCAGGCCCCCCAGAAGATATTGCGCCGCGGGAGAGAGTAACCGTCGGCGGGGCCGCCCGCCTTCACGATGGCTTCGATCCGCTCCCGAAGCTCGGGTGTCACGCGCTCGTCGGCGTCCAGCGACAGGATCCAGTCGCCCGTGGCGTGCTCGAGCGCGAAGTTTTTCTGAACGGCGAAGCCGGGCCACGGGCGGACGTAGACCTTGTCCGTGAACTCCCTCGCCAGGGGCACGGTCTTGTCGGTGGACTCGGCATCCACGACGACGATCTCGTCCGCCCACGCGATGCTCTCGAGGCAGCCGCGCAGGCGCTCCTCCTCGTTCCAAGCGATGATCGCGATCGACAGCCGGCTCATACCCGCCTCGCCCGCCGCTCGAGCAGAGCTTTCGCCGCCTCGAGCGCCGTGGCCGGATCGAGCGCCGCCATGGTGCGGTCGGGACTCTGGAGACCGCGGCAGTGCGAGCCGTAGGGGCCGTTGCGCTCCGTGCGCGTGGGGCCGTAGAGTCCGAGCGCGGGCGTCCCAAGCGCGGCGGCCAGATGGAGGGGCCCGGTGTCATTGGCGACCATCAGGGCGCAGCGGCGCAGCAGCGCCGTGAGCTCATCGAGATCGGTGGGGGGCGCCAGGATGGCCTTCGCCGGCAGGCCATCGCCGATCTGGCGCGCCATGTGGACCTCGTCGGGGCCCCAGAGCAGCAGCAGGCGCACGTCGGGCTCGCTCACGAGCCGCTCGGCCAGGAGGCGGAAGTGACGCACCGGCCAGCGCTTGCTCTCGCGACCCGCTCCGGGATTGATCGCTACGAGCAGGTCCTGCCGCTTCACCCCCTGCTCGCCGAGGAAGTCCTCCATCCTCCGCTCGGCGTCGGGGCGGGCGGGAATGCGGAATTCGGGCTCAGTTGCCGTCACGCCCAGCGGCGCCAGCAGCGACAGGTACTGCTCCACCACGTGGACAGCCGTCGCCGGCGGTGTGACATGCCGGTTGGTGAATGCGACACTCAGCCATTCCCGCGCCTGGCCCGGGCTGAACCCGATGCGCAGGGGCGCGCCGGTATAGGCGGTGAGCACACCGCTCTTGATCAACCCTTGCAGATCCAGCGCCACGTCGAAGCGCGCGGTGCGGATGCGGCTCTGGAGCCGGCCGAGCTTTTCCCATACCTGGCGCGCCCCCGCGGGCCGCCAGATGAGCCGCCGCCAGAGGCGAGTGTCCACCGGCACCACGGCGTCGAGATCCGGATGACCGCGGAGGACGGCGTACTCCCGCGCTTCCACGATCCAGGTCAGATGCGCGTCGGGATACGTCCGGCGCAGGGCTCGCGCCACGGGCAGCGCATGGATCACGTCGCCGAGGGACGAGAGCTTGACGATCGCGATCTTCATGGGTTCTCGGATCCGGAGCGGGCTCCGAAGCGCGAGAGAATCGTGGCGATCAGATCTTTGGTCGAGTGGTCCTTCGGGTCACCGGCTATAGCCACGCGGCCGCCGCTGGCAGCCACTGCCTCGCGCTCGGGCACGGTGTCGGCGGTGTAGTCAGTGCCCTTGGCGTGCACGTCGGGACGAAGCCGGGTGATGAGGACATCGGCGGTGTCTGCGTCGAAGACGACCACGGCGTCCACCGCCGACAGGGCGCCGAGAATCTCCGCCCGCTCCGCGACCGGCATCACTGGCCGTCCCGGGCCTTTGAGGCGCCGCACCGCGGCGTCGGAATTCAGTGCCACCACGAGCGCGTCGCCGAGGGCGCGCGCCGATTGAAGATATCGCACGTGGCCCACGTGCAGGAGGTCGAAGCAGCCATTGGCCAGCACGATCCGCTTGCCGGCGCGGCGCCAGGCCGAGGCCAGGCGCTCGGCCTCCTCAAGGCTGACGAGCGCCGCCATCGGAGGACAGCGACTGGGCCAGCTCCTGGGCCGTGACCGTGGCGGTGCCGCGCTTCATCACGACCACCCCGCCCGCCACATTGGCCAGCCACGCCGCCTCGCCGGGCGAGGCGCCCGCGGACAGCGCCACCGTGAACGTGCTGATGACGGTATCGCCCGCGCCCGTGACGTCGGCGATCTCGTCGCTGCCATGAATGGGCATGAAGGTCACGGGTCCTTCGCGCTCGAACAGCGCCATCCCCCGGCTGCCCCGGGTGACGAGTAGCAGCCGGGCGTCGAGCCGCTCCAGCACCGCGCGGCCAGCTTTTTCCAGCGATGGCTCGTCGCTCAGCTCTTGGCCCGTGAGTGCCTCCACCTCAGGCTCGTTGGGCGTCGCCGCGGTCGCGCCTTTGAAGCGCGGCAGATCGTAGCGGCTGTCCACGGTCACCGGGACCTGCCGCTGCCGACCCAGAGCAAGCACCGCCTCATAGAGCCGCGGCGTCACCGTGCCGTAGCCGTAGTCCGAGACGAGAAAGGCGTCGGCCCCCGCGCCCAGCGCCTTCAGCCGCTCGATGAGCCGAATCTCCACGTCGGCCGTCACGCCCCCATCCGGCTCGCGGTCGAGACGCACGACCTGCTGACGCGTGCTCCGATAGCCGCCGGCCATGATGCGCGTCTTCATCGGGGTCAGCCGGCCCGGCGCGCGGACCAGGCCGTCGGTGGTGATCCCCGCGCGCTCGAAGAGCCGCTGAGCCTCGTCGCCTGCGGGATCCTGTCCCAGCAGGCCGATGGGCACAGCCGCGGCGCCGAGGGCGTGGACATTGTGGGCGGCATTGGCCGCTCCGCCCAGCCGCGCCTCCCGGTCGGTGAAGCGAAGGATGAGCACCGGCGCCTCGCGGGAGATGCGGGCCGGCTTGCCGTAGAGGTATTCGTCGGTGATCACGTCGCCGACGATGACGATACGCCTGCCCTGGAAGCGGCCGGCGGCCTCCATGAGCTTTTTGAGCCGAAACATCATGCGCCGATCTCTCCCAGCACTCGCCTCGTGGCGCTCCTCGCCTGCGGGGCTGACCCAGCTCTCGCCTTGCGGCGAGCGGCTGCCGCTCGGCTCGAGAAGCGGGCCGCCCCTCGTCTCGAGAAGCGGACCAGCGCCCACTCGACCGCGTCGAGCAGATCCTCGGCCACGTGGTCCGGCTTCACGTCCCAGAGCTGGCGGCGGTGCTCCCATTCCCCGCGGCCATAGCCCGTGAGCACGAGCACGGAGGCCGTCCCCGCGGCATGCCCGGTGGCGATATCGGATACCTTGTCACCGATCATGACCGACGATCCGAGGTCCAGCCCGAGCTCGGTCGCGGCCCGCCTGAGCAGCCCCGGCCGCGGCTTGCGGCAATCACACGCCGCGCGGTATGGAGGCTCCCCTTCGTCCGGGTGATGCATGCAGACGTAGAGGCCGTCGAGCCGCGCCTGACGCGCTCCGAGCTGCCGAACCATCTCGGCATTGACGGCGTGAAGGACCTCTTCCGAGAAATAGCCCTTGGCGATCCCAGCCTGATTGGTCACCATCACGGCCGCGACCCCGGCGCGGTTCAGCCGGCGTATGGCCTCGGCCGTTCGGGGCAGGAGCCGGATGCGCGCGGGATGATTAACGTACCCTGCCTCTTCGGTGAGGCAACCGTCGCGGTCCATGAACACGGCGGAGCGTCGGGGCATTGGAAGGCAGTGTAATGCGGGGCCCCCGAATGATCAATGAAAATCGAGGGTTTGTGGGTGGCGGATCCTGCCTCAGGCACCGAGCTGGCGGTAGAGCGCCGTGTAGCGGTTGGCCTGAGCCATGTAGGTAAAGGGCTCGGCCGAAGCCCGGGCCCGGGCGCTCAAAGGAGTGGCGCTGGCCGCTCTCAGGGCTTCCAGCCCCTTGACGATCTGCCCCGCCTCCACCGCGGGAATAATCCAACCATTGTCGCCAGTGCGAATCACCTCAGCGCCGCCAGCCGTGGCCGTTGTCAGAACCGGCAGACCCGAGGCCAGCGCCTCGAGGTGAACATTGCCGAAGGGCTCGTAGCGCGTCGGCAGCGCCACGGCATCGGCGGCGGCGTAGAGCCGTTCGATGCGCTCTACCGGCCCGGTCCAATGCACACGCCCCGTCAGGCCCAGTTGATCCGCGAGAGCTCGATACGGCCGGGCATCTCCTTTGCCCGCGACAATGAGCCGGCTCTGGCGATCGGCGAGCCGGCCCATGGCTTCGATCAGTGGGCCCAGCCCTTTGCGCTCGAAGCCCGAGCCGACGAACAGGACCGTCCAGGCTTCGTCGGCTATCCCCCATTCATCCCGCACGACCTTGCGGAGCCGCTCCCTGTTGTCCGGGTGGAAGCGCTCCAGGTCCACGCCGTTGTAGACCACGCTGATCCGGCTGGGCGGCGTGGCATACAGCCGCTCGATCTCGGCTTTTCCGCGGTTCGAGATCGCGATGATGTGCCGGGCGGTCTTGAGGGTGAACATCCTCTTTTCCAGCGAGAACACGAGCCGATGATAAGGATTTACTTGAGCCCACCGGCGCTTCATCGCCTCCAGGTACCCTCGATGGCAGCCTTCGCCCGCGCGGTAGATGTCCTGGCGGAGCGTCCGCTCATGGCTTTGGACGATTTGATAGCCCTCTCCCTCCACCGCGCGGCGCGCGGCCAGAGCGAATGACAGCAGCCTCAGCACCGAGGGATGCCGCAGCACCGGCACACGCGTCACCCGCACACCCGGCACCTCCTCCTGCCCCGCGGAGGTGATCAGATCCAGGGTGTGGCCGAGGGCCAGCAGCTCGCGCATAAGGCCGGCGGTGGCGGTCTCGATGCCCCCGTGGAACGAGTAGGGCCGACAGATGAGAGCGATCTTCATCGCGGGGCCAGCGCCTGCTCGACCAGCGGGAACAGATCGCGGCGCGCCGTCGTAAAGCTGTAGCGTTCGACGCAGCGCGCGCGCGCGCGCTGCCCCAGGAGCCGCGCCTCGTCGGGATGGTCGAGCAGGCGCCCAATCCCCTGGGCGAGCGCCTCCACGTCTCCCGGAGGAACCAGCGCTCCGCAGCCGTCGAGGATCTCGGGGATCATCGACACCCGCGTTGCGATCACCGGCAGGCCCAGGGCCATGGCGTCGAAGATCTTGGCGGGCACCTGACCCCGCGTGTCCGAGGTGTCGCGTTGGGGCACCGCCACGACGTCCGCGGCGAGCAGGTATTCCGGAACCTGGGCGAACGGCACGCGGCCCACGAGCCGGGCCTGCGGAAAGCGTGACGCGAAATCGCGCCCGGTGGGCGAGGCCGGATCGGTGCCGACCAGCGCCAGGACCACGCCGCGTCGCCCGAGCCGTGCGATCGCGGCGGCGAGATCGTCGATGCCTTTGTATTGCCGCGGCGTGCCGAGGAACATCACCACCCGCTCCGAGTCCACGCCCAGCCGACGCCGCGCCCTGCCGGGATCGGCGCAGCCCGGCTTCCAGCTGTCGGTGTCGCGCACATGCGGGATGAGCACTCCGCCGAAGCGCTGCTGGAGAAAGCGCGACGCTACTGTGATCCCGTCGGCCGCGCCTCTCAGACGCTCCATCAGCCATGTCCACGGCAGGCCGGCGGGGTTCCCGACGTTCAGCGCCCGTCCCACCGTCCCCCAAAAGCCCGCGCGAAGGAAGAAGCCGACTTCCCAGTCATCGATGTCGAGCAGCAGCGGCCGCTGCGCAGTCAACCGCTTGAGATAGCCAATCCCGGCGCTGCCCAGCCGCGGCTTGGAGGCGTAGAGGAGATCTCCGTCCGCGAGCCCGAGCAGCGCATGGATGGTAGACGCGAAGGCCGGGAAACGAGTGCCGGGCACGGTACGTTGAGCAATGCCGTCGCCAGCCACGGGCTCCCAGATCATTTCGCCGGAGCAGGGACCGACGACCTCGACATTGGCGATGGGCTCGAGCAGGCGGGCCAGAAGATGGGCGCGGCCGGCCGCATTGTCGGCCAGGTCGAAGCAGAGGATGGAGATCTTCACAGCGGCCGGCCGTCGCGGAGGGCCGAATAGTGCGCCACCAACCGGCGCGCGACGCAGGCTCCGGACAGCCGCGTCCGGGCGAGCTCGGCTGCCGCCGCGCCCAGCTTCGCCCGAAGGCTGGCGTCGTCCAGCAGCCGTCCGACGGCCAGGGCCAGCGGCTCGGCCTCGCCGGCCGGCACGAGCAGCGCGTTCCCGCCGTCCGCGAGCACCTCGGGCACGACGCCGACGCGACTGGCCACCACGGCGCGGCCCATCGCCAGATACTCGAAGATCACCCGTGACATTCCGTCCGATTCCAGCGCCGGGTACAGGGCCACGTCGAAGGCGGCCATCGCGGCGGGCAGGTCCCGGGTAAAGCCGACGAAGGCAATCCGCTCTTCCATGCGCGCGGCCGTTACGGCGCGGCGAACGGCCGGCTCCACGGCGCCCTCCCCGATGAACACCATCCGAAAGCGGCGGCCGTCGGCGGCGAGCCGCGCGGCGGCCTCTATGGCCACCGTATGCCCCTTCATCACTCTCAGGCCCGAGACGATCCCGATGAGCGGGATGTCCATCTCGAGGCCCAGCGAACGCCGGAAGGCCGAGCCATCCGTCGCGGGATCGAAGCGCTCGACATCGACGCCCCCAGGCAGGGCGACCACGCGCTCGGGAGGCGCCAGCCTCGAGGCCAGGTACTGACGGCGGATGGCATCGGTCACGGTCACCACGAGGTGCGTGGCGTCCCGATAGAGCCAGCGGTTCAGAGCATGAGGCCGGATGGGCTGGACAATGTGCCGGGTCCGGACGAGGGGCAGGCGCCTGCCCGAAACGCGACTGGCCAGCGCCGCCAGCCAGTGCTCCTTGCCGCGATGAACATGCACCACGTCGCAGGTCTCGAGCCACGCGATGATCCGCCTGAGGTCGGCCGCGTCGCCGATAGGCTTCAGGCCGCCGGCGAACCCGAGCGTTTCGAGGTGGTGGGCTCCGGCATCGCGCGCGCGATCCATCACCCGCGCCTCGGTGCCCCGCTTGCAAACAAGCGTGACCTGGTGGCCGGCGCGCTCGAGTTCACCGCTGATCCGCGCCGCCCAGTATGCGTCGGAGGACCATCCCCGACAGGACATGAGCTGCAGAACTTTCATTCCTCCCGCCCACGTCGCCCGAGCGCCGCGCGATAGACGGCTTCGACCCGCTCCGCGTGGCGCTCGGGGCTGAACGCCTCCTCGACCCGGCGCCGGCCGGCCTGACCCATTCGCCGCGCCAGCGCCGGGTCCTCCAGGAGGCGCTCGAGGGCCGCGGCCACCGCTGCGGGCTCCTCGCCCTCAACGAGGAGACCCGTCACACCATGCATCACGGTGTCAGGCAGCGCTCCCACGCGCCGGGCGACCACCGGCCGCCCGGCCGCCATGGCCTCCAGCGCCGCGCGGCAGGACTCGTCCGAGCCCGCTCCCATCAAGACGAATACGTCCAGCGCCCGCAGGACCTCGGGCAGATCGGCATCACGGTAGCCGGTGAAGAGCACCTGCTCGGTCAGTCCCAGCTCGCGAACGAAAGCCTCCAGTCGGGGCCGCGCCTCACCCTTGCCGACGAGCAGCAGCCGCGCGCCCGGGTGGCGAGGCAGGAGCAGCCGAAAGCCCCGGACGAGCAGCTCGTGGCCGCGGTTGGCCGCGAGCCTTGCCACCGAACCCAGCACCGGTCCCGCCCCGACGCCGAACTCCTTCCTCACCGCCGCGCCGTCGTGCTGCGCGTCGAAGCGCGCGATCTCGACGACGCCGTCGACCCGATGCACCCGATCATCCGGGAGGCCGGCGCGCCGGCATCGCTCTTCGATCTCGGCGCTCACGGCGATCGCGGCATCGGTCCGGCGGTAGAGGGCCGTGGACGGCCAGCTCGGCCGCACGGCACGGGCATTGTGAAAGGTGCGCACCAGGGCGATGCTCCGACCGCCGAGCGAGCCGAGCCAGTGGTCATGGGAATGGTGACAGTGGATCACATCGATCGCCTCGCTCCTCACCAGCCATCGCAGCCGCAGGAGATCCCTGACGAGGCCGAAGGGGCGAAACCCGCCCTCGAGCGAGAGCCCCGCCACGGGATCGATCCCCGCCTCCCGCGCCTTCTGCTCGAACCGGTCGCCCGGGATGAGCGCGAGCAGAGTCCGGTGGCCGCGACCACGCAAGGCGCTCACGATGCGGATCGCGGGCTCGGCGCTGCCGGTCCACCAGCGGTTCGAGACTAGATGGAGCACGGTGAGGCCCGCTGGCCCGCTCACCCGTCTCTCCCCTTGACGGCGGGGCTCAGCACGCTCTCGTAGAGCTCGATGAGCCGGGCGACGGCGGCCGTGTGCGAGAACCGGCTCTCTGCCAGCGCGCGCGCCGCGCGGGCCCGGCGCGCGGCCGCGCCGGGATCGGCGAGCACGCTCTCCATCGCCTGCGCCAGATCCGGCGCCGACTCCGGCTTGACCATGAGGCCCGTCACGCCGTCGGTGACCACTTCCGGGACGCCGCCAATGCCGCTGGCGACCACCGGCACGCCCGCGGCGAATGCCTGGAGCAGTGACTGGGGAACGCCTTCGGTGCGGGTGGACGCGAGCACAAAGCAGTCCATGCATCCCAGCAGGGCAGACACGTCCTGCCGGAAGCCGGTGAAGACGACGGCGTCGCCGAGCTTCGCCTCCCGAGCCAGCCCTTCGACCCAGGCACGGCGAATGCCGTCGCCGACGAGGAGCAGGCTCGCCCCGGGATGAGCGGCGCGGACGAGACCGAATGCCTCGATGAGGTGAGCGTGGCCCTTCGACCCGCGGAACATCGCGATCGAGCCGAATACGGGCGAGCCCAGTCCCAGGCTCGCGGCGAGATCCTTCGAGCGGGCGCCGAATGGGAAGGCTTCGAGATGCACCCCCGCGGGAATCGCGATCACGCGCTCGGGCTTCACCCCGGCCTGGAGCACGATTCTCCGGATGGCCTCACCGCTGGTGATCACGCGATCGGCCAGCCACGTGTATACGGGATTCCAGCCGCGCCGGATGGCGATCGAGACGTGCCGGGTCCGCACGACCGGGACGCCCGTCAGCCGCGCCGCCATGCCGCCGATCCATCCGTCGATCGAGCTGTGGGTATGGACGAGACTGACCCCCTCCCGGCGTACGAGAGCGGCGAGGCGCGCGATCGCTATCATGTCCCAAGGGCCCCGCATCGGCAAAGGCACCGCCTCCAGTTCCGCCGCTCGAGCACGCTCCAGGAGGCGTCCGTCGGGGCGGCAGGCGAGCATCACGCGCCAGCCGCGCGCCGCGATCCAGCGCGCCTCGTCCAGCGTTCGGATCTCCTGGCCGCCCAGCCCCGGAGAGGATTCGGTGTGGAGCACGGTCCTCATGCCCGGATCGCGCTCCGCACCCGCGCCTCCACCTCGTCGGGAGTGATGGTTCGCAGGCACACGTGGTCGATGGGACAGCTGGCCAGGAAGCACGGCGCGCACGGCGCCTCGCGGTCCAGGACATGCGCGGAGGCCGAGCGGGGCGCCGTCAGGCGCTTGTCGGTGGGGCCGAAGAGCGTGACCGTCGCGACCCCGAGCGCGGCGGCGAGATGCGCCACTCCCGTATCGCCGCTCACGAGGCAGTCCAAGCGCGCGAGGAGCCGGGGCAGTAGCGCCGGACGGTCGCGTCCGACAAGGGACGGTATCGGCCGCCCGGCGGACCGGCCGACCGCCGTCGCGATCCTATCGTCCGCCGGAATTCCCATCAGCACGGGCTGAGCCCCGTCCTCGAGCAGGCCGGCGGCGAGCCGGCCGAAGAAGTCCGCGGGCCAGAGCTTCGAGCTGCCGAACGCAGCGCCCAGATGCAGGCCCACGACGCGGCGGCCCGGGCGCACCCCGCTCTCGGCGAGCAGCGCCGTGACCTCCTCGTCCGATTCGCGATTCTCGTCGAGCTTCCAGACGGGCGCGGTCTCGGTGACCGCGATGCCAACGAACGCGAGCAGCGCCCCGTACTCGTCGATCTGGTGCTGGCGAGGCGTGGGCAGCGGTACAGCGTCGGTCAGCAGGGGTCCGCGCCCGTCCGCATCGAAGCCGAGCCGTCGCCGGGCGCCCCACCCCCAGGCGGCCAGGGCCGACTCGAAGGAGTTCGTCAGCAGAACGACAAGGTCGGACCCCTCGGATCGGAGTCCGCGGGCGAACCGGCGCCGCGCTCTGAAACCGGATGGGTACGGCAGGAGGATGTCGCCCACTCCCTGGCCGCCGAGGAGCGGAGCCCACGGTCCAACAATGGAGATCCGCGCTTCCGGTTGGCCGCTGCGCAGGGCCCGCAGGGCGGGCAGCGCCATGACCGTATCGCCCAACCAGTTCGGCGCCCGCACGATGATGACCCCCGCGGAGTCTCCCATCGCTAAATCCGCCTCGCTCCCGACGAGGCGAGAGTACGCCCGAGCGCCCGGAGCCAGTCGTCGTGCCCCGCGTCGACGGCGAGCCGAACGGGCAGAACCCAGAGGGGCGCGGGCGGCGGCTCGAGCCCGCGGAGGCGCACCCAATCCTTCTCCGTGGTGACGAGTCCTTCGGCTCCGATGCCCTTCGCCTGCTTGGCCAGTTCGTCGAGATCCGCCGCCGTGTACCAGTGGTGATCGGGGAACTCCATCGTTGCGGCGATCTGGATGCCGAGGCCGGCCAGGGTGCCGGCAAAGCTCTTGGGAGAGGCGAGCCCGCAAAAGGCAAGCAGCCGGCGGCCTGCCAGCGCTTTGGCCTCGACTCGGCTGCCGCTCCTCGTCTCCCGGGCTTCCGTCGCGACATAAGAGGCGCGGATCACGGGGGCCCGCTCGTTGTGGCGCCTCACGCGTCCCCTTGCGGCGCCCGCGTCCGGATCCGTTGCATTGGTGATGACGACCAGGTCGGCGCGCGCGAGCGCGGTCAGGGGCTCCCGCAGCGCGCCCCGCGGGAAGAGGCGGCCATTGCCCCATGGAGCGTGGCCGTTGAGGACGAGGATCTCGAGGTCCTTGCTCACGGTGCGATTCTGGAAGCCGTCGTCCAGCACCACCGCAGTCGCCCCGCACTGCTCCACCGCCGCCTGGCCCGCCTCGAAGCGGTTCTCGCCCACGACGACGGGAATGCCCGGCAGCCGCTCGGCGAGCAACAGCGGCTCATCGCCTGCCCCGCGGGCGTCGAGCTTGACGCCGTCACGATCCGCCACCACCGCCACGCCGCGGCTCTGGCGCCCGTAGCCCCGGCTGATCACGGCGGGACTGGCGCCGAGCTCGCGCAGCGCGAGAGCCGCCGCCTCCACCGCGGGCGTCTTGCCGCTGCCGCCGAGCGTGATATTCCCGACCGAGATCACTGGGCATGGCAGCCGCCCGGTCCGGAGGAGCCCCCAGCCATAGGCGCGCTCGCGGACCGCCAGCCCGACGCGATAGCCGACGCTCAGCGCGGTGAGCCCTGCGGCGATCGCTCGGGGCGCGCCCTCCTCCCACCATTGGCGCAGCAGAATCTCCGGATCGCGGCGGGGCGTCTTCATCGAGTCCTGCCTCTTGCTGCACCGCCCCCGCCCCTCGCAAGGAGGAAGCGCTCGATGAGGTCGAGAGTCTCGTTTACGGCGCCCTGGCGTGACACCACGGCGGCGAAGCCAGCCTCCCCCATCCGCATCCTCAGCTCGGCCGAGGCCAGGAGCCGCCCGGTTTCGCTCTCGAGCCCCTCGGCATCCTTCACCACGACGGCTCCACCAGCCGCCTGGAGCAGCTCGGCGCTCTCGCGAAAGTTGCTCGTATAGGGCCCGAATAGGACGGGCTTGCGTCGCAGCGCCGGCTCCAGCATGTTGTGGCCGCCAGTTGGCACGAGGCTACCGCCCACGAACACCACATCGGCGAGTCGGTAGCACTCGGCCAGCTCGCCCACCGTGTCCAGGATGATCACCGCGCCCGCCGCTCTCTCGCGCGGCAGGCTGGTGCGCCGCACCGGCTGGAGCCCGCGCTCACGCACCAAGCGCTCGACTTCTTCGACGCGTTCCGGGTGACGCGGCGCCAGCAGCAGGGCCAGATCGGCGAACCTCGGCTTGAGGCGCTGGAGGGCATCGAGAATCATCGCCTCCTCGCCTCGATGAGTGCTTCCGGCAACCCAGAGGCGCTCCCCCGGACCCAGCCCGAGGAGACGCTCCCAAATCGCGTCGGCGCGCGCGTTCGGCGGCTGGAGGTCGATCTTCAGATTTCCCGTCACGATCACCCGCTCCGGCGGCGCGCCGAGGCCGATGATTCGCCTGGCGTCCTCATCCGACTGCATCGCGAACACCGTCACATCACGGAGCATGCGGGCCATCGCGGGCCGGACGAGACGGTAGCGACGATACGAGCGGTCCGAGATCCGGCCATTGGCCACCATGGACGGGATGCCGACACGGGAGAGGGCGCGCAGGAAATTTGGCCAGAGCTCCGTTTCCATCCCGATGAAAAAGCGCGGCCGCGCCGCGCCGAGCGCGCGGCGGACGGAGCCGGGGAGATCCAGCGGAAAGTACCGGTGAGTCGCCACCCCCGCCAGCCGATGGCCCACGATTTGCGCTCCTGTCGGAGTCACGGTGCTGACCACGATGGACAGCTCCGGCCACCGGCGCCGTATGCCCTCCACGAGCGGCACCGCCGCGGTGGCTTCACCTACCGAGACCGCATGAATCCAGCAGCGTGGCTCGGGCGGCAGCCCGGGCTCGAGCCATCCCAGGCGCTGCTTGAAGGCGTGGCCGTAGCCCCTGCGGCCCAGCCGCCGGAGAAGGAATACCGGCAGGTAGGCGAGGAGCAAGACGCGGAGGGCGCCCGAGTAGAGCGCGTACATCAGGCGCGCGCCTCCTGATCCACTTGGCATGTCAGTGCGTGGAGGGCGTTCTCGACTTCCTTGCGCGCCGCTTCCTCCCTGGTCCGGTCCAGCTTGCGGGGGATGCGGATGGGCTCTCCGAAGCGCATCACGCAGCGGGCGAAGGGCTTGGGGATCCTGAACTCGTCCCACGAGCGCAGCCGCCACTCCCGCGAGGCGCCGAGCGCCATCGGCACAATGGGCGCTCCACTCAAGCGCGCGAGCATGACGATCCCGGGCTTGACCACCTCCTTGGGCCCCCTGGGGCCGTCCGGAACGACGAAGACGCCCGTGCCCTCGGCGAGCAGCCGCGCGAGCGCGCGAAGCGCTTCCGCGCCGCCCCGGCTCGAAGAGCCGCGAACGACTTCAAGTCCGAAGCGCGCGATGAAGCGGGCCACCAGCTCACCGTCCTCTGAGCGGCTCGCCAGGACCCGAGCCTTCAGCCAGCCGCAGAGATGGGGCATCAGCAGAATTTGCCCATGCCAGGCGGTGTAGATCGTCGGGGTCCCGGACCGCCAGTGCGGCCGCACCGCCTCCTCCTCGTGCCGGACGCGGAGCGTGAGCGCCAGGAATCTCACGGCCACGGCTCCCAGCGACGGGCCGAAGGCCAGCGCGAGCCGACGCTTCATGCTACCCGCGCCGCCTGGAGCACGGCTCGGGCGGCGCGCGGACCAACGCCCGGCTCGCCTAATCGGCCGCGGATCTCCTTGAAGGCGGCCCGCTGGGCCGTGGCGGCGGCCGCGTCCTCGAGCAGATGTAGCGCCTCGGACGCCAGGCGGTGGCCGGTCACCTCGTCCTGGAGCACCTCCGGAACGGCCTTTCGCCCGGCGACGATGTTCGGCAGGCTGATCCACGAGACCCGCGCCAGCATCCGTGCCACGGTTTCGGTGAGACGCGACACCCGGTAACAGACCACCATGGGGGTGCCCAGGAGGGCCGCCTCCAGTGTCGCCGTCCCCGAGGCGATGAGCACCACGTCCGATCCGGCCATGAGCTCATGGGTGAGGCCTTCCACGATCTCCACCCGCGGCCCATCGGCTTCCGCCGCCGCGGCCAGCAGGGCGGTGACCTGCGCCCGATCCACGGTCGGCGCGGCGCCGATCAGGAAGCGACGGCGCGGATCCACCGCCGCCAGCCGCCGGGCCGCTTCGAGCATCGGCGGCAGCAGACGCGCCACCTCTTCGCGCCGGCTACCGGGCAGCAGCCCCACCACGGACGCGGCCGGATCGAGGCCGAGCCGGCGGCGCGCGTCGTCGCGGGTGAGATGCAGCGGCAAGACGTCCAGCAAGGGATGGCCCACGAAGTCCACGCCGACATGAGCCTCCTCGTAGAGCGCCTGCTCGAACGGGAAGACGGCCAGCACGCGAGTCACCCGGCGGGCCATCTGGCGGATACGGCCGCGGCGCCACGCCCAGAGCTGGGGCGGAATGAAATAGACCACCGGCACGCCGGCGCGGCGCGCCTGGCGGGCCAGCCTGAGGTTGAACTCCGGGAAGTCGATGAGGACCAGCGCGCGCGGCCGCTCTTCGTATATCCGCCGGACCAGGGCGCGGTAGGCGCGGTACAGCCCAGGGATGCGGCCCACCGCCTCACTCATCCCCACCACGGCATGGCCCGTCGGATCGGCCACGACTTCCATGCCCGCCTCGGCCATGCGCGCCCCTCCCATGCCGACCAGCCGCGCGCCGGGCGCCAACTCCCGCAGGGCGCGGCAGAGCGTAGCGCCATGGAGGTCACCCGATGCCTCGCCCGCCGAGAGCATGATCACCGGAGTGTCAGCTCTGGACATCCATGCTCACCACCGCGATGCCTGCGGCGTCGGCCATCCGCACCACCTCGTCGCGATCCACGAGCAGGAGCTTGCCGCTGTCCACCGCCAGGGCCGTCGCGCCGCCGGTGGTCATGGCTTCGAGCGTTGTGGGCCCGATGGTGGGAACGTCGAAGCGGTAATCGTGCGTCGGGGCAACGGCCTTGATGATCACCGCGCCCGGGCCCGCCAGGAGGGCGCCGCGCCGGATCGTCTCGTCGGTGCCCTCGGCCGCCTCCACCGCCATCGTGACTCCCCGCGACCGGACGACCGTTTGACCCACGCCAAAGGCGGCCAGATGGCGTGCCAGGGCGAAGCCGGCCTGGATCTCCTCAGACTCCTCGGCGGTGGGCGACCGCCCCGACAGTCGGCCGGCGGCGATCAGCCACGGCGCGAGGAACTTCCGCTGGTCCAGCACCTCGACGCCGATGCCATCGAGGGCGGCGACCACCATCTCGCCCAGGGCGGCGTCCGAGAGGCCCAGCGACGCCATCCGACGTCCCGCTTGATCGGCACGCCCGACGTCGGAGAACACGCGAGACTTGGGGAATTTACCCACGAAGACAGCGGCGTGGATCTGCCGGGCAGAGAGGCCTTGGAGCACCGCCTGAATGTCGGTGATCCGGGAGGGAATGAAGTCATCGGCCGCATCGGCGAGTCCCGGCGCCTCTTCGAAAGCGAACGCGGCGACGCGCCACCCGTGGCGCTTTGCTTCGGCGGCGGCCCGGCCGGGGAGTACCCCGGCACCGGCCATCAGGCCGAGGGAACGCTCCACGGGAGATCCTTCGGCCAGGCGATTTCGCCTCGGCCCTCGCGGATCATCCGCTCGATCTCGAGCGCGACGGCGAGCGACCGGAGGTCCTCCGCCTCGGGGAGCTCGACCTGGCCGCTCGCCTGGGCGGAGCGCACCGCGCCGATGAGGTGACGGATCTCCAGCTTGAGGGGGTTGTCCTTGTGGACGAGGAGGTGCTCGACGAACGACGCCTGGCGGTAGCGGATGGACTCTCGGTTGAGCGTGTACTCCTGGTCGGCCCGCCGGTGGATCTGGATGTCCTGGGTGCCGTAATCGAGGACGATGTAGGCCTCCGGCTGGGTGATGGCGAGGGTGCGGATCTTTTCCTC
>Ga0070707_100000858_pt1 | contig 30206 bp, 16 predicted proteins | sample KBSK5502metaG_FD_65468 | JGI IMG/M metagenome (GOLD analysis project Ga0070707, IMG submission 65468) | Corn, switchgrass and miscanthus rhizosphere microbial communities from Kellogg Biological Station, Michigan, USA - KBS K5-50-2 metaG | ecosystem: Host-associated > Plants > Roots >... | reverse complement strand
ATCAGAACCGCGAGCGGTAGCGAGCGTGGCTCACAGTGGAGCCATCTCGGATGCTACGCTCGCTACCGCTCGCGGTTCTGATCCGGCGTGTTCCATACATTCAATTGAAAACCGATCTAGTCATTAGTCATTGGCAAAGGACCAAGGACTAATGACCAATCACTCTTCAGCGAAAGTTTTCCACCAGCATAATATCGTTGACGCTTTGGTCCGCCTGCACGTAGAGGATCCATCTCCGGTCGGGGGACACGCTCAGGCCGGTCGGGTCCGAGAGCGGTTCTTTCTCGGGCGTGGCAATCGGTGTCACCTGGCGCGTGGCGAAGCTGAAAAATTTGATGCTGGGAGCAGAGGTCGCTTCCTTTGAGACGAAATAGATGCCGTCATTCAGGACAGCCCAATAACGCCAATACCCGGCATTGGTGAGTTCCGGCACCTGCCTCTCCTCGCCTCCCTCGACCGGGACCTGCCAGATGCCGCCCGGGCCGCGGCCTTTCGTGTAATACAGGAGGCGGCCATCGGGTGACTCGATGGCCTCGAAGGCGCCCTGCTGCGTCACCGGCAGAGCCGGCCCGCCTGAGGCCAGCACCTTCCAAATTTGGTAGCTCCCGCTACGGTTGGAGCGGAAATAGACCCAGCGCCCGTCGCGCGACCAACTCGGCACCGAATCATCGGAAGGTTCCGTGGTGAGCGGGCGCGGTTGCCCGCCGCCCTCGGCGCTGATCACGAAGATGTCAGCGTTGCCTCCGGGCCGCGAGTCGCAGACCACCTGTTTCCCGTCAGGAGACCAGTGTGGCGTGCCGGTGGGAGGGCCGCCGAAGAAGGTCAACTGAAGGGGGTGGGTGCCATCACTCTCGCAGACCCAGATCTCACTGCTGCCGGAGCGATCAGAGACGAAGACGATCTTGCGGCCGTCGGGAGAGAATTCCGGGCTATGGTCCTCGCGCGTGGAGAAGATGAGCTTGGTCGGCAAGCCCCGGTCTCCGGTGGCCGCCTGGTCCAGGGCGCCCGGTCCTGCCAGGCGCCAGATGTTGGAGTCGACAAAGGTTTCGTTATAGGCCAGGCGATTGCCCTGACGAGAGATCGCCGGATGATGGACATCCTTGCCGGCGACGGCGATCCCTTCGGGGATGCCGCCTGAGAGCGCCACCCGCCACAAGCTGAAACTGCCCCCACGATTTGACGAGAAGACGAGATGGCTGCTCTCGGCAGTCCAGGCTAACCCGTGAATCGCGCGATTCTCCTGCGTGAGTCGCTTCACTTGGCCGCCGGCCGTGGGCACCAGGTAGAGATCCTCGGCGACAAAATTGCCAGTCCGCACGAAGGCCAGCCACTTACCGTCGGGTGAGAAGGCCGGCTGATTATCACCAAAGGAGGCCGGGGGTGAAGTCAGTCTCCGCCTCTCTAAAGTCTCGACCGAGAGCAAGTCGAGGTGGTTGCGAGCCTGTGGCGTTCGATCCACAACCGCCAGGAATTTCCCGTCCGGGGACCAGGCCAGCCCATGCGTACTGGGCTCGGTCCTCCCTAGTTTGCGCTCGACGCCGCCCAGGGCAGGGACGATAAAGATGCCGGTTTCAGTGGCGGTCCGCCGGGTGAAAGCAATGTAGCGGCCATCCGGTGACCAGGCCGGAGAGAGGTCCTCGGCCGGGTCTGAGGTCAGCCGCAGCGGCGTGCCGGCGCCGATCAGTTGGACGTAGATGTCAAGGTTGTTTCCCTGGCCGCCATCCCAAGCGAAAGCGACCTGGTTGCCGTCGGGCGAAAAGGCGGGGTAATCTTCGCGGCCCGGAAAGGTGGTCAAAGGCACCATCCGCGGCAGCGCGGTCAATGATGTGGCTCGGCGCGGTGCATTGAATTGATAGAGCCCGAGCGCGACGGCGGCCCCGATCACCACCAAGATGGCGAGCCCCAGCACTAAGCCTCGCTTGTGCCGGGTGACGGCACTCGCCAGCGACTCAGGGCCGGGGATCGGGCGTGAAGCTCTGCCCTCGCCGCGGCTCGGCGCGTGCCCCTTCCCCATCTCAACTACCGCCGCACCACTGCTGATCCCCGCCCCGCTTCGGCCAGGAGCTGCTGATGAGAAGGAGTCTGCCAGTTTGGCTTTGAATTCCCACTCCTGCTTGAGGCGCTTGAGATCGCCGAGCAACTCCTTGCTGCTTTGATACCGCTCCTCCCGGTCTTTGCACAGCGCTTTGGCGACGACCCATTGCAGCTCGGCCGGGACTTCCGGCCGGTAGTGGCTGAGTGGCGGCGGTGAGCAGGTCAGCACGGCGGCGATCACGTCGCTCGGCGTCTCGCCGACGAAGGGCGCCTGGCCGCTGACCATCTCGTGCATGACCACGCCCAGACTGAAGAGGTCGGTGCGCGCATCGACGGTTTGCCCCCGCGCTTGCTCTGGTGACATGTAGTTGAAGGTGCCCATGACCACGCCGGGGCTGGTCCGCACCGATTCCTTCGCCGGAGTTTTAGTCTCGCCCGCCGGCGCCCGGCGCTCGGCGAGCTTGGCCAGGCCGAAGTCGAGGACCTTGACCAGTCCGTCGGGCCGCACCATGACGTTCTCCGGCTTGATATCGCGGTGCACGATCCCGGCGGCGTGGGCGGCCGAGAGCGCGCTCGCGACCTGCGTCGCCACCTCGAGCACCGCAAGGAGCTGCACCCCGCACCCGGCCATCTGCTGACGCAGCGTCTGGCCATCGACGAACTCGGTGGCGATGAAGTGGACCCCGCCCACCTCTCCGATCTCGTAAATCGTGATGATGTTCGGATGATTGAGGGCCGAGGTGGCGCGGGCTTCGCGCTCGAACCGGCGCAAGCGGTCCGGGTCGGTGGTGAACTCCGCGGGCAGCAGCTTGAGCGCGACCTGGCGGCCGAGGCGCGTGTCTTCGGCCAAGTAAACCTCGCTCATCCCGCCCACGCCGAGTTGGTTGAGAATACGGTAAGCGCCAAGCTGCTCGCCGACCAGGGATCGGGCCGGAGCCTGGGCGAGCAACTCGGCGGCGGCCTCATAGGCGGGCGCATCAATGAAGCTTCCCGGTTGAGCGTGGGCAGCGAGGAGCGATTCCACCTCCGCGCGCAGGTCCGGGTCCCCGGCACAAGCCTCGGCCAGGAAGGCCGCCCGCTCGTGCGCTTCACGCGCCAGGGCGGCGTGAAAGACCTCATTCACTCGTTGCCAGCGTTCAGGGGTCATAAAAGAGTAGTAAGCAGTAAGTAGTAAGCAGTAAGTAGTAAGTAGTAGGCGGTAAGTAGTAAGCAGTAAGTAGGTATAAAGCTGTAATCTTTCGCCAGCGACTCTTTGCGCCGCTGACCGCTGACTACTGCCTATGACTACTTACTACTTGCTACTTACTACTTGCTACTTACTGCTTACTACTTACTACTTTTCTTCACCGGCTCAACTCGCGGCGCAGCCAAGCGCGGGCGACGCTCCACTCGCGCTCCACCGTCGCGTGCGAGACGCCCAAGAGGGCCGCGGTCTCCTCGATGGTCAGCCCGCCGAAGAAGCGCAGCTCCACGATCCGGCTTTGCGACGGGCTGAAAGTCGCCAGCTCGGTCAAAGCGTCATCCAGTGCGATCAAATCGACGGCTTGCCGGTTCACCAAACGGTCGGCTTTGGCGAGTGACAACTTGTAGTCTCCGTCACCCCGCTTCCCGGCCTGGTGCAGGCGGGCATGATCGACCAGGATGCGGCGCATCATTTGCGCCGCGATCCCGAAGAATTGGGCGCGGTTCTGCCAATTGGCGCGCTGCTGGTCGATCAGCCGCAGGTAGGCTTCATGCACCAGCGCGGTCGGTTGCAGCGTGTGACCGGGCCGTTCGCGGCGCAGATAACTCACGGCCAGCCGGTGCAGCTCCTGGTAGACCAGGGGCATCATCTCGTCGAGCGCCGCCTGGTCGCCCGCGCTCCACTTGATGAGCAGTTGGGTTATCCCTTCAATCGGCTTCATCCCCAACCCTCTCCTTACTGACTCTAAGAAATCCTGCGCCCAGGAATGATGAAGATGACAGACGCCCGAAGTTTATCAAATCCCCCCTGGCCCATCAATTTTTTTCCAGGGCTGAGGGAGTCGGCCCGTTTTTTTCGCGTTAGCAGGTAGAGCAGCAAGCAGCTTAAGACGGTCAGCAGGAAAAGCCCTCATGATCGTGCTGCCTCGCCGGTTGATCATCCATCGCCTCTCGCCCGGTCGCGCGGTGCTATCACTGCCCGCCGCCGGGGCCGAAGCCGCTCAACCGGCGACCAGGTCAGAACCGAGAACCTCGTGTGCCAGCGGCGCACGACAGAAGAAGGAGAGCGAAGCCATGAAACGATCACACCTCAAACCCATCGTCCTTGCCCTCAGCCTGCTGCTGGGCGCCACGCTCGTTCACCTCACCCCCTGGGGCGTGAAGGCCAGGGAGCAGGGCCGGGCGCTGGCGGCGCGGTTGAAATTGACGAAGACGGATGACCTCACGGGTTGCGACCTCAACGCTCGCCGCGGCCAGTCGGGCGGCGCCGTCGGTATTAGCCCGCTGCGCGAGGTCATCGCCCAAAAGCTCAAGACGCAGCGCCAGGTCAAACTCGAGCTCTTCGTCATGAGCCAGTGCCCCTTCGGCGTCCGCGCCGAACAGGCCGTCGCGCCCATCGTGCAGGAGTTCGGCTCTCGACTCGACTTCAGCCTCAATTACATCGCCAGCGACAGCAGCCGCGGCGGGCGACCCGCCTTCAGCAGCCTGCACGGGCAGCCGGAAGTTGAGGAGAACATCCGGCAACTGGTCATGGCGCGCGACTATCCGGGCAAGTATTTCGACTACCTGCTGGCCCGCGCGACTGACGGCCAGGGGCCGTGGCAGCCACTGGCTGCGGCGGCGGGGATTGACGCGGCGGCCGTCGAGCAGGCGGCGAGCGCGGAAGGGACGGCGCTCCTGCGGCAGAATATCCGCCGGGCGAACACGCTTGGCATCAGCGCTTCGCCGACGGCTTACCTCGACGGGCTGAAATATACGGGGCGCATTTTGCCGGCGGCCTCCGCTTCAGCCGCCGCCCCGGCCTGCGTGCCCACGACCTGTCAAGTGGACGCCGATTGCAACGACAACAATAAATGCACGATCGACACCTGCCAAAGCGGCGTCTGCCAGAACAAGCCGAAACTCTGCCCGGACCCGCAACAGTGTGACCTGGCTGATGGGTTTTGTAAATTCTGCACGTCGGATCCGGACTGCAACGACAATAATCCCTGCACGACCGACACCTGTAATGCTGCCTCGGGTCAGTGTAGCCACATCACCAAGCCATGCGCGTCACCCGATCAAACCTGCGACCCGGCGGACAATCAATGTAAATGCGCGACCAATCCGACGGTGACCAAGACCGACGACAGCGGCGCCGGGTCGCTGCGGCAAGCCATCGCCGACGCCTGCGCCGGCAGCACGATCACGTTTGCGGGCAACGTCAGCGGCACGATCACGCTGCGCAGCGGCGAGTTGGTGATTGACAAGAATCTGACGATCCAGGGGCCGGGCGCGCAGGTGCTCTCCGTCAGCGGCAATTGCGCGAGTCGCGTCTTGCGCATCACGCCGGGCCAGACGGTGATGATCTCCGGGCTGAGGATCAGCCAGGGCAACGTCGGCGGCTCCCAGGTAGGCGGCGGCATTCTCAATGATCACGCCGCGCTGTCATTGGCCGGCTGTGTCCTCAGTGACAACAAGAGTAGCAGCGGCGGCGGCATCTACAATGACGGGATCGGTTCCGGCCTCGCGACGCTGACGCTGACCCAGTGCACCTTGAGCGGCAACTCTGCGAGTGGGACCGGCGGCGGCGTGAAGAGTGTCGGCGAAAGTGGGGGGCAAGCGGTACTCTCACTGACCAATTGCACGCTCAGCGGCAATGATAGCGGGAACGGCGGTGGCGGCATCTTTAACGACGGCCATCAAGGCACGGCGATGTTGACGATGACCAACTGCACCGTCAGCGGCAACTCGGCGACGGGCCTTGGGGGCGGCGGCGTCAATAACTATCAAGGCACCGCGCAGACGAAGAACACGCTCATTGCCCTGAATACCTCCAGTGGCCCACCGGACGTTTCCGGCATCTTCACCTCGCAGGGCTTCAACCTGATCGGCAAGAGCGACGGCAGCGCCGGCTTTAGCAACAACCAAAATGGCGATCAGGTCGGCACTATTGCGGCCCCGCTCGATCCGAAGCTCGCCCCGCTCGCTCACAACGGCGGCCCGACGCCGACGCTGCTCCCGCTCTCAGGCAGCCCGGCTATTGACGCCGGCACGAGCACCGGCGCCCCAGCCACCGACCAGCGCGGGCGCTCACGACCCGCCGACGGCAACGGCGACGGCAGCGCCCTCCCCGACATCGGCGCCGTCGAGGCGCAACCGCCCGTCACGATCACCGTCACGAGCAACGCGACGACGGCCAACACTTCCGGCGTCTGCACGCTGCGCGACGCGATCACCTCGGCCAACACCCGGACGGCCACCGGCGGCTGCGTGGCGGGTGACGACCTCAACCTGATCGACCTGCAACTGCCCGCGGGTCAGAGCACGATCACGCTCGCCGATCAAGACAACTTCGAGTATGGGCCGAACGGGCTGCCGCCGATTGCGAGTCAGATCACGATCAGCGGCCACGGAGCGACGATCGCGCGTAGCGGTGCGGCGAACACGCTGAAGTTTCGGCTCCTCTACGTCTCGGGCGGGCTGTCCTACGACCCGGCGACCAATCGCGGGCTGCCGGCCGGGAATCTGACGCTCCGCGAGTTGAGCTTGCAGGGCGGGCTGGCCAAAGGCGGCGAGAGCACCCTCGGCGGCGGCGGCGCAGGGATGGGCGGAGCGATCTTCAATCAGGGGACGGTGAGGCTGGAGCGGGTGACGCTTGCTGGCAACACGGCGCAGGGCGGCAGCAGCGGTGTGAGCAGCCTCGGCAACGCCTATGGCGGCGGCGGGATCGGCGGCGATGCGCCCTCCAACAGCTTCAACGGCGGTGGCTTTGGTGGAGCACCGATGGGGATGGGCGGCAGCGGTGGCAGCGGCGATGCATCAACAGGAGGAGGTGGAGGAGGAGGCGGTGGTGGTTTTCGTCCTGGGGATAACGGAACGAATGTCAGCTTTGCCAATGACAACGGAGGCAATGGTGGCGGCCGGGGTCTGCTGGGCGGTGATGGCGGCGACGGCATCGTCGTCAACCACGCAACCAAAGGCGATGGCGGCAGCGGGGGCGGCGGATACAGCGGCAGAGCTGGCGACGGCGGCGGCTTTGGCAATGGCGGTGGCGGCGGCAACAGCGGCGGCGGCGGGGGCGGCGGCGTTGGCGGTGGTGGCGGCTACGGAGGGGGAGGTGGCGGCGGCGGCTTCGGCGGTGGTGGGGGCTTTGGCATCGGCAACGGCGGGGGCGGCGGCTTCGGCGGCGGTGGCGGCCTCGGCGACGGCTTCGGCGGCAACATCATCGGCTACGGCGACGCCGGCTTTGGCGGCGGCAAGGGCGGAGACAACGGCGGGGGCGGCGGCGCCGGACTGGGCGGCGCGATCTTCAATCATCGCGGTACGCTCACGCTCATCAACTGCACCCTCACCGCCAACACTGCCCAGGGCGGCCATGGCGGCCGTGTAGGCTTTAGTGGCTTTGGCGTGGTGAGTGGAGGTGGCGGCAGCGGTTTGGGCGGCGCCCTATTCAATCTCAACGGCACCCTCACGTTCGTCAACTCCACCCTCGCCGCCAACACAGTCACCAAGGGCGCGAGTGGCGGCTCAGGCGGCAGCGACGGCAGCGCCGACGGCGGCGCGCTCTACACTCTCGCCTACGGCAACCAGATCGAGGACGGCTCGGCTTCCTCGGCCACCGTCACGCTCACCAACACCATCCTCGCCACCTCGCGCGACGGCCAAAACAAGCAGGTCAATGACCTGGTCAACGACAAGCGTGATAAGGACACCAACCCGGCCATCGGCGCCCACACCAACACTGCCTCCGTCACCTTCTCCGGCAACAACCTGGTGATGAGCCGCACGGCGCTCAACGGCACGAGCTTCACCGGCAATCCGTCGCAAACCGCCGACCCCAACCTCGACTCGCTCAAACTCAACTCACCCGGCCTCACTCCGACGCTGGCCTTGACCTCAAACAGCACCGCTGCCCTTGACCAAGGAACCTGTGATCCCAGCGTCACCACCGACCAGCGCGGCGTCTCCCGCCCGCAAGGCTCAGGCTGTGACCTCGGCGCTTACGAATTGGTCTGCACCTTCTCGCTCGGCTCCACCAGCCAGAGCTTCGCCGCCCAGGGCGGCACCGGCAGCTTCAACCTCACCGGCACCGCCAGGTGCGGGTGGATAGTCCAAGCCAGCGACTCCTGGCTTCACCTCACCTCACCCCTGAGCGGGAGCGGCAACACGACGATCTCTTACAGCGTGGACCGCCACTACAACCTCGCCCGACGCAGCGGCCAGATCACGGTCGGCGGCCAGGTCTTCACCGTGCTCCAAGGAGCCAACTTCCTGGACGTGCCGGAGAGCCATCAGTTCTACCAATTCATCGGCCAGCTCTCGGCCCGCGGCATCACCTCGGGCTGCGGGGGCGGCAATTTCTGCCCCGAGCGGATGATCCGGCGCGACGAGGCGGCGATTTTCTTGATGCGGGCGAAAGGCGAGACGCCCTCGCAGACCCAGCGCTTCAGTGACGTGCCGCCGGGCAGCTTCGGCTTCGGCGAGATCAACCGGCTCTTCGAGCTGGGGATCACCGGCGGGTGCGGCGGAGGCAATTACTGCCCGAGCCTCGATCTGCCGCGCGACCAGGCAGCGATCTTCTTCATCCGGGCGCTGAGCGAGAAACCTTCCCCGACGCAGCGCTTCAGTGACGTGCCACCGGGGAGTTTCGGCTACGGTGAGATCAACCGGATGAGTGAGCTGAGGATCACTAGCGGGTGCGGCGGAGGCAACTACTGTCCTGGGGCGCCGATCACGCGCGGGCAGATCGCGGTCTTCCTGGTCCGAGCCTTTGGGCTCTAAATCAAAACCAGCAGCCTGGGGACAGGCCATGGACCGCGGATGAGGCGGATCAAGCGGATGTTCGCGGATTGATCAATCAGAATGATCCGCGTTGATCCGCTTAATCTGCGTCATCCGCGGTCTATCATTGTGGTCTATCACTGTGAATGACCGTTACTCGTACCTCAGCGCGACCATCGGATCGACTTTCGTTGCCCGCCGCGCCGGAATGTAGCAAGCAGCCAGGGCCACGGCGCCCAGCAGCACCGAGACGCCAGCGAAGGTCGTCCAATCGGTCGGTGGCACTTGAAACAACAGTTTTGACATTCCTTGCGTTAAGGCCAGCGCCCCCGCCAGACCGATCCCGATCCCGACCGCCGCCAGGAGCATGCCCTGCCCGATGACGAGCCGCAGCACATCACCCGCGCGTGCGCCCAAGGCCATGCGGATGCCGATCTCGTGCGTCCGCTGCGTGACCGCGTAACTCATCACCCCGTAGATGCCGACACTCGCCAGGAGCAAGGCCAGCAGCGCGAAGATGCCCAGGATGACGACGGAAGAGCGCTCGAGGAAGACCGATTGCGCCCGGACCTGCTGCATGGTGCGAATGTCGAAGACCGGCTGATCCTTGTCGAGCGCCAGCACCTCATTGCGCACCGTCGCGGCCAGGGCCATCGGCTCGATCTTCGTGTGCGCCACCAGCACCATCGAATTCCAGGCGTCCTGCGCGTGCGGCAGGTAGAATTCGGGCGTGACCTCAAGGTTCAACTCATGCTTTACGTCGCGCACGACGCCGACCACCAGCATCCACGGATTGCGCTCGGCAGGCCCGGTAAACCGTATGCGTTTGCCCACGGCGTCTTCGTTGGGCCAGTAGCGCCGCGCCAGAGTCTCGTTGACGATGACGACGGGCTGCGACTCGGCGCGGTCCTGCTCGGTGAAAGCGCGGCCACTGCGCAACGTCATGCCGAGCGCCCGGAAATACTGCGGGCTGCACACGCGATACCGGCCGCCGAACTCCTGCCCCGGCGGCGGCGCCGGCCGGCCCTCGACGAGAAAAGAGGTAGACGAATTGCTGCCCCCGAGCGGCAGGTGATTGACGATGCCGACCGACTCCACGCCCGGCAATGCCTCGATGCGCATCAGCAGGTCCTGGTAGAAGGTTCTGACTTGCGCCGGCTCGCGATATTTGGCGGCCGGCAGCACGAGGCTCGTCGTCAACACATGATCCGGGTTGAAGCCGGGGTTGATGCTCGTCAGCCGCAGGAAACTTTTCATCATCAGCCCGGCCCCGACCAGGAGCACGAGCGAGAGCGCGACCTCGGAGATCACCAGCACGTTCCGCAGGCGATGGCGCCCGGACCCGCCAGTTCCCTTCCCCCCGCCTTCTTTGAGCGCTTCGTTGAGGTCTGGCTTCGAGGTTTGCAGCGCCGGGGCCAAGCCGAAGAGGATGCCCGTCAACACTGACAGCCCGAAGGTGAAGCCGAGGGCGCGAGGGTCGATGCCGATGTGCTTCCAGCCGGGGATGAACTGCATCATTTCAGCCGGCACCGCGGACTTCAACAGGTCCACGCCCCAGAGCGCGACCAACACTCCGAGCGTCCCGCCGGCCACCGCCAGGATAACGCTCTCCGTCAGCAGTTGCCGCATGACCCTCCAGCGGCTCGCCCCCAACGCGGACCGGATCGCGATCTCCTTCTGCCGCCCCGCCGCGCGAGCCAGCATCAAATTGGCGACGTTCGCACACGCGATCAGCAGCACGAATCCGACCGCGGCCAACATCACGAGCAGCGCCGGCTTATAAAAATGAACCGTCTCATCCAAGAGCGGAAAGACGCCGACGCCGCGGCCGGTGTTGGTCTGCGGATACTGCTGCTCAAGCCGCTTGGCAATCGCGTCCAAATCAGCTTGCGCCTGCGCCTGCGAGACGCCCGGCTTGAGTCGCGCCACGGCCAGGTAAGAGTGATTCGACCGATTGCGCGCCTGCTCGGGCGTGATCGCGAACGGAGCCCAGACCTCGCCGCCCGGAGGGTAGTTATACTCCGGCGCCATGACGCCGACGACCGTCCGCGTAATGCCGTTGAGTGAAATAGTCTTGCCCACCAACTGTGGATCACTGCCGAAGCGCCGCTGCCAGAAGCCGTGACTGAGAATGGCGACTCGATCCCTGCCCGGTTGCTCTTCCTCAGGCAGAAAGCCGCGGCCCAACGCCGGCTTGACCCCGAGCACGTCGAAGAGGTTGGCCGAGATCAAAAAGCCCTGCACCCGCTCCGGCGCATCGACCCCGGTGAGATTGACGCTCCACCAGCGGTATAGGCCCAGGTGCTCGAAGACTGATTGCTGCCCCCGCCAGTCCAGGTAGTTCGCCACCGAAGCCTCATTCCGCTCCATCCCCTGACTGGGCACCTTCTCCCACAGCCTGACGATCCGGTCGAGGTGCTCAAACGGCAGCGGGCGCAGCAACAGCGCATTGACGACGCTGAAGATCGCTGTGTTGGCGCCGATGCCCAATGCGAGCGCGAGCGCAGCCACCGCCGTGAAGCCAGGATTCTTGAGCAGCATCCGCAGGCCATAGCGTAAATCTTGCCAGAGTGTTCCCATTGCTTCCCCCTGAGAAAATTTCCAATCCTACTGTGTCAGTGGTCCGCGGTCAGTCGTCAGTGGTTGGTCGCTCGCTCCACGCCACCACTCAGATCGTGGGCTGTCAGTCGGCTTCTTTCACCACGGACAACGGACTACTGACTACTGACACCGTAGTACTGAAAAGACACCCCTTCATCGCCGTCAGACAGCCAATTGCCGTGCCAAGATAGCCCCGCAGCTAAGTGACTTGATAATTCAGGTTGAGCAAAATGGGGAGAAGCATGCAGTCCTTCGGCTGTGCGCTTCTGGGATTGGGCAATCCCAAAATCGGGAATTCTCCCAAGCTGCGCGAGAGGCATGCAGGGTACGGTACGGGGAGCGTCAGCGACCTGAGCCTCGCGGAGCATACCCCTCGCCGGGTACCAGGTCGCTGACGCTCCCTGTACCGTAGCGCGCAGTCAAATTATCGTTGCGTCGGTCAGGGGCCGGCATTATACTGCCCCGCGTTGCACATTCATCCGGGCTCAGCGTCATCACCACGTTTCTGTTTCCCTTCCCATTGAGGGCCACGACCAGGCAAGTTCGTTTGACGTTGAAGCCGGATCAGAATAGTTCGGAGTACCGGAGGCGGGTTTTGGCTTGGCGGAAAAGCCCGGCTGAAGCCGGTACTCCGAACGGTACTCCGAACGGGTGAGTAGACAATGAGCGACAAGTTCGACTACGACGTGTTCATCAGTTACAGCTCGCAGGACCAGCCGGTCGTGCTGGAGTTGGCGACGCGGCTGAAGCGGGACGGGCTGCTGGTCTGGCTGGACGAGTGGGAGATCAAGCCGGGAGACATGATCGGGCTCAAAATCCAGCGCGGGTTGGAGCGGTCACGGACGCTGCTCATGGTCATGTCTCAAGCCTACTTCGCCTCCGAATGGGGGACACTGGAACACCACACGCTGCTGTTCCGCGACCCGACCAATGCTCAAAGGCGGTTCATTCCCCTCCTCACCGAAGATTGCAGGGTGCCCGACTTCATCACTCAATTCGCATACATTGACTGGCGGCGAAAGTCCAAAGGGGCTTATCAGAAACTCTTGTCTGCTTGCCGCCCCGCTGAAGAACCGGAGATTAAACAGACCATCCCCAACCCTGACCCGGTGAACTGCGAATACACCTTTAAACTGATCGGCGACTACGATGCTGAGCCCGAGCCCGGCCCTTACACTACAGCCCTCTATCGTGACCCGACGCGCGCCGAGATCGAATTAAAGATCCTCCGCCCCCAGCCCCAGTTCGAGGTCTACTGGACGCCGAGCGGTGTGATGAGGCTCCGCACCTTGCCTGACGGCGTGGTCGCAGGCGAACTGCTCCAGGATCCCGCGACGATCAAGCTCGATCCGCAAACGATCAAGTTTGACGTCAATGCCGCGCGCGCGCGCGATCTGCTCAGCTTTGAAGTAGGCAACTCCGGAACGGCGGGCAGAGGCGAGGTAGCTGTGGAGGTCACCGCGAGAATCCGCTGCGACCAGGCCGTCAGGAACTGGATCCAGATGGCGGACGGCCGGCCGTTGGAGGACTTGCTGGGAGTTTACGCCTTTGACATGTTACAGCCGCGAGCCTCTGTCAGAGAGGGCGAGAGGCCGCAGTCGCGCGCCGTGCGGATTCATCCCGGCTACATCTCCCGCATCGTCTCGGCGCGCATCGAAGCGGACAAGATCGCGGCTGAAATCAACTTTGCGATCCGCGTCCGTGACGACCAGGGAGAAGAGGTCAAGCACGCCCTGACGATCCTGATCCCACTCACGCTGGAGCAACTGCCTGGCCTGAACTGGCTGGCGATCGACTTCGGCACGTCGGCCATCAGTGCCGCCTTTGGCACAGGCGGCCCGGACGGCGTGATGATGATCCCGCTGCAGGAGATCACGGTCAAGGGCGGGCTCAGTTTCGGCGAATATGACATCTGGAATGCAGAACGTGGTAACCGCTATCTGTTGCCGAGCTGGGTCAGCTGCGATCCGGATCTACGCAATAAATCAGGCGACCGGCACCGCCCCGGCTTCCCCGGCTACTATTCCGAAGAACTTTCTCTCACCCCGGGTGAGCCGGACTTCATCGGATTGCCGGCCGTCACACCCGAATTCGAGAAGCACCCGGGGAGGATCATCTACTCCTTGAAGTCCTGGCTGGGCAGGTCGGCACGCAGCATTCGACTGCCAGACAAGATCGAATTCATGGAAGATGGAAAGAAGGTTAGCAGAGACACGCTGCCGCTGGATAAGCTTGTGGAATCATGGTTTGCCGCGCTGGCAGAGGCATACCTGTTAGTTGAGCCGGATTACCGCGCCGACCAGATCGTGATCTGCCATCCCAACACTTTCACTAGATGGCATAAAGATCTCCTGCACCACATCGCCTACCGTGCCCTCGGCAAGCCGGGGCGCTTCGCCATCCCTTTGCCTGAGCGAATCCGCTTGATCAGCGAGTCTGACGCCGTGGCCTACCACTATTGTGCTGAGCGGATGCGGACTCAACCTCGTGGGGGGATGGAACGTATCTTGGTATACGATCTCGGCGCAGGTACGTTAGACCTGTCGCTGATCAGAGTCATATGGAACGAGGGTCCGCCGCGATATCCTATGCATTGGAAGGTGGAGATGCGCCTCGGCGTGCCGGTGGCCGGCAACTACATTGATGAGATTCTGGCGCGGCTCATCCACCGCCTCTTGAGCGATCCAGACATTATTGATTCAAAGGGGTTCGAATATCAGCTGCCGATTGTGGGGCGGTCCTTGGATAAAGAACGCCAGGGCGAACACCGATGCGCCATCACCCGCCTGTGGAATTGGATTCGTGAAGCCAAGCACGAGTGGAGCCGCGCGTACAGAGACGTGCTGGATAATGGTGGACGCTGGACTGACTGCCCGCCGCTTAAGATCCAGGTCGGCATCTGCGGGGAGTCAGATGTAGTAGTCGCCACAGGTCAAGGGCGGCTGAATGTTGAGGAATCGACGGATGAGCCTGGCTTGTGGGTAGCGGAGAACGGCGTCATCTACCTGTCGATTCCGGCGCGGCTGATCCACAGAGACGAGCGCATGTCGGAGTTCATGCACTTCGTGACCGAGGAAGTAATTGACGAGTTGCTCGACAGCGCTGGCGTTCCGGCTAATGCCGTAAACACGGTCATTGTCTCGGGGCGCGGTGCGCTCTATTCGGGATTGCGTGAGCGAGTGTGGGGTCGCTTCCCGAGCTCGGAAAAGCCCGATTTGCTGGCCGGTGGCGTGATGAAGGAGGCCGTCGTGTTGGGGGCAGCGATTAAACGCCAGGACCTGAGCTTGGATTTCGAGGACACGAGCGATGAGGTGGCGTTGGCGCCGAAGCTCGGCGTGTTGATCAACCACGACGAGGACCTGGTGTTGGATAAGGATTGGGACAAGCCGATTAGTTTGAGGCGAAGTCCGACTTTCCGTCTCGTGCAAGTGAATCTCAAGGACCCCCACCCGCGCGAAGATATGAAATCATTGCGCAGGCACTTCTACATCGACCTAACCGATGAGTACTTCCGGCGCGATGCTATCTTGGGTAGTGACAAACATCTCTACGTTCGTAAAGAGATCAAAGACGGGAGACTGGCCATCTACCTGGAGGACATAGACGCGGTCAATCGGACGCCGGTCTTCGCGGATGTCCAGGTCGCTAAAGTCGTCACCACACCGCCCTGGCCGGTCGGCAACGTTTTGCTGGACCCATTGGATTGAGTTTCAAATCCTCTTCAAGGGAGAGCCGTTCACGGCGCTGAACGTGGCGAATATGAGAAAGAAATTGGTTCGGTCAATGTAGCATGCTGTATTAAGCAAGCCCCGGCAACCAATTTGACTGAGGTGCGGGTTCTGCGTTTCCTACTTAACTCGCTCCAGTATTGTGCTACCATTTGCCTATGGACTACCAAAAGATCATTACCATTGAGCCTGACAAAAGGAGCGGTAAGCCCTGCATCCGTGGGACGCGGATGACAGTCACAGATGTCTTGGAATATCTCGCGGGGGGAATGACACAGGAAGAATTGCTGGCGGAGTTCCCCGACCTGACCGCTGAAGACATTCGTGCCTGCCTTGCCTTTGCCGCGGATCGCGAACGCAAGCTGGCGACTTTGCCGGCATGAAACTCCTGTTTGATCAAAATTGCTCCCCGCGGTTGCCGCGCTTACTGGCGGATATTTATGCCGGAAGTGTGCATGTGCGCGAGATTGGGATGCGGGAGGCGACGGATACTGAAATTTGGGAATACGCCAAAGCGCATGGCTTCGTGATCGTGTCCAAAGACTCCGATTTCCAAGCACGCAGCTTACTCTACGGCAGCCCACCCAAATTCATCTGGCTGCGTGTGGGGAATTGTCCCTTCAAGACCATCGAAGAATCGCTCCGCAGCCACTCGGTCGCCATCCATACATTTGGGCAAGACGATACCAAATCTCACTTGATGATACCGTAAATCTCTAAGCCGGGAGATAACTTCCTAATCACTCATATCGCAGCGCTACCATCGGATCCACCCTCATCGCCCTCCGCGCTGGGATGTAGCTGGCGACGAGCGCAATCAAGACGAGGAGCAACGAAATGCCCCCGAAGGTCACCGGGTCAGTCGCGCTCACGCCGTAGAGCAGGCTCGACATCAGGCGGGTCAGCGCGAAGGCCGCGGCCAGACCGATGGCGACGCCGAGGAGAGCGAGCAGCATTCCCTGCCCTACCACCAGCCTGAGGATGTCACGCCGCTCGGCGCCGAGCGTGAGGCGGATGCCGATCTCGTGTGTGCGTTCGGTGACGGAGTAGGAGATGATGGCGTAGATGCCCACCGCCGCCAGCACCAGCGAGATGACGGAGAAGATGCCGAGCAGCAGCATGTTCAAGCGCCGCTGCGCGATCATCTCTCTGAGGAGTTGCTCCATCGTCCTGAGGCTGTAAACGGGCTGGTCCTTGTCAATCGCCCAGACTGCGGCCCGCGCCGATTTGGCGAGGCTGAGTGGGTCGGCCGCCGTCCGCAAGACCAAGGTCATCGACCTGGAGGGCGACTGGGCAAGGGGCAGAAACGTTTCACACCTGACCTCGGCGTCAAAGCCGGTCCGGCGGACGTCGGCAACCACACCCACAATCGTCATCCACGGGGCCTGCGAGTTGACGCCGCCGAATTTGAACCGCTTGCCGAGCGGGTCCTCGTCGGGGAAGAAGCGGCGGGCGAAGGTGTCGTTGATGATCGCCACCCGCGGCGCCTCGTTCGCATCGTGTTCGTCAAACAGCCGCCCTTTCAAGAGCGGAGTGCCCATCACCTGAAAGTAGTTCGCGCTGACCTGATCAATCGGCGTCTCGATTCTTTGCGCGGGCGGCACCTCGGGCCGCCCTTCAATCGAGAAGTTGGCCGAATTCGGGGTGCTGCTCAGGAAGATGTCGCTGATCGCGCCCACCGCCTGAACTCCGGGCAGGGTCGCGACGCGCCCGAGCAGTTGCTGATAAAAGGCCACGGCCTTCGGGCCTTCGCGATACTTGGAGCCGGCCAGGTCGACGCGCATCGTCAGCAAACGGTCCGGGTTGAAGCCCAGGTTCACTTGCTGTAGCCGGAGAAAGCTCTTGATCATCAAACCGGCGCCGATCAAAAGGACCAGGGAGAGGGCGACCTCGGCCACCACCAGCACCCCGCGGATGCGACGGCCGCGCAGACCTCCCGTCGCACTCCGGCCGCCCTCTTTGAGCGATTCGTTGAGGTCTAGCTTCGACGATTGGAGCGCGGGCGCCAGGCCAAAGATCAATCCTGTGAGCAGGGAGACCGCGAGCGTGAAGGCGAGCACCCGGCCGTCGATCTTGATCTGGTCGAGGCGTGGGATGTCCGCCGGGCTGAGGGCGAGCAGCACCTTGAGCCCCCACTCGGCAATCAAAAGTCCGGCGGCACCGCCGAGCACTGCGAGCAAGGCGCTCTCGGTCAGCAACTGCCGAATGAGTCGCGCCCTCCCGGCGCCCAGCGCCATACGGACAGCAATCTCTCTTTCGCGCACCGCCGCCCGCGCCAGCAGCAGGTTGGCCACGTTGGCGCAGGCAATCAGCAAGACGAAGCCGACCGCCCCGAGCAACACGAGCAGTGCGGGCCGAATCTTCCCTACGACTTGTTCGTACAACGGGACCAGGTTTACGCCGTAGCCGGAGAGCATATCCGGGTACTGCTGCTCCAGGCGGCTGGCAATCGTGCCCAAATCGGCCCGCGCCTGCGTGATCGTGATGCCGGGCTTGAGGCGGCCGATAGATTTGAGGGAGAACCCTCCGCGCGCATTCTTCCCGTTGGCGCTGAGGGCGAGGGGAACCCACATCTCAGCCTCTTTGGAGGGAAACCTGAAGTGGGCCGGCATAACGCCCACGACCGTGCGCGGAGCGCCGTTGAGCGAGATCGTCTGCCCGACGATCTTCGGGTCGGAGCCGAAGCGGCGCTGCCACAAGCCGTAACCGATGACCACGACCTGGTCGCGCCCCGGCTCTTCTTCTTCGACCGTGAAAGCGCGGCCCATGACCGGTTCGACGCCCATGACCGCAAAGAAATTGGCAGTCGCCCACGCCCCGATGATCCGCTCCGGTTCGCCCTCGCCCGTCAGATTGAAGCGCCGGTCATTGAAGGCCGCCAGCTTCTCAAACACTTTGTTCTGATCCCGGTAGTCGGCGTAGTTGGGGTAAGAGTGCCAGTCTTGATCCAGCCCGAGCCGCTTGTTATCCAACCAGACCATCACCAGGCGGTCAGGATGAGGGTAAGGCAGCGGATTCAGCAGAATGGCGTTCACCACGCTGAAGATCACCGTATTGGCGCCGATGCCCAGGGCCAGGGCTAAGACCACGGCGGCGATGAAGCCGGGATGCTTGAGCGACATCCGCAAACCAAAACGCAAGTCCTGCCAGAGCGTCTCCATTGCTCCTCCCATGAAAGTAGGCAGTAGGCGGTCGGCAGTAGGCAGTAAATGGTTAGCGGTCGGCGACGGACGGTCTTGCTGCCTACTGCCGACCGCTTACTGCCTACTGCCGACTATTCGTACCGCAGCGCGACCATCGGGTCGACCTTCATCGCTCGGCGAGCCGGCAAGTAACTGGCCACTGCGGCGACCGCCGCCAGCAGCAGCGCGATCCCGGCAAAGATCACCGGGTCTTTGGCGCTCACGCCGAAAAGCAAGGTCGCCATCAAGCGAGTCAAGGCGAAGGCGGCGACCAGGCCGATGGCGAGCCCGATGGCGGCCAGCACCAGGCCCTGCCCCACGACCAGCTTGAGCACGTCGCTTTGCCGGGCGCCGAGCGCCATCCGAATGCCGATCTCGTGCGTCCGCTGCGTGACCGAGTAGGCCATCACGCCGTAGAGCCCGACGGCGGCCAGCACCAGCGCCACGGCCGCGAAGACGCCGAGCAGGAGCATCGAGAAGCGCCGCTGCGCCATCGAGTCCGAGACCAGCTGCTCCATCGTCGTGACGCGGAACACCGGCAGGTCTTTATCAATCGACCGAATCACGCCGCGCACCGAAGCGGCAAAGCTCGTTGGCTCGGCGGCCGTGCGCACCACCAGGAACATGCTCCCGATCGGGAACTGGCGATGCGGGAGGTAATATTGGACCGGGGACTCACCTTCTAACCCTCTGTGCTTCACGTGACCGACGACCCCCACGACCTCGCGCCAGCGGGGGTTGCCTTGCCGGTCCCTTTGAAAACTGATCCGTTTGCCGACCGGGTCCTCATGCGGCCAGAATTTGCGCGCCATCGTCTCGTCGATGATCGCCACGCCCGGGGCCTCCGCCACGTCGCGGTCAGTGAAGAAGCGCCCCTTGATCAGAGGAATATTCATCGTCTGAAAGTAAGTGGAGCCGACCCACCAGCGATTGCCCCAAGGCGCCATTTCCCCAGGCTGCACCACTCGCCCTTCAATCGAGAAGCTGCCGCTCGAACCGCCCCCACTCATCGGGATGCTTGAAGCAACGCCGGCCGATTGCACTCCGGGCAGGGCGCCGATTTGTTGGAGCGCCTGCTGGAAAAAGCCGTCGATCTGCTGAGGCTCGCGGTATTTGGTTTCGGGCAGCGAGAGTTGCATCACTAACAGGTTCTGCGGCTGGAAGCCTGGGTTGACTTCCTGCAACCGCAAAAAGCTCTTGATGAGCAGCCCCGCCCCGACGAGCAAGACGAGGGCGAGCGCCACTTCAGCCACCACCAGCAGACTGCGCACCCCGCGCGGCGTGCCCGCCGTCCCGCTGCGGCCACCTTCTTTGAGTGTTTCGTGCAGGTCGGTCTTGGAGGATTGGAGCGCGGGCACGAGGCCGAAGAGCAGGCCGGTCAACAACGAGATGCCGAAGGTGAAGCCGAGCACGCGGGCGTCAAGGGTGAGCTCCTGCGCGCGAGGGATATTATTCTGGTTGAGAGTCACCAGCAACCGGACTCCCCAGTCAGCCAGCAACAGGCCCGCCGCCCCGCCCGCGAGAGCCAGCAGCACGCTCTCGGTCAGCAACTGGCGAATCACCCGGCGGCGCCCGGCGCCGAGCGCCGTGCGAATCGCCATCTCTTTCTGCCGGGCAGCCGCGCGCGCCAGCAACAAGTTCGCGACATTCGCACACGCGATCAGCAAGACGAAGCCGACGGCGGCCATCAGCACGAGCAGCGCCAGCCGGATGTCACCGACGACCAACTCATGCATGGGCTGGAGCCAGAGGTTCCAGCTACTGGGGTCAGCGGCATCTCCGCCGCCGAAGTATTGTTGCCTGACGTTAGCGGCCATCGTGTCCATTTCGGCCTGGGCCTGTTGGAAGGATACGCTCGGTTTGAGCCGCGCCACCACACTCAGAAATTCCCACCTCCACCGGCCTGGCTGCAATTGATCAGGGGTGAACCCAATCGGCACCCACAACTCCGTAGCCTGGCCGATCTCGCGCCCGAATTGGAAGCCGGGGGGCGTGATGCCGACGACCGTGTAGCTCTCCCCGTTCAGCGTCAGCGTCTTGCCCACGAAGTTCGGATCAGAGCCGAAGCGCCGCCGCCAGAGACCGTCGCTCACCACGACCACGCGGTTGCGGCCCGGTTGATCCTCTTCAGGTAGAATGACGCGCCCTTTGGCGGCCTCTATCCCAAGGGTCGGGAAGAAAGTAGCGGTCACCTGCAGGCCTTGTAGGCGCTCGGGCTCACCGGCCTCCGTCAGGTTGACGGGCCAGGGCGTGAAGGCCATGAGGTCCTCGAATGACTTGTTTTCCTTCCGGTAGTACGTGTAGCCGATGGCCGACACCGACGCCCTCAAGTTGAGCTTCGGGTAATTATGATAGATCAAGACCAGGCGGTCAGGATCTTGATACCCCAAGGGGCGCAGCAGAATCGTGTTGATGACGCTGAAAATCGCGGTGTTGGCGCCGATCCCGAGGGCGAGGGCGACGACCGCGACCGCGGTGAAGCCGGGATTTTTGAGCAGCATTCGCAAACCAAAACGCACATCTTGCCACAGTCTTTCCATGACTCTACCTCCATCCTCTACTTGGAATCTCCGGCGTGCGAAGCAGTCCGGCCATATCAAATTACCCTGAATTTCACTGCCCGCTTGCCGCTTGGCCGCCGGCAGCCTTGGTGATCAGGGCGATGTCGATCTCGACCTCATCGCCGACGAAATCAGGGGCCTCCTTGTGACGCCAGGCGATGCCGTAATCCTGCCGATTGAGCGTCAGCTTCGTCGCCACGCCGAGGTTGGTTTTGCCGTTCGCGGGGTTGGTGTATTTACCGGTGATCGTAAACGGCAGCGCGATCTCCTTCGTCACGCCGCGCATGGTGAAAGTGCCGACGGCGAGGAGTTGATCTCCCTTCTTCTCGATGCGCTTGCTCTGGAAAGTGATCTCCGGGTACTTCTCGGCGTCGAAGAAGTCAGCGGTCCGGAGGTGGTTATCCCGCCGCTCGATGCCGGTGTTGATGCTGGCGGTCTTGATGACGGTCGAGACCGAGGACTTCGTGACGTCGGCTTCGTCATAAACGATCGTCACGGTGAAATCCATGAACTTGCCTCTGACCCGCGAGAGGCCGCCCAGAATGGGGACCGAGAAACCGACGGTCGAGTGGTTGGTGTCGATGTCATACTTGGTCGGGCCGTTCCCGTAACTATAGTTGGCGGCGAGCAGGCTGACCATGGCCGCCGCCATCAAATGCTTCTTGATCATAGGGGATTCTCCTCATTGATAATGATGAACGATGAGCCTGCGCGTAGTCACGAATTCATTCGTTCGGCCTGGAAATCGTGGCCCCTGCTGCGGCTCACCGTCCGTTGACAAACTCAGGCCGACGAACGAGAAGGCGAAGAGGCCTGAGAAGACGTCGTTCTGACTGCGGTAGTCCCCGAAGTTAGGGTAGGAGAGGGGGCTGAAGTTGAGGCAATCGCCCTTGTTCTTTTCCTCGATCGTGAAGACCGACATCAGCCGGCTCGGCTCCTCCACCGGCAACGGCTGTAAGAAAACGGCATTGATCAGGGTGAAGATGGTGATGTTGGCCCCGATCCCAAGGGCCAGCGAGAGCACCGCTACCGCCGTGAAGGCCCGGTGCTTGAACATCATCCGCGCACCATAGCGCAGGTCCTGCCAGAGCGCTTCCATGACGTCACCTCCACGCACGAGTGTGAAGGCGAAAGGCGAAAGACGAAAGGGAAAGACAAAGGCGATCACCGAACATTATATTATTGCCCTTTGCCCTTCGCCTTTTTCCTTTCGCCTTTCGCCTCCATCATTAGGCCACGGCCATGCTTTCTTCGACCACGCGCCCGTCGAAGAGGTGAATCGTGCGGTCCGCGTGCCGCGCAAACCGCGGGTCGTGCGTCACCATGCAGATCGTCGCCCCGGCGCGGTGTAGCTCCCGCAACAAATCCATCACCGCTTCGCCGTTGGACGAGTCCAGGTTTCCCGTCGGCTCGTCCGCTAGCAGGATCAAGGGCTGCCCGGCGACCGCCCGCGCCACCGCCACGCGCTGCTGCTGCCCGCCCGAGAGCTGCGACGGCAGGTGCTTGGCTCGATGTGCCATCCCGACCTTCTCCAATGCCTCATTGACCAGCTTCTTGCGCTCGGCCGCCTTCATCCCGCGATAGGTCAGCGGCAGCTCGACGTTTTCGAACACCGTCAGGTCCCCGATCAGGTTGAAGGATTGAAAGATGAAGCCGATCTCGCGGTTGCGGATGCGCGCCCGCTCCGAGAGGTTGAGGTTCTGCACCGGCTTGCCGTTGAGCAAGTAGTTGCCGTCGGTGGGTGAGTCCAATAAACCAAGGATCGAGAGCAGGGTGGACTTGCCGCACCCCGAAGGGCCGGCGATGGAGACGAACTCGCCGGTGTTGATGTCCATATGGATGCCGGAGAGGGCGTGCGTCTCGACCTCGTCGGTGAGGAAGACTTTGGTCACGCCGTCGAGGTGCAGCAGCACTTGGTCGGATGTACTCATTATTTTCTCCTTGGGTGTTCTATTTGTCCGTCATCAGTTGTCCGTCGTCAGTGGTCAGTTGCTTTTCTCTGCCGACCACTGACGACTGACCACGGACCACGGACAGTTTAATTGATCCGAATCCGGTTGAAGTTGTCATACTGAGAGGTGTCCGAGAGGATCACCCGATCGCCGACTTGGAGACCTTCCAGGATCTCGATGGTGTTCACAGAGCTGCGACCGAACTTGACCTGCACGCGGACGGCCTCCTTGCCGTCGGGCGTATATTTGAACAGGCCGACGGTGCTATTCTCCTGGCCGAAGGCCGGGCGCCCGACGTAGAGCACATCGGCCAAGCGCTCCAACTCGATGGTGCCGTCGACGCTCAGGTCAGGCACCGCGCCCTTGGGCAGTGCGCCGAGAAGTTGCACATCGACGGTGCGGGTGCCGTTTTGCACCGATGGGTCGATGCGGATGACCTTGCCCTCGATGACGCCGTTGCGGGTGTCGATGGAAGCTGATTGGCCGATCAGGACGTCCTTGGCCTGGGTCTCGGCAATCTTGACTTCGGCCTTGAGGCGGCTCGGGTCGGCGACCCGGGCGATGTTGGCGCCGGGGGTCAACTGCTGGCCCACCTGGACCGGCAACTCCTGGAGCATGCCGTTGACGCCAGCCCGGACGTGCAGCAGTTCGACCTGCCGGCGCCGGAGTTCGTAGAGGGAGCGGCGCTGCTCGATCTGAGATTGCGAGGCGGCCAACTGAGCCTTGACCGAATCGGCGTTGATCTTGATCCGCTCCTCTTCAATCCGCACGCGGTTGGCCAGTTCATCGGCCGTCGCCCGGGACTTCTTGCTGGTCAGTTCCGACCCCACTTTCTCTCTCGCCAACTGTTCGTCGGCGTCGGCCTGAAGCTTGGCCAATTTGTAATCGGACTGGATTCTCGCAAACGCCGCCTCATCGGCCATGCGGGAGCTTTCGAGCCGCGCCTTCAAATCCGTGTAGGCCGCCTCGGCCGCTTTCATTTGCATCTCCGCATCCAGCGCGTCACGCTCCAGTTCCGGGTTACTCATCTCGACGATCACGGTGTCCGGCCTGACCGGCGTGCCCGGCCGAATCACGATCCGCTCGATGCGGCCTTGGGTAGTGGCCGGGATCCAGCGAATCTCCTCCGGCACCAGGGTCCCCAGGCCGTGGACATTGCGGAGCATCGGCCCCCGTTTGACGGTGTCAGGCCACAGTGTGCCCCCATCCACGCTGGGCGCGGCCGGCTTGAGTTTTGACAGCCCGACGGTGACCAGCGGGATCGCCGCCAGCGCCAGCGCCGCGTAAATGATGCGGCGAATCCGGCGGTTGCGGACGGCGGAAGTTTTGCGCGGTATGTCCATTGGTTCCTCCCGGAATTCAAGCATTCCAAGATCAAAGAAGTAAGTGACCCGATCCAGGCGGAGGTTGCAGTTTCTGAAATCCGCGGGGAATCTCTATGTGCTCGAGTTGCTCGACGGCCCCTGGTTGCTTCGAGAATAAGCGTTCAGTCGGTGACCTTCAAATCTCCTACGATTACCTTGCGAAGCTAGCATCAAAAGGCCTAAAGCGCAAACCCAGAACCGACAATCCCGCCCAAGCCTGAACACTTACATCCGACCCTTTGATAGCCAACTGCTGTGCCACTCTGGCTCGACGGGTTAAATGGGCTAGCGGCTGGATTTAATCAAGGACCGGTGGTCCAGATGCGGCGCCCAAGTGTCCGGTTCTGGGATAGGGCCATCCCAGAATCGGGAATCTATTATAAAGACTGAAGAGGTCTCTTGAATCCGTGTGAAGATGCTGGCGGGAATTTGGAGGGGATCGGTCTTTAGGACAAGTAGGATCAATTTTAATTCCGACTCGGGAGATAGCGCACGACGCTGAAGGAGGCGAGCGGTGCGAAGCCGACGCGCTGATAAAAGGAGATCGTGTGCCGAGCCTCGGCGTCAACCATGAGGCAGATGGTCTGGTAACGGCGGAGCAGTCGTTGGCAGACGCCCCCCAAGGCCGCGCTGCCGAGACCAGTCCCGCGCACATCCGGTCGAGTCCAGACACCTTCGAGGTAGACGGCCCGGTCAGTCTCGCTCACCGCGTCGGCTTTGAAGGAAATCCCCTGACGATCACGGGCGACCCAGACGCGCCCTTGCTGGATCCGGTCCAAGGTCCGCTGGCGGAAACCCAAGGGGTCCTGTTTGATCGGATCCACTCCGGCCTGGTCTAAGTAAGCGCGGGCGTGGATCTGGGCGACCTCATCGACTTCATCAGGGCGCGCCAGCCGCAGTGCAGGCACCTCTCTCAGCTCACCTTGAGGCTCGGTCAGAGCGCAGAGGAGGTGCGACTCGGTCCGGTGCAGGTTCAACTGGCAGGGCGGCTGAGTGAGCCGGTCGCAAAAGATCTTCACGGCCGTTTCCTCACCGATCACCATTCGCGGCTCATCCCTATGATGGAGACGGGCAAGCTCAGCAAAGGCGGGAGCAGCGTCGTGGCTCCCGCACAGGACGACGTGGTGACCGATTAAAGCCAAGCCGATGAACCGGCCTGCGCGGAAGCAGCCATAGAAGGCCCCGCGATGGGCGGGGCTCTCTAACCCGCGGTCATGGATGAATCCGATCAGGGTTACATTTTTGAGCGGTTGAAGATTGAGGAAGTCCAAAGCCGCTCCCTCCTCACCGGTCACCAACTGCCTTGCTTCCGTCTTCATCTTCGCACCTGCTATTGCACTGGCACTACCTGTCAAGCGCATCTCTTCTTTAGATCCTGATAGTCAGGAGACAGGAGCCGCTCAGCCGAAACCGACCGAGGCGGCGACGACGTGGCTCGGCTTGGCTCGCCACCAACGCACGGCGAGCTAAGCCTCTCGATTCGGTCTGCCTCTAGTTATCTCCCTCCACCAGTGTCAATGAGGCAAGGGTGTTCAGTGCGGAGAAGGAGCTGGATGAAACGTAAGTGTTCGCCAGCGTAGTTCCATCACTGAAGAGCAGCCCGTCACTAAAGAGCAGCCCATCGCTGAAAAGTAAGCCATCACTGAAGAGCAGTCCGTCACTGAAGAGTAATCCCTCGCTGAAGAGCAGCCCCTCGCTGAAGAGCAGCCCGTCGCTGAAGAGCAGCCCATTCGAGGAGATCACGCGGCTGTCCCCCACCAGAATCCCGTCGGAGAAGAGCAGGCCATTGGAGACGACCGTGCCATTGACGGTCACCTCTCGCCCCACCCAGCGGAAACCCAGGTCATAGCACCGCTGATACTTGGTGAAGAGCGCACTCCCGCCGAAGACGTGGTTGTAGGAGGCATAGACGCCTCTGAACCAGTTGAAGGTCTCGCCGTTGAAGGTTGATTGCTCAATTGGCATTGCCGTGACGAAGGGCGCCTTCACCGTGGTCGGGAGCGTGGTCGGGACCGCCGCGGTGAGCCGCAGCGCTCCTTCGGCATTGAGCTCACCGGCGCCCTGTTCGAGAATATTGAAGTTGGGCAGCCACTGCGCCGTGTATTGCAAGATCGCCTTGACCAACCTCGGCGTAAGGGCCGGATTCTTTTGCAGCATGAGCGCCACGGTGCCACTGACGATGGGCGTCGCCATCGAGGTCCCGCTCAGCGTCATCAGGTCCTTGCTCGGACTAGTGATGGGTGCAAAGTCGAGTTGGGGGTTAGCAGTCACGATCGCATTCCCAGCAGACTCTGCTCCGAGGAGCTTATTGCCGGGCGCCACCAGATCGGGCTTCATCAAGCGGTCGGTGTAGGTCGGACCGCGCGAGCTGTAGGTGGCAATGGTGTCGTCCGCACGTGCGTCGGTGCCGTAGGTATTGGTGGCGCCGACCGTGATCACCATCGGGTCAATCCCCGGACTGTGGATCGCGCCATAGATCTTATTGCCGTAGGCGTCTTTGCCACAGTTGCCGGCGGCAGCCACGACGACGATGCCCGCCATCGCAGCGCGCTCGGCCGCCTGGCAGAGCGGGTCGGTCTTGTAACTCTCCGGCGTGAGCGAGCCGAGAGAGAGATTCATCACGCGGATGTTGTAGGTCGTCTTATTGGCGATGCACCAGTTGATGCCCGCGATCACGTCCGAGGTGCTGCCGCTGCCATTGGCGCCGAGCACGCGGACGTTGATGATCTGGGCCTTGGGCGCAATGCCAGTGTACTGACCGGTGTAACCAACTCCGATATTCCCAGTGCCCGCGGCGAGCGAGGCGACGTGCGTGCCGTGGCCATAAGCATCCCCGGTGCTGCTGTCACCTGTGACAAAGCTCACGTTGACCAGAGAGCTGCCCCAGGGTTTGCCGTTGGCGATATCGGCGTGATTTGCCATCACTCCACTATCGAGCACCGCGATGCCCACGCCACTACCATCGGGGGTGTAGGCAATGGAGGAATCTGGATTGTAGGTAGTCATGCTGGCTACCGCCGCCGAGACGCCCGTCGCCCGGCGGATGTGGCTGTCAGCACTGTCGGAACCCATCACGGTCCGATCCGGCGAGAGGCTGCGGATGTGTTGATGAGCGGCGAACGCCTCGACCTCATTGGCCGGGAGCTCGATCACCATCATATTGAAATCGCGTAAGACATTCACCGCCTGCCCGCCATGCAAGCGCAGGTCGCGCAGGCTGCTCTGATTCGGCTGCTCCTCGGTCTGAGCGATCACCCGGACGAGTTCGCCGCCACGGTCAGCCGCCAGGTTCTCGCTGACTTGCGACCACAGGTCAGCCGCGATCTTCGGAGATGGCACGCTCGGCAGATTGCCCTCACCCCACACCGTGCCCTGGCCCACCGGAGCAGCGCTCTCGGCCGCCGCCTCAGCCTTCGCCTCATCGCGCGTCTCATTCGACTCGGCCTGACTCTTGGCGGCCTCGGGTGCCTCCGGCGCTTGAGCCTGCTCCGCGCTCTTCTGCTCCTTGTTCGCCGGGTCCTCATTCGATTTCGCCGCGGCGGTCTCAGCCACCTGGACTCGCGGAGGCGTCACCGGCGGCATCTGGGCTGCCGCGGCCGGCTCCGCCTTTTTGATGCTGTCGGCCTTGGCGGTCTGCTTCGCGGTAGCTTTCCTGGTCCGCGTTTTTCTCGCCGACTTACTGGCGCTGGTTTTCCGGGCGCTGCGCGTCCGAGGCGCCACGCCCGCGAGCGCTGTCTGGAAGACCAGCAGTGCGGTGAGGATCACCACTGACAATGTTTTTCCAGCCCGTTTGATCTTCATCATAATTACCCCTTGTCCCTGAATAGTGGCTTACCTTCATCCTTCGGTGGCTGAGTGCAGCCAAGCAAAAAGCCGATCTCCTCACGCGATAAGTAAAGTGAGCTCTTATCGGTGATGAATGCTCGGGAGTGAAAGACCGTGCCCGCAAATCAATGGCGGGCAGTCGGTCTATAACAACCTCCGTGCCGTGTGAACCGGGCAAAGCTAAGTCGTGAGAAGGACTGAGCTAACCAGGTGGCGCGGGCCGGAGGGTAGCCATTGCGTCTCAACTTTTCAATCACCCTGACCGGGATAAGTGAAGCGCCCGTCATCTTGAGTGAGAGTTGGTCAGGGGGCCGTCCGGCTAAAGCTTCCCCCTCCCGGGTTCGTCAAGGACTTTCACCTTCAAGTGAGTGCGTCTTGCCGGGCGCACCAATGAAAAAGGCCAAGCTCTCAGCTTGGCCTCTCTCGTCACGCGGCTTTTTGGCTGACATTTCATTCGCCACCTCGCACGGTGGCGGAAACTTGCGAGTCGGCGCCTATTTGAGCGTCGTCGAGCAAGCTTTGGCCGCCATCTTCTTGGTGTTGTCACCTTTGACCGGGGCTGAATTGGCCAGCGCCATCGAAGTGGGTGAGAGCGACAGGACGCTGTCTGAGACGACGACGCCATCGCCCAGCACCACGCCGTCACCGAGCACCACGCCCTGAACCACCAGCGTGAGGCTATTGGCCCACGCCGTGCTATCACCCAACACCACGCCATCCGAGAGCACGACGCTATCACCGAGCACCACGCCATCGCCCAAGATCACGCCATTGCTCAGGATCACGCCGTCACCGAGCACCACGCCGGTCCCGTAGATGCCTTGATACTGCGTGATGAGATTGGTGCCGGTGATGTAGTTCCATTTCTGCATTAACGCGCCACCCCAAGGGGAGGTCACGCCCGCGATGGTGCTGCTCCGAGTGGGAACCGCGCAACCGCTGTACAGGAGTGGATCGCCTTTGACGCGGCCTGCCAAATCAGTGCGGATCAACCCGGCGAGGCGCACCGCGCCTTCGACATTCAGCAGCCCGGCGCCCTGTTCGAGATTATTGAAGCCAGTGAGCGGTTGCGCCGTGTACTCCAACGCTGCTTTGACGAGGTTGGGCGTCAAGGAGGAGTTGCGCTGGAGGATCAGCGCCGCGGCTCCGGCCACGGCAGGCGTGGCCATTGAGGTGCCGCTCAGGTACATCTCCTCGTGGTGAGCATTCGCACTCACGCCGGCATCCAGCGTCGGGGTGGTCGTGACCAGATAGTTGCCGGGCGAGAGCGCTTCAATCATTTGATTGCCGGGCGCGATGAGGTCAGGCTTGATCAGGTTATCGTAGTGGTTGACCCCTGAGGCATCGGTCGTGTAGCCGCGGGTCGGCCCGCGCGAGCTGTAGGTCGCCACGCCATCATCGGTGCGCGCGTCGGTCCCGAAGGTGTTCGCCGCACCCACCGTAATCGCCGAAGGCTCGATCCCAGGAGAGTGAATCCCGCCATAGATCTTGTTGCCGTTCGCATCCTTGCCCGCATTGCCCGCCGCGACCACGACGACGATGCCCGCGTCAAAGGCTCGCCTCACGGCCAGGCAGAGCGGATCATTGAGGTAAGAATCCACTGCCGTCGCGCCGAGACTAAGGTTCATGACGCGGATATTGTAGGCGGCTTGGTTCGCAATGCACCAATCAATCCCGGCGATGACATTGCTGGTGGAGCCTTGACCGAGACTGTTGAGCACCCTGACGTTGATGAGATTGGCCGCCGCCGCGACGCCCGTGTAAGCGCCCGTCGAAACATGCGGCCCGGCGGCCGCCATCCCCGCGACGTGCGTCCCGTGACCATAAGGATCATCCGTGCGCCCCTCGCCGGTGAAGTCAATGCTATAGCTCACTCGCGTTCCGGAACTGTAGTTTGGTTAGTGTCATGAGTTTTTCGCCACATTGACAAGACGGTAAAGTCAAATGTAAATGTAACTACGCAGCCCGTGCCTGCCAGAAAACAGACAGCCGAAGCTGAGAAAAAGTAGTAAAC